>JAEEGI010028568.1_pt1 | contig 10603 bp, 8 predicted proteins | sample 8958751 | NCBI WGS metagenome assembly JAEEGI01 (sample SAMN16246545, study PRJNA631951) | gut metagenome | biome: gut microbiome; feature: rumen; material: KS-attached | host: Bos | place: Iran: Karaj | collected 2018-10 | reverse complement strand
CGCTTGAACTTCATCCGCCGGGAGTCTAGGGCGCGCAAAGATAAGAATCATCTCATTGTGCAATTCTTCCACCGTAGGGACAGACCTTTTGTCTGTCCGCAAGCGTGAAAAGTATCTTTTGCGGATGCGGACAGACACAAGGTCTGTCCCTACGAGTGGATGTTTTTTTCTATGGAATAGGAGAAAAGAAGTGGTGCTCGCGCTCAGGAAGAAAGCGGTGGGCTCCCTACGAAAAAATGGCGTTGACTTTTTGAAATTTGGCGTTGACTTTTTGAAAAAAGTCAACGCCAAATTTTCGTCCCAGGAAATCCTTCATTCTTCACTTCGAAAGATTCTTCATTTAGGAATCTGTTTGTTTTTTTCATAACAATGTCACAAAACGAACCACTTATTCGTTATATAGACAAATGACGAAAGCAGAAGATTTCAACAAAACCATCGTGCCCATGCGTGACAGTCTGCTCCGACAGGCAATGCGCCTGTCGGGCCATGACGGCCAAACAGCCGAAGACCTGGTGCAAGAGACCCTGATACGCCTATGGGAGCTGCGCGATGAATTGCCCCGGCATCGCAACGTGGCTGCATGGGCATCCACCATTCTGCGCAACAAATGGAACGACCATTGGCGACGAAGCCAGCACACGGTGAACGATGACCCACTGCTACAACGACTGCAAGACCGCACTGCTGACCCTCCTGACGACATGGAACTCATCAACCTCATCGTCGCCCATCTGCCACCCCTACAACAACTCATATTCCGATTGAAAGAGATAGAAGGCTATGAGAAAGAAGAAATAATGCTTGTGACTGGGTGTAGCGACGAGAGCCTACGCCAGAACCTGAGCCGAGCACGAAGACGCATACGTGAACAATTTGCAAAACTGAGAGACCTATGAACCGAAAACAGATAGATGAAATGCTGAACCGCTATCTCGATGGTGCCACCACCAACGAGGAGGAGAGGATTCTGCGCCTTTATTTCAGCACAACACAAATAGTGCCGACGGAGTGGGAAGCCTACAAAGCACTCTTCAGCTGGGAGGCCAAGCAACATGATTCTACAAGCCATGGCCACTCAGTGCTGGCACGCACTGCGCAACGGCCCTCCCAGCATCATTATTTTGCCATCGCTGCCAGCATCGCCGCATTGCTAATCATAGGAGCAGGCATCGCAACCATGTTGCAACACTCCCTGAGCAAAAATTACGCCATCATTGATGGCCACTACACCACCGATGCTGCCACCATTCGCAGCGAAGCAGAAGAAGCCTTGCTGATGGTCGGGGCCACCGACGATGAAACTTTTGATGCCATTGATATTCTTGCTATACCATAAAGAAATGTAAATAATATGAAGAGTCGGATGTATATAATTATAGCATTGTTCTTGGCTGTCTGCCAGACAGCGTCGGCCCAACAGAGCCTGGCAGTGGCAGACGTGTTTAGCCGCTTTGGCCACGAGAGGGGGTGCAAGATGGTGGAGATGCACCATACCAAGCTACGAGGATATGAACTGAAGACCTACCAAAGTCTGACCTATCGCACAAAGGGCGACCAGATAGCTGCAATGCTCGAAGCAGACCGCATCCAAGCAAAGAAGATTCGCGAGGTGATCTGCGACGGGCGTGTGAGCAGTGGCTACTACATCATGCCACCAACAAATGAGGGGCTTAATCGCTACGTGCTCTATACGCAGAAGGAGGACAAAAGCGGAGCCGTCATCTATATCGAAGGCAAGCTGGAGCCGGATGACATACTGAAGATATGCTACCAGCGAAGAAGAAGCAGATAACATAATAAAAACAATAAGCATTATGAGAAAGATAATCATCACAATGGCTTTGGCCATGCCCATAAACCTCATCGCCAAGGAAATGGCCGACACCACCGTAGTCTACAACGGCAAACAAATTGTCATTGACGACAACTCGCAGGAGACTCGCATCAGTGTATTCACCCTGGACAGCACCCAACTGACAAAAGCGAGTGAGACGGTATTTGTCAACAAGCAGGAAGTGGAGCGCATTTATGTTAGTTCGCCCTTCTACCCCACCAGCACCAGTATGTTCTACTCGTCAATGTATTCCACCATCTGGTGGGGGGTATCATCGCTGTCGACAAACATCGCGACCAAGGAGAGCGGCTCATCGAAAAACAGTATTCATGCACGTGGTGGTTTTGAGATAGGCTTCACCACGGCAGAGGCCATCTACCCCATCAACAAGAGAGGCAATCTGCTGTTTTCCACCGCCATACAAATGGTCTACAGCAAGCACCATTTCCAGCACAGTGCGCTGCTCAGCAACGATGGCCACAGCATCGCCTTCGAAGACCGCACCCATGCGCCAGCGTCGGCCAACTATATGGCTTACGCCTCCATGCGAGTGCCGTTCATGGCAGGCTATGCCCCCACCGTGAACTGGCCAACAGACTGGCTCGACACGCAGTTTGGCATTGCCCTCGTGCCCCAGTACCGCTTCGGAAGAGCCAGCTACAGGTTTGAGCAAGAGGCGTTCGGCGACCCTATTGAGCAGAAACTGAAAATCTGCCACTGGGGATTGAATGTAGATTTCAACATGGTTCTTGGCCCTGTGAAGTTCAGCGCATCAGTAGGCTTGCTCCCTGTTTTCAAGACTTCGGATGGAAAGAAAGCCTACAACTCGTCGATAAACTTTGGCATCAATATCGGTGAACTGTTTGGCAAGCGCAGTCAGAACGGCTCATTCTGACAATGGCGGGCAAGGGCGGCGCATGCGAGGGAGGATTTTGCAGTCTGGGCAGTCGGCGTCGGTGCCCTCTTCATTCGTAGCACTATGCCAAAAAATCAAAAAAAATTCGAAAGATGGGTGTTATCTCGCTTTTTTACGCTAATTTTGCAGTTGAAATAACGTAAAGGCGAAAACACATAATGGGTAAAAAGAGAAAAAACAAAACAAAAGCCGAAGAACCAAGCCCCTCGTTGATGGGTGCATTGGGCCTGTCGCGTGCTACTCAGATATTCCAAAACGAGCGGCTGCGCTTCTTCACCGGCATGCTGCTCTTTGCGCTGGCATGCTGTCTGGTGCTCTCGTTCATCTCGTTCTTCACCACGGGACAGGCCGACATGAGCATCATCGAGAACGTGCACCCCGGCGAGATGGCCAACCAGAACGGCGAGTTCAAGAATGCCTGCGGCTCATTAGGAGCCTACGCGGCCTACTTCTTCGTGAAGCAGTGCTTCGGGCTGCCCGCCTTCCTGGTGCCCGCCTTCCTCTTCCTGCTGTCGTTCAGACTGATGAAAGCCTTCAAGCCCGCGCTGCTGAAGTGGTTCATGTGTCTGATGCTGGTGATGCTGTGGCTCTCCATCGCGCTGGCCAAGTTTGTGTCGCCCCTCTTCAGCGACAGCCACTTCTGCCTTGGCGGCGACCATGGGCTGATGGTGGGGCGCTGGATAGAGGGCTTTGTGGGCGTGCCCGGCTTGGCTGCCGTGCTCATCGTCATCGCGCTGCTGTTCCTCACCTACATCAGCTCCGAGACCTACGAATGGATTAGGAAGATGCTGAATCCCAAGCGCATTTTTGACCAGGTGAAGTTCACGGTGAGCACGGGCAAGGAAGACCCAGAGCCCGCACTTGCCACGAGCACCATCGTGGAAGACCCCACCACGTTTGACGACCCAGCGGCACAGACCGTTGAGTTCGTGGGCGAAGACCTGGTGGTGGACACTGGCAACAAAGAGATGGTGAAGCCCGTGCGGCGCGACGACAAGAAGAAGCGTGCCGACGGCGAAGAGCTGGGCATGGACGTGACGGCAGCACAGGAAGAGGAGAAGGCCAGCGGCAACGACCTGGTGAGCGTGGGTGACCAGATGCTGGAGCCCTACGACCCCAAGCTCGACCTGGAGCTATACCACTACCCCACCCTCGACCTGCTGAAGCACTACGACGATGACGGCAAGCCCTACATCGACATGGCCGAGCAGACCGCCAACAAGAACCGCATCGTGGACGTGCTGCGCACCTTCGGCATCGAAATCAGCAGCATCAAGGCCACCGTAGGCCCCACCATCACGCTCTATGAGCTGGAACCCGCTCCAGGCGTGCGCATCTCGAAGATTCGTGGACTGGAAGACGACATCGCACTGAACCTGAAGGCGCTGGGCATACGCATCATAGCCCCCATCCCCGGCAAGGGCACCATCGGCATAGAGGTGCCCAACGCCAAGAAGAGCATCGTGTCGATGGAGAGCATCCTGAACTCGAAGAAATTCCAGGAGACCACGATGGACCTGCCCTGCGCTATGGGTAAGACCATCACCAACGAGGTGTTCATGTTCGACCTGGCCAAGGCGCCCCACCTGCTCGTGGCCGGTGCCACGGGACAGGGAAAATCGGTGGGACTGAACGCCATCCTCACCTCGCTGCTCTACAAGAAGCACCCCGCCGAACTGAAGATTGTGCTCGTTGACCCCAAGATGGTGGAGTTCAGCATCTACCGCAACATCGACAAGCACTTCCTCGCCGCGCTGGCCGAAGAGGCCGAGACGCCCATCATCACCGACACCAGCAAGGTGATACGCACGCTGCAGAGCCTCTGCGTGGAGATGGACGCCCGCTACGAACTGCTGATGAAAGCCGACGTGCGCAACATCAAGGAATACAACCAGAAGTTTACCAAGCGCGAGCTGAACCCCGAGAACGGACATAAGTTCATGCCCTACATCGTGGTGGTCATCGACGAGTATGGCGACCTCATCATGACGGCCGGCAAGGAGATTGAGCTGCCCATCGCCCGCATCGCACAGAAGGCGCGCGCCGTGGGCATCCACATGATCATCGCCACCCAGCGCCCCACCACCAACATCATCACGGGTACCATCAAGGCCAACTTCCCTGCCCGCATCGCCTTCAAGGTGAGCCAAGGCATCGACTCGAAGACCATCCTCGACCGCATGGGTGCCCAGCAGCTCATAGGCCGCGGCGACATGCTCTACCTAAGCGGCAACGACCCTGTGCGCGTGCAGTGCGCCTTCGTCGACACGCCCGAGGTGGTGCGCATCAATGCTTTCATAGCACAGCAGCAGGGCTATCTGGAACCCTTCGAGCTGCCCGAACCCGTCATCGAGAGCGCTGATGGCGGCGGCAGCAGTGGAGCCGACGCCGTAGACCTGCGACACCTCGACCCCATGTTTGCCGATGCTGCCCGCCTCATCGTGCACGAGCAGAGCGGCTCCACCAGCCTCATCCAGCGCAAGTTCTCCATCGGCTACAACCGCGCAGGCCGACTGATGGACATGCTGGAGAAAGCAGGAGTGGTGGGACAGGCTCACGGCTCGAAACCCCGCGAGGTGCTCATACAAGACGAGCTGTCGTTAGAGCAGCTGATAGCGTCGCTGAACGGGTAGGATAAATGAAGAGTGAAAAGTGAAGAGTGAAGAATTCGCTTCCGCAGTTCTATTCTCCACTCACCACTCACCACTCACCACACACCACTCACTACTCACCACACACCACTCACCACACACCACTCACTACACACCACTCACCACACACCACTCACTATGAAGAAAAGAACATTCCTTGCCCTTGCCGCACTGCTGGTAGCAGCGACGGCCGCACTGGGGCAGACAGCACAGCAGGTGCTCGACAAATGCGCCAAGACAGTGAGCGCACCTGGCGGCATCACCGCCAACTTCAGCATGAGCAGCGCGCAATATGGCGATGCTGCTGGAACCATTGCCATCAAGGGAGAGAAATTCCACATGATGAGCAACACTACCACGATGTGGTTCGACGGAAAGACGCTCTGGACCTACATGGCCAGCAACGACGAGGTGAACATCTCGCGCCCCACACAGCAACAGCTGCAGGCGCTGAACCCCTACAACTTCATACACCTATACAAGAAGGGCTACACACCGACGATGACCACCTCGGCCACCGAGCACACCGTGCACCTGACAGCCACCGACCCGCAACACAAGATTCGCGAGGCGTTCCTCACCATCGAGAAGGGAACCTACATGCCCAAGACCATCAAGATGCTCGTAGAGCAGAAGTGGACCACCTTCAACATCAGCGCACTGAAGCAGGAGAAGCTGGCCGACAGCCGTTTCAAATTCAACGCCGACGCCTATCCTGACGCCGAAATCATCGACCTGAGATGAACAGAATAGCTTTGTACCGACTGCTGCGCCACAACGCCAAACTGAGCGAGAAGCGCAGCCCAGCCTTGGAGCAGGGGAAGGTGGCCAAGGTGATGATGTATATCGGAGCAGCCTTCGTGGCCGCCTACCTCATCTTCCTGGGAAGCATCTTTGGAAGGCTCGCCGCCGAGGAGGACATGGCCGAGATGATACTCTTGCTGCTCCCTCTGCTGCTCATCATCGACTTCCTGATGCGCTTCATGGCCCAGCAGACACCAATGGTCTTCGTCAAGCCCTACCTGCTCATGCCCATGCGCTCGCAGGTGGTGCTCGAGTCCTATCTGCTCACGATGGTCACCAGCAGCTACAACTTCCTGTGGCTCTGCCTGCTGTTGCCCTACGCCTACATCAACCTGCTGGCGGGAGCCAACTTCTGGGCCATCTTGGGCATCGTGGTCTGCGGACTGATTATGGTGATGATCAACAGCCAGTGGTATCTGTTGGTGCGCACGCTCATAGGCCGCTCGCTGCTGTGGTGGCTACTGCCCATAGCCGTCTATGGCGCTGCCATCGGCCTGTTTGTCATCATGATAGAGAACGATGGGCTGGGCATTCTCTCCGACTGGTTCTACTTCCATCCTTGGGGCATCTGGGTGTTGGCATTGCTGCTGACGGGAGTGCTGGCACTGGCACTGCTGCTGAACCTGAAGGTGCAGGGAGGCTTCATCAGGAAGGAGCTGTCGAAAGAGCAGAAGAAGGCCAAAGCCATCAAGCATGTGTCGCAGTTCACCTTCCTTGAGCGATTCGGACAGGCAGGCGAATACCTGAAGCTGGAGCTGAAGAGCATCATGCGCAACAAGGCCATCAGGGCCCGCGTCTTCTCCAGCCTCTTCCTCATCGTCATGCTCTCGGCACTCATCACCTACACCGACATGTACGACGGCAAATACCTGCTCAACTTCTGGTGCTACTACTGCTTTGCCATCTATGGCATGACCACGCTCACCAAGGTGATGTGCCCCGAAGGCAACTACATCGACCTGCTGATGACGCAGCGCGAGAACATCCTGCTGCTGCTGCGTGCCAAGTACTACTTCCACGTGGCCATCCTGCTGGTGCCCCTCATCATCATGCTGCCTGCCGTCATTGCCGGCAAGTTCACCCTGCTGATGATGCTGGCCTATCTGCTGCTCACCAGCGGACTGTCGTACTTCATCATGTTCCAGCTGGCCGTCTACAACAAGCAGACGCTGCCACTCGATGCCAAGCTCACCGGCAAGAACAATGTGGAGAGCGGGCTGCAGCTCATTATCGAGCTGGTGGGCATGTTCCTGCCGTTGCTGCTCGTGGGCGTGCTGCTGGCGGTGTGCAGCGAGGAGGTCACCTACATCATCATGGCGCTGCTCGGCCTCGTACTCACCATCGCCCATCCCCTGTGGCTCCGCAACATCTACCTGCGCATGATGCAGCGCAAATACCAGAATCTGGAAGGATTCCACGCCAGCAGATGAAGAACCTTTTTAAATGAAGAATGAAGAATGAAGAATGAAGAATTTCTTGCTTCCCGTTGGTTCTTTCAGTCGCTTCGCTTTATGAAAGCGGCAAAGCCAAGCGGCAAGCGGCAGAGCCGAGCGGCTACCGCATGTCTATCCTCCACTCACCACTCACTACTCACCAATCTTCTCGTCGGCACCACCATGCTGACAGCGCAAGCACAGATACCCATTGTGAAGGGCAATGTCATCGACCGCAAGCTCACCGCCATGACTATCCACGCCGACAGCGTCAGCATGGATTTCGACAACGACCAGCAGCAAGCTGCCAAGGCCGATGTGGTGGTGGCCTTCGGACAGGTGAAGGTGGTCGAGGCCCAGGGGTGGCTGGAGTCAGCCTACGTGAAGTTCGCCCCCTACCCTGCCGCCAAGGGCTACCACGTCTATGTGAAAGGAGGCAGCCTGGCCGACTACACCCTGCTCGACGCCCAGCTGGTGCGCAACTATGGCAGCTATGGCCGTGCCGATGCCGTGGGACTGAAGGCCGCCGCCGACTACCGCTTCCGCATCGTGCCCACCGACAGCCAAGGCCACGAAATCAGCACTGCCGCCACCGAGACCAGCACCCTGAGCGTGGCACCCTACGACCGCAGCGGATTTGCACACTTCAACCACACGGACGGCGTGGGAGCCTACCACGACGACGGCACGCTGAAGCCCGACGCACGCGTGGTGTATGTGACACGCGACAATGCCAGGACCGTAGCCCTCGACATCATCAGCGACAAGAAAGGCACGAAGACCACCACCTACACCGGCATCCAGCAAATCATCTACGGCTACCAGAAAGGCTACGACCACCGCCCGCTCAGCATACGCCTCCTGGGCACCATCGAGAAGGAGCACTGCGACGAGCTGCTCAGCTCAGCAGAGGGGTTGCAGGTGAAGGGCAGCGCCGCCTACCAGCCCATGAACATCACCATCGAGGGCATCGGCGACGACGCAACCCTGCGTGGCTTCGGACTGCTGGTGCGCAACTGCGCCAGCGTGGAGCTGCGCAACTTTGCCAACATGCTCTGTATCGACGATGCCGTGAGCCTCGACACCAAGAACGAGCACGTGTGGATTCACCACCTCGACCTGTTCTACGGACAGCCCGGCAGCGACAGCGACCAAGTGAAGGGCGACGGAACGGTGGACGTGAAGGCCGACTCACGCTACGTCACCATCGCCTACTGCCACTTCTGGGACAACGGCAAGTCGTCGCTCTGCGGAATGAAGAGCGAATCAGGACCCAACTGGGTTAGCTACCACCACAACTGGTTCGACCACAGCGACTCGCGCCATCCCCGCATCCGCACCATGAGCGTGCACATCTACAACAACTACTTCGACGGCAACGCCAAGTATGGTGTGGGGGCTGCCATGAAGAGCAACGCCTTCGTGGAGGCCAACTATTTCCGCAACTGCAAATACCCCATCCTCATCTCGCTGCAGGGGTCCGATGTTGCCTCGAGCAGCAAGGGCAATTTCTCTGGTGAGGACGGAGGCATGGTGAAGTCGTTTGCCAATGTGATGCAGGGCGGCACCTACGTCAGCTACCAGCAGAACGCCACCCAGTTCGATGCCTACGAGGCCGCCACGCGCCAGGAGCAAATGCCCGCCACGGTGGCCGCCCGACAGGGAGGACGCACCTACGACAACTTCGACACCGACCCCACGCTGATGTACGACTACACCCCCGACGACGCCCATCAGGTGCCCGCCATCGTCACCGGTGCCACAGGAGCCGGGCGCATGGGCCACGGCGACTTCAAATTCACTTTCAACAACGCCGCCGACGATGCCCACTACAACGTGAACACCGCGCTCAAGCAAGCCATCACCAACTACCAGCCCACCCTCGTAGGCTTCTTTTGATAAGTTCGGATAAAGTCTCAAAGGAAATCCCAGATTAATCTCGGATAACGCGGGATAAATCTGGGATTATTTTATTATTTGAAACGAATTATTCTAATAGCGCCTAATTTGATTAAATAAAAATAAAGCATTGGCGGTATTAGACTCCCCATTAGGCACCCCGTTAGACACCCCTTCGGACACCTGAGCAGTCAATCCACCATCAATATGATATCCGTTTTTTTCATTTTTCCTTTGCATTTAGGGCATTTCCCTGTTCTGGGATTCCACATTTTAAGATTCTCTGAACCACATTCAGGACAAATGATCTTTTCAGGCTTCTCCCCATAACGATATAATACATCAACGATTTCCTCGCAGTCTTCACAAAGATAGGTGTACAAGTCTCCAGACATAATCATGCCATGCCCTTTAGAGTTCGCCGATTTTGAATATCAGCAGTTCTTGCATTTGTATTCAAATTATGTTGCCATAGTTATTTTCTTTTGTTTTTCCGTTTCAAATACTTCCGATACGCTTTCAAAATAACATGAGACTGGTTATCTCGTAGGCGCTCCCACTCCAAACAAAAGGAAAAGGATAGTTTTCTATTCTTCAAAAGGATAAGTTTCGTCGTAAATGTCGCTCAGCAGTTTATCTTTATAGAGCCAATGGGCACCGGGGGCAATATGCCTGACCTTATAGCCTTTCAGCTTTGCAGAGAGCGCACTGATGGAAGTTTCCTCGCCCTCATAGCTGACTTTCCTTTCCGATATAATTGTCACAGAAACCGTGGGGTCATCTTTCCATACAAGCACATCACCTTTCTGCATGCCCATCTCATAGAAGTTAAGCGGTGGGCGGTGAATCTGAGCCTTAACTGATGCGGCCTTGTCGTCGTCGGTCAAGTCGTTTTCTATCTCGTCACTCACTTCTTCCGTCACGTCGGTGTGGTGGAACAGTTCGAGAATGGCCTTTGCCTGCTCCACCTGAATACGGAAGAACTCACGGTTGGCGTTTATCCGCTGCGGGGCAAAAGCCGTGTGCAGGGCTTTCTCAATCTTGGCGCAGTCGCCTTTCTTCA
>JAEEGI010028566.1_pt1 | contig 10604 bp, 8 predicted proteins | sample 8958751 | NCBI WGS metagenome assembly JAEEGI01 (sample SAMN16246545, study PRJNA631951) | gut metagenome | biome: gut microbiome; feature: rumen; material: KS-attached | host: Bos | place: Iran: Karaj | collected 2018-10 | reverse complement strand
ATCCCATGCCAACGCACCTGCCAACGCAGGGATGACATGGCTGCTGGGCTCACGCGGGGATGACATGGCTGCTGCAACAACGTAGGGATGACATGGCTGCTGGGCACACGCGGAGATGACATGGTTGCTGCGACAACGGTATCTCATCTAGGCTTTTTCATTATCAATACAGCGTTTGAAACCGCTCGCTCGCCTTCATGGTCAAAGCGGCCATTGTCGGAGGGGCAGTTGAGCACGCCGTGGTTGCCGCCCCAATCCGCATAGAACGTAGCCGACCCTCCCCCATCCAGGTTGAGTGCCGTGTGGCAGCCCAGCCAACGCATCACCTGCTGGAGTTCTTGCAACGACATGCCCGCAGCCTCGGAAGCGCGTCCGTCGACCACGACGAGGAGCACCGTGCCATCGGCGCGGATGCCCACGGCGGTGCGGTTGTGCCTGTCGCTGACGAAGCCTAGGTCTTCGCGCAAGGGCACAGCCTCGCCGTCGAAGAGCAGCAAAGGCCGGGCGGTCATCAGGTTGGGATAAGGCAAGCCTTCCTCCCATTGCGGTACCGTGTCGGTTTTCAGGATGAAGACATGGTCATTATCCACGGCGAGCGTGCCATACTGGTAGTCCTCTCGTGCCAATCGGGCTTCGTCAGGCGAGGTGCTACCCAGATCCACACCGTCGACGCGCAAAAACAACACAGGGTGATGGCGGTCCATGTCGAAAAACGAGCCATTAACGGCAGCCACGGCATGTTGCTTCTGCGCCATATCGGAGGTCTTGGTCCGTTCAGGCCGATAGGCAAGCCGCAAAGTGAAATCGGCGGTAGGCGCCAACTCCCAGACCAGGATCTGCTGGTTGGAGGCAAACAGGCTCTCGTGCTTGAACTGACAGCGACGCAACACCAGACCGTCGACCTTTTCGGACAGCCATGGACCGTGGACAAAAGCCGCCGAATCGCTCTGGGAGAAGACATTCAGGGCGAGGGCGAGGAGGAATGTTAGGAGGATTTGTTTTTTCATTGGATGGTTTTCGTGATTTAAACATCAGGCAAAGATAATGAAAAAACGCTCCGGAAAAGTGGGGATTTTCCCTTCGCAGAAGACGAAGAAGTTGGGCCTCATCGTCTTCCCTTTAGAATTGCGCACCGTCCTGCCCATCAGCCCAACTGTTTGAGGTTTTCCGCCGATTCGTCAATATAAGGAATAGCATCAAAACGCCCCTGCATGTAAGCCTTTTCCAAATCCATGTTCTCGCGGAAGTCCTTGAAATCGAATAAAGAATACAACTCCGAGGAGCCATCCTTGCGTTTGTTCACGAAATAGACCTGGTCCTTACGCAGCTTGTTGGTGTCAAGGAGATAGGTGTTGTGGGTCGTGTAGATCAACTGCGCAGCCTCGCTCTGATGGAACAGGCCGATGATGTACTCCACCAATTTGTTGTGCAAGCTAGTATCAATCTCGTCAATCAGAAGCACCTTGTTCTCCTTGATAATGTTCATGATGGTCAGCATCATATAAAACAAGGCCTGCGTTCCCTGCGATTCTTCCTGATGAAAGTCGAACGGAATTTCAGGATTGTTTCTGTGGAATGTGGTGATTTTCAATTGCATCTTCTGAATTTCATCCCTCGACACAATCTGGTTGTTTTGCAAATCGTAGGTGGCCATGGTCAAGGGCTTCAATTCGCGCTGGGACTGAATGTCAATGATGTCGCTATCTGCTACATGCAACACTCTCAACAAGGAATCCTTGTTCTGGTTGAGCAAGGTCTCTATGGAATACGAATTGTAGCCGAAATAATTCAAAATGAACCGCTCATTGAAATACTGGAAGACATCTTTAGCGACTTTTCGGTCCATCTGGCTGGCGCGAGAGACAAACAAAGTCTTTTTGGAAGTGCTTGTGGCCACATCCATCGGCCTTGAAATGGCGGAACGGAATTCGTAGATGTTTTTCTTGTCGGGGCCTCTCCTCTCATCACGGACAAAGACCAACGAACGACGACCGTGCGGATAGTAATACAGCTCCTCGGTAATGATTTCCAATTGCGTCATCGAAAACGAATACTCATATTCGATGCCATCTATCAAGAAGCGGATAAGGAAACGGCTCGGCCTACCAATGCCACCAAACTTGAAAGGCGTAAAACCGAAAACAGTGTTCTCGTTGTAGTTGTGCGACTCAAAAATCATTTGCACACAGGCTCGGATGGCTTTGATGACATTGCTTTTTCCTGAGGCATTGGCTCCATAGATGGCCACACTTTTCAGCATTCGCTCATCGTTGCAGGCAAAAGTGTTGCCCTCTAACTCTACGGCTTTTTTGGTCTGGATGCGGGCGGCTCGCATATCCAGCACCACTTCTTCATTAATCGAAAAAAAGTTTTCCAAACGAATCTCAAGTACCATTTTGATGCTGTATTTGTAATTTTCCTGCAAAAATAAGTATTAAATTTGAATTATTTTCATTTTATGGTTACTTTTTTTGCTTTTATTGGAAGAAAAATCCCTCCGTTCAGCAAAGTTTATGCGCTAGATGACGCAGCCAGAGATCCCATGCCATCCCATCTGCCCTACGCAGGGATGACATGGCTGCTGCACACAATCAAGGATAACATGACTGCCGAGGCCGAGCCCTGAAAGGGCGACCCGACGTCAAGGCAGCGGTGAAGCACAGCGCAACCCTGCCTATAAAAAATAAAAAAATGACGCAGCCATAGATTCCCGCCAACACACATACCTCAGCTGGAATGACATGGCTGCTGGACTCACGCGGAGATGACATGGCTGTTTATTTCCCAGTGTCCAGTCTTGTTGCTGCCTATACGGACAAGGACTCCTTCTTTTTTCAGTTCATTGAGCCGACGTTTGATAGTGGCTTCAGAAACACCTATCAATGCGGCATATCCAGCGTAATTCAACGAGCCATCCTGTAGAACAGCCCGATACAATTGTTGTTTTATCGGGTCAGAGAATGTATTTATCGGGTCAGGAGCAATGCTTATCGGGTCATTGTGTAGCGATTGCTTATATTCCCCAATCTCTTTGCAGAGGTTCCGAATGTGCTCATCCATCATGAATTCACGGAACGGTTCAAGCGACTCCTGTTTCCGAGCTTCAACCAGTGCCTGAATGTATTCCGCCTTGTCTTCCTTGTCAATCTTCACTGGCACCAGCCCGAACTCGTATTGCAGGTGGTTCATCACAAGGCGCGACATGCGTCCGTTGCCATCTGCCCATGGATGGATGGTCACCAACTGGCAGTGGACATCGAAACTCAACAGATACTTATCAATCATGCTATCGATATCCATCAACTGATGACGACGCTCGTTCGTCAACTGGCAGAACTCAGCCAACTTCACTGGCACTTTTTGGAAATTCATGTAAGACTGGCCACCTGTTCCAGCCGTTACACCTAACAAACGGAGGTCGCCTTTCGAAGCGTCAAACAAACCGTGTGGCGTGTTATATTGCGAACCTGTATTCTTCATCACCAATGCCGACAAGGCTTTGAGCATATCTACCGAGAAGTCGACGTGCTTATGAGCCAATTGCATGGAGTGCTCGTAGGCCGCTTTCAGGTCGAGGTTCATCATCTGCTCCTGAAGCGAACGTCCTTTGGCCGTAATGCCCTCATCGAACAGCAACTGGTTCTCAATCTCTGTCACCGTCGAGCCTTCGATAGCCGTGGAATGGGTAATGAGCGAGTAAAGATAGAACTTTTGGTAGTCTATCTGCTCCGCTATGCCCAATGAGTGGTATTCGTTGAGCACTTCAAGGAACCTATTAACTTGCTCTTTTTTCATTACTCCATCATTTTTTGTTCATAACTCATTGCATTGAGTTGCATTTAGAATCTGCAAATATAATAACTTTTCGGCTCCATACTAATGGCCTTGCTCAAAAAGTTCCTTGAGCCCTGAAAGGGCGACCCGACGTCAAGGCAGCGGTGAAGCACAGCGCAACCCTGCCTATAAAAAATGACGCAGCCATAGATTCCCGACCGATAAAGCTTATGCACTATATGACGCAGCCATAGATTCCCGCCAACGCACATACCTCTGCTGGAATGACATGGCTGCTGGGCCTACGTTGGAATGACATGGCTGCTGCAAACGCTCATGGATGACATGACTGACTAGGACTTGACCTAAAACCCCGCCAAGTCCATCGTCACCGTAGGAATCAGCAGCAAAGCACCAATGACGACCAACACGAGGATGAACTTCCAGATGAAACGCACCCACTTCTCCCAGGGGATGCGGGCCACGCCGAGGGCGGCCATCAGGACACCGCTGGTGGGGGTAATCATGTTGGTGAAGCCGTCGCCGAACTGGAAGGCCACCACCGTGGCTTGGCGCGAGATGCCGATGAGGTCGCTGAAAGGTGCCATGATGGGCATGGTGATGGCGGCCTTGGCCGAGCCGCTCGGGATGACGATATTAATCAAGGTCTGGATGCCGTACATGATTTCCGCCGAGGCAATCTTGCCCATGTTGCTCATCGACTTAGAGAGGCCGTAAAGGATGGTGTCGATGATGCCGCCGTCCTGCAACACGATGACGATGCCGCCCGCCAGGCCCACGATGACCGCCGCCGAGAGGATGTCGCCCATGCCTTCGAGGAACAATTTCGCGATGTCGCTGGCACTCTTGTCGACGGACAGACCGCTGGCGATGCCCAACACGAGGAACAGCGAGGCAATCTCCATGATGTACCACTCGTAGCCCAACACGCCAACCACCAAGAAATAGACCGTGGCGAAGAGGAGCGTGAGGACAAAATAATGCACCGTCTTGCGCAAGGTGACGATGCTCAAAAGTACAAACACCGCCGTGCCGATGGGCAGCAAAGGCAAAGTGGTTTTGCTGTTACCGATTTTCAAGGTCGTTTGCGGATACAGCACTGAAAATATGATTAATACTACCGTCAGGAATGCGAAGACAAACCAGGCCTTGCGCGGTGTGTAGCGTTCCAGTTCCTCTTCCTTCACCTCCGCCGACTTGCGCCAATAGGCATCGTCCTCATACATGATGGACGACCGCGGGTTTTTCTTCACTTTGTTGGCATATGATAGCACGAACACAATGCCCACCACGGTCAAGATAGCCCAACAGACGACACGGTAACCGATACCTGTGAACAATGGAATCTCCGCGATACCTTGCGCGATGCCGATAGTGAAAGGATTGAGCATGGCACCCGAGAAGCCGATATGCGCGGCCACATACACCATGCACAAGCCCACGATGCTGTCGTAGCCCATTGAGACCGCCAAAGGGATGATAATCAAGGCGAAGGCGATGGTTTCCTCACTCATCCCGAACACGCTACCGAAGAGGCTGAACAGCAACATAATCAAGATGATGACGATGTTGTTCACACCGATTTTTCGCATCAGCGAACTACGTTCCAGCCGTTTGGTGAACTTCAGAAACGACATGATGCCCATATCAATGGCCTTGCTCTTGTTCATAATCCAAAACGCCCCACCTATTATTAATATGAACACGATGATGTTGCTCTGCTTGACGAAGCCCTTGTAGAATGCCGAAAACACCTGCCATGTTTGGGGTTCTGCATGGAAATCTGAGGCCCCTGAGCCCGTCGAAGGGCCGACCTCATTCAATTGGTCAGCATAATAAAAAGTCATCACCGTCTCGCTTCCAACCTGCTCCGAAACATATTTCCCCGGAGGGATAATCCAAGTGAGCACCGCCGCAATGACGATGATAAAGAAAACGATGACGAAGGTATGTGGGACTTTGCGCTTTTTCATGAGGGATTATTTGTCATCGTAATGGCCGTAAGCAGAAATCACAAGTACCACCACTTCGGTTTCAAAGATGCGATAAACCATGCGGTGTTTTTTTGTGATTTCACGACTCCAACGACCTTCGGGCTTGCCTTTCAACGGCTCGGGGTGTCCGAGACCCGTTTTGGGATGCTCACGCAATTCTTCTATAAAGCGTTGCGCTTTCTTGAAAGCTTTCGGTTCACTTTTGGCAAGTCGAGCCAAGTCTTCGTCGGCTTGAGTTTGGTTTCTGACTTTATATGTCATAACCTAACCTCCTCAAATGTTCTGTCAGGTTTTCTCCCGGCAACATTTCAGAATACTCGCCTCTTGCATAGGCTTCTTCCCGCTTATCAAGCATTGCAAAATATTCTTCCTTAGTCATCAATGTTGAGTCGTTCTTCTCTTTCACCAATTTGGCAACATATTTCGCCAACCTTTTCATAAGAGATTGGTCATCAGCGATAGCACCAATGTTCTGCCACAACTGGACATTCATTGCATCATATTGTGCTGCGGTCATAACTTTATCTTTTTTGTTCACTCTGCAAAGATAGTCATATTTTTTCTAATTTTGCGCCAAATATCAAATTCGAACGAAAATGAAGAAAATTCTGACCCTCTTATCGGTAGCTGTGATGCTCGCTTTCGCAGTGCCGGCACAATCACAACAAAAGCAGTTGTTCACCCCCGAAGATGCTTCGTATAACAACCGCGCCATCTATGCCCAACGCCCCAACCAACTGAAATGGGTGGGCAACACCGACATCCTCATGAAAGTGAAGGACAACGAAATCGTCACGATGACACCTGAATCAAAGAAGGAAACCTCTTTCCTCACCCTTGACGAGCTGAATGCCTACACTTTGGGCAAAGGCGTCAACGAGTTGAAGCGTATTCCCCAATTGACCTGGCTCAATGACTTCCAAGCCTATTTCTTTGGCTTAGGCGATAACGGCATCACGCTTAACAAGATGGACATCAAGAAGAAGACCATCAATGCCTTCACTTCGCTTCCGCAAGGGGCTGAGAATCAGAATGTCTGCAAGCCTACCTTGAATGTGGCCTACACCATCGACAACAACCTCTATGTGGCCAAAGGCGACAAGCAAATCCAAATCACCGACAACCCCGAAGGCGTGGTGGCTGGTCAGAGCGTACACCGCAATGAATTCGCCATTGACGGCGGTATCTTCTGGTCGCCCGACGGCAAACTCCTCGCCTACTACAGCATGGACGAGCGCATGGTCACCGACTATCCTTTGGTCGACATCCAAACACGTATAGCAACGGTCAATCCTATCAAATACCCCATGGCGGGCATGACGAGCCATCAGGTGACGCTGCATGTCTACAACATTGCCACAGGCAAGGAAATCGTTGTAAAAACTGGCGAACCCGCTGAGCAATACCTCACTGCCATCACTTGGAACCCCGACAACGAGCGTATCTATATCGGCGTGCTCAATCGCGGTCAAAACCATCTGAAATTCAACGAATACAGTGCCATCACTGGAGACTTCATCCAGACCATTTTTGAAGACCGTGACGAGCAATTTGTGGAACCCCAAGGTCCCGCCTACTTCCTCCCCAACAACCCCGACCAGTTTATCTGGAAAGCCCAACGCGACGGCTACTATCACCTTTATTTATATACCATCAGCAAAGGCACTTCGCGCCAACTCACCAAGGGCAAGTTCGTTATCACCGACTTCTGCGGCTTCATCAAAAACGGAAAGTACATTTATTACCGCTCCACCGAAGTCAGTCCGCTGGAACGCCATTGCTATGTGATGGAACTCAAGAGCGGCAACATCACCAAAATCACCAAGGAGCACGGCACGCATGATGTGACTCCTTCCGCCGACGGCAAATATTTCCTCGATTCATACAATAGCACCGATGTACCTTACAATGTGGATGTTATGGATGCCAAGGGCAAGTTTGTGAACCGCCTGCACGAGGCTGAAAACCCGCTGAAGGATTACAATATCGGCGCAACTGAACTTGGCACCCTGAAAGCCGAAGACGGCCAAACGCTTTACACGCGCCTTATCAAGCCTTACAATTTCGATGCCTCGAAGAAATATCCTGTCATTGTTTATGTGTATGGCGGCCCTCATGCCCAACTGATTACCGACACTTGGACGGCGGGCGCAGGTATTTATCTGAATTACTTGGCCCAAGAAGGTTTCCTCGTCTTCACCCTTGACAACCGTGGCTCCGCCGACCGTGGCGAGGCCTTTGAGCAGTGCATCCACCGCCAATGCGGACAGTTAGAAATGCGCGACCAAATGAAGGGCATCGAATGGCTGAAGACCTTGCCCTACGTTGACGCCAACCGTATCGGCAGCGATGGCTGGAGTTACGGCGGATTCATGTCCACTTCGCTGAAAATCAATCATCCCGAGGTGTTCAAGGTCAGCGTGGCAGGTGGTCCCGTATTAGATTGGAAGTATTACGAAATCATGTACGGCGAGCGTTACATGGACACGCCCCAAGAGAACCCCGAAGGCTACGAGTTGACCAGCCTCGAAAACAAGACCGACAGGCTCGAAGGCAAGCTCCTGATGATCCACTGCACTACCGACCCCGTCGTGATGTGGCAGCACAGCCTCGTCTTCGTCGAGAACTGCATCCACAACGGCAAACAACTCGACTACTTCGTCTATCCTGGCCACGACCATAATGTTTACGGCATGGATAGAGCGCATTTGGTTGCTAAGATTGTGCAGTATTTTAAGGATAATCTGTAACAAACATCCTTTTTGCAAAGCAAAGCCCTTGCCATGATACGGCAGGGGCTTTTTCACTAAAAAAAACATGAGATTTTTGTTTTTTTCTTGAAAAATGCGAAAATGTTCTTTTTTTATTAATTTTGCAAACTCATGTACTTTGGCTTTTAAATCAAAGCATGAGATAAAGAAAATAAAAATATTCATCGATGTAGCTGGAAATCAGCGCAATATGAATAGATTTCATATTCAAGAAAATTTGAAATACTGCTGCATATTGTAATGCAGTGTCCCTCTCCTTTTTTCTTAATTCATAGCGCATTGAAATGGCTACAAATGATGGAATCCATTGGTTTCCTATGCGTGTAACCTACCATAGGGAAATGAAAATCAAACAATTACTTGACAAAATAAATATTGAGAATTTCATTCCCATGCGTTATGAGTTGGTGGAAACCAAAGATGAAGGGAAAAAACGAGTGTTGCTGCCAGCTATCCACAATTTGATTTTTGTCCATTCTTCACAGGAGATTTTGACCCAATTGAAAATGACTCATGCAGAGTTTTCACCCTTGCGATATATGATGAAGAAATCGTTATTAGATCCCAAGCATTCTGAAGGCATGATCGTACCCGACAACCAAATGAACAACTTTATAAGGGTAGCTTCGGCTCAAGACGACAAAGTGTTTTTTCTCAATTATGAAGAACTTAATGACAAAACTAATAAGCGAGTAAGAATCATTGATGGATATTTTGCTGGAGTAGAAGGCATTATCAAGAGAATCAATAGGAACAAGCGAGTCGTAGTACAAATTGAAGGTGTAGCTGCCGTGGCTATTGCTTTTGTTCCGACAAGCTGTTTACAATTACTATAACAACCTTTAACTATTATGGATAAGTATACAAAACTCCTTGAGGACCTTCCTTTCGACTTGCTGCACATCGCACAGTCGTACGCAAACGACAACAAGTCACCCAAGATAGAGCCGGCTCATCTTTTTAGGGCACTTTTGCACAAAAGTGCAGGGCTGGTGAATTTCATTGAAGACACACTTGACGAAGACTACTATTACCTTGTGGATTGGGTTGATATGCGGATACAACAATGCGACAAGTCACCTTACACAATGAAAGGGATCGAACTCTCACACAATTCCGAAACGGTGGTGAAGGAGGCCATGAACCTTTGTGAGAAATACGGTCTTGAGGAAATGAATGCTATTTGCCTTTTAGCCTCACTTGTTACATCAGGCATTGGCTTCACATACGAGCAATTGAAGACCTTACCTCTCAAGCCAGAGAAAGTTTTGAGCACCCTGCAAGCCAATGGCACATCAAATCCAGTGAAGGCTTCTATTAATAATAATAAGGTGCAAACTCCATCAGAAATGGGCGACTACTGCATGGCTATGCAAAGTGACGAGAACGAGCCAACGGTCATTGGCTTTGACCATGAGATTATGTCCATCATCGAGGTACTTGCCCGTAAGGACAGGGCCAATATCTTAATCGTCGGTGAGACTGGCGTTGGCAAAACCAGCCTTATCCATGGCATCCTGCAACGCATTCGCGACAAAAAAGTGCCTGCCTCGCTTGAAAAACTGCAGCCTTTTGAACTTGACCTGATTGCCATCAGCCAAGGCGTTAGTTACAAGGGAGAAATTGAAGACCGGTTCAAGACCGTGACCAACAACCTTATGAACGTGGAACAGCCGCTGTTGGTCATCGAGAACTTCCACCGCGTCGAAGACAAACAATCGGTACTCAACGGATTGCTGCCTGCCATCAAGAAATTGTTGTCAAAGAACCAAATGCAGTTCCTTTGCACGACAACGACAGACGGCTACACCAAAGACATCGAAAAAGACAAAGAGTTTACGGCTTTCGTCGAGAAAATCACTGTGGAAGAGCCCAATGAGGCCCAAGCCATTGATATCATCCTTTCAAAACGAGAGGGCTATGAACAATACCATCATTTGTGCATCGAAGACGAAGTGCCTGCCGAAATAGTACGTTTAGCAAAACGCTACATGCCTGACCGTCTTTTGCCTGCCTCCGCTTTGGATTTACTTGATCGCGCCAT
>JAEEGI010028562.1_pt1 | contig 10606 bp, 9 predicted proteins | sample 8958751 | NCBI WGS metagenome assembly JAEEGI01 (sample SAMN16246545, study PRJNA631951) | gut metagenome | biome: gut microbiome; feature: rumen; material: KS-attached | host: Bos | place: Iran: Karaj | collected 2018-10 | reverse complement strand
TTCTAATACGTTTAATGGTTTTCTTTTTCATCTAATAACCTATTTCTTAATAAAATTAAGAATGTCGTTATAAACTGTTTGTTTATCATCTTCATTAAGAATTTCATGTCTCATGTGTTCATATAATTTGAGCTCTGCATTCTTAATGCCAAGTTTATGATAAAGATCAACTAATGATTTTGGACCTTTACCGAATGCACCAACTGGATCATCAGCACCAGCAGTAACTAAGATTGGAAGATCTTTATTAATCTTATCTAAGAATTTTTTACGATAGAGTCTGCGGTTTCCTTTTAAAAGTTCTCTATAGAAACCATTTGATGATGGATGACCAAGTTTTGGATCTTCAATATATCTATTAACGTTTTCAACATTGTAAGAAAGCCAGTCACAATCGGTTTTTCTATCTTTGACTGATTTCGCGTATGCGCCAACTGCCATTGACTTAAGGAATTTAGCTTCTTTGTTTTCGCCTGCGCATTTTGCTACGAATCTAGCAAGTTGATAACCAATTCCATATAAGCCTTTTGCGTTTGGACCATTGGTTCCCATGATAATTGCCTTTGTTGGGCGCTTATTATAACGTTGAATGTAATCTTGAACCATAAATGAGCCCATTGAGTGACCAAAAATAATTAATGGTTTGTCCTTGATAGCGTATTTTTTAGCAACATCGTCAAGAACTCTAACACATTTAGAGAAGAACGAACGTGGAACAATTCCTAATTGAGAAAGGTCTGTAACACTTTCACCTTGTCCGTAGTGGTCAATACAATAAACGTTATAGCCATTCTTATTTAAGAACTGTGCAAAATCATCATAACGATATGAAGCTTCTTCCATACCTGTTGCAATAACTACAACACCTTCTGGTTTTTCGCATTCCCACGCAAAGCCAAATAGAATGTCTTCGTTGATGGTTTTAATACTGATACTTTTTCTTTCCATTTTGGTACCTCCTATTCATCAAAACCTTTTGGATTGTTCTTTTGCCAATTCCAAGAGTCTCTACATGCATCGACTATACTTCTTGAACATTTGAAGCCCATCTCACGATAAGCCTTATCTGCATTAGCATAGCATTCTGCAATGTCTCCCGGACGACGATCAACAATCACGTAATTAATTTTTATATTGTTCGCTTCCTCGAAAGCGTGAACCAATTCTAATACTGAAGTTCCCTTGCCTGTACCGAGGTTATAAATCAAAAGTCCCGGTTTTTCCTCTATTTTTTTGAGCGCAAGGATGTGTCCGTGCGCCAAATCATCGACGTGAATGTAGTCACGAACACCTGTGCCGTCTGGTGTATCATAATCGTCTCCAAATACTTGAAGTTGTTTAAGCTTTCCAACAGCGACCTGAGTAATGTATGGCATTAAATTATTTGGAATGCCTTGTGGGTCTTCGCCAATCAAACCTGATTTGTGAGCCCCGATTGGATTGAAGTACCTAAGCAAGACAATGTTCCATGATTTATCATTTTTAGCAACATCTTTGAGTAAATACTCAATTCTTAATTTTGTTTCGCCATATGGGTTAGTGGTTGGTCCAAGTTTATCTTCTTCGTAAATAGGGACTCTTTCAGGATTTCCATATACTGTAGCAGAACTTGAGAAAACAATATTTTTGCAATTGTGTTTCTCCATAACTCTAAGTAAAACTTCTGTTGATCCAATGTTGTTATCAAAGTAGAGCTGTGGCTTTTGAACCGATTCACCAACAGACTTTAAACCAGCAAAATGAATAACAGCAAAAATGTCATGTTTTTCAAAAATCTTATTCAAATTTTCTTCATCACGAACATCATATTCGTAAAAAAGTGGCCTTTTTCCGATGATTTTTTCAATTCTATTTAATACTTCAGGCTTAGAATTAACTAAATTATCAACAATGATTGGCTCATATCCTGCTTCATATAATTGAATAACGGTGTGAGAACCAATATAGCCCATACCGCCTGTAACCAAAATCTTTTTCATTAGCGTTTCTTTAACTCCTCTAACAACAAATCGGTCGTAAGTTTTGGATTAATCTTGCCTTGTGTAAGTTTCATAGTTTGTCCAACTAAGAAACCAAGAGCACGGCCTTTTCCTTCTTTATAGTCAATGATTGCTTGTGGATTTGCTTCTAAAACCTTGTTAATTGTGTCTTTGATAAAATCAAGGTCACTAATTTGTGAAGAAATTCCAAGCATCTCTTTTGCTTTACTAGCATCAACTCCAGCTTCAAGCATCTTTGCAAAGATCTCTCTTGCTTGATTAGAATTAACTTCATTTGCTTCTACCATCTTAACTAGACCCGCTAATCTTTCTGGGGAAAGTGGGAATTCAGTAATTGAGATAATGTTCTTATTTAAATAAGCTGCAACATCTACGTTAATCCAGTTTGCTAAAAGTTTATAAGCTTTTGAATACTTTGTTGCCTCATCATAATAATCAGAAACTGCTTTTTCACTTACTAGTAAGGAAGCGTCATAATCATTTAGTCCGTGTTCATTAATATAACGGTTCTTCTTAGATTCAGCGAGCTCTGGACATGAATCAATTGCATTTTTAATAAACTCATCACTTAGTCTAATTGGAGTGATATTAGTTTCTGGATAATATTTATAATCAACAGAATCTGTCTTAAGACGCATTGAAATTGTTTCGTTTTTCTTGTCGTCGAAACGGCGTGTTTCTTGGAGAATTTCTTTTCCTTCTTCAAGAAGTTTAGCTTGTCTATTTACTTCAAAATCAATCGCCTTTTGGACATAATTAATTGAGTTAATATTCTTAACTTCTACTTTTGTCCCAAAAGTATTACTTCCTTTTGGTCTAATGGAAACGTTAGTGTCAACACGAAGTGAACCTTCTTCCATCTTTCCATCAGAAACACCAGAGAAAACAACGATTGAACGAATCTTTTCGACATATTTCATTGCTTCTTCACCACTTCTTAATTCTGGTTTGGAAACAATTTCAATAAGTGGGGTGCCAGCACGATTGTAGTTAAGCAATGTAAATGCTGGGAAGTGAAGTTGCTTGCAGGTATCTTCTTCAATATGAAGTCTTTCAATACCAATGCGTTTGGTATTTCCACCAACTTCAATTTCTAAATAGCCATCACTACCAATTGGACGCCTATCTTGTGTGATTTGGAATCCTTTTGGAAGGTCACTATAGAAATAGTTTTTACGATCGAAATGAAGTTCATTATCAATTTTCATGTGCAGAGCATTAGAAACTCTAATTGCATAGATAACGCCTTCTTTATTGACTGTTGGAAGCGTGCCTGGGAAAGCCATATCTAAAGGAGCACACAAAGTGTTAGGCTCTTTTCCGTATGCGACAGGTGCAGTAGAAAACATTTTGGATTTTGTCTTTAATTCAACGTGAATTTCAAGACCAATAACAGGTTCAAATTCCATTATTTGTTTCCTCCTTTCGCATAGATATTGGCAAGTCCAGTAATTTGCTCAAGTTCATAAGAAACTTGGAAGAGTTCTTTCTCTTCAAAAGCTCTACCCATCAAGTTCGCGCCAAATGGCATACCATCTTTAAATCCGATTGGAAGGGTAATTGAAGGAAGACCAGCAAAATTTCCTAAACATAAGTGGTTATCGGCAATTAAATATTCGTCTGATAATCTATCACTTGCTTCATTAAATTTTGGAGCAATGCTAGGAGCAGCTGGAAGATAGATAAAATCATTTTCTTTAAGGATATTATTGATTGCTTCGACAATTCTACGTCTATTCTTTTGAGCACGTAAGAATAAGTCGTGTTGATTTTCTTTCATCAAAGAAAAGCTTCCAATAACAAAACGACGTTTAATAAGCTCACCAAAACCTCTAGTTCTTGCATCACTCATGACTTCCTCAAAAGTTGTGCCGTTTGAAAGTGGACCAAATTTAATGCCGTCCATATTTGCATTATTAGACGTTGCTTCAGCACACGAAATAACAAAATATGTTGGGAATAAAGAAAGCAACAAATCGTTTGGAAGAGAGACTTCTTTAATTTCGAATCCGCGTTTCTTAAAACCTTCAACAGTTTTATTAAAAGCATCAAGAACGTCCTTGTCTTTAACTGAGTCTCTAATCTCTTTAATTATTGAAATCCTACGTTTTTCACAGGAATTTTTAAGATTTTCAAAGTATTTATCAACAGGTTTAGTAGATGAAGTTGAATCTCTATCATCGCGGCCAGAAAGAACTTCTGTAACGATGGCCACATCTTCAACATTTCTTGCAAAAACACCTACTGTATCTAAAGAAGGCGCAAATGGAAAAAGTCCATATCTGGAAATTCTGCTCCATGTTGGTTTAAAGCCGACCAATCCTGCGAGAGATGCAGGCTTACGTGTAGAGTCACCTGTATCGGATGCGAGAGCAAAAGGAACGATGCCGGCAGCGGTTACAGCGGCAGATCCACATGATGAACCACCAACCAATCTGGTTTTAGAATCATCCCAGGGATTATATGTTATGCCTAGATGTCCGCTTGTACCTGTGCCACCCATAGCGAGCTCGTCAAGTGTTGTTTTTCCTATAGGAACAGCTTTTGCGTTTTTAAGTCTTTCAACTACAGCGGCATCAAAAACAGGAACATAACCCTTTAAAATGTTTGATGAGCCTGTTGTTGGAACATCTTTAGTAGACATATTGTCTTTGATAACAAAAGGAATACCCCAGAGAGGATTATTTGCTTCTTGTTCGCCTAAGTTAGAAGCAATTTCAATTGCCTCTTGTTCCATAATATATTCAAAAGCATTGTTATTGTCCTTCTTTGCAAGTTCAATAGCATCTTTTGCTAAATCTAGTGGAGTTACCTTTTTGGAAACTAGCAACTCATGTAGTTCTAAAATTGATTTTCCTTCGTACATGTTATTGCACCACCTTTGGTAACTTAATCTGTCCACCGATCTTACGTTTTGAATTTCTCAAAGCTTCTTCTCTTGAAAGTGGTTCTTCTGGGATGTCTTCTCTTAAATAAGAGGTTGTGCATTCAAAAGGAAAAGCCATTGGTTCATATTCATCAATCGATTTATTTGAACCAATAATATCCATTTGTTTAGTGACAATATCAAACTCTTTTAATAAGGTTTCATATTCACTTTCAGACATATCAAACAGCAATCTTTTTGCTGCGTCTTTTAATACTTCAATGTTGTACTCTTTCATAGTAATTACAAATATTACTCTTTTTGAAGTAATTCTTCAAACTCTTCTTCATTTAATGTCTTGATTCCAAGAGCGTGTGCTTTGTCAAGTTTCGAACCCGCTTCTTCACCATAAATAACGTAATCTGTTTTGGCAGAAACTGATCCAGCCACTTTTGCTCCAAGGTTCTCTAAAATCTCAGTTGCTTCTTTTCTTCCATATTTAGAAAGTGTTCCGGTTAAGACGCAAGTTTTGCCATAGAATGGAGAATTTGTATCAACGGTAATTTGACCTAAATATGAGAAATTTAGACCTTTTTCCTTAAGATTTTGGATCATTTGGATATTACTTTCATTATGGAAATACTCAAAAATTGAATGCGCAACAACTGGTCCAACATCAGGAACAGTCATAAGTTCTTCTTCTGTTAACTCTTCAAACTTTTCAAGTTCAAGATAACGTTTGGCAAGTGTCTTTGCCATCTTCTCTCCAACTTCTTTAATACCTAAACCAAAGAGCAATCTTTCAAGTGAATTTTCTTTTGATTTTTCAATTGCATCTAAAAGGTTATCAACTGATTTATCTTGCCAGCCTTCTCTTCCTACAATCTCTGCTCTTTTATTCCAAAGATCATAAATTGATGGAATATCAGAGATTAAGCCAACGTTAAAGAATTCTTCAGAAACTTTATCGCCCATCGTCTCAATATCCATAGCGTTTCTGGATGCAAAGTGAATAATTCCCTCGATCTTTCTTGCTGGACAAGTTGGCGAGACGCAGAAATGCATTGCATCCTTCTTAACTAAAGGTGCACCACAAACCGGGCAATTCTCAATCATGACAAAGTCACATTCACTACCGTTTCTTCTTTCTGGAAGTGGTCTAACAACCTCAGGAATAACGTCGCCAGCTTTTCTAATAATGATATAGTCACCTATCTTAAGGCCTTTGTCGTTAACAAAGTCTTCGTTGTGAAGAGTTGCTCTTGAAATAACTGAGCCAGCAACTCTGGTTGGTGTGATAACGGCGTTTGGTGTAATTTTGCCTGTTCTACCGACAGTGAAGATAATATCTTCTAGTTTTGTAATAACTTCCTCTGGTGGGAATTTGTATGCAATAGCCCATTTAGGAGTTTTAGCGGTATAACCTAAAATATCGTATTTTGTAATGTCATTTACTTTAATAACGATTCCGTCAATATCATATGAGAGATTTGAACGTTTCTCGGTATATTCTTGAACATACTTCAAAACTTCTTCGATGCCATTGCAAATTCTACGTTCAGGATTTGTTCTAAAACCAATGGATTGGATATAATCCAAGGCGTCGCTATGTCTTTTAAATCCTAATTCATTTGCGTTAACTAAATAATACCAATATGCTTCAAGTTTTCTTGATGCAGCAATAGAACTATCTAATTGACGAATTGAACCAGCTGCTGCATTTCTTGCATTTGCAAATAATGGTTCGCCTTTTTGTTCTCTTTGTTCATTGAGCATTTCGAGGCTCTTCTTTGGCATATATACTTCACCACGCACCTCAAATGGTCTTTGTTCATTGACTCTTGTTGGAATTGAATGAATGGTTAAAACGTTGTTTGTAACATCTTCACCTTCGGTTCCATCACCACGAGTTGCAGCATAATTAATTTTGCCATCAACAAAATCAAGGGACATCGCAAGACCATCAATTTTCATCTCGCACATATATTCGATTTTGTCTTCACCTAAGGCATCACGAATCTTTTTATCAAAGTCACGTAGATCATCATCGTTAAAGGCATTTGCTAAAGAAAGCATCATTCTTTTGTGACGAATCTTTTGGAATTCGTCTAAAACGGTACCACCAACTCTTTGAGTAGGTGATAAAGGTGTAATGAGTTCTGGATATTCTTTTTCAATAGCGATTAACTCATTCATTAATTTGTCGTATTCACTATCAGGAACAGAAGGGTTGTCTAAAACATAATATTCATAAGACCAGCGTTCTACTGTTCTTGTGATTTCTTCTGCTCTAAGCTTTGCTTCTTGAAGTGTCATGCTTCTGCTCCTTTCTCTTCTTTTCTAATTTTTGGATGTGTGGCGAGAATCGATTTTCTGCCGTGTGTTTCAAAGTCTATTTGTAAGATTGTTCCATCTATAACTTGAACAACAATTCCCCTACCGAAGACTTCATGTATTGCGACATCGCCTGGTTGCCAGTTTCTAATACCGTTATCATTAGCTTTTGGAGGCACAGACGATGGTCTAGCAAGAGATGGCTGAGGTTCATCTGGGAAGTAACCAAATTCTTCAAACCTTGGTCTTGGTCTTGGTTGATAAAGGCTCTTTCTTTGTATTTTTAATCCTGATTCATCAATAAATCTAGAACTACTCGATTCTTCTTTAAGAATATATGAGTAAGAAGTGTTTGTCGAAACATAAAGGTGTTTGCGAGCTCTTGTGAACGCAACATATGCGAGGCGTCTTTCTTCTTCAAGGCCATCAGTTCCACTTTCGTCCATTGTTCTTTGAGATGGAAAAACTCCATCAATCATCGACACAACAAACACGTGATCAAATTCAAGTCCTTTTGCGACATGAATTGTCATCATTGAAACACAGTTTGTATCTTTAATCTCGTCCTGTGAGGTTTGAAGTGAGGCATTTTCAAGATATGTTTCGAAACTTGACTCAGGATTCTTTCTTAAAAAGTCGACAATGTCGTCAAATAATGATTTAACGTTTTGGAGTCTTTCCTCCGCTGTTTCGTCATCACTAGATAAATAATCAAAGTAGCCTAAATCACGAATGAAGTCTTCAAGAATCTTCGGATAAGCCTCAAGTCCTTCATCAAGTTTTTCCTTGGTTTCTTTTATTTTTGAAATTAGCGCAGTTAGAGCCATTACGTTCTTTGCTTTAAGCTCTGTTCTATAGTTCTCAATTCTGTCTAAATATTCAAAATATGATAGTTTTTCCGCTTCTTTTTCAGCTTTGAGGATATCCATCGCCCCATCACCAATGCCTCTTCTCGGGACATTAACGATACGTTCAAAACTTAAGTCATCCTCATGATTATAGATGAGTCTAAAGTATGCTAAGACATCTTTAATTTCTTTACGTTGGAAGAATTTAATTCCACCAAAAATTTGATATGGAATCTTTCTTCTCATGAATTCATTTTCGAACGGCAACGTAAGATAAGCAGCTCTATACAGAATCGCAATATCTTTATAAGTAGTATTAGGGTATTTTCGAACAATGTTTTCAATTTCGTTAGCAACAAATGTAGCTTCCTCGTCTCTTGAGTGAGAACATTCAACCTTTATTGGGTCTCCAACTTCAGATTCAGTATATAAATCCTTTGGAACTCTCTTTTTATTGTGGGCAATCAGTTTATTGGCGTGATCCAATATCTCTTTTGTTGAACGATAATTTCTATCAAGAATTAAAGTTTCTGCTAGTGGGAATGTTTTATTAAATTCGAGAATGATGTTTTGATTTGCGCCTCTCCATGTATAGATAGTCTGATCTGGATCTCCAACGACATAAAGATGGGTGTGTTCATCCATTAGAAGTTTTACCAAAACAAATTGAACATCATTTGTGTCCTGGAATTCATCAATTAAAATATGATCGATTCTACCTAACCATTTATTACGAACTTCTGGGAATTCTTTTAGAATCTGAATAGTTCTAAGTAATAAATCATCAAAGTCTAAGGAAAGCATTTGGTCTTTTCTTTCTTCATATAAATGGAAGATTTTTAAAGCAACCCTTGTTCTCTCGAGACTAAATTTATCTACAGATACGCTTTCTGGATATAATCCTTTGCATTTGTTTGCAGCGATAAATCCAATTGCATACTTGACTAAGTCATCATTCTTTTTATAACCAAGTTCTACACCTATATTTTTAATTAATGTCTCGCTATCCTCTTCATCAAAAATAGTGAAGTTGTTTGGAAATCCTAAAACATCAATTTCTTTTCTTAAAAACTTAGCGCACCAGGAATGGAAAGTCGATACTGTTAATCCTTTAGCAACACCACTTAGCAAACGAAGTGCTCTTTCTTTCATTTCGGCGGCGACTTTATTTGTAAAAGCAATCGCAACTATCTTGTTCGGATCGACATTCATCTCCGAAATTAAATATGAGATACGGTATGTCAAAACTCTGGTCTTTCCAGACCCTGCTCCGGCAATAACTCTTGCGTATTGCGCCTTCGTTGAAACTGCTTTTAATTGCTTGTCATTAAGTAGCTTACTGTAATCCATATAATTAAAAAGGCTATTACTTTGTAATATTTTATCACAATTACATAGATTACTCAATGAAAGAGAAATTTATTTTAATTCAGATTTTATTTGATTTGATCCGGCTAAATTTTTGGTACATTTGTGATTAGAAATTAATAGCAATGAAGGATACCCTAAAATGTAAATATCCCCAGGATTTTCCGCACCAATTAACTTTTTCGAGTCACTCGTAAGCTGATCTTTACTGCTCCCTTTCACAAAATATATGTCACCTCGATCTAAGGTCTTTTCGATGATGTAATTCTTCAGTTCTCCGCAATGAGTACATGTTGTCGAATAAATATAAACATAATACTTTTCATCCATGACATCAAATATTGAATCCCAAGTTAATTCATAATCTGAAACTTCACTATAATCATGGCTTGTTGGTATTAAAAAAGTTTCTTTTGTTTTTTCAATGTCTTTATTCTCAAAATTACAACCCGACATTATAAATAATGGTATTAAAAATATTCTTTTCATTTTTACGCTCCTATTTATTGCAGTAAATATACTTTTTTTGTATAATATTAAAGTTAGTGTTTGCTCGCTTAGTCCTGAAAGCCCAAGTTTAGTAGGCTTTACACTAACTTTTTTTATTTCTATTTGTTAAATACTCTTCAATTTGTTGCAAATCTTCTTCAGATAAATGGAATCTTGAAAGTAATTGACCCCTCGTTCTTATGGGGTCGTTTCTTAAATATTTTCTTACATAGGATTTTTTTGAACTTTCGGGGTCAATATTTTGTTTGAGCTTTATATACCTGTTTTTGTTTGTTGGGCTTTGTGTAACCTCTAGATTTTTCCATGTTCTTTCATTGCTATCTATTTCAATACTAGGATGGAATTTGGTGGCCCTGTTTCTATAGATTTTCATATTCTTTTTCATTTTCATAACTCCTTTATTTACTTGTTGGGTGTGGCAATAAATGTAATAATATTTAAGTTAGTGTTTGCTGGGTATCCAGATAAAGCCTATTCATATGTGGTTTTACACTAACTTTTTTATTTTTTAGTTCGCAATCAAACAAGAGAACTGATTTAGTAAAAATCCCCCTTATATACTTAATCCGGGTAAAAATTGTATTTTTGCTAAAAAACTTTTTATATAATATTGTTAATGGGCTGGTTTTATAAAAAAGAGACATTAATTAGGACTATATGTTTTATGGCGTTCTTTGTCG
>JAEEGI010028561.1_pt1 | contig 10606 bp, 5 predicted proteins | sample 8958751 | NCBI WGS metagenome assembly JAEEGI01 (sample SAMN16246545, study PRJNA631951) | gut metagenome | biome: gut microbiome; feature: rumen; material: KS-attached | host: Bos | place: Iran: Karaj | collected 2018-10 | reverse complement strand
CTTTAGAAAATAAATATGAAATTTTTACTTATACTCATGGAGCTCAAGAATATGCTTCGAGTATAATTCAATATATTAATAATTATATTTATCCAAACTCTCTTTCTACAGAAAGATTAATTAGTAGAGAAGTTAATAATGGTATTATTAAAAATAAAACTATTAAAAAAGTTTTTCCTACTAAAGAAAATATGGTAGTTATTATTGATGATAGAAGTGATGTTTGGAAAGAAAATAAAGAAAATTTAATTAATGTTCATGGTTATTTTTTTTTCTTTGATGAATATATGAATAATATTAAAGCTCCTTTTTTAAATTATGATTATGATAATGTTCTTTTTGTTATTTTAAATTTATTAAATTATATTCATGGAGAATTTTATGATTTTTATGAAAGAAATAAATTGAAAAAAAGTGTGTGTATTATTATCAAAGAAAAGTTATTTTCTGTTTTTAATAATGAAAAGTTTTATTATTTACAAGATGAAAAAATTGCAGAATGTGATAAAATTTATTTGAGAAATAATATTAAAATTCAAATTAAAAAATTAGGAGGTGAATTAATTGAAAATAATGAAGAAATTAATAAAGGCGAAAATAGTGATTTAATTAAAAATATAAATATTTTATTAATTGATAGAAATGATAAAGATGATAAAGTTATTCAATTGTTTAAAAAAAATGAAAAAAAAATTTTATTTTGTAATTATATAAATATTTGTTTTATGTTTTATTATAAAATTGATTATGATGAATTTGAAGTTAATGATGAAAAAGAAATAATTAAATTTATTGATTTAGTTTCTATTTTTAATAAACATAAAGAAAGAATTATTGAATTTTATAAAAGTAAATTAGATAAAAAAAAAGAAAAGGAAAAAGAAATAGAAAATAAAAATTAATTATTAAAAATAAAATTTTTTTAAATCTATTATAAAATTATATGTATATTATTAATAATTATTATTTTTATTTTTTTTAAAAATTAGTAATGAAATAATAAATGAGGTATTTTAATATATAATAAAAAAAAAAGTTATTTAATAATGTCTCAAAATATTTTTCCTCAATTTTTTAACACTGAAAATCAAGAAAATCAATTTTTCGAAAATCAAAATTTAAATAATCAAAATTTATTTACAATGGATAATCAAAATTCATTATCAAAAAATTTACATTCTTCTTTTTTAAATTTAAATGAAACATATCAATTATTTAATAAAAAAAATTTAGATAATATTTTTCTTCTAATATCAAATTTAATAAAAGCAATTGAATATTTTGAATCAATAATAAAAGAACAAAAGATAAATGGAGAAAATATTAGAAATAAAAAAGACTCAAAAATTGATTATTTATTTTATTTAACTGATAATTTAAAAAAGCAAATGACTGCAATTCAATATTATAGTAAATTACAAAAATTTTTTTCCAATTATATGATGAAAAATATAGATAATTTAATGGAACAAGTTTGTAATCAAAATTTTTGGAAATATATAGAACAAAATAATTTAATGAATACAATTAATTTAAATTTATATGAGCAAAAAAATGATAATATATTTAATTTAAATCCTATTCAATTTTCTATTCCTCAAAAAATTCCTAATTTAAATGTTCAAAATTCTAGAAATGTATTTCAAAAAAAAGAAAAAAGAAATATAAATGAGAAAAAATTTTTTGAAAAAATGAAAAATGACGTAAAAAAAAATTTAAACAATAATCATAATAAACCAAAATTTGAAGTAAAATATGATATATATAAACCTCTTTTTTCTGTTACTCAAAAAAATGGAAACAATAAATTATTTGAAATTAGATATCCAAATAATGAATGTAATAAATAATATAATATTTCAAATAATAATTCTTTAATATAAAATAAATTCAATTAAATATATAAATAATTACTCATCTATTTTATTTTTAAATAAATTAAAAAACATTTAAAAAAAAAAAATAAAAAAATACCATAAACATTTAAAATTAATATAAAAATCAGTTACACAAATTAAAATAAAAAAAAAATGTCGTCAATCCTAATGACATGGTTAAACACTGAAGTAGATTTATCGAAAAAGATAACAAACATGGAGAAGGATTTTTCAAATGGATACTTATTAGGAGAGCTTCTTCACAAATTTAATCAATTAACAAATTTAGAAGCATTCCAAGATAGAAATGACAGAGAAGCAATGGTAAATAATTTTAGAATTCTTCATGACGTTCTTCGTAATGTAGGAGTTAAATTTGATACAAATACTGCAACTTCAATAATGAATCAAAAAAAAGGAGTGATAGCAAATTTACTTTATGAAATTAGAAGTAATTTAGAAAAGAAAGGTGTTAATCCTGAAAATATTTCCCTGAAAAAATCAAGTCATTTTCAAGAAATGTATGCTCCTATGAAATTCAGACAAGAAATTCCTCCTTATGATGCTTTTGATTCTAAACATTTTATTGATACTTTACAAAGGAAAGTTCGTGCTCAAAAAGAAGTTGATTTAGAAAATAAATTAAAGAGATTTGAAGATTTTAAACAAGAACAAAATAGAAGAATTGAACAAGCGAAAATAGAAGAAGAATTAAGAAAAAAACAAGAATTAGATATTAATATTAAAAATCATAGAAATAAAAATCAAAGGTATCATGCATTTTTACAACAATTTGAAGAGAAAGGAATTAATAATTGGAAGAATAATATGTTAAGAGGAAAACAAAGAGAAATGAAAGATATTCAATTTCAATTAGATGAAGCAAATAAAATTCAAAAAAATTTACAAAGAGGAATAAATAATAATATTGCAATTTATAAAAGAGAAGTAAAACAATTTGAAGAAAATTTTGGTAAAAATGGTAAAAAGAAGAATTTATTAAATAAAGATAAATTAAATGAAGAGAATAAAGAAGATTTAAATAGTAATGAAATAGCTAATGCAAATATAACAAATGATTTAAATGAAAATTCTCTTCCTTTAAATTCAAGTCCAATTGGAGGAAATTCTCTTCCTCATTATCCAGAAGTTGATTCAAGAGCAGAATCAATTAAAGAAAAAATTTTTCAGAAAATTATGGTTGATACTAGAACTAAAACTGAAAGAAACAGAAGAAGAAGAAAAATTATTGTTGAACAATCAAAAGCTCAACTGGAAATAGAAAATAGAAGAAGAGAAGAACAGTATATTTCAAAATTAGCCAAACAAAGTAATCAAGAAAAGCAATTAACTTATGAAACTTATAGAGTTAATCAATGTAAGAATATTATAAGAGAAAATAGGAATCTAAGAGAAGAAATGTATAAAAAAAGACAAGAACAAAATGTTGAATTTGAGAAAATTAATCAAGAAAATTTCTTGAAATTTCATCAGGAAAATTTCAAGAGAGATATGGATAAAGAAGATGGAAGGAAAAAAGATTTGGAAATATCACAAAAGCAAAAAAAGAGGAATTTAAATTCAGATATATGTGAAAAAATGATAAATTTAGTAATTGATATTTCAGATAAAGCATATGAATATCAACAAATAAATGATGTTGAAGAAATTGATCCTCGTGTTTGGAGAGAATGGACAAACTTATTTATAAATAATGAAAGTGTTTTATATAAAGAACCTGAAGAAGAACAATTAAGTGAAATTCAAAATAATGAAGAAAATGAGGAAGAAGAAGAAAAGAAAGAAGAAGAAGAAGAATATAAAGAAGAAGAAGAAAAAGATTCAATGCAAAATAATAATACTAATAATAATATAAAAGGAAATAAATTAGATAAAGAACATGATATTATTCATGAACATGAAAATGAACATGAACATGATGAAGATGAAAATTCACATGATAAGAAAGGAGAAGAAGATGATATGAATATAAATATAGAATCAGATTATGGGAAAACATTTTTTGAAGCTTTAAATGGAGGAAGTGCACAATGTACAAAATTAGATAAATTATTAGATAAAGATGAATTTACTGAATATACTGAAAATAAAGGACAATGGGATCCTTCTTTAATTCCAGAAGAAGCTTTTATTACTTTAACTTCTGATGATTTAGTTTTTAATTATTCTGCTCCTGAAAAAAATGTTGATAATAAAAAAGATACTAAAGGAAAAGCTCCTCCAAAAGGAAATGAAAAAGGAAAAGGAGGTAATGAAAATTTAGATGATTTAATTAAAGAATGTGATCCTGAAGATTTAGTTATTCCTAAAGAAAATGTTAAAAATACTCTTTTTGGAGATTTAATTGATATTTTAATTGATATTAAATATGAAGAAGAAGCTAAAAGAATTAAAGAAGAAAAAGAAGGATTTAAAAATGTTTTTAGATATATTCCTATTAAAATTTCTATTATTGGACAAGATTTTTCAGGTAAAAAAACTCAAGCAAAAATTTTAAGTCAGAATTTTCCACTTAAAATATATGATTTAGGGGAATTAGTAAAAGATGCATTAAGTTTTATTTCAAATAAGAGAGATACAAAAACTAATTTTTTACTTAGTGGTCCTTTATCAAAATCAAATTTAAATTTAGGAAATAAAGAAGGAAATGACACTAAAAATTCAACAATAGCAAAAATGAGAAATGAACAAGCAGAAGAAGATAAAAAATATGCTAAAATAAAGGAATTAGCATCAGAAATAATAAAAAGATTATTAAAAGGAGAAGCAATATCAGATGAAATATATGCTGATTTATTATATGAATATATTAAAAAGGATTTTCCTCCTAAAGAAGATTATGAAGTTGCAAGAGAAATTATTGATAGAGTTGAAAGAATTGAAGATATTAAAGAAGAAATTCAAAAAAATATTGAACAAAATTCTAATAGACCAAAAGCTTTTGAAAAGAAAGATAAAGAATTAAATGATGAATTAATGAAAATATCATTAGAAGCAAGTAAAGGTTTTGTTGTAGTTAATTATCCAAAAACTTATAATCAAGCAAAATTATTAGAAAGTAAATTAAGTGGTTATATATCAGAAACAGAATCACCTGAATTAAAATCTTCAAAATTAAAAGAAGTATTTAATATAGTTTTAGATAAATCTGAAAAAATAAATCCTCCTTTCCAATTATTAAAAGGAGGATTTGATTTCATCTTTTATTTAAATGTTCCTGGTAATGAATGTATAAGAAGAGCAGTTGGAAGAAGAGTTTACAGAGATCCAAAAACAAATGAAAAAATAGTTTATCATTTAGAAGATAATTTACCTCCTATAACTGGAAATGTATGTGAAAAATTAGAAAAAAATTAATGATACTGATCAATTCTAACAATTTCAAACCAATACAATAATTAAATTAAAAATTATATAAATAATCTTTAGGTAAATAAAAGAAACTTCTTTTTATTTGTTAAAATCATTATAATTTGTTAAAGTAAATAAATTTAAAAATGATTTTTTTATTTTCGTAGATACGATGTGGTCTAACGGAAATCTCGATAAGTTTGTTTGATGAGTTCTTTAGTAAGTTTTCATATTTCCCCCACTCTAAACAATTTTTGAAAAATATATAATATCAATAAAAAATAGAAATTAAGTATTTAATATTTTAAATTTAATTAAATTGTAATTTCAAGATATCAATTAGTTTATAAATATTTTATATAGATAGATTTTGATTTAATTCTAATCAAAAAAAAATAAAAAAATTAATATTCTGAAATCAGATATAAATATACATTATAACACCATTTAATTTTTTTTCTAAGGCTAATAATTCTTAATATTGAAACAAATAAAAGAAAAAAGAAATTAATAATATATTTTTCAAAATAACTAAACCAAGATTGTTTAAACCAATCCCATTGAGTATTATTATAAACAAAACAATATAAAGTAAGATAAATCCATATTAATATAGTAAAAATGAGTTGAATAAAATGAAAATAAAATATTTTACATTTAATCTTCTTTATTAATCTTTTAAATACATTAAAATAGAAGATACAACTAAAATTATTTTCATTTATTATTCTTTTTATTAGTGAAATTATAAATTTTTGTACATTTTTTTTTTAATTTTAAATAATTTTCCTTTATTTACTATAATTTAAAATTTAAAATTAACTATCTAATAAAATTTTTTTTTATAAATAATATTTAAAATATATTTCATTTTTTAATAAATTTCATTTTTTTTGTATTAGAATCAATTACTTTAAAATTAATTTTTTTTATCATATTTTTTGAATTTTGTTTATCTAAAATTTTATCTTTTAAATTCAAATTTAATTTAAAAGTCTTATTAACAGGAGTACAAAAATTAAAATTATTATAATTTTTTATTTTATTTTGTAAAACAGTGAAAGGAATTCTAATAATAGGTGATATAATAGTTTTTTTTTGATCTATTGAAGTTTTAATGTTTTTAATTTTTCTTTGTGATTTTAAATTAAGGTATTTATTTTTATTATTATTAACAGATAAACTATTATGACTATGAAATTTATTAAAAAAATTACTTTGAGGATCATATGAATTTCTAATAATTTTATTTTTTTCAATAATAATTTTAAATTGATTTTTCATATCTTTAATATTAATATTATTGTTTTTTGAATTACTATAATTATTATTATTTTCATTTCCTGTATTTATTGTTGTTGAACTACCTCTTTGATTTGAATTATTAACTTTCTTTATATTTCCTTCAGTCAATAAATTTTTTTTTATTTCTTTTGGATTATTTAAATTAAAAGAAGAAATAAAAGATTTTTTATTTAAAATACCAAAAGAATTTAAAGTATTATGTTTTTTATTATTTGAATTTTTTTTCTTTTCTAATTTAATTTTTAAAGGATTTACTTTATTAATAAAAGAAGAATAATTATTTATTGAATCTGAATTATCTTTATTTATATTTATTGACAGTTTTTCTTCAAAAAATTTATTTTTATAAAAAGGCATCATATGATTTATTGTTTTTGTTGTTGTTATTGGTCTTTTTATATTTTTATTTACATTTAAATCTTTACTTATCGGAGATTTCAATTCTGAAGTTTGAATTTCTTTCATAAAATTATTTTTATTCTTTTTATTATTTTTTCTTTTTTCTTCTTTTAAAAATTCTGCAATATTTTCTTTTTTATTTTCTCTATTACTTTTAATTTCTGGAGAAGGAGAATTTTTCTCTTTAAAATCATTTTTAATTTCATTTATATCATTTATTTTTTTTTCAACAATCAAAGTTTTTATTATATTCTTTTTTTTATCATTGAAAGATATAGTTGATTTATGAGAAATAAAAGTTTTATTATTATTTAAAGCTGTTTGTTGATCAAAATGTGATTTTTTATTATTTGAATTTTCTCTTTTTGGAGTAGAAATTAAATTTTTTTCTAATTGATTTAACTTGTGAATATTATTATTATTATCTAATTTATTAATAATTGATTCAAAACTTTTCAACGTTGTATTATTATCGTCTTTAAAAGATTCATTTATAATTAAATTATTGTTGTTATGATTTATTTTATTATATAATGATATACTTATTGTACTTTTTGTTTCATCTAAAGATTTTTTATTTGTTAATAAAGTATTTGTTATTGAAGGTTGATATCTATTTATACTTTCTTGAGTGCTTTTATCGAATATTTGTATAAAATTTTTTTTTTTAATTGATGATAAACCGATTTGTAATTTTTTTCTATTTTCTTCTTCTTCTTTTTTTATTTCATTATATTGATCTATTATTCTTTGTTTTTTTCTAATATTTCTATACAAAAATATATTTTCATTTAAAATTAAATAATTAGGAAAAATTTGGCTATATGTAGAATAAAAATTATATATTTTTTTTAATCTTTCATTATTTTCTTTAATAGAATAAAATTTTCTTAAAAATTCATTTGAGTCATCATAAATTAAATAATCTTTGAAAATTGAAACAATACTGCATTTTTCATTAAAAATTAAATAATTTGTATTTATATATGTATAATCATATTCTTTGTTTGAGTATTTTTTAAAAAGTAAATTTTGAGAAATCGAATAATATGATAATATTTTATTTTCTTTTTCATAAGAAGAAAAAGGCTTTGGCGGCTTTATTGATATTAGATGAGATGACATTTTCAATTTATTTTTTAAAAATTAATTGTTAAAATCATTATTAATAAAATGATAATTGTCTTTTTTAATTTTTTTCATAATATTTAAAAAAAATAATTATTATTTAACTTAAAAAGACAATAAATTTAAAATATAGAATTTATAATTTTTTATTATGAAAAACAAGTTTTATCATTATCTATTAATTCTTCAGAATATTTCACTTTATATGTATCTAAAAAATAAAGAAATTAAAAGAAAATTTATTTTATATAATAATAATATTTTTAAAATATTAAAAATTAATATTTAATTATTCCATCCTCCAGGAAGAATTACACCTAATGAACTTAAAAATTCTTTTAAATGTGAATTACTAATAATAATTTTTTCTTTATTTAAAACATCTTTAATTTCTTTTAAATCAACAGTTTTAAATAAAAGAATTTTACTCCATAAATTTTTATCATTTTTAATTATATTAATAATTTGTTGTTTTTTTTCATCATCAAAAATATTAACATTACTTTTAGAAGAAATATTTTTTAAATTTTTTGAAACTTTGGATTCCATTTGAGCATTATCATTAAGAAAATTAGTTAAATTATTTCTTAAATAATCAGGTAAATTTTTAGTTGTTAAAAAAGTATAAATTTCATTAAGAGAATTCTTATTGTTTTTATTAGAAATATATTTAATACCATATTTTTTACATTCTTCTTTTAAAGATTCTTGATCTAATAATTGTAAATCAGGTAATTCAGAAGGATTTAATAAATTATTATTTAAATTATTTTCTTCTTCTTCTATTTTTAATTTATTTTTTTTATTTTTTATCTTTTTAACTATATTACTTAAATTATCATCTTTATTTAAAAATTTTTTTGGTTTTAATAAAGAATAATTTTCATTTAAATTATCATCTAAAGGGATTTCATTATACTTTTTTTTTTTTAATATAATATTATTTGAATTATCTTCTTCAATTTCCATTTTTTCATCATCATTTTCAACTTCTTTAATTGTAGAATTTAAACTTTTAAAAGCATATATTTTATCATTTGAATTATTTATATTATTATTTAAATCATTATTAATATTATTAAATTGAATACAACCTTGAGAATAAAATTCCATATTATTAAAATCTTCATAACTTATTTTTTCATTTTTTATTTCTTCTTTATTTTCTTTTAATAAACAAAATGAATCTTCTTTATTTGTTTTTTCATTTGAAAAATTATCTTTTTTAAAATTTATTAAATTATATTTTGCGAATTTTGAAATTTCAAAAGGACAAATTGAATATTCATAAAATGAATTTGTATTATTGTTTTGTCCTTTGAAATTTAAATCATTCGCATTTTCATTCAACTATAAAATTTAATAATATTTATACTTAATAATTCATTTATTAAAAAATTTGATTTTTCTTCTTTTATTTTTTCTTTTTTTAATTTCTCTTCTTTTTTCATAAATTCTTTTTCTATACTATTTATTATTTCATTGTAATAATTTCTTTTTTTAAATAATAAATTTATTATATTATCTATTTCTATTAAATTTATTCTTAAAGTTTTTATTAATTCTTTTTTCTCTTCTTCTGAATTTGGGATTGAAATACTTTTTATTTCACTTAAAAGAGATTTTTGATTCACATATTTTTGAGTTAACACCATTCCTTCTTTTTCCTTTTTTTTATTTTTTCTTTTGTTTTTTATATTATCTTTTTTTGATTGATTTTCTGATATTATACTTGATTGAGATGATATATTCTCTTCTTTTTCTAAATTTAAATCATTTGAATTCATTTTTAAATTTTTTTTTATTTGATAATTAATAAAAATATTATAATTTAATAATATATTAATTTAATTATTTTTTTATATATTTTAATCATTTTTTTAAGTTCATAAATAGATAATAATTAATTCAACTTAAATTTGAAAGTATAAATATTAAAAAAAAATTTAATAAAATAAATAAATATTTAACTTTTTTAATATTATTGAATTAATAATAAAAATAATAATAAAACAGTTAATATTTAACGCATCAAACAATTTATCTATTTTAATTAATATGTTGATTATATCAATTATTTACTTTTTATATTTATAATTCATATTTTTTTATAAAAAATAATAAAGAAATATTGTAATTAATTTTATAATGAATAAATTTTATAATGATATTCTATTATTCATTTAACTAGTAATTCTAATGTTATTTATCTTTTTAATATTTATAATAAAAGCAATAATTTATTTTTTGCTTTTGTTTCTTTAATTAATTTAAGTAAAGAAGTTAATAAAGAAAATATTTTAATTGGTATTTTAGAAGAAAAAGAGATTGATAATGATTTTCCAATAGTAAAATTTGAATTTGATAATGATAATAATATTTTTAATATAAGATATCCAATTAATATAAATAAAACTTTACTTTCCTATCTTTTGGAATCTATAGTCAAAAGAATTCCAGAGTATAAAAAAAATAATAATAATAATAATAAAATTAGACAAATTATTTTTCCACAAGCAAAACAT
>JAEEGI010028558.1_pt1 | contig 10608 bp, 5 predicted proteins | sample 8958751 | NCBI WGS metagenome assembly JAEEGI01 (sample SAMN16246545, study PRJNA631951) | gut metagenome | biome: gut microbiome; feature: rumen; material: KS-attached | host: Bos | place: Iran: Karaj | collected 2018-10 | reverse complement strand
TCTATTGTCGCAAAGGGGTAGTTTGCTGCAAGTGCCCCTGCGTTTGTAAGTGAATTAAAAAGTGTGCTCTTTCCTACGTTAGGAAGTCCAACTATGCCCAGCTTCATGGTATTTTATCTCCTTTAGTACATTAATTAACATAAAAATAAGCCATAACACGGCGAATATATATTACCATGTCAGAGCAAATTTGTAAAAACATGAAAACCTATCCCATTTCCATGCAAATTGCCCGCATCTTAAATCCACGTTATAATTAATGATATAACGCAACCGGAAAGCAGAGAGGTAAACATATGGCTTCAAAGAATCAGGTTCTGGAAAAATTATTCTTTAAACTTCTTCCCGTTCAGATCTTAATATTTGGCATGAATTCCATAAATTCCATCGTCGACGGAACCATTGCCGGTCGCTATATTGATGGAAAGACTGTCGGCGTAATAGGTCTGTTTTTTGCCGTAGTTGGAATTGTTTCAGCTATCAGCTCCGTAATACTGGGCGGAGGAACGGTTTTAAGCGGCCGCTATATCGGAGCCGGAAACCTTGAAAAGACCAGAGGCATCTTTTCCCTGTGCCTGACACTTGCCTTTTTCATAGGCTCTTTGATATCGATCATATGCTTTGTTTTCCCGGGTGAAGTTGCTGTTTTCTGTGGCGCCGATGAATCCTTAAAGGCGAGCGTAATGCAATACTCAAGGGGCTATTCCTTCGGTATCATTCCCATGTTTCTCTCACAGCAACTGGCTTCCTACCTTCAGCTCGAAACTCAGAGCAGGAGAAACTATATCGGTGTCGGTGCCATGATCTTTTTCAACATCACCCTCGATATACTCTTTGTAACGGTTCTAAAGCTCGACGTACTCGGTCTTGCTTATGCGACCAGCGCCAGCAACTGGATCTATTTCCTTGTACTGCTTCCTTACTTCATCTCAGGTAAAGCTCAGATGAAATTCAGCATCAGTAATATCCTTTGGGAAAAGACCTTTGACCTGATAAAGATAGGTAGTCCCGGAGCTCTTCTTCAGTTTTGTCTTGCCATGAGAGACCTGACTCTCAACCGAGTAATCCTTAGATATGGCGGAGAGGTCGGACTTTCCTCAAGAGCTTCAATGGGTATGGTCGGAGGGTTCTTTGTAGCCCTTGGCGTAGGCGGAGGAACAGTCATAAGGATGCTTGCAAGTGTCTATGTAGGTGAAGAGGATAAGGATTCTATAAAGAGCCTTATAAAGCTTGCTCTGACCAAGATGATGGCTATGATGTTTGCACTGATGGTCTTCATGGTGCTGATTGCAGGTCCAATGGCCACCATATTCTTCCCGGACAAAACCTCTGAAGTTTACTTGCTCACCAAGCAGCAGTTTATGATCTACGCTCTGGCTCTTCCACTGATCCTTGTGGTGCAGATCCAGACCAATTACCTGCAAGCAACGGGAAACAATATAGCAGTACATATATCTTCAGTTGTCGATGGATATTTCAGCGTAGTTATCCCGTCACTTATTCTTGCACCTGTCATGGGCGCTCTCGGTGTATGGTGGGCAACTCCAATCGGTATCGTGATAACAGCACTGGTTTATCCCATCTACGCCTGCTTTTATTGGAAGCATATTCCGAGGAATGTTGATGAATGGCTACTGTTCAAAGACAGCTTTGGAGTAAAAGATGAAGATAGACTTTGTATTAACGTAAACAGTATGGATGATGTAATCGGATCCTCAGAGCAGATCCAGGAATTTGTTACAGCTAAGGGATATGCAAAAAGAACTGCCTACTTCTCTTCACTTGCTATGGAAGAGATGTCAGGCAATATCGTAAATCACGGATTTAATGCAGATAATAAAGACCACAATATGGATGTAAGGGTTGTCTCAAAGAAAGACGGAATCATGCTCAGAATAAAGGATGACTGCAAACCCTTTGATCCCGTAGGAATGAACAAACTTCTAAATCCCGATGATCCATCCAAAAACATCGGTATCCGAATGGTATCAAAGATTGCAGATGAATTCTCATATCAGAATATGCTTGGACTTAATGTACTTACGATAAAGATCAAATAGCGAAGGCAAAAAAATAAGCCCTAACATGGACTTCTCTACCATGTTAGGGCTGTATTAATGTTCTTTTGATTTTTCATCGGTCTCGATGTTATTGTCTTTAGTCTTGCTCTCTACATCTCCTAAAAGAAGTGGTGCGCAAACTTCTCCTCCAACAGTTATAACCCATGTCTTAGTATTCATTATTCTTACCTCCTCACACATAAAAAACGTACATTAAAAATAGTACACCATTTGGTGTACTATTTTTATTAAAAAACTATTAAATAATATTATACGTTTATAAACTTTCTTGTGCTGTCACTCAGCTTACTTGTTACCTGGTTGTTGTTGTCCATAGCCTCGCCGATCTCCTGGATCTCTCCAACGATCTCTGTGGAGTTGGAAGCTGAAAGGCTGATGGCCTGTGTGGACTCCTCAACGGAATCGGTAATTGTAAGGATGGAATCTGCCATGCTGTGCATTGTGTTATCAAGAGAGTCTGCCTTCTCGGTGAAGCCTTCAAGGATCTCATTCATGATCTCTGCTGTACTCTCGTACTTCTCTCCTGTTTCAACGAATGCTTCATAATCTGCAATAACCGTGTTGTTGATGAAGTCTACAACCTCGATGGCGTTGTTTGAAAGCTCTTTAACTGCCTGTGTAACGTTCTCACTGATGGTCTGAATATTTCCGGCTGTCTGTCTGCTGTTATCAGCCAGTGCGCTGATCTCCTGAGCAACTACCGCAAAGCCCTTACCTGCTTCACCTGCTCTTGCAGCCTCAATGCTGGCATTAAGTGCAAGAAGGTTTGTCTGGGAAGCTATATCAAGGATAACCTTGGTAAGTTCACCGATCTGATTAACCTGTTCACTTTCTTTAACTGACTCATCAAGGGTCTTACTAAGTGCCTCAACTCTGGCACCTGTATTCTCCTTCTTCTGCATTGCCTCGTTCTTGATGGTATCTGCTTCCTTCTGGATCTCGCCTGCGCGCTCTTTTCCTGAAGCAACCTCTTCATTGATGCTCTCAACCGCATCTCTTACATCATTAAGCTGTTCCTTGATCTGAGAAGCTGTAGTTGATACATTGTCCATACTTGCTGAGAGCTCCTCAAGAGCAGCGGATGTATTTGTGATATTGTCGTTAGCCAGTGCGATCTGTGAGGTCATCTTGTCTGCTGAATCTGTAAGGATAAGTGTTCCGTTCTTAACATCCTTCATTACACCCTGGAGTGTTTCGATGAACTCATTTACACCGTCTCTGATAAATACAAGCTCGTTTCCTGTCTTAACATTTATTCTTGCTGTCAGGTCGCCTTTTCCGGCATTTATATCATCGATGATTCCCTGAACCGAATCGGAAATCTTAAGAATAACTTTTGTAATAAGCACGAACGAAACATAAAGGTTAAGTAAAAGACATACTACAAACACGCCCATTCCTATAACATTCATGACTGTTATCTTGCTTCTTGACTGTTCCATAAATGCAACAACATTGCCCTGAAGTGCCTCAATAGATGAATCGAGGGTCTCCAGTCCGGCCTTAACGCCTTCCATGTTGGTCATATAATCTCCGGTGAGTATCTGAGATGCAACAAGCCCGTCTCCGGTTGTCATCATTATATTAAACACTTCATCGACGTTCCCAATAAGAGCTTTTGCCGAAGCATCAAGCTGCGTCGTTGCGTTTGGATTGCCATACATGGCAAACTCATCGCCAATCTCTTTTATCAAAGTGGTCACTTCGGTCTCATAAGATTTAAGTTCGCTGCCGATTCGCTCTTTATCGGCATCTGTGTAATATGACCAAAGTCCCAGCGCACTCTGAATCGTTCCGTCAATCTTGGCAAGATCTTCCTTAACTGTTCCTTCTTTATGAACTAACGTGGTTACTCCTTTTATGATGCCCTGAGCACTGTCTGACATTGATGATATTCCATCATTGACAACATAGCTTACCACATTGAATACTACCAGCATCAAAATGTTAAAGAACAAAATCTGAACCGGAATAGATTTAAAGAACTTTACTTTGTTTTTCTTGTTAGCAGACCCTGACATAATAATTCTCCTTTCTGAAAAGCGTAAAACTAGCCGTATATACATTATACAACTAATTTGTTATCTTTTTTGCGTTTAATACTTTTTTAATAAAAAAGCAGGTAGCCCGGTTGTTTGACAGTGCTTTAAAGACAGGAATAAGGGATTTCTTCAAGACATAGAAACCCCCACGAACCTTTCGATGCGCGGGGAAGGATTGTTTTCTATAATGGTTTAACCGATAATCTTAGCCTTGGTGCACTGCTGGGTTATGAATTCCCATACAAATTCGAAATCTTCGTCAGCAGCGTAGACCTGGTTCTTTTCCATCAGCTCGTTGACCTTGATACAGTGAAAGTTCTTTTTCTTTATTACTTTCCTGGCAAATTCGAAGTTGGTGCTGGAGGTGTTCTTGCTTGCTGCCAGGATTCCGGATCCGGCTGTGGTAAAGTTTCCTGTGGCAAGACCTGCCATTGCTGTGAGCCAAGCCAGGCCCTGGGCCTTTTCAAACTGCTTTGGCATCTGGATGTGGTCGACACCGTGATGATCCATCTCAAACAGGACTATGTACTGCCAGCCATAGATAAAGCCGATGATCACGTAGGAAATCAGAGAAAGTGTAAACAATATTCCGGGAACAATAAGGAATCCCGGGGTGAGAAGATACTCAGTAAACCATGTACTTATATCTCCCTCAAAGACCTCCAGTAAAAATGAAAGCACGATCTGAACCAGGATAAGAATTCCGAAGATCTTCCAAATGGTCATTAGTATCACGGGGTTCTTAAGCATATTCAGTTCATAGATCCATCTGTACTTTCCGTCAGGACAATAATAGATATTCTCAGTAACCTTCTGGCCTTCAATCTGTTCCATACGCTGCATTCCTTCCTAAATGTCTTTTACCTTTTGTGTGAAATAGAATGTCTATACTAATATAATATCGTATATTTTGTATCATTCCCGCTGTGACAAGAATGTGTCATTGACAAATTGAACTGTCACATATACTCTGTTATAATTCTCAATAGACAGTTTATTTATAAACGTTTGGGGGATTATTATGCTGACAGAAAGACTGAACGAACTGCTTGAAAGAATAGATGCCACCGGTGCAGAGATCGCCAAGAAAGTGGGCTTTGACAGGACCAATATAAGCCGTATCAAGAGCGGAAAAAGGATCCCACATCCTGACAGTGTCACGGCAGAAAAGCTGATAAACGGAATATATCTTTTCGCAGACAACAAGAACAACCTGGGGAAGCTCTGTGAAGTTGTGGGGACAGATTCCAAAGCTTCCGCAAAAGAGATAAAGGCTGCCCTTAAGAGCTGGCTCTACGAGGGATATGATCCTGAAATGTCAGGCGGTCAAAATGGCACCTCCGGGAAAAAGAATTCTCAGGAGGCAGGTGCTTCACGGCATTTTGCCCAGAGACTCAACTCCTCCATGATCTTGGCGGAGCTTTCAAACGTGCTCCTTAGTAAGCTGATTCACGCAGATGCCTCTCTCATAAGCAGATACAGGAGCGGCGTTAGGACTCCTGTTCCAAACTCTGCTCTTTCCCTCCAGCTTAGCTCTGTTCTTTTCGACCGCATCCTCAAAAATGGGAAGGAAGCTGAGCTCTGTGATCTCATGCGCATCCCTGTTGGCGACCTTGAGGAGGAACTGTTTACTTACTGGCTCTACGGAAAGGACGAGCAGGAAGACAACGTTCACGCAGCGGAAAACATCCTTGGAATCTTCGACTCCATGCCCTCCGGAAGCGCTTTAAAGCTCCCGGATGTAAAAGACGTTCTTGTAGCGGACACTCCAGGCGAAACAATCTACTACGGCGTCGAGGGTCTTAGAAGCGCTGTTCTTCGCTTCCTCTCCACAGCTGTAGAAAACCATGTTCCAACCATGTGCCTTTACTCAGATATGGATCAGGGCTGGATGACTCAGGACGTCACATTCCTGCTTAAATGGGCTTCTTTGATGTTTGCATCCGTAAAAAACGAGACCCAGATAAGCATCATCCACAACCTGGACCGAAGCCTTGATGAGATGAGTGACGCCATAAGAAGCTGGCTTCCCCTTTATATGTCCGGAAGGATCCAGTCCTTCTACTGCAGAAAGCAAAGGAATCCAAGGTTTACTCACACCATGTTCCTGATCCCGGGAGTTGCCTGCATCAGAGCATTCCAGGTTTCTCCTACAGATTCCGACGCAATCTATCACTACTACACCGACGATAAGAGCCTTGATATTATTCAAAAAGAGTATGAGGCGCTCCTTAAGAGCTCTTCTCCTCTTATCCATCCGCTGCCCAAGGAGTCATACCCTGTTGTTTCGGATGTTATTATCATCCAAAACGGGCTTTCTCTGGCTACTATGCCCGAGGAGCTGGCAAAGAGCTTTGGCGATACTGAGCTCTATGAAAACTGGCAGGTCAATAACTCCCTGCTGATAAAAAAGCTCGAGACGAATTCTTTGTATGAATGCATCCCTCTGGCAGATGAGGAGGCACTTTCAGCCGGCAAAGTAGCCATAACCCCGTTTTTTTCCGAGACGCCACATTTCTACACTACCGAACAGTACTCCATGCACCTTAAAAATATCATTGCTCTTTCCAAGGAGTACGAAAGCTACAGGTTTTATCCGATTCCGGAGACGCCATTTAGCAACATAGATCTGCTCATCTCCGACAACACAACAAAAATAACCCCCGCCTCAAGACAGGGGTTATCCTTTGCGCTCAATCATCCATCAATGTGTGTAGCTTTCCAGGCCTATGCAAAGACCCTGATGGAGCAGAGTAAGACCGACAGGAATTCGCTGAGGAAGATGCTGGAAGCAAGGTGCAGGTAAGCAGCTAAAAGCTCTTTTCCCATTAGACCTTATGCACATCTACTGAGCCCTCAAGCTTACGAAGCGTATCATCCAGGATTTCAAGATTATCATCCAGTCTGTCTCTGTAATCCGGAAATGTTGAAGGATCCGGACCTGGATCGTTGAATATAGCATTCATCCAGTAGAAGCAGAAGTTATAGAGCATCTCGAAAAGAGCTTTCAGGTTCTTTACAATGTCTATCTTTATGGAATAACCAAACCATACTACCGTTATAGAAGTGAGATCCACTTTGACGGAAGACACACCATTGGTCAGCTGAGCAACCTTGTATACGTTTTCAGGCTTAAGGCCCAAAAGAGCCAAAAGCTTAGTTATCGCCTCCACCGTAATATCTTCAAGGCTGCCACCCAAGGCATCTGCATCCTCAGGGTCTTCTTCAAGTACACCATAAAGAAAATAGTTGCAGATTGCAGCCAGGGATATGTTAGCGACTTTCGTAATGGCATCCGCTGTCGTTTCGTCGGTGTAGTACAAGAACATCTCCATTGCCTTTTTTGCATTATCCTGAGCAAATTCTTTTGAAGTTTTGGCAAGGGCATACTCCGTATATCCTATGCCGCCTTCTATCTGGGACCTGATTCCTTTCTCAAATGCCTTGTCTCCGGCGGCTTTCATGGCCTTCTGAGTTATACCACCAAAGAATCCATCAAGCTTTTTGGCAACCCACTCACCAAACTCCTTCAGCTTTAATCCCTTCAGAGTTTCCTCAACCTGCTCTGAAAGCCAAGACTTGAAATATGTAAGAGAAAGATCACCTACTGCTGCAAGAACAGAACGGTATACATCACCTTTTACCTTGTCGCTGCCATAGTAATAATGATTCGCAAAGGAATACATCAGGTATGCAGCCACCACGTAGCCCATCACTTCGGGATCCGGCTTTTTCTCTCCTGTCAAGACCTCTCCAATAGCATCTCTGACAGCTCCTGTAGCAACCTTAAAGAACGGATCAACGTCAATATCCGATCCGGGTTCAGCACCAAGTCCAATGTACTGGCCAATATACTCACAAAGCATATTCTTAAACGGATTGATAATGGCTGCTGCTATCTTGCCGTTGGCTCCGAATTTGACCTCCAGGATAACCTGAACAGCATAATCACCTGCTTTAACCAGGGCACTTGATACAACAACGTATTTGTCGCAGAGATCACCAAACTCAACATTGACCCTGGACTCTTCACTATAGAAGCGGACGCCCAAAAGAAGGACGTAGTTTCTTACAAACCTTATATCAGATGCAGAGTAATACTCTATATTGCTGAGCATGATCTTAAGGCTTTCACTACTGCCCACTCCATATTCCTGTATAGCTTTCTTAAGGAGTTTAAGCTCCTCTTCCCTTCTTGTAGCCTCGCTTGGCGGCTTAGGAATCTCACCCCAGAACTGAATAGGCAGTTCGCCCTCAAAGCGCGTGCCACCTTTGCCGTTGTAAGTGAGTTTCATCTTAGCATCATAGGGCTTACCAAACATTGGCAGGGTACACTTAGGATAGAAATCGTAGCCTCCTGCTGTCGTGTAGTCGATCCAATATTCAAAATTCTCTTTGAAGGTGTTTCCGTACCTGCCTTCATCATCAGGCTTATCGCATCTGATACTCGGGTTTCTGAATATCTTGGTTTCCGCGGTAAAGGAATCTACGAAGCACACAAGGACATCAAAGCTTGATGGCATGATAGAGATTTCACCGGGCTTTGGATCATCCTCTGCCACAGTAATAACCTGGAAGATGTCATCCTTAAAGTACTTGGTGTTCGGCACAACTGATAATCCGTCAGGATACAGCTCTACATAAAATTCGCTGTTTGTTATGGTGCCATCCTTAAACTCAGCTTCAACACTGATCGTTTTCGTGACTGCATCTGCAATTATGCCATTTGCTTTTTCTATCTCAGGGCTGCAGTTTTCTACAACCGCATAATAGCCACACTTGTAGGCAGCTTCCTTTTCATAGGACACATTAAAGTCAGGCCCGCCGTCAAACCTTATGTCTATAGGCTCTTCCACCGCGTCTTTTATGTAGAACATGACTTTTTCTTCGCCGCCCTTGCCCGCAATAAATACAGCTTCTCCGGGCTGAGTGCTATCCAGCCAGCTTGTTCCGTCGTCAGCAAGCTTCGGGAACACGATTGAAGGATTTTCACCCACGATATTAAACACTACGTTTCTGGTATAAATTCCGCCTTCTCCGGCAAACATAAAGGATACCGTGCCCTTGGCATAATTTCCTTCCTTAGGCACAGTGACCAGGGCAGCCTTGTAGCCGTTTGAAGTCATTCCCGCATCGGAGACGTTAAGCGCCGCATCATGAGAAGCTACTGTAATCTTCTCTGTCAGCTTATCATTGTTAAAGACTCTTTTATCCCAGGTTGTCTCCTCTATCCGGGCATAGACATACTTAGGCTCATCTCCGCGTTTTAAGGTATCGCCGAAATCCTTGTAAACATACATCTTGTATGTGGATTTATCCTTCTTCTCTTTCTTATCCCGGTCCTTTCCGTTCTTTTTCTTCTTTTTGTCCTTGTCTTTTTTCCCGCCGGTCAAAGCCCCTATAGCTCCGCCTGCAAATAATGCTCCACCTCCGCCGATGAGAATATTCCTGCCCACTTCATCATCGTCATATTCATAATCCGGATAATCAAATATATTTGGTGCACTCGGTTCATCCTGATAATCTGAATCATCTTCATATCCAAAGTCTTCACCTTCAACAAGCTCCTGGGAAATATTGGTTCCCTGGTCCTCTCCTTCGGTATCCTCAGCAGCGGTAGTATCTGATTCCACAAGATTATTGACATTATCCAGATTTATGATCTTATAACGATAGTTGATCTGAGCATTTACCACGTCTCCGGTAAACTTGTTGTCAAACCTGACCTCTGCAAGGCTGTCGGCATAGACAACGTCATCCTCAGGAGAAATGGTATACATTAGACCTGAAAGATACGCATCTCCATATTGGGAAGGCCAAGAGTAGTTTTCTGCATTTTCCACTGCTTTTCCGTTCTGTCTTGCCGGGTGAATATTTGTGTAAAAACCAAAAACCTCATTGGGTTCAATATTCCATTCCGGATTGTATTCCGGATCATTTTTCATAAGCAGCTTGCTATTACCTTTTGTTGTCACTGCATTAGCTGTACCTGAAAGAGGACTACTGGAATAAACCTGCACAGTGTCTCCTGTTCGGGCATTTATCTGATAGGTTATATTGACCACATTTCCACTGGTCTTCTCTTCAATCCTCGAAATTTTCCAGTCATCATCGGTATATATTCGGAACACAAAGGTCACCTGCTGTCCACGATAACCGATCTCTCCATCTAAAGCTCTCTTGTTGGGAGCAAATCCCGAATAGTACATGTCCGTAAAGGCCCATATAGTATTTCTCCCTTTTTGCGGCTCATCAAGCTTACTTCCGCCAGCTTCGTTATGCCAATAAGCATCAAAGGGCTTGTCGGCCCAGAAATCATTATCGAAACCGGCTATAACATCGTAATAAGTATTCCCGCTACTGTCTGTATATGGAACATCCATGAATTCGTGTGGATCATCGGTAGTATTTACCTGCTTTGCCATGGAAGGAATGGCAGCGTAAATAAACAGGACAAATCCTGCTGCCACTCCAGCCAGTATCCT
>JAEEGI010028557.1_pt1 | contig 10609 bp, 10 predicted proteins | sample 8958751 | NCBI WGS metagenome assembly JAEEGI01 (sample SAMN16246545, study PRJNA631951) | gut metagenome | biome: gut microbiome; feature: rumen; material: KS-attached | host: Bos | place: Iran: Karaj | collected 2018-10 | reverse complement strand
GGTGGGAATCGCAGGCCCAGGTGACACCTTGGCAACTCCTTTTGCACTAGATACATTTCGCTTGGTAAAAAAGGAATTTCCGCAGCTGATTCGCTGCATGAGCACCAATGGGCTTTTGCTGAATGACAAGGCAGACGAAGTCATCGATGTGGGCATTGATTCGCTCACGGTTACGGTGAATGCCGTGGACCCTGAAATCGAGGCGATGATCAATGCAAGAATTTTCTACCACGGTAAAACCTATACGGGCGTAGAAGCCGCAGAAATTCTGATTCACAACCAGCTCGAAGGCATTCGTAAGGTCGCAAAGAGTGGAACGCTTATCAAAGTGAATACGGTTCTTTGCCCGGGCATTAACGACAAGCACATCGAAGATGTGGCGGCCACCGTGCGCGAAGCGGGCGCCATCATGTACAATATCATTCCGTTGATTCCGCAAAATGGCTTTAAGGATATTCCCGCTCCGACACCGAAAACTCTTGCGATTGCGCAGGAACAGGCGGGCGTATTCATCAACGTATTCAAGCATTGCGCCCATTGCCGTGCCGATGCCGTTGGCGTCCCCGGCGTTTACGATGTCGGCGCACAAATCTACATGGACCGTATCCGTGTAAAGGAGACTTTCTCTCATGGCTAAATATAGAGTTGCAGTCGCCACAAACGATGGCGAAAATGTCAATGTTCACTTTGGGCATGCCGCGGCGTTCGACGTCTACGAAGTCGATGAAGAAAGCGGAAAATTTGAAAAAGTCGAAGTCCGCGTTAAGCCGGAGCATTGCGACGGCACATGCGGCGATGGTGCTTGCGGTCAGCGAGATGTAGAACGTTCATCTATGTTCTCGGCAGCAAAAAATCTAGCCGACTTGGATTATGTTCTCTGCTCGCAGCTTGGCCCGCAGGCGGTGCAGGCTTTAACGCGCTTTAATGTGCGCGCTTTCGACATCGCGCTTCCCATTGCTGAAGCGATTGCCAAAATCAACGTATACCGCAAAAAGATTGCGGAACGCACCCAGAGACTCAAGGGATTACAGGATAAATAAAATGCTGCCTCTGATTGTAGGATTTTGTTGTAAGAACGGCCGATGTTGACGGGCGTTTATTGCGGTATTCATTTTGTCGCCCGTGTAAGGTTAACCTACGCGGGCGTTTCTTATGGGCTAAGGCCCTCAACTAAAATTTTAAAAGGATAATACAATGGAAAGTTTAACAGCAAAATTATGCGCATTTGCACGAGCCTGGCATTCTCTACAATCGGACCATACCGTTTTCAATGACTTTTTGGCGTTCGACCTGATGGGCCGCGAGGAGTACGAAAATGTTTCGCGCTTGATTCTAAAGCGGTTTCCGCAGGAATCAGAAAATTCGGTCGAATATTTCAACCGGAAATACTTCCTCCCGATTGTACTTTCGAGGAGTCGCTTCGCCGAAGATCGCGTTAAGCTTCTTGCCCGTTCGGGAAAGATTCAATATGTAATTTGCGGTGCGGGCGTAGACACGTTCTCGTTCCGCAACAAAGACCCGAATGTCGAAGTTTTTGAATTGGATTTGCTTCCGACGCAAAGCTACAAGAAAAATCGCATTCGCGAACTCAAGTGGAGCGTTTCGGAGAATGTCCATTTTGTGGCGATCGACTTCAGCAAGGACAGCATTGTCGAAAGACTTGTCGCAAATGGCTTTGACTGCAAAAAGCCGACAGTTATTAGCATTCTGGGTGTCTCATATTACCTTCCGCTTCCTGTTTTTGCAGAAACCGTGCGGCAGTTTTCAGAGATTGCATCAACCGGCATTTCGATTGTATTTGATTACCTGCAAAAAGATGCCTATTCGAATTCGGTTCAGGAATTGCGAAAAATTGTTGCTGATTGCGGCGAAACCATGGCCGAAGGCTACCTGGACCGCGAAGTTTTCGAGGTGCTTGAGCGTTACGGATTCAAGGTCGACGAATTTCTCGGCGAAAATGCGCTACAGCAGCGGTATTTTCTGATGGGAAACCTGAAGGCGTTCGATTCCGTGCGTCTGATAGCGGCGGTAAAGTAAATTAATCCAAGTACACGACTTCGCCGATTTCCGGCATCAGCACGGGCTTGCCAGATTCCTTGGCGGCCCGCTTTGCGTTTTCGAACGGTTCAAAATACTACACCGGCAATTTCGAATACAGTTTTTCCACCGTATCCGAAAGCAGCTTTTTCACATCGTCCCGATTGCAAGCATCCAGTTGTTCCAAGCATGCCGTCAGGGTCAAAACAATGGCCTCCCTAAAGGCATACTCTTCTTGCAGCTTGCGTTCCTTACCATACTCCCGCAGAGCATAGATAAATGCAAACACCGCCATCGAAGCCATCGCGAGATTCATCACCACGTCGGCCCATACAGAACCTGTATGCACGCCGAAACGGGTAAACACGCTATAAATCCACAAGGAGCCTCCGGCAAACAGCACCAAGCTCAGGATAAGCCAAATGCGAGCCTTTCTGCCCAGGCTCCGTTTTCTCTTGTTAAAGCTGCTGCCCAAAGAGCCGCCGCCCACAAAGTCCGTCATCTTCTTGATTTCTTCCACCTTCTCGCTAGACGCAGTCAAGCAGGCTTCAACGCCCTTCAAGCTATTCTCCGTCATGCTATCGATTTCAGAAATCTTCGCACAAGCCTGCTCAATCAAATCCTGAGCAGACACAATCTTCTCGGACAGTTGCTTGTCCTTGTTCTCGGCGTCATTCACCTTGAGCGTCATGGAATCACGAAGTTCTTCCAAACTCTGCTTCTGGGCATTCAGTTGCTCCGTCAGCGTCTGAATCTCGGCCACTCTCTCCGAGGCTTCGGCAGACATGGCTTTCGCATTCTGTTCCGCATTCGTCACAGACACCATCTGGGTCTTCACCAAGTCCGTCATCTTCAAGATTCTTTCGAATTCTTCCGATGCCTTGTCAAACAATTCGCTCGTCTTTTCTTCGGCTTCCGTAATGGCAGCCACACGTTCATCCAGGCTATCTTTCTGCGGAATATTCCAAAAACCGAGCATCATCTCGTATACAACGAGATTCCTCGTACAAATAGAGAGAACCGTAACATTCTGTTTTTTGATAGACGCCGCGATCAGCACAATCAACTGAGAAATAGTCTTGGGCGGCATGCCAAAATAGGTCAGTTCCGAATCCCTTACGCGGGCGGGCTCCGGCAAATCGAATGGCAAAAAACGCCAATCGTCAGTTTTCACTTTTTCGCGTAATTGTGCATAAGGCCGCTTCACATTTTCGAGAGCCTTGCGCAACTGAACCAATCTGACTGTCCGATCATGGACACTCACGCCAGCATAGGTCTGGATATATTCATCTCTGCTCTTTTCCAAGAGATTGATGCTTTCTAGGAGATCTTCACGTTGTTGGCGGTTCATCCCTAACCCCATTCATAAACACTCCTATATAAGATAACTTTTTTTAACACGAATGCGATATTTGGTTTAATACATCCTCATTCTATTACTCTTAACTAAAGTTTACAATAACCCTACACTGCCCCAAAAACGACAAAATTCGCCATTTTCATGATGAGAATCACATGAACAACATAACTACAATCCGCCAAAATCAGATTCCGCACTAGGCAGCAGACGCCCCTTGTGCATGGTGTAAATGCGATCGCCATACCTAAAGCCGCGAGGGTCATGGGTAGCCACAATTACCGACGTCCCTGAATGAGCCAATTCGGCCAAAAGGTCAAAGACAATCTTGGCGTTGGTCTCGTCCAAATTGCTTGTAGGCTCGTCAGCGATTACAACTTCAGGCTTATTCACCAGGGCACGCGCGATCGCAGCTCTCTTCAATTCACCGCCCGAAAGTTCCGCAGGCATTTCATGCACCAAATGGGCAATGCCCAAAGTTTCCAACACCGAAGCAATATCTACATCCGTTACATCTGCAATAGAACGGATTTCAATCTTCTCGCCATCGCGAAGCGCCTTAGGCAACAAGATATTCTCCAGCACCGTGAAATGCGGCAAGAAAACGGCTTCTTGCGGAATGTAGCCAATCTTCTCGTTTCGAACGGCTGAGATTGCGTCATCCGAAAGATTCGCAAAATCGGCACCATTAAAAATCACGGAACCCTTGCTAGGGCGATTGATTCCCGAAAGGAGCGATAAAAGCGTACTCTTTCCGCTTCCCGATTCGCCATAGATTACCGAGAAATCACCGGACCAGGCAAAAAATTCAACATTATCAACTGCGTTAAATTCTTCGCCGCGACGGATATAGGTTTTATATAAATTAGATACGTTTAAAATCAATGTTCTACCTCCCTCAAAGCGGCGTAGGCATCAATCTTGCTCACTTTATTCGCTACACCATAAACAGCCAACGGCCCCACCGAATGCAAAAGCAAAACTACCACAGCGTAAACAGCCGCGATTTCGGCATTTCCCGGAACAATGAAGGGCACGTTCACATGTTCGCCAATCCAAATTTTAAAAGTGAAAAATGCCACGCTCGAAAGCAGCAAGCCAATGTACGTTCCTACCGCCGACACCAGCAGCGATTCGCCCAGCACAAGAGTCCTTAAACGTTTGCGGGCATAGCCCACAATTCGCAAAAGCGCATATTCACGCCTGCGTTCGCGAGTCGAAAGTGAAAACGAAATCACAATCGCGGCAACCGCAATCATCAAGAAAAGGGCCACAATCGACCACACCACAATCTGCAAGAAGTTCGCCGACTTTTCAAGACCCGAGAACAAATCCTTGCGGGTGCGAATTTGCACGCCGTCAAAGCGGGTATGAATTTCTCGAGAGAGGCGCTCGATATCAGCCCCTGCGCGCAATTTAATTAAAACGCTGGAGTAAATCGGCGAATCCGAAGGTTCGGATTTGACATCCTGATGCAAGAAAATCACGCCCTTGGCCTTAGCTGCCTCGCGGATATCGGCAAGTGTCGCCACATCTACAAAAACGGCCTGGTCCAACTTGTTGCCAACCGGTTCAAGGGTGGCCGCCACAGGGTATTCATGGTCAAAGAACCTGACGGTCCTTTTCTCGCCCACGCTAATGTCGCTGCCAACCACAATCGCACCCTTAGGTAGTTTATCCGTAAGGACCTCGCGAATCCAGGGCTGAATCACAAAATCAGAAGCCGGCTCGAAACCGATAATCAAGACCTTCTGATCGCAGCAGCTAGAACTCAAGGTGGTCAAAAAATACTGCGGCGTCGCAATTTCTACGCCGTCAAGGCCACGAATAAATTCCAGCGAGCCCTGCGGCAAATAGGCATACTTGGAATCGCCCTGCAAAAGTACAGTCTGGTCGTTGATTTCGCTCCCCTGGGGAATCACGATGACGTCGGCACCCAAGCGAGACGAAAGGCGATTCAGGCCCTTTGAAAGCGAAAACGACAAAAGCCCGCCCACCAAAAGCACCGAGGCGAGCAAAGCAATCAAAAGTGAAAGCCCAAAACTACGGAAAGGGTTTCGCAAGTAATTTTCAATAATCAAATTCAAATCAGTCTTGTTCATCTCGCCTCCTCAATTTCAAGTAAACCAAATTCAGCGCCGCAAAAAGCGCAATCAGAACACCAAAAACAGCAAGCACCGGGGCAGTTACCGCATGGCACGCCATGTGAGCATGCGGACACGTCCCTACAATTACTGTTGGCACCAGCGAAACAAAAACGCCCACCACAAACGCTATCGCAGAAAACGCGATATGAGCCTTTTGCTTCAGGAGTCCAGCGGCAGCTACCGCAACAGCAAGCAACACAAGCCCCAAAACGGCATCAACCGTCGTCGAAATTTCACAGCTCATGGTTCCGCCATCGATCGGATGGCAAACAGGCAAAATCAACTTGGTAAGTACAATCAGCAATACGCCGAAAATAAGATTAGCAACAACAAATACTTTGTACTGTTTCATAGTACACTCCTGTTTTAAATTATTTCGATATTCAGTTATTTTGCGATAGCTTCGAAAGCCTGCGTCAAGTCGGCAATCAAGTCGTTCACGTCTTCGAGCCCAATCGACAAGCGAATGGTTTCGGCATGAATGTCGGCCAACTTTTGCGCAGCAGGCGGAAGCTCGATATGCGTCGTGGTCGAGGGGTTGATAATCAGTGACTTTGCATCGCCAATATTTGCCTGGAAGCTAAATACCTGAACCGCTTCAAGGAACTTGATAATGGTCTTGCGGTCATTTGCCTTGAGGCCAAAGCTAAGAATTGCGCCAGCACCCTTCGGGAAATACTTGGCGGCGAGAGCCTTGTACTTGCTGTTCTTGGCATGCGGATGATTGACCCAGGCCACTTCTTCGCGACCTTCCAAGAATTCCACGATTTTCTCGGCAGACTTGACCGATTTTGAAAGACGTTCCGAAAGGGTTTCGATTCCAAGAAGCACCAAGTAGGAGTTGAACGGAGCGATGGCGCCGCCGAGGTAATTCAGGTGAATGGCACGAATGCGGCCCGTAAAGGGCGTGTCCGGGAATACATCGTAAAAACTACGGGGAACGCCCTGTTGCGACACCAAGAAATGCGGCTGCCCGTCAAACTGCGGGAACTTTCCATTTTTCCAATTAAACTTGTTCGTCTCGACAATGGCACCCGCAATCACGTTTCCATGACCCGTGAGCCCCTTGGTGGCCGAATAAACGACTACATCGGCCCCGAAATCAAACGGATTCAACAAGTAGGGGGTTGCCACGGTGTTGTCGACAATCAGCGGGATTCCGTGCTTGTGGGCGATGTTTGCAATCGCTTCGATATCAAGGATGGTGGCGTTCGGGTTGGTGATGGATTCGATGTAGATCACCTTGGTGTCTTCCTTGACTAAGGCCTCGAAATTGGCCGGATCGTCAGGGTTTTCTACAATGTCATACTTGACGCCCGTCTCTCCGAAGATTTGTTCGAAACTATCGAAAGATCCGCCGTAAGAACGAGCTGTTGCAAGGATTCTGCCCTTGCCTGCAGTGACATTCAAAAGCGCATACGTTACCGCCGCCATGCCCGAAGAAAGCGTGACAGCACCGGTAGCTCCCGGGTGGAGTGCCGTAAGGCGCGCGTCAAGTACATCCGTTGTCGGATTAGAAAGTCGTGTATACAGCGCATCGGCGCTGTCAAAATAGAACAAGTCGTCGCTCCGCTTTACCGTGTCGAGCGTAAACGCTGTTGTCTGGTAAATGGGTACCGAAACGGCGTGATTGTGTTCAGCAGGGTTATAGCCTGCATGCAACTTAAGCGTATCAAAAGAAAATTGGTTTGACATTATACTCTCCTTAATTTTTCGAGAGCAAATATAGAAGTGGTTTTTGATAGCGTCCAATACTTAATTTTTAGCGTTTGTTATCACTTTTTTTTATAACTCACCGGATATAAGGGATAACACAATCGGGATTTATCAACATTTTCTCATTCATGACAAGACATATCTAAATCGCCATCCTATATTTGACGCACTGTTACTTATGACAAACATCAATCTTTGCGAAAAAACAACGAAGCAGATCATTTTAGCCGCCCAGAAAGCCTACCCACAAGAGTGTTGTGGAATTCTGATTGGCAAAATAGACGGGGTCATTACTGTTAGTGACATTCGCGAAGCGACCAATCAGGCGACAGGGGAACAAATCCAGCGACATTTCGAAATCGACCCCTTGTTCCTTTATCAAGTGGAACGCGAAATCGAAGGCAGCGATTTGGAAATTGTCGGTTTTTACCATTCACACCCCGATTGCAAAGCAATCCTTTCGGAACAGGATCGACGCCATATGATTCCTGGCCTCGTTTACGTCATTCTTTCGGTAACCAAAGATGGTGTAGCAGATATCCAATATTTTCAGAATTAGCCTTACGCTATAAATATTTTTAATAATTCTGCATAAAATTATTGTATTGGACATACAAATTATGCAGTTCTATATTTCGTCCTGCCCAAAGGCTCCTCGGGGGGATTTTTTTGCGCAATACGCACTTTTAACGTACGGAGAGTAAAGTGAAAATATACATATCTGCAACACTTAGAAAGTTTCTTGGGGGAACACCCCAAGTTGAAATTCCTGCAAGCTGTATCAGAAAGGCTTTCGCCATTCTCTTGGATATGCATCCCGAAGCACAAAATGTGTTTTACGACGAAAACAAAAAACTCAGGGATTTCATACAAGTTTATATCAACGGCAAAAAGCTGGTAATCGACACCCTTTGGGATGCAGAACTACCCGCCGACACCGAGATTCTGCTATTACCAGCCATCGCCGGTGGCGCACCAATAGAAGAGTCCAAAAGCCATGCTGTCGAAAGCCTTATTTCGGATGATCGCCGCAAAAGCGTATCTTTCGACGACAGCGAAGTGGAACGATTCGGCAAGCACTTGATGCTTAAAGAAATTGGCGTGAAAGGGCAAAAGCGCATCAAGGCATCCAAAGTCCTTGTCGCGGGTGCAGGCGCGCTCGGTTCTGCGGTAATCCAGTACCTTGCCGCGGCAGGAGTCGGAACCATTAAAGTCGTCGATTTTAACGATGTATCGCTGGAAAACTTGCAAAGTCAGGTGCTTTATGGTTCTCGCGATCTCAAGCGTCCAAAAGTTGCCTCTGCTAGAGACAAGGTAAAAAACATCAATAAGAACATTGAATTTATTGCCGAAAAAGAGCAACTTAATGCGTCGAACATTCTTGAACAGATTGATGGTTACGATTTGGTGGTCGACTGCTCCGACAACTACAAGACCCGCTACTTGATTAATGACGCCTGTGCGCTGCACGGTATTCCTGTCGTGTTCGGTGCGATTTATCAGTTCGAAGGTCAGGTGGGTATTTTCAATCTGGACGGTGGCCCGTGCTACCGATGCCAATACCCGTCGCCCCCGCCGGCAGGGCTCATTCCCTCCTGTTCCGAAGGCGGCGCCATTAGCCCGCTTCCGGGCATTGTGGGAAGCATCCAGGCAAACGAAGCGCTTAAATTGATTCTAGGCATCGGCGAACATTTGAATGGGAAACTGTTGCATATTGACAGCCTTTATTTGACATCAAGAATTCTAAAGGTAGATCGCAGCAGAGACTGTCCCATTTGCGGAAACAGACACACCATTACCGATATCGAAGAAATCGATTACGATGAACTTTGCGGGCTCAAGACCGAAAATGAAATCCCGGTGGAGGGCTTTACGCCCGAAGAACTCGCAAGGAAGATTGAAAACAGCGACCCGATGACAATTATCGATGTTCGCGAGCCCCACGAGCGTGCGGTTCTGCGTTTCCCGAATGCCATTGTGATTCCCATCGGTCAGCTTGCCCGCAGGCAAAAGGAACTAGATCCGAGTAAGGACACCATCGTCATCTGCAAGCAAGGCAAGCGCAGCGTTCTTGCCATCAACACTTTGCGCGAAGCAGGTTACACCGGTCCTCTTTACAATTTGAAAGGCGGTATCGACGCCATTAAAGACATCATGTTCTCGCATGAAGGAGCATGGCTGTAATAAGTTTTTTTTCATTTGTTTTCCTATAAAATCTATAAGCAAAACCACAACAAGAACAACTTGCCACATACAACAAGAGAGGTACTCAAAATGGCAAATGAAACTACTGATAAAAAAGTCGGCATCAATGCACTTGGTGCAAAGGCCGCCTATAACCTTGCTAACGTCACTAAGACCAAGCCACAATACGGTGCCCTCACTCCGAAGTGGCTCACCAAGTTCCTTGAATTCAAGGGCCTGGAAACTGGCCTGTTCCGCGTGAACAAGGTCGTAGAAGGCGAAACCCCGCTCGATGTTCTTTGCAGCCAGACCAAGAAAACCGACATTATTCCGGAAGGCTACGTTGAATACGAAACCGAACCGCGCGAATACAAGTTGAGCTCCATCTCCACGATTATCAACGTGAACACGGCGATTGAAGATGTTTACAGCTCTCCATATGACCAGGTTCAGGAACAGCTCGGTCTCGCTATCGAATCGCTCCGCGAACGTCAGGAAAGCCAGCTCATTAACAACGACGATTACGGTCTGTTGAAGAACATCGCCGATTCCCAGCGCATTCAGCCGCGTCGCGATGACGGCCGCCCGACTCCGGACGATCTCGACGAACTCATTTCGAAGGTTTGGAAGGAACCGTCTTTCTTCCTCGCCCACCCGCGTGCCATTGCCGCATTCGAACGCGAATGTACCCGCCGCGGCGTGCCGCCCGTTGTCATTGACATTGCCGGTGGCAAGTTCCTCACCTGGCGCGGTATTCCTCTGGTCCCGACCGACAAGCTCCTTGTAGACGGCCTCAAGAATCCGAAGTCCCAGGGCGGCAAGACCAACATCCTGCTCGTGCGTACTGGCGAAGCCAAGCGCGGCGTGATTGGACTTTTCCAGGCAGGTCTTAAGAATGAACATTCTCGCGGTCTCTCCGTGCGTTTCCGCGGCATCGACAACAAGGGCGTCGCTTCTTACCTGCTTTCCCTGTACTGCTCTGCGGCTATTCTTGCCGACGACGCTATTGCAGTCCTTGAAGATGTAGAGGTTGGCGAATACTATGACTACGAATAATCCAGATACCAGATCGCTGGAAGAACTCGCCGGAGTTCCCAATGCGGCTGAACTGGAGCAGTTGGCAAATGAGTACTTTCCCGACCTGACGGACAGTACTTATGCTGCAACT
>JAEEGI010028555.1_pt1 | contig 10609 bp, 8 predicted proteins | sample 8958751 | NCBI WGS metagenome assembly JAEEGI01 (sample SAMN16246545, study PRJNA631951) | gut metagenome | biome: gut microbiome; feature: rumen; material: KS-attached | host: Bos | place: Iran: Karaj | collected 2018-10 | reverse complement strand
ATCCACCAGACCGCCCATTGCTGGAAATACCGCAGCACGTAAGGATTGTCCAGATTCATGTCCGGCATCGACGGAACGAACCAGCCGCTCTGCTGCCGGTCACGGTCCTTCACGGAGGCGTGCGGATCCATATATACCGAGAAGAGGGCGTTCATCTGCATATACGGCTCGGTGACGTGGTACCAGTCGGGGAAAGGCGGATTGTCCATCCACCAATGGGCCGTGCCGCAATGGTTGGTGACGATGTCCATGATGACCTTCAGGCCCTTTCCATGGGCCTCGTCCACCATCTTCCGGTAGAGGGCGTTGTCGCCGAAGCGCGGGTCGATGTGGTAGTAGTCCCCGCAGGCATAGCCGTGATAGGACTCCTGCGGCTGGTTGTCCAGCAGCATCGGCGTGCTCCAGACGGCCGTCGCGCCCAGGTCGGCGATGTAGTCCAGATGGTCGATGACGCCCTGGATGTCTCCGCCGTGCCGGGCCACCGGGTCCTCCCGGTCCACATCGTCCGGCGTCTCGGGAACGGTCCACGGAACCGCGGACCCGTCGTCATAGGCGTCTCCGTCCCAGGCTTTGTCGTTTCCGGCACGGCCCGAGGCGAAGCGGTCGGGCATGATGAGGTAAATCATGTCGGCCGTCGTGAAACTGGCGCGGTCGGCGCTCCCCTTCTCCCGTTCACGGATCAAATAGGGATACTTGACTTCACGGGATCCGTCGCTCACCACCAGATAGTAGGTTCCCGGCTTGGCGTCGGCCTGGATTTCCACGTCCACGAACAGGTAATCCGGACTGGCCGCCTTGTGGGCCGCCCTGGCGATGACGCCCTTTCCGCCTTCGATGCGGACCTCCTTCTCACCGACACCCTCGCCCTGCACCATCAGCTGCAGCGGGGTCTTCATCCCGGTCCACCAGCTGAGGGGTTCCACACGGGTCACTTCCTGCGGGGTCGCGTCCGGCACCTGCGCGGGGTCGAACGCCGAATGGCAGCCGGCGAGCCCGGCGGCCATCGCCGTCGCCGCGAGCGTTTTCATGACAGCATTCATCGTTATTTCGTAAAGACCTTGTATTCACCGGGCTTGAGGACGACGTCATGCCCGCCCTTCTTGAAGGTTTCGCCGGTGAAGATTTCCGTATAGGTCCCGTCCAGATTGACCGTGACGGTGACGGGGTCCGCGCGGAGGTTGCGGAAAGGCGTGCCACCGGTTTCGGCCGCGGGACGGTTGTCCGTGGGTTCGGATTTTTCAACTTCCGCCTCGTCCGGAATGACAGCGGGCTCGGCCGGTGCGACGCCGAAGTTGGCCAGTACGATCACTTTGTTTCCCTTCACCTCGCGGTGGAAGGCGACAAGACCGTCCACGCCTTCGGGAAGCTCCCACCAGACGATGTCTCCGCCCTTCTCGCCGGCGGCGAGGGCGGGATTGCCGTGCTTGAGGTCCACAAGCTTCTTCCAGAAGACGGTGTATTCATTGGCGCTCCAGTCCGTGATCGGGTCCTTCTCGAAGAATTCCAGCCGGCGGGAGAGGCCGATTTCCTGACCGGTGTAGATGAGGGGCTGGCTGCCCGGCAGCGTGAAGCAAAGGACGGCGCAGGCGTTCGCCGCGGCGCCCTCGCGCTCGAACTCGGTGCCGGACCAGGAGTTTTCGTCATGGTTGGAGGTGAAGGTCAGGCGGAAGGCTTCCTTCGGGAAACGGGCGGCGTCGCGGGCGACGTAGTCCTTGAGGTCGGCCACGGTCTTCCGGCCCTGGGCCAGGCTGTTCAGCAGATGGTGGAGCTCCCAGGCATAGTTCGCGTCGAAGGTCTCGGACGCGTCCGCGAGATTGTCGCGCTCCGCCTCGGCGAGGAGGTATATCTTGGGATAGTCCTTGTTCATCTTGGGCAGGATGCCCTTCCAGAACTCGGCCGGGACTTCGCCGGCGGCGTCGCAACGGAAGCCGTCCACGCCTTTCTTGAGCCAGAAACGCATCGCGTCGTCCTGCGCCCACCACACTTCCTCGTTCTCATAGTTGAGGCTGCGGGTGTCGGTCCAGTCGTACTCCCAGATGGCGTTGCCGAGGGAGTCGCGCTCATAGAAGTTCGCGGGCTTCTCCGTCATCCAGACGTTGTCCGGAGCGGTCTGGTTGGCCACCCAGTCCAGGATGACCTTGAAGCCGAGCTTGTGGGCCGCGGCGAGGAGGTGTTCAAAATCCTCCATCGTTCCGAACTCCGGATTGACCTTCTTGTAGTCGGAAATGGCATAATAGGAGCCGAGGGTGCCCTTGCGGCCCTCGGTGCCGATCTCGTACATCGGCATGAGCCAGAGGATGTCCACGCCGAGGTCCTTCAGGCGGGGAAGCTGGGCTTCGACACCGGCGAAGGTGCCTTCCGGGGAGAACTGGCGGATATTGACTTCGTACATCACGGAATCGTAGGTCCATCCCGGATGGACGGTCCGCTTGCAGCCGGCCAGGGCCAGCAGGGCGGCGCAGAGAATCAGGAGTTTTTTCATATGCGTGTTATTAATCGGGTTAAAGGTACGAAAAAAACGGGAGACCCGGCGCCGGAGCCCCGGATTTCCCGATGAAACAACCGTTTCGGCGGACGAACCGTCAGCGGAGCGAAGCCTTCGCCTCCTCCAGCGCCCCGATCACCCGGTCGCACCAGGCGTCGAACACCAGGTCGGCGGTCTGAAGCTCCGGATGGGCGAGGATGTTCGCGATGGTCCCGCGCACGCCCTCTTCGAAGCGGACCGTGGCCTCGAATCCCGGCACCGCACGCTTGAGCTTGGAATTGTCGAACAGGACCGTATTGGCCTTGTCGCCGATGAGCCCGCCCCGGAAGTCATAGGGGCCGACCTCGTCCAGGAACTCCGAGGCGACATGGACCGCCTTCAGCTCCACGCCGAGGATGTCGGCGACGGTCTGATAGATCTGGTTCCAGGTAAGCGTCTCATCAGAGGTGATCGTGAAGGCGTTCCCGAGCGCATGGGGATTGCCCATCAGGCCGATGAATCCCTTCGCGAAGTCCGTGTTATGCGTCACGGTCCACTGGGACGTGCCGTCACCGTGGATGATCACGGGTTTGCCGTCCAGCATCCGCTTCAGCACCTGCCAGGAACCATTGTCACCGTGGACCCCGAGGGGGACGGAGCGGTCGTCATAGGTATGGGAAGGGCGGATGATCGTCACCGGAAAACCCTCCGAGCGATTCTTCTCCATCAGGAAGTCCTCGCAGGCGATCTTGTTGCGGGAGTACTCCCAATAAGGGTTCACCATCGGCGTCCCCTCCGTGATGAAGGGGCTGACGGCCGGCTTCTGATAGGCCGATGCGCTGCTGATGTACATGTACTGCTTCGTACGGCCCCGGAAGAGGCGCCAGTCGCGTTCCACCTGGGCCGGGACAAAGCCGATGAAATCGCACACGCAGTCCCACTGCGTACCCTCGAGCAGCTTTTCGACGGCGGCCTCGTCATTGATGTCGGCCTTCAGAACCCGGACGTTCTCCGGAACCTTGTCGCTCCGGCTCCCCCGGTTCAAAAGGGTCAGATCCCACTTCCCTTCCGCGGCCAGCCGCGCGGTAATGGCGGTGCTGATCGTGCCGGTACCGCCGATGAACAATGCTTTACGTTTTTTCATTTCCATTCTACTTTGTCCATAGGGTAATGGACTCCCCAGTCCTTGCGGAGGGAATCCATCAGTTCCATGATGTATAGGGTTTCGTCCAGGGGCATCTGCGGGGGTTCAAGGAGGCCGGCGGCGATGGCGTCGCGGCAGGCGACGAACTGGTACTCGTAGCCCGTGATCTGCTTCGGGACCGGGATCGTTTCCACGAACACGCGGTCGGGGCCGTTCACCGTGATGCGCTGCGGGTTGTTGACGTTGTCAATGATGAGGTTTCCCTCCGTCCCCGCAATGACGCCGATGTTGTCGCCCACGCAGGAGGCAGACGACTGGACGTTGGCCAGAATACCGTCTTCCAGCACCAGGGAAATGGCATTGGACAGGTCCATACCCGTGTCAGACTTCACGCACTGCGACCGCATCGACACAATCGGGGCGTCGCAGAACATCCGGACGAAATTCAGGCAGTATACGCCGAGGTCCAGCAGCGCGCCGCCGCAGAGGTCAGGACGGAAGATCCGCTCCTTCTCGCCCATGCTGTACCCAAGGGTCGCCGTCACCAGCCGGGGCGTGCCGATGCGGCCTTCCCGGATGAGATCCCGCACCATGCTTAACGCGGGCTGATACCGCGTCCAGATGGCCTCCGCGAGGAACACCTTGTTGCGCCGGGCCAGGTCCACGATGACCTGCGCCTGAGCCTTGTTGGCCATGAAAGCCTTCTCCACAAGACACGGCATCCCCTTCTCCAGGGCCTCTTTCGTGATGTCGAAATGATGCGAATGCGGCGTGGCCACATACAGAAGATCCACATCCGGATCGTCCACTACTTCGGAATACGAGCCATACGCCCGCTCAATGCCCCATTTGTCGGCAAAAGCCTTTGCCTTGTCCAGAGACCGCGAACCGATCGCATACGGACGGAATCCCTCCAGCCCGTTCAGCGTGATGGCCGCCTTTTCGGCAATCCATCCCGCCCCGACGATACCTACTTTGAATTCACTTTTCATCATCGTTGTTTTTCTTGCGTGTTTCCAGAAGCCGGTCCAGAGCGGCCGACATCACCCCGTACAGCACGCCCGCGATGACCAGGGCAATCCAGCTCATGCCCCAGTGCCAGATCCAACTGCCCACCGTCATGAAAAGCGCGAACACGACGCCATGGACAACGGCCGAAATTGCGAATTCCTTGTTCATATCCTAATTTACTTTACATGCAGATTCTACTCGATCGGGAAGATAACGTCGGTGTGGTTGGACCAGCCGGGGGCGTTCCGGTAAGCCTCCAGGCTTTCGGCGGGAACGTAAATCTTGAAGTCGGGGGCGTTGCTGTTAAAAGCCCATATGATATGGCCGTAAACCAAGGTCGGGGGTTCCGGGGCGAGACAGGTGACGGAAGTCAGCATCGGATTGAAACTGAAGGCGAGAATTCCGATTTCCTGCAGTCCGCGCGGGAGCGTGACGGTCTCGAGTTTCTTGCAGCCCGTAAACGCGACCTGGCCGACGGACGTCACCCATTCCGGAATGACGAAGTCACCCTCCAGGAATTCATTGTCCGAATAGGCCTCCTGGCCGATGGCTGTGACAGTCTCCGGGATGACGGTGGTCCGGCAGGGGGCGTGAAGCTTGTTCGTCTCCGTTTCAATCACGGCGTTGCAATGGTCCCGGGAGTCATAGGTCGGATTGTCGGGGGCGACGACGATGCTCGTCAGGTTGGTGCAGACGTGGAAGAGATTCATACCGATATAGGTCGTGGCGGCCGGAATGGTGGCCGAAGTCAGATCGGAACATTCGGAAAACACATAGCTGCCCAGGGAAGTCACCTGTTCCGGAACGTCAAAGGACGTCAAGCCAACAACTCCCGAATAAGCGTAAGAATGGAAGGACGTCACCGAATTCGGAACTACGGTGGCGGAACAGGCCTTCAGCAGGTCGTTCGTCTCCGTATGAATGAGGGCGTTGCATCCGCCGCGGGAATCATAAACCGGATTGGCTTCGCTGACATGGATGGCCGTCAGGCCGGAGTTATAAATGAAAGCATTCTCCCCGATATCGGTCAGGGCCGCAGGAATCTCCAAGGTCGTCAGACCGCAGCGCTGGAACGCGCTGGAACCGACAGTCGTCAGCGACTCCGGAAAACGGACGCCGGTCAGGGCGGTACAACTGTTGAAAGCCGAAATTCCGATGGACGTCAAGCTCTCGGGCAGGTTGACGGAAGTCAAAGCGGGGCAGAACGAAAAGGCGGACTGCCCGATGGACGTCAAGGTTTCCGGCAGCACGAAGGAAGCCAGATTGGTGCAGTTGCTGAACGCCTGGTCGGGAATCTCACTCAGACCCGTGAAATACTGCAGCTCGTTGAATTTCACAATGTTTTTGTTCCCTCTGAAGGGCGTGCCGAAATCCGTGACCGCCGCAGCCTCCTCCAGGGACAGTTCGCCGTCGCCGTTGGTATCCCAAAGGTTGATGCAGACCTCCTTCACGGCGGGATCCTCGAACTCGATCGCCGGGGACGTGGACACTTCCAGTTTCATCGGAGCCATCCGGGAAATCCGGTTCCGTTCGATGGTGACGGTCTTGGACGTTTTCTTTTTGAAAACGCCTTCGGACGTATTGACCGTGACGGTAAATCCTCCCTGGAATGTCACGGGCGGAACGACGAACCAGAACTCTTGGGCACCCGCTTCCGTATCGCCCAGAACGATCGGATTCTGACAGGTCAGAACCAGGTCGAAGTTCGGAGCCAACGGATTGAAATACATCTGAATGGACGGTTCGCCGTCCGGGTCCATCGACACGACTCCCCTTCCGCTGAGCAGTTCCGAGTTATGTCCCACCAGGGTGATGCTGTTCACGGCCATCCCGCCATAGAAACGGAGAGCCAGATAACCGCCCACATTCTTGAACTGGAGGACATTGTCCGAGGAGACGGACATCATCGGATTGGCTTCGGGACCGAAGGAGGACATCCGATAGAACTGCTCCGAAGGGAGGTAACAGGTGACCGTTCCGCTCTCGTCAATCGTCGTCTGCGAAGAATATGGATAAAAGGATACGACATTCTCAAGGGCGTTGCCCGTAACGAACTCGGCGCTTTCCACCTTGGCGAACTCGCCGGCATTAGCCCCCGTTTCACCGAGGAACCTGTACTGCTGGTTATAAGTGTTCCTGTTGAAGATGCTCACCCGGTCATCCTCATCCCAGCGGAGTCGGAGTTCCTGGTTGGCATAGACCTTCGTCGCATCATCACCCGGCTCACCCGGCTGCTCAAAAGAGGCGTAAAACACCACATCATCCTGAACAGGAGTCCGGAGATCCAACTCCTGAGTGGAACAGGACGCCACCCCTGCGGCGATTCCGAAAACTAGTGCAAATCGTTTCATATCGTGTCCGTGTTTACCAGTCAATGTCAGGGTCATCCCCGCCGCCGATGGGCTCGAGATTGGATTGGAGGAAAGATGTCTCCGGGGTGGTTTCGATCACTCTCAAAGAAGGCGTCGAATATGATTCCTTCCGGAAGAATTCGTTCGTGCTCATAATGTAGGAAACTTCTGACTCACAAAAATAAGAAAAAGTTTTTGCTTTCGAATGGTCTGGCTGTCATTTACTTGGCCTTTTACATTCGACCGGAGACGGATTATTCTCCCGCAGGCTATGGTACGCGGCATGGGGCAACGGATGCGAGGTGGCGTTGAATACAAACGATTAATTATCAACAAGTTATTGATATTTGCCTTATTCTTGGACGCAAGGCAGATCTACATAAATACTTGATTTTCAATCGCTTCCATTTTACACAGAAATGGACGGCCGCTGCCGCCAGTTCCGAGCTCCGATTTTCGTCATTCCCGGCTAACCGTTTTGTGCCCCATTTTTCGTCATTCCAGGCCTGACCGGGAATCTCCCGAATCCCGGGTTGCAAAAACGGCCTCCTGTGAGCTAAAACGCAACATATGCCCCCTCGTAAAGTGGGGTATGGAGCATTTGAGTGCGTACAAAGGCGATTTTGCAACCGGAACCTCGGAACTCATGAGAAATGCGGTACAATCCGACGGACTTCGTCACCCTCCGCTTGCTCAGTGCGGGTAACGTCCTTACTGGGACGTCACCTTCAATTAAGGCCTCAAATGCACCTGACGTCCCCAAAACCGGGACGTTACCTGTACTTGGAAAGGTTGGAAAGGTGGTCACAAGATCGTGAGCCCAACCTTGGAATATGAAAAAGTTCCGTTCCGTTGTGTGAAAAATAACGCAACGAGCATTGCATGACATAGCCGGGCAAATGGCGCGGAATGTCTGTCGGTCGGCGGAGGGGCGCAGGAGTGTAGTGCTGTTGGCGCAGGTGTGGATAATGGTTGGCGCAGGTGTACATAGTCGTCGGCGCAAGTGTGGAAATGGGGTTGGGACCTGCGCCAGTGAAGCGCATAGATGCCCGTTTTGCGGCGCTGGTCCCCCACCAAAAACCACACTTGCGCCAAAAAGCATCGCGACCTGCGCCAGGAGGCCCCTTCAATCAAGACGAAGCCAATGATCACCCCGACGGAAGAAAGCCGGGGTTGTCCCGGCTTTGGTTTTTGCGGGACACATTTTTTCGGAGCGAAGCGACCCAGGGGGTCTGGGGGGTACGCCCACCAGTGAATCAAACGAAAAAACCTCGGTTTTTCGGAGCGAAGCGACCCAGGGGGTCTGGGGGGTACGCCCACCAGTGAATCAAACGGAAAAACCAGCCGGCCGGCTGGTTTTTCCCGTCGGGGTGATGTGACTCGAACACACGACCCTCTGCTCCCAAAGCAGATGCGCTAGCCAACTGCGCCACACCCCGATGTCGAAGAACAAAGGTAAGGGAAATTTCGGGAATGGCCAAATAGAATCCCAAATTGTAGTTACAACAATATAATACTAATTGTATATCAATTACTTACAAAAAATATTGAAAAATGTTTTTGTTTTTTGGGAAAATAATTTTACATTTGTGGAACTAAGACTGACAGCCCATGGACAACGGACTCGCAAAAATACATCTCTCGGTCGACTGCACGGTTCTCGGCTTCAACGGGACACGGCTGGAAGTGGTGCTCATCCGCCGGACAGGCGTCGAGGACGGCCATGCCTTCCACGACATGAAGCTACCCGGAGGCCTGATCCTGGACAACGAAGAACTTGATGACGCCGCCCGGCGCGTCCTCGCCGAACTTACCGGCCTCAAGAACCTCCCTCTGGTTCAGTTCCGTTCCTTCGGTTCGATGAACCGGACCAAGGACCCGAAGGATGTCCACTGGCTGGAGCACGCCCAGCAGGCACATGTGCGCCGCATCGTCACGGTGGCCTACATGGCCCTCGTGAAGATAGGCCGGAGCATCAACCGGGACATGGAGGGTTCCGAAGCCCTCTGGGTTCCCGTCGACGCGATCCCTCCCCTCGCCTTCGACCACAACGACATCATCGCGCACGCCCTTGAGCATCTGCGGGCCCTCGCCTCGATGGACCCTTCCATCCTGTACGACCTCCTTCCCCGGAAATTTACGGTCACCCAGCTGCGGAACCTCTACGAGGTGGTCTTCGGCAAGCGCCTAGACCCGGCCAACTTCTACAAGAAGATGACCCAGATGCCCTACCTGGTCGCCCTGGACGAACACGAAAAGGGGGTCTCCCACCGCGCCGCCCGCTTCTATCGCTTTGACAAGAATATCTACAATAAATCCAGACTCTAAGCATGTATCTTTTAGGTTACGACGTCGGAAGTTCTTCCGTCAAGGCCAGTCTCGTCAGCGTGGAGACCGGCAAATGCGTCGCCACGGCCTTCTATCCGAAGAGCGAGGCGCCTATCATGTCCCGTCAACCCGGCTTCGCCGAACAGGATCCCGCCATGTGGTGGGCCAACCTGAAACTCGCCACCGCCGACATCCTGGAGCAGGTCCGGAGCAAGGCCACCGTCCAGAGCAAAGCCTTCTCCCCCGCAGACATCCGGGCCATCGGCATTTCCTACCAGATGCACGGTCTCGTGTGCGTCGACAAAGACCACAACGTCCTGCGTCCGTCCATCATCTGGTGCGACTCCCGTGCCGTTCCCTACGGCAACAAAGCTTTCGAGGCCCTCGGCGGCGACTGGTGTCTGGAACACCTGCTCAACAATCCCGGCAACTTCACGGCCGCGAAACTCGCCTGGGTCAAGGAGAACGAGCCCCAGCTCTACGAGCGCATCAACAAGATCATGCTCCCGGGCGACTACATCGCCATGCGCCTGACCGGCACCGTGTGCACCACCGTCGGCGGCCTCTCCGAGGGCATCTTCTGGGATTTCCGCGAGAATAAGGTTTCCGACCGCCTGCTGGAGCATTTCGGTTTCGACGAGACCATCATCCCGCAGATCCGTCCCACCTTCGGCCCGCAAGGCACCCTGTCGAAGGAAGCGGCCGAAATCCTGGGCCTCGCCCCCGGCACCCCGGTCACCTACCGTGCCGGCGACCAGCCCAACAACGCCCTCTCCCTCAACGTGTTCGAGCCCGGTGAAATCGCATCGACGGCCGGCACCTCCGGCGTCGTCTACGGTGTGAACGGAACCATCGACTACGACCCGATGAGCCGCGTGAACACCTTTGCGCATGTGAACCATTCGACGGAGGAAACCCGCCTCGGCGTCCTCCTCTGCATCAACGGAACCGGCATCCTCAACTCCTGGATGCGCCGCAACGTCGCCCCAGAGGGCATCTCCTACTCCGACATGAACATCCTCGCCTCCGAAGCGCCCATCGGTTCGGACGGCGTGTCCATCCTCCCCTTCGGCAACGGCGCCGAACGCATGCTCGGCAACAAGGACACCGGCTGCAGCATCCACGGGGTCAACTTCAACCGCCACGGCAAGGCCCACCTCCTCCGCGCCGCGCAGGAAGGCATCGTGTTCTCCTTCCAATACGGCATCGAGATCATGGAAAAGATGGGCATCCCCGTCAAGATGATCCATGCCGGCAAGGCCAATATGTTCCTCTCCCTGATCTTCCGCGAGACGCTCGCGGGCGTGTCCG
>JAEEGI010028550.1_pt1 | contig 10610 bp, 6 predicted proteins | sample 8958751 | NCBI WGS metagenome assembly JAEEGI01 (sample SAMN16246545, study PRJNA631951) | gut metagenome | biome: gut microbiome; feature: rumen; material: KS-attached | host: Bos | place: Iran: Karaj | collected 2018-10 | reverse complement strand
AGGGCTACATGACGAGGTTTGTGCGCGAAGGCCTGATCGATTCTCTCCATCAGGGAATCTGCCCCGATGGCTGGCATGTGGCGAATAGCATAGAGTGGAAAACCTTGCTCGATTATGTGGACAAGGATCCCGACAACCTGCTCAACGAAAATTGGAGGACTGACAGGGACAAAGCTCTTGCGAAAGGCCTGACGGGAGTGTTCTACAACAGGTTGGATTTCAACCTCGTTCCGCTGGATTGGGATTACCTGGAAGCCTATTTCCATACCTATGCTCCAAGGATGTCCTTCCAGCCAACCAGTCCCAATGACGATGTGTGGAACCGGGAATTCTTTACACGGGATGAATTTATCGACTATCCCTTGGAGAAAACGGATTTCGTAACCATCGAGATTTCGATTAACTGGAATTACGTATCCGACTCGGAAGTACAGCCTAAAGGCTTTGTGCGCTGCGTAAGGAACTAGATTAAGATTAGGGAGGGCAACGCCCTCCCTTGTCTTGTTTGTATTCCAGGAATACTGGTTTTGTATTCCGAAATGCGAAAATTTCTAAAATTTCTTTAAAAATGGTAAAATTTACGCGTAAAACGTAATTTTGTATTCCAAAAACGCCGGATTTTAGTATATTTGTGCACATGAAGGAGATCATTGAATACACAGACTACCGCAAGTTCATCCAGGACTACTACGATGAACGCAAGCGCAGCTCGGCATTCACGTGGCGCGACTTCGCGCGCGATGCCGGGTTCTCGTCGCCGATTTACCTGAAGTACGTTTGCGAGGGGAGAAAGAACCTGAGTGTTGGGGCTGCAGGTTCTGTCGCCGCCGCGATGGGCCTCGCCGGTTTCGAGAGCACATACTTTGTCCTGATGGTTTCGTACGCCCATGCAAAGGGGGATGAGGCGAAACGGGCCGCGTTCGAGGAAAGGTGTGCACTGGCGAGGGCACACAAGGTGCGCGTGCTCGGGAAGGAGGAATTCGACTACTTCAAGTCGTGGAAGAATCCTGTACTTCGCGAGCTTGCCCCGCACATGCCGGGAGCAAAGCCTCTCGAGATGGCACATGCCTGCAAGCAGAAAATTTCTGCTGCCGAAGTGAGCGAGACGCTTGACTTTCTAGTGAAGGCGAAGCTCCTGAAGAAGGACAGGAGCGGGAACTACCGCCAGACGGACAAGTCCATCTCGATGGGCTCGGTAGATGCGGTCCCCGTGGCGGCCCGCGATATGCAGCGACAGATGGGGGAGTTTGCGGTGAAGGCCTTGGACCTGCCGCTTTCGGAACGCGACATGTCGGGGCTGACCCTCGGGCTTACGCGCCGTGCGTACGAACGGATTCGGAAGGAACTGGCGGATTGCCGCCGGCGCATCGTGGCGATTGCCGCGGAAGACGACGAGACGGAGCAGGTGTATCGCCTGAACTTGCAACTGTTCCCGATGACCGAAAAGCTGGACAAGGAAAAGAAATTTGGAAAGGAGGATAAGTAAAGATGAATTTGTATGAAAAATTAAGGACGTGCCTTCGACTCGTTTTGGCTCCGGCCTGTGTATTCCTGTTTGACGCGTGTTCCGATGGCAGGGATGTCGCGGGCGGTACTTCGGAAGATGCTGGCATTGTCGCCCTCGCGGGCAAAAAGCTTTCGGGTGCGGTGCAGAAGGGCCCGTTTGTAGAAGGCTCCAGCGTCGTGCTCCGGGAAACATCTGCGGAAGGGAACCTGGAACCCACGGGCAAGGAATTCAATACCACGGTCATCAACGACAAGGGTGACTTCGAATTCGATAGTCTTGATTTGGAAAGCCCGTATGCGCTTCTTTCCGCCGAAGGCCACTATATTCGTGATGTCAGTGGCGAACGTTCTGCGTGTGTCTTGCACCTTAATGCCATTACTAACATGGAAAAACGTATTACCGCAAATATCAACTTGCTGACGCATTTTGAATACAAACGTGTATTGAAGTTGGTCAAGGATGGCGTGCCCTTTGCCCAGGCCAAGAAACAGGCTGCTGCGGAAGTACTCGCCGCATTCGGTGTCTTCATTCCCGTAAATTCCGCGGAAGACCTGAACATCTTCAGTACATCCGCTGCGGACATGGCTCTTTATCATATCAGTATTTTTGTGGATACTCGAGACTTCATTATTCCTTGGAATGGCGAAGGAAACGAGTGGGAATATAGGATGGACCCGGCCAATACGGACTGTGGCATGTTACAGGATTATGTGGATGGATACGCCGATGACCTGGAAGAAGACGGAACCCTCAGCGATTCCTTGATTGCGCCTCTTGCTTACACTGCCTATTTATACAATTCCTTGGGCAATGTGATGCATTCTGGCGAAACCGGCTTGATTGGTAGGGATGAATATGACCTGATGGGGGAACGATTCATTTTCAATTACTTGGTGCTGAACCACTATCTTGGATTCGAAGAATGCAACGACAAACGCTGGGGAGAATCGAGGATACTCAATAAGCCGTTTGGGTATTACAACTATGACCTAGATCGGATGGAGTATGTGAACCCGGCCTACTTCCTTTGCGACGGAATGAGCTGGAAGTATACGACGAAGGGGCATCTCGACTCTCTCAAGATGCCGATTCCTCACGGGTCGGGAACCATGAAGGACCCGCGCGACGGCCGGGAATACAAGACGGTAAGTTTTGAATTTCTCGGGACGAAGTATGAATGGATGGCCGAAGACCTGATGTATTCGGACGCCTCGACCAAGACTTCCAAGGGTAGGAACGGTGGACGTAGCAAGCCTGGAATCTATAGCTGGGCGGCTGCCATGGGGTTGAGCGAGAGCTATATGACGAAGGCTGTCAAAGCCGGCATGGTGGATTCGCTGCATCAGGGAATTTGCCCCAGTGGTTGGCACATTGCCAACAGCCTGGATTGGGAAGCCTTGATTACCTATGTCGGGGGAGTCAACAATCTGCTCAATGAATCCTGGAGGACGGATTCCGAAACCGCATCTGATAAAGACCTGGTGGGCGTGTTCTACAACAGGTTCGATTTCAACCTATACCCGATGGAAAAGAAATACCTGGATCTTTACTACCACACGTATACGCATGAATCGTTTATCCCCGAGAATGTGTATGCGGAACGTTCAATGTGGTTGAATTATTATGAAGCGCACCATTACAGCGAAGATATCGAATGGATTCCCGAATACGCGAATGCGCTGGCCAACTACAGGGATCTTGAGACTTACGCCTTCGAAATCTCTATCGATTATGGCATGCCGACCGAAAACCGGAGAAAGGCTGGCCGAGTGCGCTGCGTGAAGAACTGAGTTTGCTAGGAGGAGAACGAAGAAGGCCCCGCCAGGAATGGCGGGGCTTTTGTGCTTGTCATCCTCGCGAAGGCGAGGATCTTCCATGTTCTCAGAACATGTAGTGTATGTTCTAAATTGCTAAATTTTTCAAAATTTGGTCAAAAGTGGTAAAATTTGCTCAAAAACGCAAATTTTATGTTCTAAACTGCAAAAACAAACCTATATTTGATACCATGAAGGAAATCATTGAATATACAGATTATCGCAAGTTCATCCAGGACTACTACGATGAACGCAAGCGTTGCTCCGCATTCTCATGGCATGCATTTGCCCAGAAGGCGGGCTTTTCGTCGGATGTGTACCTGAAGTACGTGTGCGAGGGGAAAAAGAATTTGAGTATCGCGTCAGCGGGCTCGGTGGCAAGCGCCATGGGGCTGGTCGGTTTCGAGTACGACTACTTTATCTTGATGGTCTCGTACGCGCATGCCAAGAGCGATACGGCCAAGCGGGCTGCATTCGAGGAGCGCTGTGCTCTCGCGCAGGCCCACAAGATGCGCGTGCTCGGGAGCGAGGAATTCGATTACTTCAAGTCGTGGAAAAATTCCGTAATCCGCGAACTTGCCCCGCACATGCCGGGTGCAAGACCGCTTGAAATGGCGAAGGCCTGCAGGCAGAAGATTTCGGCGGCGGAAGTCTCCGAGACGCTCAACTTCTTGGTGAAGGCGAAGCTCCTGAAGAAGGACAGGAGCGGAAACTACCAGCAGACGGACAAGGCCATCAAGATGGGGAGCGTGGATGTGGTTCCGGTGGCGGCGCGCGACCTGCAAAGACAAATGGGGGAGTTTGCCATCCAGTCGCTGGACCTGCCGCTATCGGAACGCATGATGTCGGGGTACACGCTTGGCCTTACGCGCCGTGCGTACGAACGCATCAAGAAAGAGACTGAAGATTATTACCGTCGAGTGGTGGCGATTGCCACCGAAGAAGACGAGACGGAACAGGTTTATCGCCTGAACGTGCAGTTGTTCCCCTTGAGCGAACGGCTGGAAACAAAAAAGGATTTTAAGGGAGGAGTTTCTCATGAAAAAGTGTAGATTTATGAAAAAGGAATCGACTATGAAATGGAATCGCATTTTAGGTTGCCTAGCGATTGGCTCCATGTTCTGGGGCTGTTCGGACACGGGTTCCGACGACAATGGCGTTGCGGGCGGTGCTTCGGGCGATGCGGGCATTATCGCCGTCACGGACTGGGAAGTTGCGGGCGTGTCGCAGAAGGGCCCGTTCGTCACGGGTTCTGCGGTAACCGTGCAGGAACTTGACGGTATCACGCTCAAGCAGACGGGCAAGAGCTTCAAGGGCTCCATCAAGAGCGACAAGGGCGACTTCGCCATCAAGGACATCAATCTGGAATCGCAGTACGCGATTCTCGAAGCATCGGGCTACTACCGCGACGAGATTTCGGGCAAGAAGTCTTCTGGTCAGGTGACGCTCCGCGCCTTGACCGACCTCAAGGACAGAAAGCACGTGAACATCAACCTGCTCACGCACCTGGAATACGAGCGCGTGATGTACCTGGTGACCGAGAAGAAAAAGTCTATTGCCGAAGCGAAGGAACAGGCCGAAAGGGAAGTGCTTGCAACGTTCGGGATCGAGGGCGACTTCGCGGAATCCGAAGATTTGAACATCTTCGAGACGGGCGACGGAAATGCGGCTTTGCTTGCGATAAGCGTGCTCTTGCAGAGCGATGTCGACGTGGCCGGGCTTACCGAACGCATGGGCGAATTCAGCATATCGCTTGCGGAAGGCGGCAGCTGGGACGATGCCGACGCGAAGACGGCAATCGCGGACTGGGCCTGCGATGTGGATTTGAAGGGCTCGCTTTCGAAGGTGCGTAAGAACGTGGAAGACTGGAAGTACGCCGATACCGTGCCCGCGTTCGAAAAGTACGTCACGAACTTCTGGTGGAATAATTACGGCCTCGGTGTTTGCAATGACAAACGTGAAAACGAAACCAAGCGCAACGTGAACAAGCTGAGTAAGATGTATAACGAGTACTTCGTGTGTGAAGGCGACCGCTGGGTCATTCCGGGCGATGAACCGAAGTCGAGTAGTAGTATGGATGGGTCTTCGAGCTCGAAACAAGACGATGTGTCCAGTTCATCTGAAAAGGATGCACCCGAAAGCTCTTCCAGCGTTGCGTCGTCGAGTTCTGTCTATAACCCGTTTGATACGGTTCCGGAGCTCCCTGCTGATTTGGCATTCCTGGATTCGATGTATAAAAGAATAAGTTATATGAGCATGGGCGAAGGTAAACAGAAGGTCTGGTTCTATTCCAACAAGACGAATTTATCTATGCCTGCAGCTCAGGACAGCGCTGCGTCGGAATTTGTAAAATTTATCGGAAAAAAAGGATTCTCCTTTGAAGGAGCCGTGCGGAATGATTCAACGAGATTGTATACTTATGACGACACGTCCTATGTCTATGTGAAGGAAAAAGACAACTTGGTTTACAAGCTTGCCTTGACGAAATGGACGCCGCCGATGGCATCCGAATATGGCTTCAGCATAAAGGTGGTTGTCTTGAAGGACGGCTTCGAAGAGTTGTCCACCAAGACTTCGGTATTGCCGAAAGAATTGTTCTTTGTCGATAAGTTCCTTTTAAAGCCGATTAATCCCGCCGAAGAGTACGCCGATGGCAAGCAGATTGTATGGCGCGGAGGGAGCAACGCCTGCGGAAGTGGTTGTGATTCTTTTATTGAAGAACTGGTTGACGATGCAAAGGCAAATGGCTTTGTATTTTCGGGAACTTATTCCAATGATTCGCTAGACAACAAATTTACAGAAGATTCGCATGTCTACTCCAAGACATCTGGTGGAAAAGTCTATTCAGTCATATTTACGAAAGGGGATACAACCGTTTGCCATCCTTTTGCAGGTGTTTGCTCCGATTCGTGGATGTATTCCTTAAAACTGATTGTTCGGGATGAGGGCATCGACGAGATTCCCACGGAAACGAGAGCGGACTTTAATTCGCCCAAGTACAGGGAAATTCCCGAAGACCTGAAGTTCGTCATTGATTCGACGCAGTACTATTATAGGTCCTATTCGGATGACCCGAAGTGGACGACGTGGGCTGGCTCTACCTTGGTCAATTATGATTCGACGTTGTTTGACGAGGCCTTGGCCGTAGCCGAAGAATATGCTGACATGGTGAAATTGCACGGTTTTAGTTTGAAAAGCGAAGAGGCTCTCACGATGGACGAACTTCAAAAGAAACTCTATAATGTCACGTTTGGTAGGAGATTTGGTGCCGAGACGACGGTGTTCACCTTTGAAAAAGATGTGGAAAATTTCCGCTATGAAATCTTGGTCTATGCGGTCATGGAAGACAAAATCAATAATTTGGGGTACCAATGGGTTGAGTGCCGTGCCGAGATAAGGGCGACCATGTACGACAAGTAGATTTGTAAATGGAAATTCGTTAGGAGGGGAACTGCGCCCCGTCAGGAAACTGGCGGGGCTTTCCTGTTTAAAGCGTTTCCATCCAGCGGGACATGAACACGTTATAGACGCTGTAGCTTTTCCCGCTTAAGTCGCTTTGCTCCAGCAACAGTTCTTTTTCGACAAGGGCTGTAACGATTTTCTTTGCGGTCGCCGCGTTTCCGATTTGATATTTCATCAAGAAGTCTGCGGCAGTTGGCTTTTTTACTTCGCCTTCTTTTGCGACGGCGATAAGGTATTTCCACTGCTTTTCTGTAATCAGATTGCGACGTTCAATGAAGTTTGGAATCTCAAATCGCATGATTTTCGAAACCGTTGCTTTTACGTCTTCCAATGAAATTTTTGCTGCGGAATCTGCAAATACCTGGTTGCATAAAAATTGCGTGTAATAGGTATGCCGTTTTGTCCAATCTAAAATAAAATCAACGGCATCTTCGTCAATGGATTTTCCGGCTTTTTTGAAAAGGCTGGTAATGAATGCCTTGTATTTCTCTGAATTGATTCTGTCGATATAGACGGTCCTGGAACTTTCGTAGAAGGGCTTCTTGGCGTTGGTGAATATGTCCGCCATCAAGTGCTTTTTGCTACCGCAGAAAATGAATTTCACGTGATGCAGTTGCTGGATATAGGTACGCAGTAGCGCCTCGATATTCGGCTCCTTGAAATCCCTAATTTGCTGGAACTCGTCAATGGCGAGAACGACTCTCTTCCCCTGTTTTTCAAGGAAGTCGAGAATAGATTTTAGTGTCGGCGGTTTTTGTGAATCCATTTGAAAAGACAACGAAACTTGCGGGCTGCCCGAAACGGAATCGTAACTGAGCATGGGTCTAGCGTTTTTGAGGGCGTTGAAGAATTTTTTTACTATTGATTCGCTGGCCACTGCGCTGATGATGGCTTCGGAAAGCAACTTGAGAAAATCTTCCAGGTTTTGTGCTGAGAAAATATCTGCGTATATACAGGTGTATTTCTTTTCACGAAGTTCTTCGAAGGTCCTGAAAATTAGACCCGTTTTGCCGTAACGTCTTGGTGAAATAAGCGTCACGTTGGAGCCGTTTGTCAAGAACGAAACTATATCTTTGAGTTCCTGTTCTCGATCGCAGAACAGTTCCTTTGATGTGTATGGTTCCAACAAAAACGGGTTTATCATTATAGCCTCACTATACCTTTAGTATTTTACTTTTAGTAATATACCAAAAGTAAAGCGGATTGTCAATAGGGGAATGATGCCTTTGGTGGCGCTTTTAGGTGAAATCAAACCCGTAGGACTCTGGCGGGGGGCGTTTTTTCTGTGTTCCTGGAATACATTGTGTGTTCCAATTTTTGCTTAATTATTTGAAATTTTTGTGAAATTGGTAAAAATGGCTAAAAATTGCAAGATTTGTGTTCTAAAATGCGAAATTTGACTATATTTGTAAACATGAAGGAAATCGTAGAATACTCCGATTACCGCAAGTTCATCCAGGACTACTACGATGAGCGTAAGCGAAGTTCATCGTTTACCTGGCGGGAATTTGCTCAAAAGGCGGGCTTTTCGTCGGCGGTTTATCTGAAGTATGTTTGTGAAGGGAAAAAGAGCTTGAGTGTGGGGGCTGCGGGTTCAGTTGCAAGTGCCATGGGACTCGCCGGATTCGAGCATACCTACTTTGTGCTGATGGTTTCGTACGCACACGCAAAAAGTGATGAGGCGAAGCGGGCTGCATTCGAGAAAAGGTGCGCGCTTGCGATGGCGCATAAGGTGCGTGTGCTGGGCGAAGAAGAGTACAGGTATTTCAAATCGTGGAAAAATCAGTTGCTGCGTGAAATCGCTCCGCACATGCCGGGGGCAAAGCCGCTTGAAATGGCGAAAGCCTGTAGGCCGGCGATTACTGCGGCCGAGGTCTCCGAGACACTGGATTTTTTACTGCGTGCAAAGCTCTTGAAAAAAGATGCTAAAGGTAATTTTTTGCAGACCGAAAAAGCGATTTCTATTGGCGATGTAGATGCGGTACCGATTGCAGTGCGCGACTTGCAACGCCAAATGGGTGAGCTTGCGATTAAGTCGCTCAGTTCCCCGCAATCGGAGCGCGACATGTCGGGCCTCACCATGGGGATTACGCGTCGTTCTTATGAACGCATCAAGCAGGAACTTGCAGATTGTCGCCGCCGTATTATGGCAATTGTTACCGAAGACGACGATACGGAGCAAGTGTACCGATTGAACTTGCAGTTGTTCCCGATAAGTGAGTGTTTAAAACAGAATGAAAAGGGTTCGCCAAAAAAAGGAAGAGATCATGAAGAGTAAAATCAAGACCGGTTCGGCTATTGCATTGGTTGGCGCGCTGGCAATGCTAACGGCATGTTCCGATTCCGAAAGCAAGAATATTTCGGGCGGTGTTACAGAAGACAAGGGCATTGTCGCCAACCTGGACGTGGCGGGCGTTTCGCAGAAGGGCCCGTTTGTGGAGGGCGCTACGGTGACGGTGCAGGGAATCGACTGCAAGACGCTCAAGTTCACGGACGAAGTGTTCGAGGGCAAGGTCAAGAGCGACAAGGGCGACTTTACAGTTGAGAGCGTGACGCTCAAGTCGACGTGTGCGCTGTTCGAGGTGACGGGTGAATACCGCAGCGAAATTACCGGCAAGAAGTCGGCGGGCGAGATTACGCTGCATGCGCTGACCGACTTGAAGGACCGCAAGAACGTGAACATCAACGTGCTTACGGAACTGGAATACGAACGCCTGATGTACCTCGTGACCGAAAAGGGCAAGAAGTTCGCGGAAGCGAAGGAACAGGCCGAGAAGGAAGTGCTCGCGGCGTTCGACATCGCGGGCAGTTTCGAGGAGTTCGAGAACCTGAACATCTTCGAGGCGGGCGACGAGAATGCGGCGCTGCTTGCCGTGAGCGTGATGATGCAGGCCGAAACGGACGACGCGGGGCTTGCAAAACGCGTGGAAAAGTTCGCGAACTCGTTCGTGGAAACCGGCGCGTGGAAGGATTCCGACACGAAGAAAGCGATTTCGGAATGGGCGGTCGAGGCCACGGCAAATGGCGGGCTCGACTCTATCCGCAAGAATGTGGAAGCGTGGAACGACGGCGACAAGGTTGCCGCATTCGAGAAGTTCATCGAAGCCTACGCGGACGGCGACAGCGTTGTTCTGAGCAGCAGTTCTTTCCGGTCGTCATCCTCGACACAGGTCGAGGATCTGTCGAGCAGTTCTGCGAAGGTCCCTGAACCTGCCGAAGGCTCGTTTACGGACTCCCGCGACGGCCAGACTTATAAGACCGTAACAATCGGTGACCAGGTGTGGATGGCGGAAAACCTGAACTTTGAAACGGATTCCAGTTACTGCTATAATGATTCTGCCAAATACTGTGCAAAGTATGGTCGCCTTTATGAATGGAGTGCGGCAATGGAAGCATGCCCTAGCGGCTGGCACCTGCCTGATACTGCGGAATGGAGAACGCTGCTCGATGCGGCCGGTGGGGAATCGATTGCGGGCACGATGCTCAAGTCTACGAGTGGCTGGAATAGTGACGGCAATGGTACGGATGATTTCGGCTTCACTGTCTTGCCCGCTGGTGGCTGGGGGAGCAAGAACTTTGTGGGCGAGGCTGCTGTCTTCTGGACTTCTGAATGGTACGAAGGGTACGATGATTATGCGTATGGTATAAAATTGTACACGGATACCATTGTACGCAAGGGCTACAGTCACAAGTATATCGGGAGTTCGGTCCGTTGCTTGAAAGGCGAATCCCCAGTGGCTGGCTCTAGCAGTAGCCTGGCGAAATCGAGTAGCAGTTATTCTGCTGGGTGGAGCTGGGATGTGCCCAAGGAAACTCGCCTGAATCCG
>JAEEGI010028549.1_pt1 | contig 10610 bp, 11 predicted proteins | sample 8958751 | NCBI WGS metagenome assembly JAEEGI01 (sample SAMN16246545, study PRJNA631951) | gut metagenome | biome: gut microbiome; feature: rumen; material: KS-attached | host: Bos | place: Iran: Karaj | collected 2018-10 | reverse complement strand
AAGGCTTCAGCTCAGCCAGCGTCTCAATCACTTCACTCTGCGGAGTAATAGGATAGCCGAAATAGCCGTCGCATCCGCAACGAATAGCAGCGTGGGCAATAGCCTCGTTGCCTTTCATCAATACAACCTCTTTTTCTTGCATAGACATTTCTACTTACTACTTTTCTCCTTACTCCTTTACTCCTGTTTAACACGATACACGGTGATACAACCATCTGGGCAGACGATACCACACGAGGCACAGCCTACACAGGCTTCCTCGTTCGTAGCCTCCACATAGGGATAACCGTGCAGATTCACTTTGTTGGCCAGTGCGATGACCTTCTGAGGGCATGCAATGATGCACAACTGACATCCTTTGCAACGCTCAGTATCCACCACAATAGCGCCTTTCATTTTTGCCATATTATCCTGTAATTAATGCATTAATTTCTGAAATTGGCTGCAAAGGTACGAATAAGTGCGCAAACCACCAAAAGAAAAATGCATTTTCTTTCGCTTTTTCCTAATACCTTATTCTATTTAAAGAAGCGATAGTATAAATATGCAGTTTTATGTCAAATCTGTATTCATACGTTGGGGGGTTACGCCTTGTTCTTCTCCTTGATCATCCCCAATGCTATCACGCCAGCTAATATATTGGCGACGAAGGAGGCGGCTATCAGCACCGAATAGATTGACAGGAAGACGCTGGTGGGCAGCATCAGCATCGCGCTGCCTCCCACTACGATGCACTTCTTGCACTGATCTTCTTGCCTTCCTTGCTCCAAGTAAATATCCAACTGCCTTTACGACTGGTGATGGTGCTATTGGAGACACCAACGATCTCGCCAACGTCAGAAACATTCATTGTTTTCAGCGTCTTGCCTTTGGCATCACAGATATAATAGTAGGAATAGCGCTTTGCCACGAAAAAGTCGCTGCCCCACCCTTTCAGTTCGCCAACGCTGCTGCGCGAGAGCCCGCCAATCCGCTTGCCCTGCTCGTCATAGACGTAATACCAGTTCTTCGTCTCCTCAATATACGATATCTGCTGCCGCTGCGCCTGAGCCGCCATCGTCAGCAATAACAACAGGATAGTAAACAGTTTCCTCATATCGACTCTTTTTTGTCGCTACAAATATAGTGATAATCGAAGAAAAAATCAATAAATTCCCGTTAAATAATCGTAACTCCTAATTATTCTTTGGAATATCCTTTAATTAGTTATGATCAGGCGCACGACGGTTCCAGACCCCATCGCGCCCACGAAAGTGTTACATCTCCTTGGACAGGAAATCGCACATCCCCCTCGATTTGTCCATTATTGGGCCGTTTGTCCACACAAGTTCGAGAAGAATTAGCACAATTTCTTGGAATCAGCCCCAAATCATCGTAACTTTGCATCAGAAATAAAAAATAGAAGTTAGTTTTTCTTTTTCATACGATTCTTTTCATAATGCTTTTAGTTTGGTTTTAATGGTTGATTAATTAGTTAGAAAACACTTAGACCTCGCAGGGATGCGAGGTCTAAGTGCATATATACCTTCGATTCATAGAATCTTTCTCATCTATTCTTCCTCAAACCAAGGCGAAGTCAGACCATACTGATAAACCACCTCGTCTGGAACGTTGACGCCAAAGTGCTCGCTTTTCCATTTGTCTATCTCCTGAAGAATCAAGGCATCCAGTTCAGGAAATTTCTCCTTAATGATATTTGCGAACTTAAATCCGAACTCAAGCCTTTCCATCTTGCTTGAGCCAACACTATCGCATACCCTATGGTAGAGTTCCGATGGAATCTCAATCCACAGATCAATGCCAGAATACAAAAAGAAAGATATCCTAAATCTGAAAGAACTCTCAACCATATCAGTCACGTATTACTATTTTACCACCTTCGTCACCAAAGATATAGTCACCAATTGCCTTTATGCTCCTTGGGGCCGATAACACAGTATAGCCATTGCACACAGCAAACGCTCCGTCACAAATAGTAACCACTCCATCAGGAATCACATAGTCTTTTCCTATTAGTTCTGGTTGAGTAGCCATAATCAGACGCCGACCTTCATTGGCATATATCACCCCAAACTCATCTTTCTCCGTCAATTCTTCATCACACCAATAGTCATTCACATCATAGACCTCTTCCACGTATGGTCTGTCCCATCGGCAGAAGTTATCAACGGTAGAAGGCATACTGTTAAACGTATCCTCAGCTGCCTGCTCAGTAAATGACTCAGGTACACACAAACATTCCAGCTCCTTACAATCATCAAAGGCATGCTCATCTGTTTCTTCACATCCCTCCGCAATCCGATACCGCTTCACATCAGGCACCCTCAGCAACCGTTTCTTATCTGCAGTGTAAACACCACCAAAACCATCTGCCCAAGTGCCCTTATTTTCATTCATAATGATTTATATTATAACTTCCTACTTCATCTTACCCTTTTCTATAGTGTCAATTCTGTAAGAACCTCCATCCTTAACCACGCTTAACTTTACTTTGTAATCATCGTAGTAAGTTCGTTCTACATAATAAGTAATACATACTTCGAAATAATTATCGCCAATATGTGTTATCTTTGTTGATTGGACTTCTCCACAGTGTTCTTCATCTTGCGTTAGCAGATCATTCCCTTTTTCCTTTAATAATATTCGTACTTTATCAGTAACATTATTTTCGATTAGCGTTTCATCTATCACACCCATAATATCCATTTTATCATAAAATGCTTCTATGAATGCTTTCATAGACTGGACTTCTTGCTTGGAGTAAGTTTCTTCGTTATCATTGCTAGTGGAAACGTCAACAACTTTATATGTTCCATCAAAAGATTTCACTTGCAAATGAACTTTTACAGGTTTTTTGATTACATCCCAAATGTTAGTCACCAAGAACCAATCATTATCCTCTGGTTCAATTGTTCGAGAAACCACTTTATCACCATAGTCTGGCGAAGCAGTCCCTGATATTGAGCCATTAACCAAGAAATCTGTGCAATAAAAGAAATCTCCCTCTTCATAGTCCGACTCAACATAAAACTTTTGCATAGCCTCCTTTGTAAAATATTTACTTAATAGCGTTTTTTCATATTTTCTTTCGTCATAGAGCTCAAATGGCTCATACAAATCTTTATACATACTCTCTATAAATTCTTTTGCGACATCAGGGGCTGTTCCCGTTGATTCAACAGCGACACTATCTGTAGGCTCTTCGATATAATCTCCTTCCACAGCAGGATATGAATCACTATCCGATCCAGACAACAGATAATACCAAGCTCCACCGGTAATTAATATTGCCAGTAACAACCACAACCATGTTTTAGATTTCTCCTTCTCCTCACCCTCATACGTTTCTTTTTCCTGAGGCTGTTCAGATGGCTTAGGTTGTTTGGGCTGTTCTGTTTGTTCCGATGACTCAGGCTCTTCGTCCTTTACATCCTTTACGTCTTGCGGCTTTCCACAGAATGGACAGAACATACTATCATCTTCTATGGTTTCTCCGCAATGGATACACTTCTTACCCCCAGATTCTTGGACTTTTTCAACTTGGGCATCGACCTCTTCTATTTCTTGCTTGGTACCACACTCGTGACAGAACAACTCGTCATCTTCGAGTTGAGCTTTACATTTTACACATTCTTTCATATCTATGAATAATTTGGATTAAGTGGCCCCCAAATAAACATAATGACAGCTATAATAAGGTATACAATCAAACACGTATTTGTGACCTCCTTGTCATCAGACATTTTTGAATTACACCCCAATAAAGCCATTAGGAGAAAAATAGCAAGTCCTATTAAGACATACCAAAAAATCCCAATTGAGAAGCCATTCAAAACAAAGGGAATGATGATTATACACAATCCCATACAAATTCCAACAATTCTTAGAATCTTAGTTTTTTTTATCTCATCTTCTGTAAGAGGTATCTTTTCTTCTTTCTTTTCAGTTCCAGAAATTGTCTCTGAATTGATAATCTTTAAATGCGAATCTCCTGAAGAGTCCTTATTTTCTTCAGTTTTCACAACATTTGCAAGTGACTGTCCACAATATGGACAAAAATCACAACTGTCTTCTAAGACTTGTTTACACTTAGGACATTCTTTCATATCACTCTATTTCTTATATTCCCGTTCGTATTTTGCAATCTCATCATCTATCGTCTTTTCAGCCTTCATGAAGATATTCATTCGCGTATTCATTTCTTGCAGATAGGCATTCCAATCTCGCTTAATTTGATCCACACAATGATTCTTAAAGCCTTCAGCCACCTTATCATTCCAAGCCTCAAAGACTTTTTGTGTAGCCATCATAAAGGTAGACATGTCATTATTCAATATACTAATCGGATTCATATCTTCTTTTTCGTTTCGTTGTACTGATCTAATTGGGCAACTGATTTCTTTATCACCCGGCATCCCTTATCGACATTCCCTTTGACCTTGTTCTGGAATTGCTTTGTCGCATCAATAATAGCTCCAGTTGCACCTTGCGCCACCGTCACCTGCATAGACACATGTTCACGCATCATCTGGGCCTTATTTTTCTTATTCTCCACATACGACTTCTTTGCCAGCAAAGCCCTTCTACCCTGAACATCATCATTAGCAGTCTTCGCCAAAGCATCTAGGATGGCAAAATATTCTGCCACAGCCTCAGCCTCCATCTCCTCAGCCTTTTTCAATTTCTTACGAAGCGAGTCCAGCTTCTGAACCATCAGATTGTTCAGAGCGGTGCAGTTCCCAGAAACAGACTCCATAAAGCCCTGCATCTTCCCAGCGTATGCAGTCAACTCACTGACTTGTGAGACCTTTGCATCTTCTGCCATAATCTATCAGATTCTATTACTGCGATACATTTCCAAGATTTCTGCACTCTTGCCAATAAACTTGGCATACTCCACCATACGATTGGCTATCTCGTCTATCTGCTTGGTATCCTTCTGAAATTCCGTCATGAATTTCTGATTCGAGGTATCGTTCCAACCCTCGCAGACACGATTCATCTTTTTCTCTGCTGCATGAAAAGCATTAGAGAGTTGTTCACTCAATCGCTTCAAGTCACTGCCGAACTGTTTCAAGTCCTGTACGCTTCTTACGCCTACTTCTTGTGCCATATTTATATCATTTTTAACAAGTTAATAATATCTTTCGATTTCGAGGGCATATAGGGTGTGAACAGCGTATAACTGTCACTTTCCTCTGCATAATAATATGCACGAAGTCGCTCCCAATCGCTACTCAATTTCTCTAAACGGATGTCATCATTCAGATGCAATGTCACGCCTGCCGTTTCATCCGACTTCAACATCACCAGATGCTTAAACTTCTGGAACACCACCTTTGGCGTGATATAGTCCTCAAACAACAGGTTCGATGCCTTTTCTATTTGCAGCAAGGTATGAACGCCATAGTCTGGTCCTTTTTCGAGAATAACGTTCATCGCATCTCTATAGGTTCTCACGCTTGTTGAAGAACTACTGCTATCACCAAAGAAATCATCCGATATGCTCATCATATCGTCATCATCAGAAGATTTACGACTGTTGCTCTCTTCCAATTCCATATCCATCTTTAACTCTCTGAATCTGTCTTGGCCTAATATCAGCAAGATGGTTTCTTCTGCTGTTCCATCCAGAACACTCTGTGCCAATTCTTTAAAGAACTTACTACGCTGTCTGCGCTCAATAATCTCACAATAGCCTTCGTTCTCCAAATCGAAGATCAGTTCATGCACCTCACCCTCTTCATTGTTCAGACAGTCTATCACCTTAAAGGCAATATCCTTATGCTTCAGTTTGGCAGACATCATCAGGGATACGAACAAATTCATCGTGGTGCGAGTCACCTGCTCCTGATCGTTCAGTCCCAACAACAGCACATTCTCACTGAAGTCCTCATTCAGCTTGATATACAAATCCTTCTGACTGATATCAATGGCCTTACCCATGAATGCGACAGGTGACTTACCCTTCACAGTCAGCATCTGCTCCTTCACGCTCTCATCCAGATAGAACATCTGGGCACCATTGAAGTAGAACTCACCATTGCTCTTATGGTCTTTGGCCTTCTCCACAATAGCAGCCATCAGTTTCTCTGCTGCTTCCTTATCCGTATAGTAAGCCTGGAACTTCACCTGTTCATCCACATGGTGATAATATATCTGACCTGTTGACAATTCTGAAGTGATGGCAGAACTATTAGGTACCAATCTCTCTGAATCCGTCTGAGCACACTTCAACAGATAGAAGTCGCTCACGTTGTTGATAATCTCACTCGAGATTTCTGTACCAGACAAAGTCTGCGTAGCAAATACCAGATGAATGCCCTGACTACGACCCTCTTTGGCTATCTTGATCACAATATCAGAAATCTCATTCCTCACCTGTCGAGGAATAGAATCATCTGCCTTGAACATCTCGTGGCACTCATCTGCCACTACCAACACGTGAGGCATTCTATCCTGTTGATGCAGTTTATTATATTCTCCAATATTGTTAACGCCAGCACTACGCAATAGTTTCCCTCGTTCTGTCATGCTGCCACGAAGTTCCCTCAGAATTTCCAAAGTCACCTGAGGGTCTGAATTATCCACCAGCAGAGCCTTTACATGCTTTGCCCCTTGATAGCGATTAAACTCCACACCACCAAGTTTGAAGTCCAGCAGATAGAGTTGCAAATCCTCTGGCGCATACTTCAGCATTGCCCCACCTATGATATTATGTAAGAATACAGACTTACCGGAACCAGACTGACCAATGATAAACGAATGAACATGGCTTACCAAATCCATACAGAAATCAGTATCCTTTGATTCAGCCTTTCCTACAGGAATAATCATAGTTGACAAATTTGTCTCATACATCTTTCTCGCAAAAGAATCAATATCCCATGTCAGCATTTCACTCTCCTCTTTTACCTTTGCTTCAGTTCTGATATACTCAAAGCATGCTTTTAGCAATTCATCGTTATATATAATAGGAGTATATTTCAAATATCCATTATTCTTAGGCTTTTCAAACCCTATAGTAGGCACTCTACAATATTTTATATTTGAGACTTTGTCGTGTAGACTACGTCTATCGGATCCGAATTCTATTTTATATTGCCCATTTGCTGCATCTAATAGAGATTCAAAAGTTTCGTTTTTCTGTTCAGAAAACTTGAATGAGGGAGCATTACACGTAGGACATTTGCGGGGAGCAATCTTTCCTTCATATATTTTACCACAAATGGCACATACAAATTTTTTCTTCTTGCTATAATGATTGTCATTAGGTTCTATAGGATATTGGGACAAGCCGGTTAACACAAGATGAGATATCTTTTGACCTTTTAACCACCAATCATATTCAATATAGACAATCTTTCCATCTCGACTAATTAAGGTATAATTATCTTGATAAGAACCATAAATAAAATTCCTCACATTACGGGGTAATAAGACTATAACACCTAATCGGTAGCTCCACTCAATCAAAGAATCAAGACGTCTTTTATATTTATCATCAAAGGATTCGTCATATAAGACAACAATCTCATAGGGGATGGGGATAGACATGTTTTTTTTACAAAACTCCGGATAATTTCCATGACAACTTTTTATGACGTCTTCCCTTCTTTTCTCCATCCTCTCAAGGAATTCAATCATCAATTGTTCAGTTGTAATAGGTCTTTTATTATATATTGAGGGGGGCAGATTGCGAAGAAGTTGCTCATATTCGTATGAGTTTTTTAGATCGATGAATGTCAAATGAATTTTCTTAATCGGAAGAAGCATTAAAGTCTGAATGACAATTTGATTTATACATTTTTTCTTATTATCATTTGTATCGTAATCAACACATATTATCACACTTTGCTGTGTAACACCTCCTATTTTTATCCCATTGAATGGTATTTCCAATTTAACTTTATCAATTTTGACAGGAATATATTGTGTGCCAACTAAATTATCTACCCCAAACCTTTTGAATGCATTTTCCTTAATCCTATTGAAAACTCTCTCTATTTCCAACTCTGTTATTTCAGGAGAATAGTTTAAATACAACCATTCTGGATATTTGTCTCGCAATAACTGTACATTAGATACATAATCGTTTCTCAAAGAATCAATATCATCCTTTGTCCAGCCATTAACTTTTGCCTGAAAAGACTTAACTAAGAAGTCTAATGATAAAAGATACAGATAATTTGAATTATGATGCAACTTTACTTTTTTGAGGCATTGTTCCCTTTCTTCTTTCGTGACAAATAAGTAATCTGTCAGCAAAATCAATCTTGAATAATCTATATTGTTATAATCAAAAGAATAGTATTTTATTATCGCATATAAGTTATCTGCCTTTTCAATATTTTTCTCTACTCCAATACCCATCTCATATCTGAAAGCAAGTTCGTGTATAGCTTTCTCATCTCCATTATTTGCCTTTTCAATTATTTCTTCTGCTTTCAGGTCATACTCTAAGATTGGGTTTAGAAACAATTCTTTGTCACCAGACTGATTCTTAGATTCAAAAGAAGCCTCTCTTATATCTTTTACATTATTAGCAGTTTTTTCTTCCTTAATTTCACTCTGAGCCTTCTCCTGCTCAATATACACAGGAGTCCCACACTTCGGACAGAACTTAAAGCCATCCTTTATCTGTAATCCACACTTTACACAAAACATAGCTCTCTATTATTGAGGTTTATACTTATAATATTTCTGTGTCTTTCTACGAGAAAGAGATTATCAGGATGTTTCTTCTGGTTCCTAATCATGTGATAAAGAGAAGAGAATTCAAGGGTATTGCCATTATAAGCAACACATACGATTCTCTTTTGAGTTTCTGTAGTTTTAGCTGTATTTCTTAAACCAATCATACTTTCTTTTAAAGAAGCGACTTTATTGTATATCTCATCAATTGTATCACCGACAAGAATAAAAGCACCTATGGCGAATTTATAGTTACTCTCCTTTTGCATGAAACAATCTAATTTCTCAATATCATCACGAAAACTTTTTAGATTAAAGCCTTCTTTTCTCTTGATTTCACATATTATTCCTTGATTCTTGTTGTCTCCTTGATTATGATGTAGCACCATATCAGGAAATTTTATACCTTCTCCAACATATCCATAATAATTCGTGTTTTTACCAATTTCTGCGTTTAGAACAAATTTAGATTGGCCAAACAGTTTCTCTCTTTTCAATATCCTCGACCACTGATGGTAGAGTTCATAAGCAAATACGCGTTCTAAATGAGAAAACCAGACTTTCTTTTCTGGCTCCTCAAATTCCAAATAAAACTTCTTCACATTTAGAATCGAATCGAACAAGGTGCATATCGCTTTTTGTAAATCAGGTTCTTGACCATCAAACAAACTGCAATTGAGATTTCTTCTTCTATATTCCATCTTTGAATCTCTATTTTAGCAGATTAATAATATCCTTTGATTTCGAGGGCATATAGGGTGTGAACAGCGTATAACTGTCACTTTCCTCTGCATAATAATATGCACGGAGTCGCTCCCAATCGCTACTCAGCTTCTCCAATCGGATTTCATCATTCAAATGCAATGTCACACCAGCCGTTTCATCCGATTTCAGCATCACCAAATGCTTGAACTTCTGGAATACCATCTTTGGCGTGATATAGTCCTCAAACAACAGATTCGAAGCCTTTTCTATCTGCAGCAAGGTATGAACGCCATAGTCTGGTCCTTTTTCAAGGATTACATTCAATGCATCTCGATAGGTTCCCAAGCTTGTTGAAGAACTACTGCTATCACCAAAGAAATCATCCGATATGCTCATCATATCGTCATCATCAGAAGATTTACTGCTGTTGCTTTCTTCCAATTCCATATCCATCTTCAACTCCCTGAATCTGTCTTGGCCTAATATCAGCAAGATGGTTTCTTCTGCTGTTCCCTTTTGAATACTCTGAGCCAATTCCTTGAAGAACTTACTACGCTGTCTGCGCTCAATAATTTCACAATAGCTTTCGTTCTCTAAATCGAAGATCAGTTCATGTACCTCGCCCTCTTCATTGTTCAGGCAGTCTATCACCTTAAAGGCAATATCCTTGTGTTTCAGCTTGGCAGACATCATCAGCGATACGAACAGATTCATTGTTGTGCGAGTCACCTGCTCCTGATCGTTCAATCCCAACAACAGCACATTTTCACTGAAATCCTCATTCAATTTGATATACAAATCCTTCTGACTGATGTCAATGGCCTTACCCATAAAGGCCAAAGGCGATTTACCCTTCACAGCCAGCATCTGCTCCTTCACGCTCTCATCCAGATAGAACATCTGAGCACCATTGAAATAGAACTCACCATTACTCTTGTGGTCTTTGGCTTTCTCCACAATAGCAGCCATCAGTTTCTCTGCCGCCTCCTTGTCTGTATAGTAAGCCTGGAACTTCACCTGTTCATCCACATGGTGATAATAGATCTGGCCAGTTGACAAGTCAGATGTGATAGCAGAACTATTGGGTACCAATCTCTCTGAATCCGTCTGAGCACACTTCAACAGATAGAAGTCGCTCACGTTGTTGATAATCTCACTCGAGATTTCTGTACCAGACAAAGTCTGCGTAGCAAATACCAGATGAATGCCCT
>JAEEGI010028546.1_pt1 | contig 10611 bp, 5 predicted proteins | sample 8958751 | NCBI WGS metagenome assembly JAEEGI01 (sample SAMN16246545, study PRJNA631951) | gut metagenome | biome: gut microbiome; feature: rumen; material: KS-attached | host: Bos | place: Iran: Karaj | collected 2018-10 | reverse complement strand
ATGGATTATTTCTTCAAAATCTATACATAAAAAAGAAGTTTATTTGAAAACAAATTATATTTAGAAAATCAATAAAAAAAGAATTAGTTTAAATTTCTTTTTTTACAGTTTTATATATTATTGAATAAATAATGAAATCATTTAATTATTTATTTACAAAAATTGATATAAAAATGAAAAATATTAAATTGTTCTTTTTCAATTTTTATATTTTTCAAAGATATTCCTACGATTTTTATAATATTAGAGAATGTTCATTTGAAGTCAAATTATTCATAATTCACTAATAGTTAAGTTAATGGTTTATTTTCGCATAAAATAAAAAGACTTCCATAAAACAATTTATAAGAAGAATCAGATGATAAATCTTCACTTTTGAATTTAATATTAAAGGTTTTTCCCTCTTTGATAATGCTTTTCGAATTTGAACCTAAATAAATTTCTTAAATTAAAAACAAAATTTCAAAGTTAAAGTCGAGAAAACAATTTTTTCAAGTGAGAATGAAATAAAAAATTTAAGAAAAAATTTATAGAAATAAAAGTATTCAAAGGAAGACTCTAAAATTTAAAAAGAAATTAAGTTCAAAGATTATTATAACAACAATTATTTAGAAGGAATTTTGAAATGTCTAAAGAAGAATAAGAAGTAAATGAATTAAAATGAAAAAAAATCACTTACTGATAAAGATAAAAAAAGATAGTGAAATCTTCTTCTACATTAAATTATTCCAAAAAAAAATACAAAATAATTAAATAATTATTATACTCAATGACATTCTGAATAATGAAATAAAAATAAAAATCCAGCTGTTAATAAAGATAATTTTATATTGATTAGATATATATATTTTTTGTATTTAATTAATAAATAAAATAAATTATAAATGAATTCTTCTATTTCTGATTTTCAAAAAGAAAATTCTATTTTAAATCAAAATATCAAAAAACAAACTGAAATTATAAATCAATATAAAAATAAATTAATAGAATTTGAAAAAGAAGAAACAAAATTAATTGCTTTAAAAGCAAAAAAAGAAAATAAAATTAAAAAGGATGATGATATTATAAAAGATTTAAAAAATGAAATAGCAAATATTAAAGAATGTTTATCTAATTTAAATAATAATAAAAATGAATTTAATGAAATAGAGGGAGAAAAGCTTGAACTTGAAAAAGAAAAAAATCAAAATACTCAAATAATCAATGAATTACAAAATAAAATTTTAGAATTAGAAAATAAATTATATACTGAAAGAGAAAATGAAAATTCTTCTTTAACTGATATTAATATAACTGATTTTTTAAATAAAAATAATAATAATAATACCCTTTTTATTACTGGAAATGAATTAGTTGAATTAAGAGATAAAAATGAAAAATTATTAAAAAACATTGAGGAAAATAAAATAAATTTAGATAATATTTTATTTGTTAAAAAAAAAGTTGATTCTGAATTTGAAATTTTTCAAAAGCAACAAACTCAAATTTTATCTTTATTTCAAAATAAACAAGATGAATTATCAAAATTAATAAATGAAGAAAATACCTTATTTAATCAAATAAAACAATATAAAAATGAAAATAATCAATTTATGTTAGATTTTAAAAATTTAAATGCTAAAATGAAGATTTTTGAAATTAGTAAAAAAGAACTTGAAGAAATTATATTCAAACAAGAAGAAAAAGTCAAAGAATTAAATAATTATGTTCAAAAAATTATTCTAATATTGAGTAAAAAAAATTTAGAGGTAAATCAAAATTTACTTTATATTAATCAACTTAAAGAAACAATTAATGAGTTAAATTATGAATTTAAAATTTTAAAATCTAAACAAGAAAACTATAAAAAGAAAATTGATGAATTAACAAAAGAATTAAATAGATTAAAAATTGAAAGAGATAAAAATATATTAAAAAATGAAATAATTTTTAATAATAATATTGAAAATTCAAGAAATAATAAATTTGTTTCAAATAAAAAACTAAAATTAAAAAAACTAATTTCTATAAATGATAAAAATAATGAATCAAAAAAAAATAATCAAAAATATAGTTTGAATAATATTTATAAACAATATATTAAAGAAACTGAAAATATTTTAAATGAAAGTGAAAATTTTATTGAGAAAACTTATCAAATTTCAAAAAAAATAAATAATAAATTTCAAAAATCAAATGATAATAATATAAGTGATTTATATGAAAAGAAAGAAAAAGAAAATATAAATGAAATTAAATCAATGATGGATGATTTAATTGAAAAAATATAAATAATCACATAATATAAATATAATTTAATATAATTCTTAAGAGAACATTAATTAGGTTATAATTTGCAAAGAAATTCAAATTTTTTTTAAAATTAATAATTTTTAAAAATAAAATAATTTTATGGAAGTAAAGTTAAAAATTATTGATATAATTTCTTTATCAAAGGAAATTCTTCCTGACTCTGATTTTTATATATCAATAAATAAACAAGATTTTTTATATAGTAAAATATTAAATAAAGAATTAGAACTTGGAAATATACAATTGTTGGAAATTGAAATAAAAAGAAATTCACCAAAAGCAATAATAGCTTCTAATAAAATCGAAGTAAATAAATTTTTATCTAAAAAATTATCAGCAGTAACACATTGGATATCATTATATTATATAAGTCAAAAAAATGAAGAAAATATAAAATTAAAAATAGAATTGTCTTTTAAAAAATGTAATAATCACATTAAAAATTCAAATATTCAAATTAATAAGAAAAATCCTAGATTAATTCCAGCTAATTCTTTTAAAAAATTAAATGATAATCTAAACAAAACTCCAAATAATAAAAATAATACCTTTAAAAGTAAAATTAGACATTATAGTACAAAAGAAGAAAAATATTCAATAAAAAATTATATTGGAAATATACCTAATAAAAATAGTAAAAAACATAGTTCAAACATAATAACAAAAAAATTTATAAATAAAAGTTTTGGAAATTCAGAAAATGAAGAAAATTCAAGTATTCACAGAGAATTATCAGATGAAACTTTATCATGTAAAAGAAATTTAATGAATGTTACAAATCATAAAAAAAATTCTTTGACAAATTCTATAAAAAGAAAACCAAAATATAATAAATTTCAGAAAAAAGAAAGAAAATATTCAACAGAAGAAAAAATTCCAAAGTTAATGAATTTTGAAAAAGAAATAGTAAAACAAAATTTATACAATATTAATGAAGCTTTCATTAATGATATAGAAACAGAAGAAATAATACCTTATTTAGAAAATGATTTATTTACACTAGAAGGGGATGAACAAAGTAATGGTTTAGAAAATTTAAGTCCAAAAAATATTTTTTTAAATATTAAAAATGATTTTGAAATTTTTTACACTAAAGGATATTTAAATTCTTTGGAATTAAATTATAAATCACTTAAATTAGAATGTGAATTATGTATCGAAAAAGCAATTGATATTATATTAGCTTATCATAATGCTAGAAAAAGCATTGTTAATAAAAGAAAAAAATACTGTAAAATTTTAAAAGTTTTTATTGAAAAATTTCAAGAAATTCGAAAGAAAAAAATAAAAAGAGAAAATTTAATTAAATCAAAAGAAGATAAAAAATTATTTTTATGTAATTTAAAAGATATTGAAGAAAGTAATAATGAAATATATAAGAATAATTCAGAAATAGAACTTAGATTTTTTAAACAATTTTTTCAAGAGAAAAATAAATTTAATCTTGAAAAAAAAGAAAATTTACTACAAATATTTAAACAAATATATATTCAAAATATAAAGTTATTAAAAAATAATTCAAATGCAAATTTAATCATAGGAAAATATTTTAAAGAAATAAAACTTATTTTAGAAACTGAAAAAAAAACAAAAAATTTATATAAAACAAAATTTAAAATAAATAATAAAAATAAAAGAAAAATTTTACAAGAAAGAAATAATTCTTATTCAAATAAATCTATTAACTCAGAGCAAAATCAAAAAAAAAATTCAAATATAAAAAATAATTATGAAAATCATTTAGAATAACAAAAATGATAATTTTTTAAATATACAGAATGTGAAGTATATTTTTTAATATTTACTATTTGAAATATTTAATTTTAATAAATTTTTTTTTAAGACACCCATATATAAATAAGAATAAAATATAAAAAAAAAATGAACACAAAGTTAGAAGTTGTTTGTTCTCCAGTAAAAATATATAAACCAAAACCAAAAAAAATGAAATTTTATAATTCAAATCAAATGAGATATAAAAATTCTATTCATAAATGTCCTTTTGATATTCAAAAAGAATTAAATATGAATAATTCTCATTTAAAAAAAGGAGAATTATTTTTCAAATCCTGTTCAATTGAAGATATTGAAAAAGATTTTGCCCTTTTAAAAGAAAAGAAAATCAAATCTGAATTTGAAAGTGATGATTTTTTCTCAAATTCAAATTGCTCAACAAGACCAAATTCTTCTGAAGAAGATTCTAAAATTAAATTTTATATTATTGAAAGACCAAAAAATCCTTTCTATAAAAATTTTGAGTAAATGGGATATTGAATAAAATATATTATTATGTAAATATTGTATATATTTAGTTAGAAAGAACAATTTTTTAATTTATTAATAGAAGGGTAATATTTTTATCAACTTTATTCATCATTAATATACAGTATCATAATTGATTTTACCTGTGTATTTGTTTGATTAAAATATATATAAAATAAATTATTATTTTTAAAAATTTATTTGATTTCATTTAATAATTTTTTTGTTACTTGAGTATTTGAGTTTTATTTAAATTTATTTTGGTTTGATTTTTTAAGGAAAAAAAATTTTTCTTATTTACATGATATTTAATTAAATTTATTCAAAAAAACTAATTATGTTTTAAATTAGTTTTTTTGAAAATATATTAATAATGAGTAACCTTTAAATATCAGATAAAAAAAATTACTTCATTAATATCTTTGGTTTAATAAAACATTCAAATTAAAAATGATTATTTTAAAAATAAAATGGATTTATATGTTTTCTCATCATAAAAAAATAAATATTATTATATTATAAATATATTTATAGATTAAAGAAATAAAAAAAAAACTAAAATTGCTATATTCAGATTATTTTTAAATTTTGATTTGAAATTACATATTGTTGGTACTAATTTATAATAAAAGTAACTAATAATTCTTTTTCATGAAGACAAAGAAGATATAATTTCTTCTAAAATAAATCTTCTTTAATCTTTAATAAAATCAAGATGATTTATATAAAGGGTCTTTTTTAAATAATTATGATTCTTTTTCATTGAGTTCAAGAATTTTAAAAAGTATTATTATTAAGTTGAAAAATGTAAAAATGAGAAATTTATTTATAATTGCTTAGTTTGATTTATTATTTTTCTTTATAAATCATTACACAAAAAATTTTTTAAAAATAAAATATATTTTTAAATCAATTTGGATTTTCCTGACAATTTTATTTTAAAAATAAAAAAAATATTTTTTCATAAAATTGGACAATTGAAATTTGGAATTATGGAAACCTGTTAAGACAATTCTATTTCTTCTCATTTATTTTATGAATTATAAGAGAAAATTAATATAAAGATTGTAATTTCACTAATAAAAAGATATTTATTAAATATAAAAATAATTCTTTGACAAAATCAAAAAAAATCAAAATGTTTTTGAGAACCATAATTTCTTAAAAATTCCAATAAATATATCATAGATAAAATTTAACATTATTTAAAAAATTATAATTATTACATAAATGTGAATATATATACAAAAAAAAAAAATAAAATAAATTTGAAAATTTATTTCTTGAGGTGTTTATTATTTTTTTTAATGAAATTATTTTTGAATTTATAATAAAAAAATTTTTTATTGAATTTAAATTTGAATTTTAATTTAAGAATACCTAAAAAATTACTTAATTAAAGAATTATATGTTTAAATATAAGTGAAAAATAAAATTTTTTTTATAACATTATGGATAATTTTTATAAATATAATCATTTAATTCAACAAAATCACATCTTTTCCCTTCATCTATTTCTAACATTAAAAGAAGAACTTGAATGAACTTTTCAGTATATTTATTTTTAAAATGTTTGTGTAAAATTTTATCAATTCTATTAGTATCTGTAACATCTCTAACTTCATAAATAATATTAAAATTTAAACTTGCAGCATACATTAAACAAAAACCTAAAGAAAATACATCACTTTTATATGGATTATGTGTAACATCATCTTTATCTTTTTTTAATCCATCATATAAAACAGGGCTCATATATAATTCTGTACCTCTTAGAGTATTTAATTGCTTTGCTATTTTTGCTTCTTTTGCTTCACCGAAATCTGCTACTTTATATATTTTATTTTTAAACACTAATATATTTTGAGGTTTAATATCTCTATGAGCTATTTTCATTTTAGTTTGCATGAATAATAATGCCTTTATAATTTGTTTTAATATATTAATTAAATCATCTTCTTTATAATTTTTTCTTACGCTTAAATGTTTTTTAATTTCATCATTCCAATCTCCTAAAGCTAATTCCATTAAAACATATAAAGCATAAGTAGTTGAATCTAAAATATTAACACAAATTCCATAAATTTTCATTACATTTGGATGATCACAAACATAAACTAATTCAAATTCTTCTTCAAAACCTTCTAATTCATCTATATCATGAGCAATTATTTTTTTTAAAGCATATTTTTTTTTATCATGATTATTATATGCTTGATATATAACTCCATAACTTCCTTCTCCTATTTGCTTATATAAAGTATAGTCATTTATATCAAATTTCGGTAATTTAGAATCATTTAATATTTTTTTTATTTGATTTTGAAGTGTTTTCATATTTAAATTATTTGTATGAGAATTATCTGTTGTTTTTGATTGCTTAATATTTATTTCTACTTCTTCTAAATTCTCATTTTTTGAAGAATTTTCAGTTTTTTTATTTGAATTATTTTCTTCTTCATTTTCTCTTCTTCTCCTATTTATTATTCTATCATATACATTTAATCTATTTTTATTATTATTTTTTTCTTCTTTTTCTTTTTCTTTTTCTTTTTCTTTTTTTTCTCTTTCTTCTTTTTCTTTTCTTTCTCTTTCTCTTCTTTCTCTTCTTTCTTCTCTTTCTTTTAATCTATCTTCTCTTTCTTTTTTTTCTTTTTCTTCTTTTTCTTTTCTTTCTTTTTCTATTCTTTCTTCTCTTTCTCTTCTTCTTCTTTCTCTTTCTTCTCTTAATTTTTTACTTCTATCATTTTCATCAACATTACTTTTATTTCTTAAATTTATTGAATTATTTTCTTTTTCTTCTTCTTCATCTTCATTATCATTTTTATAAATATTTGTTTTAGCATTCTTTCTAATATTATTATTATCATTTTCATCATCATTATTTTTTTTCTTAATTGGAGATGCTAAAACTTCTAAACTTTTTATTCTAAAGTCTTGATCAATATTATTTTGATTTACATTAATTTTTTTAGGTTCCTTTTTATCTCTAAATCTACTTCCACATTTTGGACAAGTCCAAATAAATCTATCATAAAAATTAAAAGCTTTACATCTTTCACAAACTACAATAATATTATTATTTAATTCTCCAAAATATAATGTTCCTCTACAATCACTTTTATGATAAAAATTAGTGAAAAATATATTTAATTTACAACAAGGTAATTTATTTGGATGAGCTTTTTGTTTTAAAAAAATTGTTTGTCTTATGATTTTTTTTATATTTTCATTTTCAAGTGGATTATAAACAATGGCATCACTTTTAAAATCAGTTTTACAAACTGTACAAGTCCATAAAATTCTTTCTGGTTTTGAGGTAAAATTACATTTAAAATTTAAGCAAACTAACATATTTGTTTTTAAATTTAAATATAATGTTGAATGACATTTCACACATTTCATTTTTTCATTTATTACTTTTTCACAATGATATTTTTTCCATGTTGCAGGTAATAAATTTTTATCTTCATTTTTATTTAAAACACTTGAAAAATAATCTTCATTACAGTTAGAACAATTACATAATATCATTGAACTTAAATATACTTTTTGACAATCTTGACAAATAACATATTTTATTTCTCCATTTTCTTCAATTTGATAAAATTTACTTAATGAATTTTGACAATTATGATATGCAATATCATCTGTTTCTGCACAATGTTTTCTAAAATTACTTAAAAAATTATTGTCATTTAATTTTCCTCTTCGATTATCTCTTTCAAAGTTTTTAAAAGCTTTATTTAAGATTTCATAATGAAAATTATAATCTTTTTCAACTTGATTATCAAAATCAGTTAAAATTTTTTCTAAAGTTTCGTCTGAAAGACATTGCTCTGAATAAATATCTGTTAATAATGTATTTATATTGTTTGAAATATTATCTAAAAAATCTTCTTTTGATGATATTAAAATGTCTTGAAACATTTCATCAAATTCTGAATCATACATTTTCTGAATTTTCTCTATTAATTCTTTTTCATTTCTGATGTCCTTTTTAAATTCAGAAAATTTTCTTTTTTCTATTTCTTCATTTGATTCCATTTTAAATTATACTCATATTATTTTTTTTTTTGTTTTATAAATCAATTTAATTATTTATTTTTTTATTTCGTTTATTTTTTTTGTGATGTAAAGGTGAATTAAATAAGCTTTTCTAAAACATTCAACAAAATTATTCTATAATTGAATTATATCATCACCCAATTAATAATTCAAAAAAGTTTAATTTTTTAAAAAAAAAGAAAATAAATAAAAGAAAAAGAACAAGTTAGAATTGTATTATAAAAAATTAATTTATAAAAGAAAATGGAAAAAAGAAAAGTAAAAAATAGTACTTCAAATTATTAAATATTGTATATTTTAAATAATAAAATAATAAATTTTAAAATTTTTAATAATAAAATGAGTTACTCCAATAATCCTAGTAATAGTTACATTAATAAAAAAAGAAGAGAAGAAGAAACTTCAAATAAAAACTATCGTCATGATAGATATGATAAATATGAAAAAAACAATATGGGATATTCATCATATAATAAAAATCATAGTATGATATCAAATAATTCTTATTATCACAATAGTACTTCAAGACCAAAAAATCCTTATTATCCAAATCCTAAAAATTATCATAATTACATGAAAAATGATATGAGAAGAGATTATAAAAAATCTTATCAAAAATATTCAAATAATGATTCTGAGGGAATTAGAAATTTATCTCATTATGAAATGCCTTCTCCTAAAAAAAATGAAGAAAAAAAAATTAAAAATAATGATAATGAAGGTTTAATTAAAAACATTAATCAATTAGTTTCTAATATTGTTAAATTTCCTAATCAAAAAGTTCCTTATCAACATATATTTCAAAGTCAACAAAATATTAATATAGAAATTAATGTCACTTCTCCTCCTGATATTAAAATGAAAGGTGAAAAGGAAATAATTAAAGAAGAAAAAAGTAAAAGCAAAAATGTAAAAGAAGAAAAAAAAAATATTTTAAATATTCCTAGACCTTCTCCAAAATTAAATATTCAAAAATTTAATAGAAATTCAATTATAATAAAAGAAAATCCTATTTTTTCTTTTGATGCTTTCCCTGATTGTTTGTTTAATTTTAAATCTTCTAATCAAAATATACAAGAAAATGATGATAAAGATTTTAATATTAAATTAGAATCTTCATATTTATTATCAAAAATTCCTAATTGGAGATTAGTGACTAATTTTGTGCCAGGAAGTGTATTATCTGAAGAAAAATTTGAAAATATTCCTATCAATGAAAATTTAAATGAAAAGAAAAATTATATTATTTTTAACCCAAAATATGAAGATATAATTGAAAAAAATTTAACTTTAAATAGAATGAATAGAAATAAAGTTATGAATGATATTTATAATATTAAACACAATATTAAGAACTATCATAAAGAAATTTTAAAATTAAAAAATAAATTAAAAGGAAATGAATTTAAAATTAAGTGCTATTCTATTAAGAATAAAACAATTATTAATGCAATTAAAGATAATAATAAAGAAGATTAAAATTTTTAATAATTTTTATCATAAGAAAGACCTTATTTAGATATATATTTATTTCAGTATAGGATTAATATATTTTATTCATTTGAAATTTCTTACAATAAATTATTTTATAATAAATTTAAAATAAACAATTAACCTTTAAATCCAAAATAAATAAAGATTTAAACAAAATTTAAAAGATACAATTTTCAAATTACTCAGTTTATAAAAAATATTTAATTTTTAAATATAATAAATAATTAAAAGTAAAAGGTAAATTAAATCATATAAATCATTTAAATAAAAATATTATATAATTTTAGGATAATTTTGTATTTTTGATAAATATTTATATAAAATATCAATAAAACATTTTTTTGACTTTTTATTTTATATATTTTTTTTTAATTCTCTTTATTATTTTTTAGATATTTATAAATTCTTTGATTAAATTAATTAGTAATTAATTTTTCCCTTTATAAGAATTTTGATTAAAAAATTCAATTATATTTAATGTAATTGAAATAAATT
>JAEEGI010028542.1_pt1 | contig 10612 bp, 7 predicted proteins | sample 8958751 | NCBI WGS metagenome assembly JAEEGI01 (sample SAMN16246545, study PRJNA631951) | gut metagenome | biome: gut microbiome; feature: rumen; material: KS-attached | host: Bos | place: Iran: Karaj | collected 2018-10 | reverse complement strand
CGCCGCGCTGATGATATTGCAAAGGCGCATGGCATTTCTCCTGTATGCCGTCTTCCCATCGATCCGAAGCTTGCCGCTGCAGTCGATGCAGGTGCCATTGAGCTTTGTGAAGAGAATGCCTTGGACACAATGGTAAAGAAGCTGGCAGACATGCTCCTGTAATTCTTAAGAATCCCGGAATTTCCGGGGTTTTTTCTTTCATGCAAAGCTGATATTATCCGCAAAAACAAGCATTGCCGAACAGCAGGATCATATAGTATAATAAAAATATGTATAATCATGATGACCTCAAACCAAAGGAGGAAACAATAATGACCATCAACAAACAGCAGAATGGAAATGTTTTAACTCTTGCTCCTCAGGGCCGCTTGGACACAGTAACCTCGCCAGAGCTTGAAGCAGAACTGAAGAATTCTCTGGACGGTGTGGAAAGCCTGATCCTGGATTTGAGCGGCCTGGAATACATCTCCTCTGCCGGATTGCGTGTACTTCTCTCTGCGCATAAGACCATGAGCGTCCGGAGCGGTATGAAGGTGACCAATGCCGGCGAGATTGTCCGGGAAGTATTTGAAGTAACCGGTTTCTCCGATATACTCAATATCGAATAATGTCCTGAAATGTCGAAAGGGAGGACCGCATCATGAAAACAGACGTTATCTATATTGATAATCAGGGAAACGGTTTTGACAATGTTATAAAAGATTTTCACAAGTTTGCCACATATATGGAGCTTGATAGCAAAGAGTCTCTCCGTCTCCAGCTTTGTGCCGAAGAAATGCTGAGCATGGTACGCAGTATTGCCGGGGATATGAAGGGCGCTTTCTGGATTGAGAGCAATGGCCAGTGCTGTGAGATGCACCTGTCCACCAAGACTGTTATGGACCAGGAAAAGCGCTATCTGCTGATTTCTGCTTCCTCTTCCCGCAGAAATGAAGCTGCCACAACTTTTTTAGGAAAGCTTCGCGACAGTTTTGAACGTGCCATGCTGGCAGATGTATCCCATACGGACGAAGTCCCACTGGATGTTATACGCGATATCAATTATCATCCCGAAAGCAGTTCTGAATGGGATGGCTATGAGCGTTCCGTGCTGCGCAACGTAGCGGATGATATCAAGGTGTTCATCCGCGGCAGTAATGTGGAATTGATAGTAATGAAAAAGCTGAAAAGCTGAGTTTCTGAGTTTTCTGCTTATTAATGAACCGGGCTGGAGTTTGATCTCCAGCCCGGTTCTGTAATTACCGTTTATTTATCAGTTCAGCTTCGCACCGCAATTTGGGCAGAAGTTGCCAGGATTCTCACCCAGTTCAGCGCCGCAGTTGGTGCAGTATGCAGCCTTAGCAGGCTCTTCAGGACGGGGGCTTCCGCATGTAGTGCAGAAGTTACCAGTATTGCCGGCATGGCCGTTCTCACAGGTCCAGCCTTCATCGCCGTCAGGTTCTCCACCCTGACCGTTATCAATAAGTGCGCCGCCGCCCAGCAGCTGCATAATTGCAGCGGCCTGCTCGGGCAGAGCAGTCTGCAGGTTGCCCAACACAGACATAAGGCCATTCGTATAGACGTCATTCATGAGAGCGTTCATTGTTTCATCATCAGCGCTCAGTACATCGATCATGGTCAGGCCATCCAGAGAAGGAACTTCATATTCATCAGTATAGAAGCTGTAAGCCACAATTCCTGCTACGTCATCATCCGTAATGCCCAGATCGATGCCTGCGTTCACATAGATCTCCTCATCGATGGTGCCGGCGTTCTCCCTTGAGACCAGAGCGCTGAAGATAACATCCTGGCCCTGCGTATTCGCTTCTACAAACACAAAGCTCTGTTCTGCGCCGTTCTCATCAACGCCGTAATCCACAGAGATATAGAGGACAGTGTTTTCGGTATCTTCACCGGCAATCACAGCATCATAAACGCTCTGCCAATCCTCAGTGCCTTCCTTGCAGGTCACGATATAGATGTTAACTTCAATCTCGCCATTGTCTGTAACTCCCGTGCTGAAAGTCAGCAGCGCTTTGCCTGCCAGATCAACTTCAACGTAAACGCTGCCATCTTCTTGGTTATATACATCGATTGAAGCAAGCTGCTGTGCTTCACCGGCACGAAGCTGTGCCACAGCGGCTTTCATCTGCTCAATGAACTGCTCAGCAGTCATTTCCTGATCGGCGAGCATCTTGTTCAGGAGATCCTTCACAGGCTCGTCATTCGCCAGACGGTTGGCGATGATTTCAACAACATCAGCTGCTTCGTTCGTTGTCAGAGCAAGCGACATATGAGTTCCGTCTTCGGAAACCTCGACTTTTTCGCCCAGTGTTTCCAGATAGGCGCTCAGATCAGCAGCATAACCTTCCACAGACCCTGCAAGGCCTGTCAGCAACTGCTCCAGTTCTTCAGGGGAAATCTGCTGGCCGCCCAGAGAAACGTTGGAATACTGCTGGATCAGCTGTTCGACTTCTTCAGCCTTTACGCGCAGGGCATAATTCGGGAACAGGCTGCTGGTCACAGCAACGCTGTCCTCAAGCGTAACCACGGAAAAATTGCACAGCGGGACGTCGTCATCACCGGCGACTACTGCACCGGTCACGAAACCGTTGGTGGCTACTACATCCACAGCACTCTTCTCAATCAGGTCCAGTACCAGGCTGGCGATAGCGTCAGAGCCCTCGCCCATAGAACCAGCCACATAGCTCTGGATGAAATCACGGTCCAGCGTCAGGTAGGCATACACTTCCCTTGCCGGAGCGACAGTGGTTTCTGCCAGGCCTGCAGTACAGGACAGTACCATCAGCGCTGCCATCAGTATTGCTAAAAACTTCTTCATTTGTTTTCCTCCTTATAAACGCATAAGCGTGGATAAACATGCAGGTTATTATAACATACCCGTTATATTGCGTCAATCCTCCGTCCGTGGCAGGATTAACCCAGTCAAATGCGCAAGCATGCGCTGTACGAGTGCCTCGCGTTCCTGCTCCGAAAGCTCTGCCAGTGATACGGATCTGCCCTGTGCCTCTGTCTGCGCAATGAGCGAATCGGTACGCAGTTTCAGGGATGTGCGCACATACGCACCGCCCTTCTCCTGCCATACTGCCTCCAGATACCAGCGTGCCGGCTGGGTAGTTCCTTCTCCCGCGCGCGCAGTCAGAGTCAGTATCAGGGACTGTGCCATAAAGGATTGTCCTTCTGCCGGCTCTATCAGCAGGGTGAACGTACCGTTCTGCCGACGTATGGGTGTCTCTCCGCTACGGTCCAGTGTCTGCGGTTCCAAAGACGCGAACAGCTGATAAGAGCCCATCCTCGTTTTTTCTCCATATGTAATCAGGAATTCTCCCTGCCATCCACTTTCCGCACTGCCTTCTGCAGTCAGGTGGAATTCAGGCTCTTCTTTTCCATAGGAAAGTTCAAGTTTTCCATCTGCCTGTGATACTTTCAGGGCATGACCATCCGCCAGCGGCAAGGACAGATCCATTGCCCGCAATTCTCCATTAGACTCGTACCGACGTAACACCGTCAATTTCTCTTCACCGGAAACACTCAGCAACACTGGCTCGAAAAGGCGGATCATACCCGGTTCTAAATACAGCGCTTCTTCTTCTGTAAGCCGTTCACGCAGAAGATCCAGGAGTGCTTCATCAGCATAAACACCTCGCAGCATGGCCGCTGCTTCCTGTGCGCATTCGCTCATTGAAGCATTTGTCTCAGCCACAGTCTCCATCGACCCGTCTGTGCCGCGTATCAGCTTTAATGTTGTATGTGCCTGTAACCATGCTGAAAGTGCCGTTTCATGCGGCCGGAGCATAGTTGTTAGCTTTTCCTGCCATTCCGCGTCAGAAACGCCCTCCAAAGCACCACGCAGCGGATTCGGCCAGGTCTGATCACCCAGCAGATCACCAATCAGACCTGCATCACGCAAAAGCACTCCTGCCCAGGAAGATAATGTCAGGTATTTATTTCTGAGTAGTATTTCTGTGTCGCGCGGTGCAGTAAGCACCATATCGTCTAGCGCATCGCCCCACACCTGCCACTGATTACCGCGCCCGTTCACATGCATTGTCGACAGCTTATCCTTCTCGCGCTTCAGATACAGTGATAGCTGTGAATTCCCCAGTGTTTCACCGGCACGGCTTAATACGTAGGCGCTTTCCAATGAAAGCCCAGGTAGAATCGCTGCCAGAGTCTGCCATTGTAATTCGTCCGCAAAACTTGCCGGCTGCTCCGACAATTCTGCTGTCAGTTGCATACGCAGCGTGGAATTTGCGCTAGTTTGCCTTGCCATAATGGCAGCAATGCTTGATATACTGACGTCCTCCGCACAGGCTGGCAGCTCCAGCATCAGCAGGCACAACAGCACGCTTACAATTCTTCTCATCATTACTCCACCCCCTGGGCGTTCAGCATTTGGTCAATCGCCAGATAATGGATCAGTTGCATACCATTTTCCGGCTGTTCTGATATCAGCATGGAAGTAATATGCTCAGACAAAGCTTTCGCCACAGCATATATGTCCCCATTGGCAGTCAATTCAAGCTTCGGCAGTTCTGTCTTTTCTCTGTAAACCATACCCGTCAGCAGAATACGCGTACCACGCTGTAGTACGAGTTCGGATTCGCTTTCATTGTTTTTGATCGTCAGTGTATATGCTGTTGCCTTTCCGAGAAAAGGCGCGGTCCAACCCAGTTTCAGTTTGCCGTCAGTACGTCCTTCTATAGTATAATGCGCGCTTTCAGAGCCTGTAACACGCAGGTCCCCGTTCAGCGTCCACCCACCTGCATGTTCCTGAGCATGCAGAACCAGCCGTATATTGCTCGTATTCTTCTTATTCGGGCACCGGAATGCAACATACACACCTTTGCCTGTCTGACGGCCAAACTCGACACGCACCTCGCGTTTTACATCATTGATTGTCATTTCAGCAGCATAAAAATAACCGCCGACAACAGTCCCGTCTTTTGCAAAATAACGTTTAAATGTTCCTTTTCCGTTGATCTGGGCCTTAGCAAGTATTTGGGCAGAGGGTGTCATGTGGCACAGAATCTCTGTCACCTGTGGCCATACATTTGCCCATTCTTCGCCCGTCAGGGCATACGTACTCACTTCCCGAGCATTTCCGGCTTCCTGCAGGTTTATGCTTTCCTCACGCCGTTTTTCCCACGGTGACAGTAGTGCGCCCAGTTCTTCCATAGTCGTCCAGACATCTGCTTCACCAGCCACAGGAATATCAAAAGAGGCTGCTGCATCGCCGCAGGCAATCACGCCGCTTTTGTCATCAGCGCGTGCACATAACAATAGTTCTCCATTTTTGCTCAGGTCAAAGCCCTCTGCAGATAGTCTCAGTTCTGTACTGTCTGCAAGCGCAGACAAGGCAGCCAGCGCACCATCCGACAGAAGCTCACTTTCACCGATCGTTGCTGTCAGCCGCAGTGCGCCTGAAGGTGCAGTCATCAGCAATGCCAGCAACAGGCTGAGAAAACGCATACTATCCCTCCCCAATTTATTATAAATGAAAAGCATCAAAATGAAAAGGTTCAGTCCAGCAAAAAGACCATTGCGGTCCATTTGCTTTCTGCCCTGCTTTCGCGTATAATGAAAAGACAACATTCGGAGGTTAACCTATGTCTTTCGCGCATTTGCATCTGCACACTGAATACAGTCTTCTGGACGGCGCCTGCCGCATCCGGGAACTGCCCAAACGCCTGAAAGCGCTGGGCATGGATGCCTGTGCCGTGACAGATCACGGCGTGCTCTACGGGGTGATTGATTTTTATACTGCCTGTAAGGATGCCGGCATTCATCCCGTTATCGGATGCGAGATGTATCTGTGCGCAGACATGAATGATAAAAGCTATGCGAACCGCGAAAGCAGCCATCTTATACTGCTTTGTGAAAACCAGACCGGGTATCAGAACCTGATGTATCTGTGCAGCGAGGCTTTCACTCGCGGATTCTACTATCGGCCTCGTATTGACTACGCCTTGCTTCGCGCGCATCATGAAGGCTTGATCTGCCTTACAGCCTGCCTGTCGGGCGATTTGAGTAAGCTGCTTCTGGATGGCAGAATTGCAGATGCCGAGAAGTATGCACTCGATATGGAAGCACTGTTCGGCAAGGGCAATTTTTTCCTTGAAATCATGGATCACGGCATTGCTGACGAGAAACGCGTCGTTCCACTCATTGCCGAAGTCAGCAACCGTACAGGTATTCCTCTTGTAGCCACTAATGACTGCCATTATCTGACTCGTGAAGATAGTGAAATGCAGGATGTACTAATGTGCATCCAGACAGGCAAAACGCTTGACGATACTGACCGCATGCGCATGGAAAGCGATGAGCTGTATGTAAAGAGCGAATCTGAAATGCGCGCCGTTTTCCCTGGATATCCAGAGGCTGTGGACCGCGCATATGAGATCGCCATGCGCTGCCATGTTGATTTTGATTTTCATACCGTACACCTGCCGCACTTCCCCGTACCGGAAGGTCAAACGGCTCTGCAGATGCTTCGCCGTCTGGTTGAGGAAGGCCTGGCTGAACGTTATGCAAGTGATGATACCGTAGCACATGAACGTATGGAATATGAGCTGGGCGTCATTGCGCAGATGGGTTATGTGGATTATTTCCTTATTGTCTGGGACTTCGTAAAGTTTGCCAAAGACAATGGCATCATGGTCGGGCCCGGCCGAGGCAGCGGTGCTGCGAGCATCGTGGCATACTGCCTGAATATTACGCAGCTTGATCCTATCCGCTATAACCTGACTTTTGAACGCTTCCTCAACCCTGAGCGCGTCAGCATGCCCGATATCGACATGGACTTTTGCTATGAACGCCGCCAGGAAGTTATCAATTATGTCGCCCGTAAGTATGGCCAGGATCATGTGTGTCAGATCATCACTTTCGGTACGATGGCTGCACGTGGCGTGATCCGTGATGTCGGCCGGGTAATGGGATACAGTTACAATGAAACCGACCGCATTGCCAAAATGATCCCCACCGAGCTGGGCATGACGCTCGAAAAAGCGCTCTCCGTCAGCAGTGAACTGCGCGGCGAGGCTGAGAATGACCCGCGTGTGCGTCGGCTCCTGGACATCTCTCTCAAACTTGAAGGTATGCCGCGTCACGCTTCCACTCATGCCGCAGGCGTTCTCATCACCGGTGAGCCCGCCGTGCATTTCGTACCGCTCCAGACTAATGATGATGTGATCACGACCCAGTTTCCCATGGGTATCATTGAGAAACTGGGCCTGCTGAAAATGGACTTTCTCGGTCTGCGCACTCTGACAGTCATCCGTGACACGCTTGACCTCATGCGTTCACAGGGAATCGATATGAAACCAGAAGAGATACCGTTGGATGACCCGGCTGTATACGCCATGATCTCCCAGGGAGATACTGACGGTGTGTTCCAGCTTGAAGGCGGAGGTATGCGTGCTTTCCTGACTAATATGCAGCCCGAGACCTTTGAGGACGTCATCGCTGCAATCAGTCTTTACCGGCCGGGCCCCATGGAATCCATTCCCCGCTATATCGCCGGAAAGCGCGACCTGTCCAGCGTGCATTACGAAACGCCATTGCTCAAACCCATCCTGGATGTTACTTACGGGTGCATGGTCTATCAGGAACAGGTCATGCAGATCGTACGTGATCTGGCAGGATATTCCTACGGCCGAAGCGATCTGGTGCGCCGTGCCATGGCCAAGAAGAAGCATGATGTCATGGCCAAGGAACGCCGCAACTTCGTGTACGGCTCGCCAGAGGAAGGTGTCGCCGGAGCCATAGCGAACGGCGTGCCCGCGGAAGTCGCAGAAAAGATTTTTGATGAAATGACCGCTTTCGCCAGCTATGCATTCAACAAGGCACATGCCGCCTGTTATGCTGTAGTCGCCGTAGAGACAGCCTGGCTGAAATATTACTATCCGGCTGAATTCATGGCCGCAATGATGAACAGTGTAGTTGGCAACTCTACCAAGATTGCCGGTTATATCCAGTATTGCCGCACCAAAGGCATTCCGGTGCTCTCACCCAGCATCAACCATTCAGTGCGGCGCTTTACGGTTGAAACCAATGACATGGGTATAAAGTGCGTACGCATGGGCATGAGCGGAGTTAAAAACGTGGGCAACGCCGCTGTGGATGCCATCGTAGCTGAACGTACGATGAGCGGGCCTTATCGCGACGTGTTTGATTTCTGCCGGCGCATTGACAGTGAAGCCGTCAACAAGCGCTGTGTGGAAAGTCTGATCACGGCCGGCTGCTTTGACGGATTGGGCGCAACACGTCTGCAATGCATCAGTGTATACGCACAGGCCATGGATGCCAATGCGGATAAACGCAAGCAGAATGTAGCCGGACAGATCAGCCTGTTTGATCTGGGCCAGCCCGCCGCAACCATCATGGCCCCTGATGAGTACCCTGCCGTAGGAGAATACAGCCATCGTCAGCTCCTGGAGATGGAAAAGGAAATGACCGGTGTGTACGTTTCCGGTCATCCGCTGGATGAATACCGCGAACAGCTCGAAAAGTTCAAATGCAATACCGCCTGGGTGCAGGAACTGAAAGATCGCCCGGACGGCGGTCTGAATGACGACGGCGCTGCCGTCACTATGGGCGGCATCATAGCCGCCGCCCGCCCCAAAGCCACCAAAAAAGGCGATCTGATGGGCTTTGTCACCCTGGAGGATCTGACCGGGCAGATCGAATGTCTGGTCTTCCCCCGTGTATGGGAACGTTATCACAACATTCTGACAGAAGATGCTTCTGTGGTCCTGCGCGGGCACCTGAGTGTACGTGAGGATGAGGATACCAAGCTGCTGGTGGACAGCGCCGAACCTTTGCAGTCCGGCAGCTCTGAGATCCTGGAAGCTGAACCGCTGACTGATGCCGAGCGTGCGCGCCGCGCGCCCGTTAAGTTATACCTGCGTATGCACCGGGAGCAGTTGGATGATATCCAGCAGGTACTTCGGCAGCAGCCAGGCGGTGTACCGGTATATATCAATCTTCCCGATGAAGGCATCACGCTGTTGGCTCCCGCCGAATGCTGGTGCGATGATCCGAGCGCCGCACAGGAATCACTCTCGGCGCTGCTGCCGATGGCCGACATGCGCATCGTCGACAAGCGCAGGGAGGTTGGAAGACAATGAAGATCCCTGCCGGAGGACGCGGCCTTGATGTGCGGCGAAGCGCACTGTATGCAGTGATTGTCAATGCAGTACAGATCATAGCTGTATGGACGCTGGCTGTTATGCTGTATCTTGAGCACCGGCATTCACAGGCTGTGATCACCTTCATCATTTCCGGCCTCGTCACAGTAGGTGCAATCATAGACATTCGCGAGGCACTCGCCGCACGGCGTAAAAGTGAGGAAGCAGATGCTTTGGGTGACATGGTCAACCAGATGGACGACCTCAACCGCGCGCTTCGTGCTCAGCGCCACGACTTTCTCAACCATCTTCAGGTGGTCTATTCACTGATTGAGATGGAAGAATACAAAGAGGCCGGAGACTATATTGAAAAGGTATATGGCGATATGCAGAGCGTATCCCGTGCACTGCGTACTGACAGTCCTGCACTCAACGCGCTGCTCCGCGCCAAACTTGCTGAATGCGAAAACGCGGGTGTACTCGCCGAAGTGGATGCATCCGGTTCATGGAAGAACCTGACCATGCCTGCCTGGGAGTTCTGCCGAGTATTGTCCAATCTGATTGACAACGCACTGGATGCGCTCGAGAGCGTTTCCGACCGTCAGCTGCGCATCATGCTGCATTCTGACGCGCACGGTTATGCTTTCTCGATTGCCAACAATGGGCCTGCCATCCCTGCAGATAATCTGGAACGCATCTTCGAACCCGGTGTTTCAAGCCACGGCGAAGGCCGTGGTATGGGGCTCTATATCGTGCGCCGTACTCTGGAACGCTATGGCGGTGATATTCATGTCACCAGTGATGAAAACCGTACCGTTTTTTCTGGCCTGCTGCCGCAGGGAAAGGAGCTCCGCAATGGCAACGAAGAAGCGCAGAGTGCTTGACTTGTTGCTGGAACGCGGGCTGTTTTCCGATGAAAAAGCCGCGCGTGCTGCACTGATGGCCGGCGAAGTATACAGCGATACCCGCCGTATAACCGGCGCTGCGGAGCAACTAAGTGAAAGTGCCCCACTGCGTGTACGCGGACAGGAACTGCCCTATGTCGCCAAAGGTGGCCTGAAGCTGGAAGGCGCACTGCGCGATTTCGGTGTTTCCGTAAAAGACCGCATTTGTATTGACGCAGGCGCTTCTACCGGCGGTTTTACCGATTGTCTGCTCAAAGCAGGCGCTGCATGCGTATATGCGGTAGACGTAGGCTATGGCCAGCTAATGGGTTCATTACGGCAGGACCCGCGCGTGATCAATCTGGAACGCACAAACATTTCAGACGAGAAGCTGCTGTCACTCGAGCCTCGGCCTACGCTAGGGTCAGTAGACCTGAGCTACCTCTCGCTTCTTCGCGGAGTACCGGCTTTTTCCGCTGTACTTCACGGACAAGGTGAACTGGTCTGCCTGGTCAAGCCGCTTTTTGAGACCGAAGACGCTGCCGCACGCCGTAGCGGCATCCTGCCTGACAATGCTTATGTACCCGTATTGCTGGGATT
>JAEEGI010028539.1_pt1 | contig 10613 bp, 8 predicted proteins | sample 8958751 | NCBI WGS metagenome assembly JAEEGI01 (sample SAMN16246545, study PRJNA631951) | gut metagenome | biome: gut microbiome; feature: rumen; material: KS-attached | host: Bos | place: Iran: Karaj | collected 2018-10 | reverse complement strand
AAAGGTAGCAATCAGTTTCTTCATGATCATTTAGTTTTGATTTTGCTTGCAAATATAAGAAAAGTTTTCACTACTGTCCCGTTAAAGTGGACTAATCGCTCTTTGAAATAATTGAAATTCAGTCTATTAGGTGGGTTTTTGAAATGAAACGGACTTGATTTTGTAACTTTGCAGCCAAATACAATTGACTGCTATGTTCCAAGACAAATACGTTTTTGCTCAACTTACCGCTTTTCTGAACAGGACTCAGTTTAACAACTATGTTCGCAAGTATGATGGTAATCGCTACGTGAAGCACTTCACCTGCTGGAACCAACTGCTTGCAATGATGTTCGGCCAACTGAGTAATCGCGAGAGTCTTCGTGATCTGATTGTGGCTTTTGAAGCACATCGGGCCAAGCAATACCATCTTGGATTAGGTCGTGAACCTATCGCCAAAACGACTCTTGCGTCAGCTAATCAGAATCGTGACTACAGGATCTTCGAGGACTTCGCTTTCTATATGATGAAGGAAGCCTGCGAGAAGCGAACGACCAACATCTTGGATATCCCAGGAAGGAAGTATGCTTTTGATTCGACCACGATCCCGTTGTGTCTAGCAACATTTCCATGGGCGAAATTCCGAAGAAAGAAGGGAGGCGTCAAAGCCCATGTCTTATATGACATTGAGGCTCAGGTTCCAGCCTTCTATACTGTGACCACAGCATCAAAGCATGATTCTACAGCAATGTCTTCAATTTCTTGTGAGCCAAACGCTTACTACGTATTCGACAGGGCTTACGACTCATTTAAGGAACTCTATAGGATACACCTTACGGAGTCTTTCTTTGTAGTCAGAGCCAAGACGAACTTGAAGTATAAGATGGTCAAATGGAAGCGAAGAATGCCAAAGAACGTACTGACTGATGCGGAAGTGAAACTGACTGGTTATCTCTCTGAGAAGAAGTATCCAGAGCCATTCAGACTTATTCGCTACTATGACGAAGAAGATGACCGTGAGTTCAGTTTCCTGACGAATGCAAAGCATCTTTCCGCGTTGGATGTCGCAAATCTCTATAAGAAAAGATGGCTGGTAGAACTATTCTTCAAATGGCTCAAACAGCATCTAAAGATAAAGAGGTTTTGGGGTACGACGGAGAATGCTGTCCGCATACAAATCAGTGTGGCCATTATCACATACTGTCTCGTGGCTATCGTCCAGCATGATATGCGATTGGAGCGCTCGACCTATGAGGTCTTGCAGATTCTTAGCATCTCATTGACAGACAAAACTCACCTTCGAGACCTGTTCGATAAGACTAATTTCAACGATGTCAAAGATCAATTCGGTCCCCTCATTCCGGGGTTATTTGATTAATATTTAAACTCGTCCCATTTTAACGGGACACTTCTAAAAAGTTTTCAGAAATCACGTCATAAAATCGATAAATCAACAAAATTTAGCTATCTTTGCAGCAAGATTATGGCTTGGAAACTGAAATATCGTTGTACTTCATGTGGTTATGAAGCTGAGGTTTACGAGGGGCAAGGCCTCTTCCGTCAACAGATCTCACCCATGAGTTGTCCTGACTGCAAGACGATTCAGAACATCGTCGTAGGTGGGATCATCGGCGATGTCGCCCCCTCCTTCCGCAGCGAGGCAGGGCGTCTGTGCCTCAACTGTGGCAGCGCCAATATCCGCCCCTGGGACAAACATACCTGCCCCAAATGCCAAGGCGACATGCAACCCACGGATGACAAGGAGTTCTGGACGTAATTTTCTTATAAACAAGGTTATACTGGCAATGTCAGGACAAAGCGTGAGCCGCCGATATAGGCAGTGTCGAGCACGATATCACCACCAAGGCGACGCGCCAACGAACGGGCGACGGTGAGACCGATGCCGGTACCCTCATAGAACTCATCCAGTTGTACAAATTCATCAAAGATACGCTCTGCCTCCTTGTGCGGGATACCGATGCCTGTGTCTTCTACAGAGAAGAACAAACGGTCAGATGAAACAGATATGCGTAAGACGACTCTCTGCTGATGATCAGTCAGTTTCTCGTGCTGGCGCGTCTCTGCAGGTGCCGTGAATTTACGCGCATTGTCAAGCATCAGCGATAACGCACGGACAGCGGCCTGGAGATTGGTCTGGATAGTAACCTGCTCAACTTCTGGCGATGCGATCATACTGAACATGAGATGACCGGCTTCGCCAACACCTGAGGCACTGACGGCCTCTGAGGCAATCTGCAGAGCTGAGACTGTATCGTTACATTCGATGTCGGCGTTGCTCTTGGCTTCTGAGAGTTCGATCATCTTATTGACCAGATTAGTGATGCGGTCGCTATTTTCCACCATCTTCTTGCTGATATCCTGCAGTTCCTCATCACCCAGTTTGATTTCTGGATCAGCCAGAACTTGCGTAAAACCTGTAAGGATATTGAGTGGCGTACGCACCTCATGGGAGATCTGCTGGATGAACTGGGTCTTCATCCTCGACGATTCCTCCGCACGCTCGTTGGCCAAGACAAGTTTTCTGTTCGTGGCATCCAGTTTATTATAGGCCTTGCGCCGAAAGATGATATAGACCGTAAAGAAGATGATGATGAGCAACAGGACGGTAACAGTACTGATGAGACGCTGTTGCGACAGCTCTGCCTTCTGCTCTGCGATCTGGCGTTCTTTACCCTCCGTATCATAGACAGTAGCGAGCAACGCGGCATCACTACGCTTTTGTTGGGCCAGTGCCGAGTCGTAGGCTTCCGCTATCTGAGTCGCCACACTCAGTGCCGTATCCTTACGGCCTGCGAGCAGATTGGCACGGTATTTGGGGAACAGATAGCGACCGATATTTTCAAGATCCACCTCAAAGGCACTCGCATCCATATAGCGCTGCAACAGCTCGTAGTGATCAGCTGCCTCATTGTAACGGTTGGTCTGCATCAGGTATTCCGTACTGTTGATGATGTGTCCCAACCGCTTCGACGTGCGTGTAGAGAGATAATCCCTATAGGCTTCATCTGCTGCATACAAGGCACCACGCTTATGCGCCAGGAGCATCTTACAATAGCTGAGGTCAGCCTTCATTTCGTCAATATAGATAGTGTCACGATCAGAACGGTTGCTGGCAATGGTAAACAGGGAGTCCTGCCTCTCCACCCATGGAACAGCCTTATCATAGTATCCTGACTGAATATAAGCCATAGCCACCGATTTCATGGTATGCTCACTCTCACGGAAGTCGAGAGGGGCGTGGTGGATTTTCAGCATCTGATGGATATCGTCGAGTGCACGCTGGAAGCTACGTTCTGCCTTATCAGTCTGTCCGAGATACAGCTGGCACTCACCAATCATCTCTGCTATATCATGAAGACGGGTGAAATCGTCCTGACCAGCCTCTCTAAGTTTCTGATCGAAGGCGTTGGCCTCACGAAGTGCCTCATCATAGCGTTTCATGTGGCAGAGCAGACGGAGATAGTCCTTACAGGTATAGTTAAAACACTCCAGATCACCCTGATCATCCAGATCGCTGGCTTTGATATCGGCCAACTGATAATAGAGACTCAGCGACTTACCATACGACCCACGGACGTTATAGGTGATGGTACGATAGAAAATGCTTCTGACCTTTGACAGTTCCCCTAACCGTTCCACACTGTCGATGACGGCAAGCGTACGAGGCACATCGCGCGTGTCGAATGCAGCAAAAATGACAGAATCAACATGCGTGCGCTGGTTCTCATCAGTGATACCCCTATGCTGACGCTCTGGTTTGCAACTGAACAACACCAGGATCGCCAGGAGGCAGAGGGTATATAGTCTGAATACTTTTTGCATGGCTGGATAAAGCTTATATGATATCGGATGCAAAGGTAACCATAAAAATCGAAAGTCCCAAACAACAGAATAAAGATTTCTCCAAAAATTTTTGGAACTTCCCAGAATAAGTGTTACCTTTGCACTCGTAACAAACATTTATTATTAACGTATAAACCCCATTAATCACTAACCGTTATGAAAAAGTTTTTTTGTATGCTGACCGTGCTGCTGTGCAGCGTGTTGAGTTTGAGTGCCCAGGACTATAACTTGGAAGGCCGTTGGGTAACCGATCTGTCGGATGAGAATGAATCAACGTCGCTCACCTTCCTGTTCGAAGGTAACGAACTGACACAAGCCGTTTACAGCGAATCAACCATTGATGAGATCGGTCTTGTAGGCATTATCGTCGCCACACCCCCTGCCCCATTCAAACTCGAAGGCAACAAACTCACCGTGTCCTGTGATGCCAGCCAGGCTGAATACCAGGTGATGAAGACCGAGTTCAACGAGAAGATTCAGGAGGCCATCAAACAGACACCCAGCATGGAGAACACTGTGAAGGAGCTGTTGGACAAAGCCTTTGATAGTCAGAAAGAGGAGATGTGCAAGACCGTCATGTTTAAAGGTGAGCTGGAGATCGTCTCCTACAACGATGATGGCGAGCTCACGATCAAAGACACAGATGGTGAGAACTACACCTTCTACCTGAAAGGCGAATAGTCAATAAGCCTGCTCATGAACGCCTTTGACAGCTCTACCTGAGGGGTCGTTCATGTCTTTGAAGGCGGCATCCCATTCGAGTGCGATGGAGGTGCTGCAGGCTACGCTTGCCTCACTGGGAACGCTGAGGGCAGCAGAGGCTGAGGGGAAGTGCTCAGCGAAGATCGAGCGATAGTAATACTCCTCCTTGTTCTTTGGTGGGTTGATGGGGAACCGCTCGGCTGCATGTGCCATCTGTTCATCGCTTACAGCCTCAGCTGTGATCTGCTTCAAAGTGTCGATCCAAGAGTAGCCCACACCGTCGCTAAACTGCTCCTTCTGGCGCCAGGCGACGGCCTCAGGCAGCATATCGGCAAAGGCCTCACGCACAATCTTCTTCTCAATGGTGGTGCCAGGACACATCTTGGCCTCAGGATTGGTGCGCATCGCCACATCGAGGAACTCCTTGTCGAGGAAGGGCACACGGCCCTCCACACCCCATGCCGACAGACTCTTGTTGGCACGCAGACAGTCGTAGAGGTGCAATTTGGAGAGCTTGCGAACGGTCTCCTCGTGGAAGTCCTTAGCCGATGGGGCCTTGTGGAAGTAGAGATAGCCTCCGAAGATCTCGTCGGCACCCTCGCCTGAGAGTACCATCTTGATACCCATCGACTTGATGACGCGCGCCAACAGATACATCGGCGTAGAGGCACGTACGGTGGTGACATCGTAGGTCTCGATGAAGTAGATCACATCACGGATGGCATCCAGTCCCTCCTGAATGGTATAGTTGATCTCGTGGTGCACGGTGCCGATATGATCAGCCACGAGCTTCGCCTTGGCGAGATCGGGGGCCCCCTTCAAGCCAACGGCAAAGGAGTGCAGACGGGGCCAGTAGGCCTTCGTCTTGGAGTCGTCCTCGATACGCATCTCAGAGTATTTCTCAGCGATGGCTGAGATGACAGACGAGTCGAGACCACCAGAGAGCAGCACACCATAAGGCACATCACTCATCAGCTGACGCTTCACAGCATCCTCCAGGGCATCGTGGATAGCCTCCACACTGGCAGGATTATCCTTCACAGCATCATATTGCATCCAGTCGCGCTGATAATAACGCTTCATACCTGGCTCACGGCTCCAGTAATAGTGACCTGGCAGGAAGGGCTCATAGTGGTCGCACTGACCTTCGAGCGCCTTCAACTCTGAGGCTACATACACCTTTCCGTCGCTGTCATAGCCGATATAGAGGGGAATCACACCAATGGGATCACGGGCTATCAGGAACTCGTTGCGCGCCTCATCATAGAGCACAAAGGCGAAGATGCCGCTGAGGTCTTCCAAAAAATCAATACCCTTCTCACGATAGAGGGCCAGAATTACCTCACAGTCAGAACCCGTCTGGAACTCATACTGACCTGCATAGCGGCGACGAATCTCCTGATGGTTGTAGATCTCGCCATTCACGGCTAATATCTGCTGGCGGTCAGGTGAGAACAAAGGCTGTCCCCCACTCTCAGGATCCACGATACTCAGTCGTTCGTGGGCAAGGATGGCTGAGCCACCACAATAGATACCACTCCAGTCTGGTCCGCGATGACGGATCTTCTGACTCATCTTCAACGCCTGTTCACGCAACTCGTGTGTCTGCTCCTTTACATTCAATATCGCTACGATTCCACACATATTTCTGTCCTTTCTTTATCGTTTATAGTTGTAATTTCAATACTTTCTCTACATAATTCACAAAGGCCTCGTTACAGAGACGGATGCCGCCTGGCGTGGGATAATGACCTGTGAAGTACCAGTCGCCAGGATGACGAGGACAGGCCTCGTGCAAGCCCTCGATGCTCTGATACACCAGTTCGATGGGTGCCTGCATCCCCTCAGGACACAGCATCTCCACAATCTTACGGTTGATCTCATCGACACTGAAAGCCTCATAGATGGTTCGCACGTGATTGGCAGCCGTAGGCGCCGTCTTACACTTGCGATAGGTCTCAGCTATCAGGCGCTGCAAGCCCCGTTCTTTGATCAGGGCAATGGCGGCGCGGAAGGCACAGAGCTCCTCCAGATGCGACATGTCGATGCCGTAGTAGTCAGGATAACGGATCTGTGGCGAACTCGACACCATGACGATCTTCTTGGGATGCAGACGGTCGAGGATCTTGAAGATGCTCTCCTTGAGCGTGGTACCTCTTACGATCGAGTCGTCGATGATCACGAGGTTATCCTTATAGGGCTCCAACGAGCCGTAGGTGATGTCATACACATGGGCAGCGAGGTCGTTGCGCTCCGTTCCCTCCGTGATGAAAGTGCGCAGTTTGATGTCCTTCCACACCACTTTCTCTATGCGAACCTCACCATGCAGTTTGCGCACGCCATCCGTCATGCCATAGAAGGCCACCTCAGCCGTGTTGGGGATATAGGAGAAGACGGTGTGAGCCACGTCGCCATCGATAGCCTGCATGATGGCAGGCAACAGCTGCTCTCCCAGTTGTTTGCGCTCGTTATAGATATCACGGTCAGAGCCTCGGCTGAAGTAGATACGCTCGAAACTGCAGGCCGACAGTTTCTGCGCTGCCAGGATCTGTTCCAGATGACTCTCGCCGTTCTTTCGGACAATCAGCGACTGACCAGGTTGGAGTTCCTGAATATCCTCTGCCTGCAGATCGAAGGTGGTCTGGATTACAGGGCGCTCAGAGGCCAATACCACCACCTCATCATCCTGATAATAGAACGCAGGACGGATGCCCCAGGGGTCGCGTACAGCGAACATCTCTCCAGAGCCCGTAAGACCACACATCACGTAACCGCCGTCGAAATGCGGCATCGTGGTCTTCAGCACGTTCGCCATCTCCACATGGTCGTCGATATAACGCGTGATGGCAGTGCCCTCCAGCCCTTGCTGACGGGCCTCAGCGTAAAGACGCTCCACCTCACGGTCCAGACGATGGCCCATCAGTTCCAGCGTGATATAGGAATCGCCATAGATACGAGGTGACTGTCCTTGATCCGTGAGGAAATGAAAGACTTCGTCGATGTTGGTCATATTGAAGTTGCCACACAGACAGAGGTTCTTGGCGCGCCAGTTGTTACGACGCAGGAAGGGGTGCACATACTGCAGTCCGCTCTTGCCTGTGGTGGAATAGCGCAGATGCCCCATATAGAGCTGTCCGGCAAACGACTTATCGACATGCTTGAACACCTCTGTGATGGCATCCTTACCCTCAGCACGTTCACGGAACATATACTCCTCACCAGCAGGGGCGTCGAGGTTCACACAAGCCACACCAGCACCCTCCTGACCACGGTTGTGCTGCTTCTCCATCATCAGATAGAGCTTGTTCAGGCCGTAGCGCCACGTGCCGTATTTCTGTTCATAATACGACAGGGGCTTCAGCAGGCGAATCATCGCCACACCACACTCATGCTTCAGCTGTTCCATCGATGCAGGCTTTGATGAACGACATAAACAACGGATGCGGATGCAGCACCGTTGACGAATATTCTGGATGGAACTGAGTGCCGATATACCACTTCTTCTCTGGGATCTCCACGATCTCCACCAGGTTGGCAGCAGGATTGATACCCACGCACTTCATACCGTTCTGCTCATATTCCTCCTGATAGGCGTTGTTGAACTCATAACGGTGGCGATGACGCTCCATGATCTTCTTTTCCTTTCCATAGGCGGCAGCAACACGACTGCCTTCGCGCAGTTCGCACTCGTAGGCACCCAGGCGCATCGTACCACCCATCTGGGTGATGTTTTTCTGCTCTTCCATCATGTCGATCACGTTATGAGGTGTCTGAGTGTCCATCTCACTGCTGTTAGCATCCTTATAGCCTAAGACGTTACGGGCGAACTCGATCACCATCATCTGCATACCTAGGCAGATACCGAAGGTGGGGATATCATGCGTACGCGTGTATTCTGCAGCGATGATCTTACCCTCGATGCCTCGTGTGCCGAAGCCTGGGCAGACCACGACGCCTGCCATCCCACTGAGTTGGGAAGCCACATTCTGCGCAGTGATATTCTCGCTGTTGATGAAGTGTATCTTCGTCTTCACATCATTGTAGATACCAGCCAGGTTCAGACTCTCGCGGATACTCTTATAGGCATCCTGCAGGTCGTACTTACCCACGAGGGCCACATGCACCTCACGAGAGGCGCTCCGCTGTTTCTGGATGAAGTCGTGCCAGGGTTTCATGGCAGGTGTCTCTCCCACAGGGATGCCGATCTTACGCAGGATGGCGGCATCGAGCCCCTGTCGCTGCATGCTCACTGGCACCTCATAGATCGAGGGCATATCCTCGCTCTGCACCACGCACTCCAGATCGACATTACAAAACGACGCCACCTTCATGCGCAAGGCATTGTCGAGGTGGCGTTCTGTACGTAAGACGAGGATATCGGGCTGGATACCCATCCCCTGCAGTTCCTTGACGGAGTGCTGGGTGGGTTTGGTCTTCAGCTCCTCAGCAGCTTTCAGGTAAGGCACGTAGGTGAGATGCACACACACGGCATCACGCCCCAGTTGCCAGCGCAACTGTCGGATGGCCTCCATGAAGGGTGCACTCTCAATGTCGCCGATGGTACCACCCACCTCTGTAATCACGAAATCCAACTGTTCCTCCTTCTCATCCTGACGGAGCATCCTGCGCTTGATCTCATCCGTGATGTGAGGCACCACCTGGATGGTCTTTCCCAAATAGTCGCCATGTCGCTCACGATCGATCACCGTCTTGTAGATGCGTCCTGTGGTGATAGAGTTATTACGGGTGGTATGAATGCCTGTAAAACGCTCATAGTGGCCCAGGTCGAGGTCGGTCTCCATACCATCCACCGTCACGTAGCACTCGCCGTGCTCATAGGGGTTCAACGTCCCTGGGTCGATGTTGATATAGGGGTCGAATTTCTGAATGGTGACCTTATAGCCACGCGCTTGTAACAGTTTACCGATACTGGCGGAGATGATGCCCTTACCAAGTGAGGAAACCACACCACCTGTGACGAAAATGTACTTTGTGTCCATATGATATTTTGAAGTTTGCATGTTCTCTTTTTACCTTCTTTTCAATTTTGGCTGCAAAATTAATGTATTTTTATCGAAAAAAAGAATTTTACTTTCGTTATGATTGTTAAAAACTTGCACAACTATCATTTTGTAAACTATACAACGATAATTAATTTCTTTTTGTTATCATTTTGACCTCAAAACCTATCAAACTGTTACAAATTGTCATTTCGTTAAAAAAAGAAGTCCCCTCCCCTGCGTGATGCAGAAGAGGGGGTCAACCTGGTAAGATTATGGGCGCAGCGTAAACCCGAAGACCAGGTATGCCTTCTGTGAAGATGGGTTGGCCACCACCTGTCCGAAGACGGGTACTGAGAACTTATCAGTGATCTTGATCTCCTTGTCGGCCCTCAGCGACAGGTTTGTAACGGCGAAACCCGTTGTATTATAGAACGTGGTGTAATAAGGAACGACACCAGCCGTTGCTGTCCAATCGACCGTTGCCAGTTTGAATGGCACTGACACCTCTGCATAACTACTGTAGGCGCGCTTGTCGCTCTTATTGAAACCATCGTTACCAGCGAAGTTTGTAAACCACTGTAAACTGAGTACGCCGAAGTCGTAGCCGATGTTGGCCTCAAACACATGGTTTGTTGAGTGGGCATCGTATTTGAAGTAGCGGTTATCCGGCTCGTCGCCACCAGTATTGAACCAATAGTCCGTGATACCAATGTTGAATCCACCTATGGTATAGGCGAGCGTCAGGTCGAACTCCTTCGTGTCAGTAGAGGTGAATCCCACGCTACCCCAAGCCGACAGCGACAGACCTTTATAGCCGATGCCGAGTGTAGGCTGTACGGAGATATTTCCTAAATCCTGACCACGCCAGATATACTGAGTCACAAAGTCAGCCGCTACTGTCGTTTCCACTTTCTCTTTCTCATCCTGTGCATGGGCGGTCGCCACTGCGACCAAACCCAATGCAAATAAAACAATCTTCTTCATAGTTACCAATCTTTTAAATTAATACATTATTAACTACTCTATTAACATTATAAAGATATACAATCAGTTGTAGCAACTCTC
>JAEEGI010028535.1_pt1 | contig 10614 bp, 10 predicted proteins | sample 8958751 | NCBI WGS metagenome assembly JAEEGI01 (sample SAMN16246545, study PRJNA631951) | gut metagenome | biome: gut microbiome; feature: rumen; material: KS-attached | host: Bos | place: Iran: Karaj | collected 2018-10 | reverse complement strand
GCCACAATCAACAGAATTCCAATAATCGTTCTTGTTTTCATAACCTTTACTTTTTATGATTAAACATTTCTGGGTGCAAAAGTAGTGAGTATTGCAATACCCTCCAAATTTCTGGGATAAACAGCATGGAAATGTGATAAATGGCAGAAATGTGACGAATGTTTTGGTGATTTAACAGAATTATATTACTTTTGCTGACCGTATGGACAAAGGTCACAAAGCAACCATCAGCACACGTTTCATCAGCACCGCCTTCATGGTGCTGGCAATCGCCATCTTCAAGCCCTTCGGGCTCGAAATGTGGCAATGGCAGGCTTCTGTTCATCTGCTGGCACTATTTGCATTGGGCATGTTTAGTTGTTTCCTGACGGAAATCATTCTGCGATACATAATCCGCATGCCCCGCTCCTACGACCGTGGTGTCAGCTATGTCATTAACCGAAATCTCCGTTTCCAATGCATCAACACACCTTTGGTGTCGCTACTCATCTGTTTCTATCGCCACTTTGCGATGAGCGAGCTGGTAGAAGGCAACAGACTGTCGCTCGGCAACTATCTGGAAACGCTTGTGATTATCGCATTTCTCTCCTTCGCCATCGGACTCTACTGGCGCTTCAAGTACCGTAGCAAATATCTGGCGATGGAATTGGAAGAGACGAGGCTGCTGAACGAAGAGTTGAAGAAGGTGCAGGAATCAAAGGTCGATGATTCGGACGATGTTCAGAAGAACGCGACCAGTCCCGTTGATGCTTCACTTACCCTCACTGGTACCACTAACGAATCTGTAACGCTCCAGATTTCCCACCTATTATATATTGAGGCTGTGGGCAACTACGTCAAGGTGAGCCATCTGTGCGACAATCAGGTGCATGCCGACATGCTTCGTGCTACCATGAAACAGATGGAGGAAACACTTCAAAACTATCCGATGATTGTCCGCTGCCATCGTGCCTTCTTGGTCAATCTTAGTCAGGTAGAGCAGATTGTCTCACATTCCGGCTCCACTCAACTCATCGTTAAGCACTGCCACGAGTCGCTCCCCGTCTCGCGCAGCAACATGTCCACAATAAAAGAAGCCCTCAAATTGAATTGAGGGCTTCTTCGTATGAAGCAAATACGAACTACATTCGTGCCTTTTGTTTCTCTCCAGCGCCACTTCCACGATACTTTGAACGGGCCTCGTTGAACTTCCAGGTGAGGTCGAGCATGAAGGTGCGACGAGCGGGATTACTGGTTGTCAACTCGCGGATGCCGTAAATGATGGCATCGGTTTTGTCGGTATTGAAGACATCGTAGCAACGCAGGTCGGCTGTCAATGAGCCCATACGTCCCAGACGGAAGTCGCGCTGCACACCCAGCGTAGTATTAAAACGCTGGCTGGTGATGCGATTGTTATTATAGTCACCCTTCGTGGACCATTGCATATTGGCCATCAGACGGAAGGCGTGCGGCAGTTCGATGTCGTTATTCCATGCAAGGGTCAGATAGGGGTGGTTGAGCGTCTTCAACGTACCATCGATAGTCGGTGTCTTATAGTTCTGGAAGATAGAATAAGCATGCCACGTCGGGTGCCACTTGCCGATAGTTGGACGGGCCGACAGGCTGAAAGACAGCTGGTTGTAATCTTCAGTACTGTTGATAGGACGGACGAGGCTGATGAGCGGATCCGTGCTGCCAGGGAAAGGCTCGGTGGACAGGGTGACAACATCCTTGATGCGTCCGTAGTTGATGGTCAGGTTGGCCCACTGGTATGCCGCATTCAGCACGAGACTGTGCGTGTAGGTCGGCTTCAGATAAGGGTTGCCACTCTGGTAGGCATAGCGATTCAGATAGATGGTCGAACTGGTCAGGTTTGAGTAGCTGGGACGCTCGATATCACGACGATACGACAGCGACAGTTGCATCTTGCCAATAGGTGCCGATAGAACTACCGTGGGGAACCAATCACCATAGTTGCGACACACATCGTCTTCACGTACGCCAAAGTTGTAGTAGTCGTTCTGCAGGTGCTCATAGCGCATACCCACCTGGGCAAAGAGACGACCGAACTGGCGTCCGTACTCTACAAAGACTGCTGCTGACTTTTCGTTGATTTCCGTATCGGTAGCCTTCACGGGAACGGCATCTGTAGATGTAAACGAGTAGGCATCCATGCGATGGTTGTAGGAATACTCGCCACCTACGGAGAGGTTACCCTTCAAGATAGGATAAGAGAAGATAAGCTTCGAGGCCCAGAAGTCGTTCGAGCTGTTGGTGTTGCTCTCGATGAGGCGAGACTCGGTGCTGGCGGGTAAACCACCAGTCACAGAAGCAGCCGTTGTCTGCTCTGTGGTGTTGCCTGGAGTTTCTGTCTTATCGAAGAGTCCATCAATGTTCAGGTCGATACCCAACTTACCAACCTTACCATTATAATAGGCATTGAAGATGTGCTTGCGGAAGTTGTCGTCCTGCCAGATATGGCTCTCAGAGTGCTCCTTGAATTTACCGTTCTCATAGGAATCGGTAAAGAAATTACTGGTCAGTTCACCACTGGGATGGCGGTCGTACTTGTAGTAGGCACCGAAACTGTGTTTCTCGTTGACCATGTAGTTCACCTGCAGTTGGGGTGACCATCCCTTCCAGATATTCTTCGTATTCTGGGTGGTCTTGCCTAGAATGTAGTCGGGACCGGCATAGTATGTCAGGTCATTATCCTGCTTGCCTTCGTGGTGACCATAGCGACCAGCCCAGAACGAGGCGGTAATGTCGAGACCACCCGTGCGATAGTTCACGTCGAGGTTGTTGGTCAGCGTGTGACCATACCGATAGATGCCACCTGCGTTATCCTGAAAACTCAGGCCCTCACCCTGCGCCTTCTTCAGCGTGATACGAACGACAGCTTTTGTCGAGGCAGCATAGCGCGCACCTGGATTCTGCACCACGTCGACGTGCTGAATCTGGTCAGAGCGCAAACGAGAGAGTTCACTGACATCCTGCACCTTGCGGCCATTGATATACACCTCGGCAGCACCACGCCCAAGAACCTCTACACTCCCGTCGCGCTCAGCCTTCAACTGTGGAATTTTAGAGAGTGCGTCGCTCACAGTTCCGGCCTTTTCTAATATGGTACCTGCGACGGTGGTGCGCATAGCGTCGCCCTTGACACGTGTCTTGGGCAAACGGCCCTTGACCACGATGCCGCCGAGTTGTTGTGTCTGGTTATACCATAGGGTAGTGTCTATTGCCAAGGTGTCGGCATCCAACCACTCTTCGTCTTCTTCTACTTCATTGTTGTCATCGCCACTGGCTGCATACGTCGTCATTGTCATCATCATTGCAACCATCATAAGTATCATTCTAAAAAGCATCTTTTTCATATTTCTACTATTTTACCGTTTATGATTTTTCGATTAAGCATTTTCGTCTATTGGACGCTGCAAAGGTATGACGAAGTTGCAGCATTCACATATTTCTGGGATAAACAGCACGGAAATGTGACGAATTGCAGCAATCATAATGCTTTGTAAACGAATTGTGCGAGATTTCTTCTTTACTACAATAAAATGGGGAGGAAGTGCGTTATATGAAGGTATGCGCAGATTGTATATTATCATATGTGTAGCAATGGTGGCCATGTTCCTGACGGGATGTGGCGCTGAACAGGCAGTGAAGAAGGGTGACCGCTTCTATGCCCTGGGAGAGTATTACGATGCCAGCACGAAATACAAGAAAGCATATTCGCAGACCCCTGCCAAGGAGCGTACACAGCGTGGTAAGGTGGCGCTGAAGATGGCAGAGTGTTACCGCAAGATTAACTATACGCAGAAGGCTATTGCCGCCTATAACAACGCCATCCGATACAAGCAGACCGACTCGCTGACCTACCTGTATCTAGGTCAGCAACTGATGAAGAACGGCAACTATAAAGAGGCCGAGAAAGCCTTCCAGACGTTTCTGGACTCCATGAGGAATGACGGATCTACGGAATCACAAAATTACGAACAGCTGGCAAAGACTGGCATTCAGTCTGCCCAGAAGGCTCCCCAATGGAAAAAAGAGGGGTCGGCCTATACCGTGAAGCGTGAACGGTTCTTCGACTCACGACGTGCAGAGTACTCCCCGATGCTGGCTGGCGAGGAAAACGATCAGTTGTTCTTTACCTCCACCCGCAATCAGGCCAAGGGTGACGAACTCAGCGGTATCACGGGAACGAAGAATGCCGATATCTTTATGTCGCAGAAAGACGATAAGGGTAAGTGGCAACGACCAGAAGTCATCGACTCTGAGCTGAACAGCGACGACGACGAGGGAGCCTGCTGTTTCTCGCCCGACGGACGAACGATGTACCTGACCCAGTGTCGCACCGATGCCTCCTACCCCCGCTATGCCACCATCATGACCAGCAACCGTTCGGATGCATCATGGAGCAAGGCAACGGAACTGACCATCACCCACGATACGCTGTCGGCCTATGCCCACCCTGCCGTCTCGCCCGATGGTGAATGGCTCTACTTTGCCAGCAACATGCCTGGTGGCATGGGCGGCTACGACATCTGGCGCTTCCGACTGACAGACAAAGGACTGAGTGGTGTAGAGAACCTCGGCGCCCCCATCAACACCCCTGGCGACGAACTTTTCCCCACCTTCCGACCCAATGGTGACCTCTACTTCTCTAGCAATGGGCATGAGGGCATGGGGGGATTAGATATCTATATTGCAAAGGCAGATACGGCAACCACTCATTCAAAATTGCCGTATAGTCAGTTGGAGCACCCAGGCTATCCGTTGAACTCACAGGGTGACGACTTCGGTATGACCTTTGAGGGACTCCTCAACCAAGGATTCTTCTCCAGCAATCGTGGCGATGGCAAGGGCTGGGACCATATCTATTCATTCTACAACCCAGAGATTGTACAGACTGTCAAGGGTTGGGTGTATGAACAGGACGGCTACGAACTGCCACAGGCAGTAGTCTATATGGTGGGTAACGATGGCACCAATATGAAACTCAGCGTGAAGGGTGACGGTTCGTTTACGCAACCCATCAAACCAGGTGTCGACTACGTCTTCTTGGGAACCTGCAAGGGTTTCCTGAACCATCAGGAGCAATTGCGTGTAGAGCCCGTCACAGAATCAGAGGAGTATGTCCTGCAGTTCCCCTTAGCCAGCATCACGGCCCCTGTACTCATCGAGAATATCTTCTACGATTTCGACAAGGCCACCCTGCGACCAGAGTCAACAGCGGCCCTTGACAAGCTCGTTGCCTTGTTGAACGAGAATGCTAACGTCACCATCGAGCTGTCAGCCCACTGCGACTATAAAGGTTCTGCGGAATATAACAAAGGACTGGCACAACGACGTGCCGAAGCGGTGGTGGAATACCTCACGGCACACGGTATTCCTGAAGACCGTCTGAAGCCCGTAGGCTATGGCAAGGAGAAACCCAAGACCATTCGTCGTAAGTTGACAGAGAAATATCCGTTCCTCAAGGAGGGTGACGTCTTGACAGAAGAGTTTATCAAGAAGCTCGACGAGGAACAGCAGGAGATTTGTAACCAGCTGAACCGTCGCACGGAGTTCATCGTGCTGCGTACTACCTACGGACTGTTTCCGAAGAAATAACCTCTCCGACCCCTACAAAGAGCAGGCCGAAGAGAATCGTTGCCACCATCAGCAGATTGATACTGATGGTCTGGACAGCCATCGTACGCACCAGAACCTCTAACTGTATGGCCAGCAGGGTCCATCCATCGAACACTACAAACAATATGGCGAACACAACGATGCAGAACGCTGTCCACAGGCGGGTCAGCCACCTACGATGAGCAGCCAACAGCGAATGCTGGGGCAAGTGCTGCATCACCCGTTCCGTAAAACCGTTGTCGGCAATCTGCTGCTGAGCAGCTTCCTGGAAGAACTGCTTCAACAAAATATCATTATCATCGGTCATATCCATTCTGTCTTAAATAGTTAGCTAACTTTTCTTTTCCACGGGAGAGGTGCGACTTGATGGTACCCTCCTTCATCTGCGTAATCTTGGCAATGCCTGCAATATCATAGCCATCAATGAGTTGCAGGGTGATACACGTGCGCTCATCAGGTTTTAGGAGTGCCAGGGCAGCATAGAGATCCATCTTCAGCGATGAGTTCTCACTGCCAGCACGCTGAGGAGCTGCATCTACATCCTCCGTCTGGTGCTTGCTGCGCGTATAGTCGTACCACACATTATACGCTATGCGCATGACCCACGTCTTGAAGGAGGCGAGACCTCGGAAGGAGGTGATATGGGTATAGGCTTTGATGAACGTGTCTTGTGCCAAGTCGTCACTCAGCTGTTCATCGCCCATGGTCTGACTCAGGAAGAACCTGCGGACAGGTGACTGATATCGGCGTACGAGCTCGTCGAAAGCCCGTCGGTTGCCAGATACCGCCACCTGCGTTACAAGTACTATATCGCTGAGCAGAGCCACCGTCTTATCTATTATCTAACAGTCCCTTTTCAGGCATTACAATCCATGCTACGATGTAGAACAGTATACCCGAGAAGCAGGTACAGAGGGTGAGGAAGGCGTAAGCCAGACGCACTGCCACCGGATCGAAATCCAGATACTCGGCTATTCCTCCACAGACGCCGCCTAACATGCGGTCGTTACTGCGATAAAGTCTCTTTGTCATATTCTTATAATTTTATTGTCGTTAAAACATCTCTTTGTTCTCTTGCTTCTTGTCTGTCATCTTGGCGACAATGACCTTGCCCAGTCCGATGCAGAACACCAGGGCACCTATGCCAAAGCCAACAGCACCAGCAGCAAACCAGAGGAAGATCATCAGACCAACACCCACAAAACACTGGCGGATACCACTCTTATATTCCTCGTCGCCAAACGTCGACTGCTCCTTGAGCAACTGGTCGGGGATGGGCTGTCCCTGTTGCATGGCCATCTGTGCCAGACGCATCTTGTCCTTGCGGTTCTTGTTGATGAAGTAGAACACAGCGATGATAATCAATAGGGGCGACAGCACAAAGACTATGAGCAACACGATCAGTATGAAGAACATACCGGCAATACCCGTCTGCATCAAACCAAAATGGTCGAAGAAGCTGTTAATGCTTGTTCTCTCAAAGTCGTCCTCATCGTCAAACGGGAAATTGTCATCGGCAGCAGTGGGTGTCGATGTCGTTGAAGTCGTATCAGAGAAGGCCTCTACCCCATTCTTACTCGTTGAATCCACCAGCTCCGTCTGCTGGGGCTGTGGTGTGTGGCGGTGCTTCTGGGCAATAGCCTCGGTGGTCAGGCCCAACACCAGCACCATTGCTAAAGAAATCAGTAACTGTTTCATATTCGTAGTTGTTTTATTTGTTACACATAACTATTTATCTCACAATTAGTTCCTCAGTATCGATATCGCCAGAGCCAAATCTGCGCTTATTCATCTTCTTGACGGTACCTTTCAGTTCAATATCGCCAGAGCCCTTCACCTGTGCATCCACTTCGCCACTATCGTCAAGACCCATCTCGATATCGCCAGAGCCTATCACACTCAACTTCGCCTGCTGCGTCTTGACATTGTTCACTGACACATCGCCAGAACCTACAACCGATACGTTAACGCGGTCGCAGATGACATCCTTGAAATAGATATCACCAGAACCCTTCAATTCAATGTCGAGGGTGTCGGTATCCAACGGATGAACGCACATGAAATCGCCAGAACCCATCAGGCTGATGCCCAGAAAGTCGGGCGAGGTGACATACACGATGACATCATCGCTATCGACACTGCCAATATGAATAATGCTGGTGCCACGCTTTGTACTCACCTTCAGCGTATTACCCTCTACTGTTGTCTCTATCTTCTTGATAACATCCTTGGGAGCATGCACTCGGACAGAGAACGAGTCGGCTTGGGCATACTTCACATTCATCGAACCCATCAGCAGGATACGTTCAAAGCCCTTCAGAAAACGGGGTTCCTCAGCAGTTGATTTTACTGTGACAGTCTTCGTCACATCAAACTTACACGATGTCAACAAGACAACTGCCATGATGGCAAAAACGATTCTTTTCATACCTTTCTTTGTTTATGTTTTTACCCTTTAGACGTAATAAATCCTAATTTAGTTGCAAAGATAGGAAAAAAAATTGTAACTTTGCAAGCAAATGACACAATTACCTGCCGCTTTCACGGAAAAAACACGCCAACTGATGGGCGAGGAACGCTTCGAACGCTATCTGCAGTCGTTCGATGAGGAGCCTCCTGTCAGCATACGAGTGAACCCAAGGAAGATGGCAGATGGCAGATGGATGATGGATGATGGGACACCTGTGCCTTGGTGCAGAAATGGCTACTATCTTCAGAAGCGTCCGAACTTTACCATGGACCCCCTACTCCATGCCGGCTGCTACTACGTGCAGGAGGCCGCCTCGATGTTCCTCGACGAAGCGTTGCAGCAAAGTACACTAAAGGGACGGTTCCTTTTGTGTACTTCGGCACTCGACATGTGCGCCGCACCTGGTGGAAAGTCAACATTGTTGCGTAGTGTATTGCCTGAGGATTGCGTGCTGTACAGCAACGAGCCTATCCGTAATCGCGCCAATATCCTGTTGGAGAATGTAACGAAATGGGGCTATGAGAACCATATCGTCACCAACAACTACCCCAAGGACTATCGCAAGTCGAAGATGAAGTTCGACCTCATCCTCTGCGATGTTCCCTGCTCTGGTGAGGGGATGTTCCGCAAGGACCCTGCCACCATCCGTGAATGGTCGCCACAGAATGTTGAGAAGTGCTGGCAGTTGCAGCGTGAGATTGTCGACGACGCCTGGGCATGTCTGAACCCTGGCGGTCTGCTGATATACAGCACCTGCACCTTTAACACCAAGGAGAACGAGGAGAATATCCGTTATTTCCTGGAGCAATACGACGATATGGAGGTGATACCCGTTGACGTCAAGCCCGAATGGCACATCACCGGTTCCCTGCTCGATGGTTTCCACGAACCCGTCTATCGTTTCATCCCAGGCATCACCCGCAGCGAGGGACTGTTTATGTGCGTGCTAAGTAAAAGAGGTGAGAGGTCAGAGGTGAGAGGTGAGAGGTTAGACCAACGGCAGAAACAGGAGCGAGCATTAACTATCCTCTCACCTCTCACCCCTCACCCCTCACCCCTAAAGGTCTCCCTCTCCTACCAACAGGCTATCGCCTACCTGCGCCACGAGGCACTGGTATTGCCTGAAGACACTCCTCGCGGACTGGTCACCGTCTGTTTCCAGGGCCACCCCTTAGGACTGGTGAAGAACATCGGCTCACGTGCCAACAACCTCTACCCCAAAGAATGGAAAATAAAGACTACACATATTCCACAAGACTATGAAGCAATACTTAGACATACTGAATCGAATACTGACTGAGGGCACCCAGAAGGGCGACCGCACAGGAACAGGTACCATCAGCATCTTCGGAACCCAGTCGCGCTACAACATGGCCGAGGGTTTCCCCCTGCTGACCACCAAGAAGCTGCACTTGAAGAGTATCATCTATGAACTGTTGTGGTTCCTCAATGGTGACACAAACGTGAAGTACCTGCAGGAACACGGCGTACGCATCTGGAACGAGTGGGCCGATGAGAATGGCGAACTGGGGCCCGTCTATGGTCACCAGTGGCGCGCATGGCCCGACTACAATGGTGGGGTTATCGACCAGATACAATATGTGGTGGACCAGTTGAAGAACAACCCCGACTCCCGTCGTATGATTGTCTCGGCATGGAATGTGGCAGAGGTCAACAAGATGGCGTTGCCTCCCTGTCACACCATCTTCCAGTTCTATACCGCTCCCCTGCCCGATGGTCGTCGCCGTCTGTCGTTGCAACTCTACCAGCGCAGTGCTGACACGTTCCTCGGTGTACCCTTCAACATCGCCTCGTATGCTCTGTTGCTACAAATGATGGCACAGGTCTGCGATATGGAGGTAGGCGACTTCATCCACACCACAGGCGATACGCACCTCTACCTGAACCATCTGGAACAGGCCAAACTGCAGCTGACCCGTGAGCCCCGTCCGTTGCCCACCATGAAGATCAATCCCGATGTGAAGAGCATCTTCGACTTCCACTTCGAGGACTTCGAACTCGTAGGCTACGACCCATGGCCACATATCAAGGCGGAAGTGAGCGTATAAAGATGTATGATGTAAGAAGTAAGATGTAAGATATGATGAAAAAGATAACGATTGCTATTGATGGCCACTCTTCGTGCGGCAAGAGCACGATGGCCAAAGACCTGGCCCGCACAGTGGGCTACGTATATGTCGACACAGGAGCCATGTACCGCTGTGTCACCCTCTATGCCCTGCGCAATGGGCTGTTCACTGCCGACGGCATCAACGAGGACGGTCTGCGCCAGCAGATGCCGAACATCCATATTTCGTTCCAGTTCAATGCCGAGACGGGACGTCCTGACACCTACCTCAACGGAGAACTCGTAGAGAACGATATCCGCACCATGGAGGTCAGCAGTCACGTTAGTCCTATCGCCACACTGGGCTTTGTCCGCGAGGCGATGGTTGCCCAACAGCAACAGATGGGTAAGGACAAGGGTGTCGTCATGGATGGTCGCGACATTGGTACCGTCG
>JAEEGI010028534.1_pt1 | contig 10614 bp, 7 predicted proteins | sample 8958751 | NCBI WGS metagenome assembly JAEEGI01 (sample SAMN16246545, study PRJNA631951) | gut metagenome | biome: gut microbiome; feature: rumen; material: KS-attached | host: Bos | place: Iran: Karaj | collected 2018-10 | reverse complement strand
GGAACAGAGGCCTACCCGGCCACCCAAAGAAAGGCGGCCGATGCCTACCGCGCCTGGTGGAATTCCGGCGAGTTTTCAAACATCAAGGCCAAGAACCCGCTGGACGGAAGCAGCCTGTCTTGGTAAAGCACGCTTCCTGAAAGACGTATTTTGGGATGTTCGTTGTATAGTATATAAGATGAAACAAATCGCATATATCATCATATGCTTGCTGGCGTGCATCGGAGCGGTTTCGTGCGTCGAGACCATCATAATGGACCCTGGGGAGAAGGACTTGCCCGTGATGGTGAATTGCCTACTGTCTCCGGACTCCGAAGTGCAGACGTTGTACTTGCAGTACGTGAAGGGGAAATCTGCAAAAGAATATATCCCGATAACAGAGGCGAAGGTGTATGTTAAAACCTCTATGTTCACGGAAAAGTTCCAATTCCATTATGTCGACGGGAACAGGTGGGAATCGGATGAAAAATACCCTATCCCAATCGAGGGCGGGAAACATTATCGCCTGACGGTCGAAATACCCGGGCGAGATCCGATCTGGGCTGAAACGACTTGTCCGATTGCCTACCGGCCTGCTTACTTTACTGATCTCCATGAAGTCCACTCAATGGACGATCACTCCATGTATTTTCAGATTGAACGCGATCCACGAAATAAGGGACGTCAGATAAAGACTTCCCCTGTCTGGGTTTTCGCAAAGGGTATCCATAAGACCCTTGAATCGTGTGATGAGTATTATCCCTATATCGTGACGGATCATCCCTATGCGGATGACTTCAACATCAATGGGCACAAGTTTTCCGAGCTTTCTTTCGAGGGCGATTTTGACGGTTACAATCTGGCGATTTCGTGGCCGGCTTTCCACAACATGCGCCGCATGATGCCGGAACTGCCGCAACATGATCAGTTTGTACGCATCGAGCATTTGGATACCTCCCGCTTCCATATGCTGGCCGGTCCGATCGAGTATCCCAAGGTGGGCGAGCCGCATCAGGACCATTTTGTCTTTTCTTTTGTCTCTGACGAGTACGACGAGTATCTGCGGAGCGTCTATGTCAAGAACCGTAAGTTGGATCATGATATCACCCGGATCTACTCGACGGAGGGCGTTTATTCAAACATCGAAGGGGGCGTCGGTATTTTTGGCAGCGAGACCAAGTACCGGATCGGATTCCTTTCACATTAAGATACCATAACTTGATGATTATGAAAAGATTGATTGCTTTATTCATGACGCTCGTCGCATTGACGGCCTGTCAGAAGGATTCTTTCCCGCTTACGATGGATGCTGCGATAAAAAAGGTTGAGAAGATTATCAAGCAGCATCCTAAGAGTGATTGGTTCGCAAGCAAAGACATCATTGAGCCCGGCACGGTTCTGAAGTATTCCGAATTTGGGGTACTTTGGGAAGACCCGGAGGAGATTCACGAATATGTCTCGCCGAATTATCGTGCATGGTTAGTAATGATTACGCAAGATATATCAGTTACCGGCACCGACGAGAGCCTTCATCTTTTCATTGATGCCGATACCGGGAATTATACCGAGGTATGGTTGAAAGGGCAGGTCATTGTCGAGTGGGGGTCGACACCGTTCTCCCGTGCGGCGCAGGCGAATCAAGGGAAGTGATTCTTGACGAGGCAGGATGGTCAGCAGACGCTTGATACCGGTTCTACTCCTCCTGTACATGGCGGTATTTTCCGTCAATGCGCAGAATGTCGGGGAGATGCGGGACACGATTCGTTCATCGCGGATCGTGTCAGACCGGATTGTCGAGCGGGATGCGGGAACACGTATCATCGCTTTGCCGGAGTTGCGGTCGATGGTATCCGCGACGGGTGATGCGGATGTCATCAAGTATATCCAGACTCTGCCTGGCGTGTCGACCGGAGCGGAGGGATCGTCCGCCATCTATGTACGCGGCGGCAACATCGGCAGTAATCTGACGACACTCGACGGCGTTCCCTTGTATGGTGGAAGCCACTTGCTGGGTCTATCGAGCGCCTATCCGTCTGACATTGTCTCGGACGCCAGTTTCCGTGTGGGAGGATTCCATGGGGATGAGAGTAATATCACGGCCTCTCATATCCGCCTGACGACCGCAGACGGGAGTTTTACCAAGCCGTCGTATAGCGTTTCCGCGAGCACGTTCGTCCTTGGGGGGACCGTATCAATGCCCCTTGTCCGTAACAAGGTTTCTCTCATCAGCTCGCTGAGGGCATCCCCGCTGGGACCGGAGTTCCGGGTTATCCAATCGGTCGTGGGCGGAGCGCTGGACAGCCTCAGCCGGCCCCGTGCCATCGTATATGACGGTTTTGCCAAAGTCAAATGGTTGGTCAATGCCGACAACAGCCTTGCGCTTAGCGTGTTCGGTAGTCAGGACGCCTACAGTTACCGTTATGGAGGCGATTCCGACGAGAGCATGGGTTGGAGCAACTTCATCGCGAATCTCCGTCACGAAGGATATCTGGGCGGAGGCTGGTCCGTCGAAGACGGTGTGGCTTTCAACCGCTTCTACGGCCGCCAGGGACTGATCCGTGACATGAGCGGGACACTGAATAATCTCGCCATTATCAGCTCTCTGAACGAATTGACGGCGGATGTGGTCTTTTCCCGGCCGATACGGAGCGTCTGTGACATCCGCCTCGGCGTGCGGGAGCGTTTTGCCTGGTTCAACCCGGGGACATCCTCCACCTTCAAGGGCGGCGGACCGTGGACACCGCTGGATTCCCCCAAGACAGACCATATCAGCCATTCCTCCATTACCACCTTTCACACACAGTTCGACCTGACGGCCGGCGAACGGTTTTCACTCATGGCCTCCGGCAAATTGAATATCTATGCGGCTGACGAAGCGGAAGACCCATCCTGGAAATGGCGCGTGAATCCGGAAGCCGGACTTCTGGCCAGGTTGAACTTGACGAATTGGCTGGCGGCGGAAGCGACGGCCGACTGGACGACCCAGTACTACCATACCCTGGAAGGCATTCCCCTCGGCTGGTCCGTGGACCTGCTGGTCCCGACCGGATCGACACGCCCCCCGGAAAAGGCGCAGCAGTTCTACGCCGGTCTGTTCGCCTCCTTCGGCGAACACCGCATCACGGTCGGCGCCTATGACAAGCGCATGAAGAATCTGGTGTATTTCTCCGATGCAAGCCAGCTGTTCAGCCCGGCCATCGCGGGATGGAGCCACAACATCAAAGTCGGGACTGGCACCTCGAGGGGCGTCGAGTTCCTTTATGAGAAAGACGGAGAGCGACTTGACTGGCGAGTAGCCTATACACTGTCCCAGACGGACCGGACGTTTGAAGAGGTCAATGACGGAGTAACCTTCCCGGCGAAGTTCGACCGCAGGCATATTCTCAATGTCACCACCTCATTTTTAATTTCCGATACTGAACGGCGAAGCATCGCATTGACCGGGTTGTTTACGCTCCAGTCCGGCCATTGGGAGACTGTCGCCGCGGGCGAATATCCTGCGGTGACCTTTTTCGGCCAGGAGTACACCCTGGACTACTTTACCTCGGTGAACAACTACGAGATGCCACCTTACATCCGGCTGGACCTGGGTTGCAATTTCAAGTTCAAGACCCGGCATCCACAAGAACTGAACGTGGGAATCTATAACGTCCTGAACCGCCACAATCCGTTCTCCATCATCTATGATGACCGCTCACGCGAATGGCGCCAGGTCTCACTTCTGCCCATCATGCCGAGTTTCAATTATCGGATTACGTTTTGAATTGAAGAAGTGTCTCATCTAACCAATAAGAGATAACGCCGCTCCACCAAATCCTTCCACGGGCGGAAATAATGAAATACCCAAGAGCTTTCCGGATTCAGGGCGCCGTAGGAATAGTGGAAATGATTGTATATCTTTGACTTTTGAAGTGTGTTGCACTTCAAAATAGAATTCACTAAACGTATTCAGATTTGAAATGATGACACGGAAAACATTTTTATACTTGCTTCTGCTGGCTGGATTATCCCTGCTTGTCGCCTGTAACGAAAAGCAGACGCCTCCCCTTACGAGCATTCCGGTGGAGGAAATCCAGCAAACGCTGGACGCAAAGCAGATTTTCCGCTATAGCGATTACGGGAATACGTCCTCCTGGGTTGTTCCGGATGACAAGGGAAACCTGATGATCCAGTTGGGGAAGGAGACCTACATGCACAACAGCTATCGCACGGTGTGGGACAACAGGGATAACGCTATCCCGTTTTATTTCACGATGAAAGGGCATGGGGAAGGAAGCGCGCGGATTGACATTCCGCTCGCCGGGGATTCTCAGGCCGTGGATGTTCCCTTCTCGTTCGAAGTACCGTGGTCCTTGTCGTCCGATTCTGTTCCGGAGACCTATACGCGCCTTGTCGCGTTCGGGCTTGGCCAGCGCGGCCAGTTCGATTTCGTGTTCGGGGACGATACGCCATTCAGCCGTATCGTGACGGATATCCGGGTCTTTTTTCCGGAGAGTTTCACCGTAAAGGTGGCTTCCACCCACCACATGAGCGAAAAAAACGCCTTCCGCTACTATGTGGAACTCAATCCTTCCTACCCATTTTCCACCGATGTTTCCCTGACCAGTGCTTGCGTAGTCCCGGAGGAATACCAGTCGTTGCCGGGACATGCAATCCAACTGGATTCCGTCGTTACGGTCACAGGAACGTTGCATTTGGAGAAATCCGCCTTGAAAGAAGGCTGGGAATGGCCTGACCATCTGGACGTGTCCTGTTCGCTCAACCATCAAGGGGATGTCTATCGGACACATGGTGCTGTCAATCTCCCGTCGGAGTATCCCCTTCCGGATATTTCTTTCGAATATGATTTGCGGATCAGGCCCTATGCTTTCCAGTGGGGCAAACCGAACATTCATTTGTATGATACGCGCCTGCGGATGAATTTTCTGAACAAGACACCGTTTAAAGTCCGGCTCCGGGGAACGGTCGCCTCCTACAAGGACGGAATAATTCTTCATTCCGTGCCCTTTGGGAACGATATCCCCCTCGAAGCAAAGCGGTTCAACAGCACCCAGGCCTTCTACAGCGGAGATTCATCTTGCGAAAAAAGGATCATCCTGAGCGAATTCAACCGGTTTCCCGTCAGTCTTCCCGAGCCTTACGCGGAAGGCGACCAAGAGCATGCCTCCTTGCAGATAGCCGGTCTTTCGTCCCTGTTCGCCGGAGATCCGGACGACATCCGCTTCACTGACCTACGCGTTGAAAGGGATCCCGACGAAATCGTCCGAATCGATTCTGAAGAAGCTTCTTTCAAATTACATGGACAGGTCGACACTCCTTTCCAGGTCGAGAAAGACTTTTCCGCCCAGACGTACACCACCCTGTATTTCCCAAGAAACCTGTTTGCGGAGGATCTCATTCTTGACAAGGTGATCGTTGAAGGGACACTCACGTCAACACTTCCTTTCCAAGTCGAACTGGAAGATGCCCTGGGCATGGATGACGTCACTGTTTCCCTGAACAAGGTCGTGCTGCCTCCTTCTCTGGGGGGAAAAGCATCCTCGGCGGGCTTCCGGATCCAACTCGAATCGTCTGACAACCTGAAGGACAGGATGAACACATCTTTAATCTTCCGGCTGTCCGCCGACGAAACCTGCATCGGCAAACCCGTCAACGAATCCGCCGGCCTTTCATTAACGGATGTCGTCATCAAGTATCAGGACCCTCTGGATCAATAATCCGCCTTCCTGAATGTTTTATACCTTTGCAACGCAAGAGTGTGTTTATAATAACTTGTATCGGTGTATCGTGACGGGAAGGTAGTGGCGCAATATACGGCGATGGGACGGCAGTTATGATTCGGCGGTATCACATTACGGGCCGGGAAGAAAGGGTTTGCAATCTATCGGGAAGGGGAAGGTGATTGAGCAGTATACGGCGATGAGACCAAGAGTAAAATAGGAGAAAAAAAAGAAGCCGCTCCACCCAATCCATTCTCGGGGCGGACTTCAATACGGCTTCTCCTCGGCTCATAGGTCCAGCGCGTACAACCCATTCCAACATGAGTGGAGAGCGACGCGATGAACCGGCGTGGATGTTTGGTTGTCGTCCTTCTTCAGGTCCGACCACCCGCGCTGTTTTATGAGCTGATAATATGTAAGTGTCTCTTTATTAAGGTTTTAGACAATTCTTAGACGGTGGCTTTAGAGGGCGGTTCATGGCGTCTTTTCCTTTGGCGTTGTCTTCACATGTCTTTTTTTGTGTCTTAAATCGCTGTTCCAGGACCGTGAAAGGGCGTTTTTGAAATCTAATCTTAACGGCCCAAATCTACGGCGAAGTTCAGGACGGGACTCGAATTCTGGTCGTTCTCCGATCTAGGCGCATGGCCATAATCCCGCTACCCTCCCATAAATCCATCCTCCTGAAAGTTTGAATAGCGGGAGCAAACGGCGCTTGTTCCCGAAAAAAAAACGTATTTTTGCATCAGAATCGACTTATTATGCGCTTGTTTCATCCCGCCCTTGTTTTGGTCGCAACCCTGTCCTTCCTCTATCCGGCAAATGCGCAGGGGCAGAAAGGCTGGGCATCTCGAACGTTAGACCGGATCCTGGCCCCGTCTCGGGAGTTGGAACCGAATGCCTTCTATGTGCCAGCTCCGCGTTGGACTTTCGCCCTTACGGGCGACCTGAGACAGGCCACTTTCTCCCAAGTACAGGATTTTTTCCTTCTTTCCGCCAAATTGTCTCCGTCGGGAGAAATGATCATTGAAGAGACTCCCGTGAACCTTTCCGCCAACGTGCGGGGAAAAATAAGCACGGGAATCGGGGTGCAGGTCGGCTTTGGAGACTTGAGCCTTTCCCTGAGCAGGAATCTGGGCGGCGAAGGGAAGGACCATGTCTTTTCTTTCGATTACCAGTCGGCAGGATATGCCCTTCAGGCGCAGTATTTCAGCCATTCGGCTCCGGTGGATTATCACCAGACCTGTGCCGAAGAAGGACACTGGGCCTATCGGGACGAAGACGGTGTGACCGAAAAACCAGGACTGTTGCGGTCTCTTCTCGTAGACGGATTCTATGCGTTCAACCGTCGGACTTTCGCCTACTCGGCCGCCTATCGGGGAACTCTGTTCCAGAAACGCAGCGCCGGCAGTTGGATGTTCGGCTCCAAGCTCATCCTGGGCGAATACCGCATCGACCCGGAAGAGGAGTTCGCCCACTGGCTTAACGGACAGGCCCGGCAGACCACCGCGCAGGTGTCCTTTGGAGGCGGCTATTCTTACAACCTGGTCCCTTTCCACCGGCAGCCTTCCGGCGAAAGGGACAAAGGTCTCCGCAACCTGACCATCAACTTGACCCTCCTGCCGATGGTGACCCTCTTCAACCAATTCACCGCTACGGCCTACAACGATTTGGCAGACGGTGTTTACACGCGGGTGGACAAGGTTGTCCGGAACGGCAAGCTCCAGGTGAACTATGTCGCCCGCATCGGCATCGGGTATACGTATAATCTATTTTCCATTAACCTTTCCGCCAGCAACAACGACTATTCGTACCGGGGAATCAGTTCCATTACCTACGGGGGTTACGTGAGCAATAATGTAAAGACCGAGGGTAACTATTTTCGGTGGACGACTACCCTCCGCCTGGGAATGCGTTTCTGAAGCACGTGACCAGTATCTTCTCGCTCCGGTGCCGACCCGGGGCACGGATAACCGTAAACACGGCGGTCATGACGATGCTTTTGTACGGATTTGACACCCGACCGTACGGATTTGACTTTGCATTTTTCACAGGTTCCTGCGTACAAGCGGGTGAATCGCACCTGGCCGTGGTTTCCTGCAGGAAATGAAATAAGGTCAACCCTTTCGAGTTGACCTTGTTGAAAAACGCCCCGATCAGAGCACTTCCACCGAATAACCTTCGCGGAGCTCTATGTCGGGGTTGTCGCTTCGCCAGTGGATGGTATATTTCTCGACGTTCTGTTCCTGGGCGAACTGTTGCAGGATGTCTTCGTTGTTCTTGAATACACGCTTGGCATACTCCACGTTTGCAGCAATAACCTGCACACTGGTAGGTGTGCGGTCGCAGAGCGACAACATGTCGCGGTAGCAGTCGGGGAACTTGGTACTGAGGCGGGATTCTATCTGGCCGGCGGCGCCTCCGGCAGGGCCGCCGTCCTTCATCTTGTCGATGGTCACATACATCCGCCAGGTCTGCGTGGCCCGGAACGGATCCAGCAGGGTGTGGCTGAATTCGTTCTGCTCCTCAGTATGTGTTTCAACCATCGTGTGCGGCAGATTTTCGACCCGGTTGATATTGTATTGAAACAAAAGCGCTCCGGTATAGGGATGCGAGGTCACCTCGATGGTGTATTGCCCTGAAGGGTTGATTACCGACCAGCAGATCTGGTTGTTCATGTTGATATCGTTCACCAGCGCATTCGGGGCAATGGTGTGTCCATACTTGCGATATCCGCCCTCATTCCATTCCCGGTATGTGGGCACGTTACCGACATATGTCCAGGTTACCTTGTTGCCAGACGTATTCTTGATGACCGAAATATCATTGTCCACTTGGGAGGTACTCATTTCCACGTAGGAGCCGGAGGTGTTTCCCAATGAATACTCGCCGCCGAAATTCACACTCGGGCTCAGGCCGATGGTCCCGCCCCATGTTACGCCCAAGGTTTCCGTAAAGCTCTGCTCACTGCCGACATTCACGGTTTTGTAGCTGGTGGAGTTGTCGGTATAAGGCAGAGCCTCTTCAAGAAGGATGCTGCCATTTCCGGTCAGTTTCATCGAAGTGATATAACGGGAGAAGAAAGAGCCATACCAGGAGTCGTACGGGGCAAAGTCATCGGCATCATACCAACGACTTTCGCCCATCGGAAAATATATCTTGCAGGCGTCAGGGACCTCTCCTATACGGATGAGCACATCTTGCTGGATGTAATAGTAATCCCTGTTGGTTTTCATATTATGGACGCCCCAGGAACGGAAGGTGTTGATGACCCCATTCCGTCGCGAATAGATCTTATGATTAGCAAAACGATCATAGAGCGGCCCACTGATGGAAAAAGTTTCGCTGGCGTCCATCAGATTGTTCAGCGAATCGTTGCCGGCCCTCGTGGCAAGGCCCCGGGCGGCGGCCCTGGTCTTTTCTTGGCGCTTGTCGGCGTCGTTCAGCCACTGGGCGGCGGCATCGGCCATGAGACCACAGTAATAGGGCGTACGCTCGATGGTTATGCGTTCTGTCTTCGTCTCCGCGGCATTTCCTTCATCGTCAACGGGAGTGGATCCGATTCCGATTTCGCCCCCACCGGGCTGCTGGTAGAAGTATTCGGTGTTTGACAGGATTACCATTTCGGCCAAGACTCCATCAGGGTTATCGATGCCCGCCCTTGTGGCGATGCTCTGCATCGTGTTCATCCGGGCATTGTAGCGGGCACTCAACGAGGCAGCGACGTCCGTTTCAGGATTGACGTCCGGTCCGAAAATGAAATTCTTGTCGATATAATCCTCCTCTCGCTGTGTCTGGACAACAATCAACGCGGCGACGAAGGTCAGCATATCGTTGGTCGTCGGCGTTTCAATGGCTACATATCCGCGACGGAACAACATGTCGGCGATGTCCTCAATCTGGTCATCGCTCATCTTTTCAATGTCTTTCCCCTTGAACAGAATCATCCGGGTGTTCTCGTCGACGGCAGACGTCGAAACGGCCAGTCGCTTCACCAAAGCGGCGCCGGTAGTGTTGTCGGCAAAAGTGCTGAAAACGGCGGTGGGCATATCGGCCGAGACCCTCACGTCCATCTGGTCGTCCGTCGGAATCGTGATCGGCTCCGGTTCTATAGTCTCATGCGATGGAATCAATTCCGCAGGACTTTTCTCACAGGCAACAGCGAAGAGAAGAATGCCGAATACGGGGGAAAAGAGATATTTGAAGACTCTAGTATTCATAGTTCGTAAACTTGATCAATTTTTAAAATCGGTCATTACGCATTCAGTTTGTCGGCGTGATGGACGCCTTCGACGCTCCCCAGAAGATTCTCTTCCATTTTCACCTCCAGGACTTCTGCCAAGGGGGATTCATACGTTTCTTTGAGTAACTGTTTCATTATCGATGTGTTATTATCTCCCATCATGCAATTTTGCAAAAATAGCAATTCTGAACGAAAAACCAATCCATGCACTGGTTTTCAGCATTCTCCGCCTTTCCTCTCAGCAGCAAATCCAACCACCACTAATCACGAGTGCTCGGCCAGGATGAATGGAGGCGAGGGCCCGGCTGTCTCTTCCCGGCGACTTAACTTCCCACGAGTAATAATTGGAGAAAAAAGCCTCAATCCCCAATCATTCCGGGCGGAGACTCTATCGGGAAAGGAAAGTAATTGAGCAGTATTCAGTTATTGGGAGATAATCGCTATATTTAGGCCGGAAAATCAAAGAAGACAACGTGATACGGATGGACACAGGGTAGTGCAAAGTCCCCGCCGGCTTAATCCTCGCTTTTGAAGTAATTCCGTCACGTCGTCTTGGGGCAAGTCTAGCAGGAGGTCATCTGGCCTCCTGCTTTTGATACTCTTTCACGGTAGTCTTCAAATCGTTCGAGAACCCATATTATCCCGCCACGAAAGAGCACAATATCCTCTTCGTGG
>JAEEGI010028531.1_pt1 | contig 10615 bp, 8 predicted proteins | sample 8958751 | NCBI WGS metagenome assembly JAEEGI01 (sample SAMN16246545, study PRJNA631951) | gut metagenome | biome: gut microbiome; feature: rumen; material: KS-attached | host: Bos | place: Iran: Karaj | collected 2018-10 | reverse complement strand
ACCCATACCGAAGCGATACGTCTCGAGAAGGTAAGTTCCTCTTCTTTTCTGGCTGCCATGAATCTTAAAAGTATATGAGGCATACCGAAATATCCAAGTCCCCAAGCCATTGTCGAAACTATCGTCAAAAATCCGTAAGGGGATGATCCTCCGGTACTTGCCACATGCGAAGCCGTAAGTGAAAGATATCCGGGAAGTGCGCTCGCATTGTCCATAACGGCGCCCCATCCGCCGGCAACTGATACACCGAAGCCGAATACGGTGATGATCGCGATCGTCATAACGATAGACTGAATAAAGTCAGTCGTAGATGCCGCAAGGAATCCGCCGAGCGAAGTGTAGATCGCAATAACTACCGCACTTACGATCATGGCTGCATGATAATTGATGCCGAACAGACTCTGGAAAAGCTTGCCGCATGCCGCAAATCCCGATCCCGTATAAGGTATAAAGAAAATAACGATGACAACCGCAGCGATCGTCTGAAGGATGTTGTTCTTGTCGTGATATCTCTTTGTAAAGAATTCGGGAATGGTGATCGCATTGATCTTAACCGAATATCTTCTGATCTTCTTGGCAACGATGAGCCAGTTAAGATACGTTCCGAGTGCAAGTCCGATAGCAGTCCATGACGCATCGGCAAGACCCGAAAGATAAGCAACACCGGGAAGTCCCAGCAAAAGCCACGAGCTCATGTCCGATGCCTCGGCACTCATGGCGGTTACGAACGGTCCGAGTTTACGACCGCCCAGATAGAAATCGTCGGTATCTTTGTTCTGCTTGGAGAACTTAAAGCCAACCAATACAACCATGGCAAGATACGCAACGATCGTGACAAAAATAAGGATGTTCGTTACGCTAAACATTTTCTTTTTCCTCTCCTGCGCTTAAAGCGCTTATTTTATATGAAGCGCCAAGCGCTCATATTCACATTAAAGCTCTACCCCGTTTAACTTAAGAAGTTCTCTTGCCGACTCAACGGAATCGACACCGGTCTTATTCTTGATTGGAGCAAATTCACGCTCTCTTTCAACTTCGTAAGGAAGACACGAAGCCGCGAGATGGATCATATCAAGCACCAGCTGCTCAAACTTGTATCCGTTGGGGCTTTCGGGTTTTACGAAGTTTCCTTTCTCGTCTATATAAGGGATCTTCTTTTCTACAACGTGGTAAGGAAGGCTCTTCTTTACTATCTCTTCGAGTTCATCGACTCTGAAGAGATAATTGAGTATAACGCCGAAATTATAAACTCTTTCACCGCGTTCGTCGCGTTCTTCGGCCATCTCATCGGTAAGCTCGTAGTATTCGATGATCGAAGGTTTTCCGTCCTCAAGACAAATCGTTCCGACACGCTCATCGGGTGTGGCCTTTCTGACAACCTTTGCACCTACGGTCTTATCCTTTTTAATGGTGGCGCCTATAAACGCGGGATCGCATATACGCTGACATACGTTATCGACCGCAAAGATGTTGAGCCACTCGATACCGTAATCTTTTACCTTTTCCAGCATTCCCGTTCTCATCATCGATAAGAACCAGCCGCCGTTACCGTTGGGGGATACGGCCACCTTGTCCTTTGCTTCCAAAAAGACTTTGCCGTTATAATCACACGCAGGTGCCATCTCCTGTTTAAAGAAATGAACGTAATCCTTGGGATATCCGAAATATTCCTTGTCTTCAAAGAATTGTGTGGTGGAATCGTAGTTAAGGTCGCTTGTCATAATAAAAAGCGGAATGTATGAACCCGATTCGTGAACAACATCAAAAAGATTGTTTATAAGACACTGGAATATGTAAAGTTTCTTAGTGATACCGACATTGTACATACCTTTGGGATCGTCGGAACCAAGTCTCGTTCCCATACCGCCGGCAAGCATCACTGCGCCGACTTTTCCGTTTCTTATCGCATCGAGACCGATATTTTTAAGTTCTTCTCTGTACGCGTTGATCTCGATAAGTTCCATCGCCTTAAGAGGCGATATCACGCCTTTGTTAAGTGCGGGCTTCTCCTCGATATTCTTTAAAAGATCAAAATCGAGCGATTCGATCTGAGAATAAAGTTTTTCTTTCTCCTCTTTGGTAAGATCGCCTTCAAAACGAAGAAGCTGTTCCTGACCGTATTTTTTGACTATTTCCTGTGCATTCATGACAACACTTCCTTAAAAATGATCGTAGTAAATTTTCTCTGCCATTTCTTTGGCCTTATCGACACCGTCAAGCGCTTCTATTATCTTAAGAGCAAACGGTATCGCACAGCCTGCGGAACGACCGGTTATGATATTTTTGTCTATTTCGGTTTCACTGCCCGTATATGTTGCATCGTAAAGCTCGGCTTCCAATCCCGGGAAGCATGTGGCTTTCCTGCCCGCAAGTATCCCAAGGCGTCCCAGTATGGTCGGAGCTGCGCATATAGCGGCAACATACTTGCCCTGATCGTTAAATTTCTTAACCTTTCTCATAAGTTTATCGCATTTTTCCAGATCCTTGTGACCGGGTCCGCCCGGAAGCACTATCATATCAAAATTATCGATATGGATCTCATCAATGCAATAATCGGTCTTGACCATAAACCCATGCGACCCCATCACATGGTGTGAATGTCCTACCGACACCGTAAAAACTTCGTGCCCGGCTCTTCTTAAGATATCAACCGGCGACACTGCCTCGATCTCCTCGAATCTCTCGGCAAAAAATACTCCTATTTGCATGGTCCCCTCCAATAAAATAGTTTTTGTATCGGTGATTTTGAATTTTCACCTACACTTTACTATGTTACAATAAAACTGTTCATTTAACAATTACAATAAAGGATAAAAACATGGAGATAGAAAGAAAATTCCTCATAGAAAAAGACGCTTTCGATTATAAAAAATACCCTTACAAAGAGCTTGTGCAAGGGTATTTGAACACCGCTCCCGTCGTTAGGGTAAGGCGTGAAGGCGACGAATATTATCTTACTTACAAAGGCTCGGGACTCATGATACGGGAAGAGCACAATCTTCCGTTGACCAAAGAAGCCTTTGAGCACCTGATCAAAAAGGCCGACGGAAATATCATTAAGAAGAAACGTTTCTTTGTACCGCTTGGCGATCTGACGGTAGAACTCGACGAGTTCGCCCCGCCCTTCGCGCCATTACTCATGGCTGAGGTGGAGTTTGCAACAAAAGAGGCCGCCGAGAATTTCACCCCGCCAATGTGGTTTGGCAAAGAAGTCACGAACGACCCTGAATATCACAACAGCAATATGGCTTCAAAAGTTCTTTGAACATAAAAAGTAAAAAAGATCGGGTTTTTGACCAAAACCCGATCTTTTATGATATTATCAGCATCTTCCGTAGACATAGGTTAAAGCTGCGATCTCTTCGGCAAGCATCGGATCGAGCGCGTCGCTGTCCATGCGCCAGCCCCAGTTGTTGCCAAGCGTAGACGGTTTGTTGATACGTGCCTCGTTTCCGAGGTTCAAATAATCCTGCATCATTATTATGCAAGTGTCCGCTACCGAGCCCATTGCAAGTCTTATCATGGACTTGGCCGCAGTATCCACAAAATCATTTCCCGTATAATCGTCAAAATACTTTGCGGTGCGTTTATCTTCTTCGCAGTTTCTTAAATACCAGCCTCTTGAAGTCTCATTATCGTGAGTACCCGTATAAATGACACTGTTGTGCCCTATCATGTGAGGAAGGTATTCGCTGTGAGGCGATGAATCGAAAGCGAAGTGAAGAACCTTCATTCCGGGATATCCGGTCTTTTTCACAAGCTCTCTGACCGAATCGGTCAAAAAGCCGAGATCTTCGGCGATGATCTTCTTTTCGCCAAGTTTCTCATTGATCGTTGAAAAGAAATCGTATCCGGGTCCTTTCTTCCACACACCGTTCTCCGCAGTGGGATCGCCGTAAGGGATGGCATAATATTCGTCAAACCCTCTGAAGTGATCTATCCTCACAACATCATAAAGATCGAAGCAATATCCTATTCTCTTTACCCACCAGTCATAACCGGTATTTTTGTGATATTCCCACTCATAAAGCGGATTGCCCCAAAGCTGGCCCGTTATCGCGAACGGATCGGGAGGGCAGCCTGCCACATTTATCGGAATATTTTCATTGTCCAGTTCGAACAGTTCCGGATGCGACCACGCATCGGACGAATCGAAGGCAACATATATCGGAATGTCGCCCACTATCTCTATTCCCTTTTCGTTGGCATAGTGTTTGAGCGCCTTCCACTGTTTTGAAAAATAGTACTGCTGGAACTTAAAGAAATCTATCTCATCCCACAGCTGCTTTTTGTAGCGTTCCAATGCTTCCGGCGTACGTACGCGTATGTCTTTGTCCCATTCTATCCAGGACTTTCCGCCAAACTCCCGCTTGACCGCCATAAAAAGAGCATAATCGTCAAGCCAGTAAGCGTTGTCATGTATGAACTCACGAAACAGATTATTGTTTTGTATGTTGCTTCTTTCGTACGCGATCCTCAAAAGATCGAAACGGTTAAAATAAACCCTCTCGTAATCAATATATTCATCGTCACCCGAAGCATCGTAGCGTGCGCACTCTTCCTGTGTAAGAAGCCCGTCCTTTACAAGCTCGTCGAGATCTATGAAATAAGGATTGCCCGCAAAAGTAGAGAACGACTGATACGGCGAATCGCCGTAGCCGGTCGGACCAAGCGGAAGTATCTGCCAGAACTTTTGCTTAGCCGAATTCAAAAAATCAACGAAATCATATGCTTCTTTAGTAAGACCGCCTATTCCGTACTTGCTCGGTAACGAGAATATCGGCATCAAAATACCGCTTGAACGCATATCGTAATCCTCCCGGGGATCGTTACATGATCATTACTGTTTAATCATAACACTTTAAACATTTATGTGCCATATGTCACGGTTGTATTCCTCGATGGTGCGGTCCGATGAAAAGAAACCTACATTGGCAATGTTTGTAAGCATCATCTTCTTCCAAAGAGTACGTTTCTCGTAATCTGCGAAAATCTCTTCCTTACGCTTTATATATGCTTCCAAATCGAGAAGCGTCATGAAAGGATCTTCGGTAAGAAGGCGATTCTTAAGTCTTTCAAGATTCTCGCGCATACCTGCTTTTAAGCATTTTTCGCTCGTGATAAAGTCTACGGCGCTGCGAATGACCTTGGATTTGTCATAATAAGCTTTCGGATCGTAATCTTTCTTGGCGATATGCTTTATGACCGCATCCGAATCTTCACCGAAGAAATAGATGTTGTCCTCTCCCACTAGTTCGCCGATCTCAACGTTTGCCCCGTCTCTTGTTCCCAGGGTGACCGCTCCGTTTAACATGAATTTCATGTTGCCGGTTCCGCTCGCTTCTTTAGATGCAAGAGATATCTGCTCGGAAACGTCGCATGCGGGAATGACCTTCTCGGCATAGCTTACGTTGTAGTTTTCAAGCATGACCACTTTCATATATTTCGATGCTTCGGGATCGTTGTTAACGATGTCCGCAAGCGCAAGGATAAGATGGATCACGTCCTTTGCGAGCACATATGCGGGAGCCGCTTTACCGCCGAATATGAACGTGATAGGCGTTGACGGGATCCTTCCGTGCTTGATATCGAGATATTTGTGTATTATGTACAAAGCGTTCATCTGCTGACGTTTGTACTCGTGAAGACGCTTAACCTGGATATCGTATATCGAGTGAGGATCGATCGAAATGCCTTCATGCTCTTTGATATACCTGGCAAGAGCCTTCTTGTTGTCCATCTTTATCTCGGCGATACGATCGAGTACCATTTCGTTTTCTTTGTACTCAATTAACTTTTCAAGCTGCGTTGCGTCTTTTTTGTAGTAAGGTCCTATCAGGGAAGTGATGTAATCCGCAAGCTCGTGGTTGCAAGACAGAAGCCATCTTCTGAACGTGATGCCGTTCGTCTTATTGTTGAACTTTTCGGGATATATCTTGTAAAACGCGTTAAGCTCGGTATTCTTTAATATCTCGGTATGGATCGCCGCTACGCCGTTAACCGAAAATCCGTAATGGATGTCGAGATGCGCCATATGTACAAGACCGTCCTTGTCGATGATCTGTACCTTGGGTGAACGATGAAGCGCCCTGACCTTCTTATCGAGTTCTTTTATGATGGGAACAAGCTGGGGAGCGACCTTCTCGATATATGCCAGAGGCCACTTTTCAAGTGCTTCCGCAAGTATCGTATGGTTTGTGTATGCGATACATTTGTTTACGACCTCGATCGCCTCATCCATAGTAAACGCCTTATCGTTTACGAGTATCCTGATAAGTTCGGGAATGATGAGCGTGGGGTGCGTATCGTTTATCTGGATGACACAGAAATCGTACATTCTTCTGAGATCGTACTGCTGCTCCTTTAACTCTTTTAAAATGAGCTGGGCTGTGTTTGCGACCATGAAGTACTGCTGATAAACCCTCAAGAGATTGCCTGCCTCATCGGAATCATCGGGATAAAGAAAAAGTGTCAGATTCTTCTTTATCTTCGTCTTGTCAAAGTCAATGCCCTGCTCTGCGATGGATTCGTCAACAGACTCGATATCAAAAAGATGCAGTTTGTTGGTGCCGTTTCTGTACCCGACAACATCGATGTCATAAAGCTTTGAATGAACGGTCATATCGCCGAATTGAACGGGAAAAGAAATGCCGGTGTCAACAAGCCACGATTTGGGCTCGATCCAGTCGTTCTTCTCTGCTTTCTGAAGTTTGTTCTTGAAAACCTGCTTAAACAATCCGAAATGGTAGTTTAAGCCGATTCCGTCGCCGTGGATGCCAAGCGTAGCCATGGAATCGAGGAAACATGCGGCAAGTCTTCCGAGTCCGCCGTTACCAAGCGAAGGTTCGGGTTCGTACTCTTCGATCTCGGAAAGAGTTTTTCCGCTCTTGTTGAGTATCTCTTCAACCTTGTCGTAAAGACCGAGGTTCAAAAGATTGTTTGATAAAAGTTTTCCGATCAGAAATTCCGCGGAAATATAATAAACCTTCTTGTCTCCGCTTATTCTCTCGGCAAGCTCACACATTTCTTTGGTAAGTGAAAGAAGAATGTAATAGACCTCTTTGTTGTCGCACTCGGCAAAAGTCTTTTTGTACTGATGCTTTGCTCTGTCTTCGAGCTCATTCTCCATATTCATTAACATTACTTCTTTTTGCATATCAGCGCGAAGTGACATAGTAACAACCCCCTATCTTATAATGTCAAGATACTGTAATTTGACAACTTTGTGTTCGGGAGTGACTTTACGTCCCGATTCTCCCGATCTTAATCTGTTGATCTCTTCGACCGCAGTTGCGGAAATGTTATAGAAATCCTGTTTTACGGTGCTCATCTGCTTTCCCGCGTAACCCATAAGTGTAATACCGTCAAAACCGCAGACAGGTCTGAAGATATCCATATCGGTAAGTGCCTTCATGGCTCCGATGGCCATCATATCCGAAGCACATACGATCATGTCGCAATCTTTAGCCTTCTCAAATGTGATCTCACGCGCTTTCTTTTCCGAGAACTCTCCCGGCTCGATCATGAGCTCTATACCGCGCTCTTCGCATATACGTCTGATACCTGCGGTACGGAGTTTAGTTACGAATCCGTTGTCTTTTCCCTTTATATAAAGTATGCGGTTTGCACTGTCGGTCTTTAATACTTCATTTACAACATCGTACTGAGCCTGCGCCTGATCGATCATAATGCAGGTAGTACGTTCGTTAACGATGTCCGCATCGACCACTACGCACTTGAACTCTTCACTCTTCACAAGTTCGATGAGCACATCGTCGTCCTTTGAAAGGCCGTATATAAGAAGACCTGCGATGCTCTGCGATCTCAAATATGCTATAAGTTCATCCAGACTCTTGTCTTCAAACATGGAATAAAAGATCGTGATGACATCAAGCCCCAGTTCCTTGGCTTTTACGATCGCACCGGAAATATAACTCATATCGATCTCGTCGATCGCCGTCGCCTGTGCGGCCTGATTCATAAGAATGGCGATCCTCGCAACTCTTTTACTCGAAAGTGCGCTCGCCACCGCATTGGGTACGAAATTGAGCTTCTTGGCCGCTTCATTGACCTTCTTCCTTGTAGCTTCACTGACATTTGGATAGCTGTTTAATACTTTGGATACGGTAGATACCGCTACACCTGCCTCTTTGGCAACGTCCTTTATCGAAACCATGATGACATCCTCCGTTAATGATGCGGAAATCGTTTTCCGTCTTTATGATAACAACACCACGCAAATATGTCAATAGCGTTTTGTTCCACGCGCTCTATCTGGTCAGGTACTCTTGTGCGCGCCTTGCCGGGCACAGAAAAAGGAGCAGCCTTGCTGCTCCTTAACTGTTAGGATTAAAAACTGTCAGATCTTAGATTTAAGCTATTCTTGTGTGTCTTACGAATAAGAAACCTGTTCCGGAAAATACCGTTACTATACCAAGTATTGTAACGAAAAGATCGTATTTGCATCCCCTGAAGTAGCAGCAGGCTCCGAGCGCTATGATCGCAAGTATTGCTACCGCTATGTCAGCTATAATTTCCCGATTTACTTTGATCTTGTTATCCATCACAGTTTTTTCTCCTCCCGCGACATCCTCTTACTTTGTAAGAAAATGTCTTGTGTTACTTTATTGTTTTCCCCTGTTAATTTAATATTTAACAGTTTTCCCGGAGGGTTGCAAGCAGAAATTGAACTTTTTTGATATTTTGTTTGTTTTGACTATTTCACGTTGCTTTAATCTGATTCTATTGTGATTATTGCACAACAAAACAGTTTACATAACAGCGTATACTTTCGTGCACTACTGCGTCATTGCGTTACGTGACGAATATTTTCCGACAATTGTCATCAAAATAGTGTTATTCGTTCTCAATATTGAAACATACGTCCTCGTCTGCCGCCTTGATCTCACCGCTTTTTTCTTTTTTTACAAGGGACAAAGAAAAAGAGGAGACCTTTCGGTCTCCTCGAAACAGGCGAATATACAATTACTGATTGGCCATAGTACAAAGCTCATCGAGCATCTTGGGAAGTTCGGTGGCCATGTTCTCGTCGGTAAACTGGCAGGTGCCGACTTTTTTGTGTCCGCCGCCGTGATACTTAAGCATAAGGCTTCCGACGTTCACATCGCATGTCTTATTGATAATGCTGTAACCTACCGCTGCAGAGCATCCCATGCCGCCGCGGCCGCTTACTATCCATGCGGATATGTTCTGTTCGGGATACATACTGTAGATCATGAAACGGTTTCCGGTATAGATAGGTTCAACACCGCGAAGATCGGTGATGATAACCTTTCCTTCAACTCTTGTATGCTCGGTAACCATCTTTTTAAAGTTCTCGGTCTGCTCGTTGTAAACTTCAATTCTTTCCTTAACATCGGGCATTGCGAGTATCTCTTCGGTAGACTTGTCTTTGCAGGCTACCATAAGTTTTTCCATGAGCTGATAGTTTGATACGGTAAACTTTCTCCATCTTCCGAGACCTGTTCTGGGATCCATCAAAAATCCGACCAATATCCATCCCGTAGGATTCATGATCTCATCAATCGTAAGATTACCCGAGTCCACTTTATCAACTGCGACCATCATATCATCGAAATTGGGGAACTTTTCTTTTCCACCGTAATATTCGTAAATGATCCTTGCACACGAAGGGGTGATCCTGCTCTCTCCCTTATATTTGCCTTCAAGCTGGTTTCTCTCCATCTCGCTTGAGTGATGATCGAACCAAAGGCCGCATCCGGGAACATAAGGAACATTTGCAAGACAGTCGTTTTCGGTGATCTCAATGAGTCCGTCCTGCAGATCCTTGGGATGTGCGAACATCCAATGATCTATAACTCCGGCTTCCAGCAGAAGTGCTCCGCATGCAAGTCCGTCAAAGTCCGAACGTGTAACAAGTCTCATAGCCATTTCAAAACAACCTCCATAATTTAAATCAATACCATTTACCATTGTACCAAATCTTTTAAGGATTACAAACTGTTTTTTTAAATAGGTATAAAAAAGCCCATGTGAAAACACATGGGCTCATAAATACTGTTATTTGACCACTATATTGACGATACGTCCCTTTACGTAGATCTCTTTAACGATCGTCTTGCCGTCACAGGCCGCCTTAACGCCCGAGAGTTCGTGAGCCTTCTTAAGAGCACTGTCCGAATCCTCGTCAACACCTACCTCGATCGTTCCTTTAACTTTACCGTTAACCTGAACACCGATCTCGATAGTGTCATCCTTGCAAAGTTCTTCATCGTACTCGGGCCATTTCTCGTATGCGATCGTAGAATCGTGTCCGAGGATGTTCCAAAGTTCTTCGCCGGTATGAGGACAGATACACGAGAACATCTTTACAAAGCCCTCAGCATATTCTTTGGGACAGCTTCCTGCCTTATATGCGGCGTTCATGAAGATCATAAGCTGCGAGATGGCTGTATTGAAGCCAAGCTTTTCGAAGTCCGAAGAAACCTTCTTGACAGTCTGATGATAGAGCTTGGTGAGCGATCCGTCATTTGTATCGGTTATGTTGTCTTCGTTGGTAATGAATGCCCATACACGTCCTATAAACTTACGTGCGCCAACTACGCCGTCACTGCTCCAGGGCTTCGATACTTCC
>JAEEGI010028528.1_pt1 | contig 10615 bp, 7 predicted proteins | sample 8958751 | NCBI WGS metagenome assembly JAEEGI01 (sample SAMN16246545, study PRJNA631951) | gut metagenome | biome: gut microbiome; feature: rumen; material: KS-attached | host: Bos | place: Iran: Karaj | collected 2018-10 | reverse complement strand
GGGATCTGAAGGGCGAAGCCACACGTCGGTTCGAACAGCACTATGCCGAGTATATCGGCACGCGCCATTGCATTGGCGTGGCCAATGGCCTGGATGCCCTGACGCTCATCCTCCGTGCCTACATCGAGATGGGCATGATGCAGGAGGGCGACGAGGTCATCGTGCCTGCTAACACCTATATTGCCTCGATACTGGCCATTACGGAGAATCGTCTCGTGCCCGTACTCGTAGAACCCTCGCCAGCCACGTTTCAGATTGACGATACACGCGTCGAGCAAGCCATCACACCCCGTACACGCGCTGTCATGATAGTCCACCTCTACGGACGCTGCGCCTATACGGATAGAATAGGGGAGATTTGCCGCCAGCACGGCTTGAAACTCATCGAGGACAATGCCCAAGCCCATGGCTGCTTTTACAAGGAAAACCTTAAAAAGACGGGTTCTCTTGGCGATGCCGCTGGCCACTCGTTCTATCCGGGCAAGAACCTCGGTGCACTGGGCGATGCTGGTGCCGTGACCACCGATGACGACGCGTTGGCTGATATCGTTCGTGCTTTGGGCAATTACGGCAGTCATCAGAAATATGTTCACGACTATCTGGGTCGCAACTCGCGTATCGATGAACTGCAGGCAGCCATTCTCGATGTCAAGCTGCGCCATCTGGATGCCGACAACCAGCGCCGCAAGGACATTGCTGCCCGCTACGAACGAGAAGTAAGCAACGACCTCGTGAGATTACGGCTCGATGGCAACGAAACGTATTCTCGCTCTTCGCTCGCTACTCGCGACTGCGTTTATCACATTTTCCCCGTCTTCTGTGAACGTCGCGACGAACTGCAAAATTATTTGGCTGACAACGGTGTCGAGACGCAGATTCACTATCCCATTCCGCCCCATCGCCAGCGTTGTTACCCCGAACTACATCATCTTTCGCTGCCCGTCACCGAACAAATCCATGCGCAGGAACTCTCCATCCCCTGTCATCAGGCTATGACGGACCATGAAGTCACTTGCATCATTGACCTGCTCAACGCTTTTAAATAGAATATAAGTTTTGTTTTTTCTATTCGTCAATCAATAGGACTGTTGCACTTCGAGCTGCTTGGGCACCCATTACCAAGACTTGCGCAATGTCGGCAGTCTTAGAGGGACCACTGATGAACGTGCCGTAGCCGTAGTCGTTGAATTCAATGCGGCGGTAGGCCTCGTGCATATTGTTGACAATCTGCTTCTTGTCGAGCAGAATGACGAGATTCTCGCTGATGAAGCAGACGGCTTTCTCTTTCATTTGCTGGGGAATCCATACGCAGGCGTTTTCAGCCACACCGAAACTGCCGCGAATGATGCCTACATCCGTTCCGTTCAGGTCGCGTGCACGACCGACCTCATCAGGATTACGCGTGGCAATGGTAATCTCGGGCAGGTTCGAGGCAATCTCCTTGGCGTCAGGGTACAGTTCCTTGATGAGTTCGTTGATGTCGCGCCCCTTCTCGACCTCGATGGCGTTGCCACCCACACTCTTCGTCATGTTCATAAACTGCAACAGCGGGTCAGGGTAGGTTGTGGCCTTGATGTCGCTGAGGTCGGGCATGTCGAACTTCTCGCGCACGTTTGCCCTGTATTTCTTCAGTATATCTTCTTTACTTGCCATAATTATTCACTTTTCACTTTTCACTATTCCCTTAATCTGTTCGTGGAACGGCTTCTTGGGGAACTCCATCATCTTGTGACCTTCCGCCCACGGATTCAGACCGCAGTTCATGATGGGCGAGGGTATGAAGTTAGCCCAATGAGCGAGACCCGTACCAAAGTTGTAGAGACCAGGCGAGCCGTAGACCATCGACATACCTTTGCACATCAGCTTCTTCTGCGGGTTAACGGTGCCAAATTCATCCAACTGCTGGCGCCACTGGTATATCTGGTCGCCGAGGTTCACCTTCACAGGACATACCGTCTGGCACGAGAGACACAGCGTGCAGGCAGAGACGTTACCCGAATGGGCCTGTGTGTCGCGCAACATGCCGAGGTTGATGCCGATGGGACCAGGGATGAAGTAGCTGTACGAGTAGCCACCCGAGCGACGATAAACAGGGCACGTGTTCATGCACGAACCACAGCGGATGCACTTCAAAGCCTCCCAGTGCTCTGGATTGGCTATCCACTCGCTTCTGCCGTTGTCAACCAGCACGATATGCATGTGGTGGGCCGTCGGACGGGCTTTGCGGAAGTGTGAGGTGTACGTCGTCGTGGGCTGACCCGTTCCTGCTCGGCAGAGCATGCGCTGGAAGACGGCCAAGCACTCGTAGTTAGGGATAATCTTTTCCAGTCCGATGGCAGCTATGTGCAGTTTGGGACACGATGTCGACATGTCGGCATTACCCTCGTTGGTGCATACCACGATGTCGCCCGTCGAGGCGATGCCGAAGTTGGCTCCCGTCATACCTGCGTCTGCAGTCAGGAACTCGTTGCGCAATGACAAACGGGCGCGATAGGTCAGGAACGTCGGATCGTGGTTGCCCTTTTCGTTCGAAATGCCCTTCTCCTCGAACAGTTCGCCCACGTCGTCGTGGTTCAGGTGGATGGCGGGCATCACAATGTGTGAGGGCTTCTGTCCCTTCAGCTGGATGATGCGCTCGCCAAGGTCGGTCTCGACCACCTCAATGCCACGCTCCTCCAGGTATGGGTTCATTTCGCACTCCTCGGTGAGCATCGATTTCGACTTCACCATCTTCTTCACGTTATGGTTCTTCAGGATGCCGTAGACGATTTCGTTGAACTCCTTGGCATCCTTTGCCCAGTGCACCTCCACGCCGTTCTTCTCAGCATTGGTGGCAAACTGGTCCAGATATTCGTCCAGATGGGTAATGGTATGGCGCTTGATGGCCGAGGCCTTTTCACGGAGTTGTTCCCATTCGTCCAACCCGTAAGCCATGTTGTCGCGCTTGGTGCGTACGGCCCAGAATGTGGCATCGTGCCAGTGGGCATACGTCTGATTCTTTAGGAACTTTTTGGCTGCGTTGCTATGTTGTGTACTCATAATCTTAAGCCTCCCCAAGCCCCTCCGAAAAAGGGGATGTTTAATTACATGTTGGGGAATCTGTTAAACGGTTTGTCATTAAATAATATTTTCTCTTTCTCTTTTATTCTGCCTTCGTCGTCATTTCAGACACCCCCTCCCTGGGAGGGGCTTGGGGAGGCTCTCTCTTGGCTGGGCATCATAATCCACTTGCTAATATTTCAACCACGTGTTTAAACTCTATCTTCTTGCCCTGCTTGCGGGCTATGCCTGCCATGTGCATCAGGCACGAGCAGTCGGGACCTGTGATGTATTCGGCACCTGTCTGGATATGGCGCTCCACTTTGTCCAGTCCCATCTGGGCAGAAACGGCGGTTTCCTCTATGGAGAACATGCCGCCGAAACCACAGCACTCATCGGGGCGCTCTGGCTCAACGACATCAATGCCGTCAACGAGTTGCAACAGATCCTTAATCTTGTTAAACGGGGTCACATGCTCCTCGCTGGGCGACGAGAGCCCCAACTCACGTACACCGTGACACGAGTTGTGCAGAGAAACCTTGTGTGGGAACGTGCCCAGTCGGTGGTCCACCTTTACTACGTCGTGCAGAAATTCGACAACATCCATGCACTTCTTAGCGGTTTCACACTCGTGCTCAGTGTGCTGAGCGGTTTTGCCGCTCAGCAGCCTCGGATAGTTGATCTTGATGAACGCCGTACACGACACGCTGGGTGCTACCACGTAGTCGAAGTCCTTGAACTTCTCCTCAAACTTCTCGGCCAAGGGAATGGCCTGCTTCTCGAATCCGGCGTTGGCCATTGGCTGACCGCAGCAGGTTTGTTTTTCAGGATACGTCACATCCAGTCCCAGGTGCTTCAGCAACTTCCATGTTGCCACACCCACCTCAGGGTAGACGACATCCACGTAACACGGAATAAATAGTCCTATCTTCATATCATTATCAATTATCAATTCTCAATTAGATGACGTGCAGTCCAAGGAACACCATCAGACCGTTCATCAAAATCCAGAAGATGGCGAACGGCATGGTCTTGCGCATGATGTCGCCATCCTGTCCTTCCATGTCACAGGCAGCCGTAGCGATGGCAATCGACTGCGGTGACAACAGTTTTCCGCCCTCAGAACCGGCACAGTTGGCAGCAGCGAGCCAGTTGGTCTCGCTACCTGTGACACCAAAGAATGTTCCTTGGTTTACCAATCCGAGGTCGCTGGCTGCGGTAGCCTGCAACTTACCGAAGAGGATGTTGGCATTTGTGGCTGAGCCTGTTACAAATGTTCCAATAGAACCGATGAGTGGTGCGAAGAACGGGAAGGCGGCACCTGTCAGCAACACGAGCCCTTTGGCAATGTCGTTGGTCATGCCCGAATTGTTCATCAGCATGGCCATAGCAACCAGACAGCAGATGGTGACAACGGTCTTCTGCAAGTTCAGCGTGGTCTTGGCTAATAGCTTCATCAGTTTGCCAAAGCTCATGCCCTGAATCAATCCGCCGATAACAGCACCGAGGAAAATCATCAGACCAGCGTTCGACAGCCAGCCAAATTTGAATGTGTTGCCGATGACGGGCAGGTCGAATTTCGTGACTAGTGTATTGTTCAGCAGTTCGTTGACAGGGGGCACAATCTTGCTCGAAATGAGAATGAAGAAGATGATGAGGCCATAGACACTCCAAGCCTTGAGGGTTTTGACGAGACCGAAATGCTTATGCTCCACCTGTACGGTATCAGCAGCACTCTCCTTCTTGATGAACAGCTTGTTATAGATGAGCATCGCAATGATGGCGGCTACAGAACCGAGGATGGCAGGTGTCTCAGGACCTATGAAGTGGGCGCAGCAGAACTGCACGACGATGGAGAACGTGCCCACAAAGAGGGCGATGGCGATATTCTTCACGATTTTTGTCTTATCCGTCATCATCAGAATGAGGAATGGTGTGATATAGAACATGAGAGACAACTGTAGAATGATGAATGTGGCAACCTCGCACAGCTCCTCAGGTGTTGCGGTACCACTGGCAGCCACCTGATTGGCCAGTGTGGTAGCTGGCAATCCCACAGCACCGAAACCAACAGCCACCGTGTTAGCCACCAGACAGATGACAGCAGAGAACATCGGCTTGAAACCCAGTCCGATGAGGATGGCGGCAGGAATAGCCACAGCAGTGCCGAAACCTGCCATGCCTTCAAGCACACCTCCAAGGCCCCACGTCAGCAACAGCACCAACAAGCCTTTGTCGCTGGTCATCTGGATAAACTGCGTCTTGATGGTCTCAATCTCCTTCGTTTCGCAGAGGATGTTGTAACTGAAAATGGCGCAGATAATAATCAGAATGATGGGAAAGCAGGCCTTGAGGAACCCCTCGATGACCGACCACAGTGTGATACCGTAGATGGAGACATCGGCATACTTCTCTGGGACGATGCCCATAGCAGGTACGGCAAACAGGGCGAGGAGGATTGTGACGATGAGCGTAATGATGGCGCTCTTGTAACCAGACACTTTGAATCCCATCATAAGGATGATGAGCAACAGGATTGGTATAACCGAGATTAGTGCTGTCATAGGTTTTTGTATTATTATGATAAGTTTTGGGCAAATATACGAATATTTTTCCAATTAAAGAACTTTTTTCCTTTTTTTTTCAATTTTTCTTCGTATCTTTACAGCCGAAAATAATAACACTAACTCAAGAAGACCTATGACAGACCAATTCCTTTCTGAACTTCGGCAAATTGTTGCTGCCGACCGTATCTATACTGATGAGCTTCGCCGACTGGGGTGGGGCACGGATGCCAGTTTCTATCGCCAGATTCCACAGGTTGTCATCCGTAGTGATGGCGAGGAGGAAATATCTAAAATCGTCCAGCTTTGCAAGAAACATAAATTGTCGTTTACATTCCGTGCAGCAGGTACCTCATTGAGTGGTCAGAGCTGTACCGATAGTGTGCTCATTGTGGCTGGTAAGCATTGGGAAAAATACGAACTGGCTGATGATAAAGAATCTATCAAGTTGCAACCAGGCATTGTGGGCGGGCGTGTCAATCAGATTCTGAAACCCTATAGTCGTGTGTTCCCGCCAGATCCTGCCTCAATCGGCTCGGCCATGGTAGGTGGTATCGTCGTCAATAATGCCTCAGGTATGAACTGTGGTGTCCATGCTAACAGTGACCGTATGATGGTATCGGCACGAATCATCCTGACAGACGGCACTGTGCTCGATACGGGCGATAAAGAGAGTCGCGAGCAGTTTTGCCACTCGCACCCAGAGTTTATTGCAAAAATTGAAGCTTTGCGTGACCGTGTTCGTGCTGACGAGGAATTGCGCGCGCGTATATTAAAAAAGTATAGCATCAAGAATGTGACGGGTCTTAATCTGCGTCCACTTGTGGCTTATGATGATCCGTTCGACATCATAGCCCACTCAATAGTCGGCTCTGAGGGCACACTAGCGTTCCTCTCTGAGGTGACGATGAAGACGCTGAAGGACTATCCGTTCAAAGCTTCGGCTATGGTTTACTTCATGACGATGAAGGAAAGCTGCGAGGCTGTCGTGGCTATGAAAAAGATGAAGACTGGCGAGGAGGATTTGGATTATAGTGCCGAAAATCTGGTGGTAAAGAGTGCCGAGATGCTCGACTACAAATCGCTGAGTTCAGTGGACGATCCCGTCTATCTGCAATATAAGAAGGACGTTGATGCTGGTAAGATTGAGGGTGTTGAACCTGGCGATTATCACAACCTTACTGCTATCCTTACCGAGACAAAGGGCATTACCCACGAACAGCTACTTGAAAAGATAGAAAAGATACAGGAGTGCCTAGGTGCATTCCGCCTTTATATCCCTGCCGAGTTTACCGAAGACCCGAAAGTCTACGGCAAGTACTGGGCTATCCGCTCGGGCATCTTCCCCAGCGTGGGAGGCACGCGTCCTGTTGGCACCTCGTGCCTCATCGAGGATGTGGCATTCCCCATCGAGTCACTGCCAGAGGCAACGGTTAGGCTACAGAAGTTAATAGCCGATCATGGTTACGATGATGCTTGTATCTATGGCCATGCCTTTGAAGGTAACTACCACTTCATCTTGAACCAGAGCTTTGCCGACGAGCACGAAGTAGCTCGCTATGCTGAGATGATGCGCGATGTGGCTAAGCTGGTGGTCGAAGGCTACGATGGTTCGTTGAAAGCCGAACACGGTACGGGCCGTAATATGGCGCCGTTCGTGAAATACGAGTGGGGCGAGAAGGCTTATGAGGTAATGAAAGAACTGAAGGTCATCTTCGATCCTGACGGATTGTTGAATCAGGGTGTTATCTTCAACGACGATCCTGACTGTTTCATCAAGTGTCTGAAACCGTTGCCTGTGCTCGACTACGATTTCGACAAGGTGCCTGACGGTGGACACTATCTGATGGATCCTGCACTATCGACAACCAAGGAGACTATCGAACAGGTAAAACGAGCTAACAAGTGTATTGAGTGCGGATTCTGTGAGGTCAACTGTATGTCGTGCGGACTCACGTTGTCAAGTCGTATGCGCATTGCTGTTCAGCGTGAGATACGCAGTCTCACCAAGACTGGTGCCGACCCGGAGCGTCTGGCTACGCTGAAGCAACAGTATAAGTACTATGGCGATCAGACCTGTGCCACTGATGGACTCTGTTCAACATCATGTCCGATGAAGATAAATACGGGTGAGCTGACGCATATTATACGTCAGATGGACATGAACAATAGCCCTATGGGATATAAGTTGGGCGAGTTTGCTGCCAATCACATGGCGGGCATTAAGTCCGGGCTGCGCTTCGTACTTGATGTCGCTCACTTAGGTCATGTCACACTTGGACCCACCATGATGACAGGTATTGCTCGTGCCATGAACAAGATGGGGCTACCCTTGTGGACGACGGCGATGCCTAAGAAGAAACGACAACCTAAGAAGTCTGACCTCACACAGTTCATTATCGAAAGAAGCCTCCCCCCATCCCCCTCCAAAGAGAGGGGGCAATGGAGCGCATCTGAGTCTCCCCTCCCCTTGGAGGGGTCGGGGGAGGCTCCTAAAGTCGTCTACTTCCCCAGCTGTATTAACCAGACCATGGGCCAATCAAAGCATGGCGGAAAGATTCATGACCTTGTTGACGAAGTTATCCAATTGATGGCAAAGGCTGGCTACGAAGTTATTTTTCCAGAGGGAATGGAGAAAATGTGCTGCGGACAGATTTGGGAGTCGAAGGGCATGCTTGACATAGCCGACCGTAAGAGCGCAGAACTTGAAGCTGCACTTTGGAAGGCTTCAGAAGAGGGAAAGTATCCTGTGCTCTGTGCGCAAAGCCCATGCCTGCATCGGATGAAGAAGGTGATGCATAAAATGCGTCTCTACGAACCTGCCGAGTTTATTATGAAATATTTGGTGCCACGTCTTGACTTCCACCCGATTGACCGTCCTATCGCCTTGCATATTACATGTTCTACCCGTCAGATGGGGGTGGCAGACAACCTCATTAATCTTGCCAAGATGTGCTCGACAAAGGTTTATCTGCCTGAAGGGGTAGGGTGTTGTGGCTTTGCTGGCGATCGCGGCTTTACCTTCCCGGAATTGAATAAGTATGGATTAAGGAAACTCCGTCCACAAATCGAGGCCAACCACATCGAGGTGGGCTATTCGAACAGCCGGACCTGTGAGATTGGTCTCGAAACAAATACGGGTATCCCGTACATGAGCATCGTCTATCTCGTTAATGAGTGTACGACGAAGAAAGGCTAAAATGTACAGGGTAATGCACTGAGCTGGTAATAGAGGGTGCGGGCTATACGCTCGTGCCCTTTGTCGTTAGGGTGCAAACGATCGGTCTCGGCATTCTTGAAATATTGTGCGTGCTCGTCCATCATGGGATACAGTCCACTTGCTGCATTCAGGTCTATCACAGGAACAGCCCAAATGTTGCCTGCATCCTTGACGGCCTGGATATACTCATCCAGATAAATGCCGCACTGGTTCGTGTAGTCTTCCGTGCACTGCCAGTTTTTCTCGTTGGCATAGAAACCGGCTCGATGGATGGGCGTCAGCAGCACAATCTGCTTTGTGGGATACATCCGCTTCACCTTGTCTATCGCGATGTTGATGCGTCCACGGTAGGTATCCTTGTCCATACGCATATAACGCCGCTTGCGGTCGGTCATTTTCTTGGGCTGACCATGTCCGTACATGACCTGCTCGTCCTTCTCCTCATACCATTCACCAATCTTTACGCCGTTGTTGTAGTCGTTCGTACCAATAAAAATGAGTATAGCGTCGAAGTCGTTGCTATGCTCTGACTGTAGTTTGTCGGCCTGACGGGGAATGTCATCCCACTGACGACCGCTGACAGCATAAACATAGGGAGTGATGCCTAACCACTCTTGTAGGAAATGCCAGTATTTCTTTTTCGAACCGCTATTCCTCGGGTCGGTAATCGAGTCGCCGAAATAGGCTACACGCTTCTGCATCCACGGATGAATGTATGCAGACTGAGCGTTGGCAGTCCCGAATAGCAGGACTGCCAACGTCAAAAGGATAAACCGCCTTTTCATAATTAGTATTCCATCACCGCAGGCAATTCCTTTGCCTGGTCAATCATTTTCTGTATTTCAGCGACGGCAGGTACGCGGTTGGTCAGATTCTTCACAGCGTTTACCTCCTCCAGTTTTTTCTGTAGGTTTTCTGCTACACGATGCTTCAGCTCTTTCACTGTGTCCACGCCGCTGGCTTCTAACAGTTCGGCAAACTGAGGACCAACACCGTTGATACGATACAAGTCGCAATGGTTTGCCCATTTCAGAATCAGCTTGCCACTGATGCCAGTCTCTGCCTCCAGTGCCTTACGGCCTGCGGGCTTTGCACATTTCTCTAACAGTTCTGCATCGGTCTTAATACCTGCTGCAATCAGTTTCTCGGCGTAAACCTCGCCTACGCCCTCGATGTCAATTACTTTGTAAGTCATAAATTTTAGATGTTTAGGTTTATTCCGTAATATGCACTTTGCAATTACAGTGCAAATATACGGTTTTTTATTCGTGTTAACAAGTTTTTTATTCTTTTTTAATAGAAACATTTGCATGGGGCCAAAATATTCCGTATCTTTGCCGCGTCATTTTAATATTATAAGGAATATGAATTACAACGAATTGAATTTTCAAGGTCTTCAGGCTGAGCGTCAGTGGGACGTTGCCGAAGCCTTTCCCGTATTAATGAGGAAAGTTTACGTTTGGATGACGTTAGCACTTGCCATTACAGGTTTTACTGCTTATGGCGTTGCTACGAGTCCTGGCATTCTGCAGGCTATCTATACTAACCAAATCCTGTTTTGGGGACTCATTATCGCTGAGTTTGCATTGGTAATCGGTGTCAGTGCCGCTATCAATCGCCTGTCGTTGACCACTGCTACACTGATGTTCATCCTCTATTCAATCATCAACGGTGCACTCATGTCTTATGTATTCTTGGCATATACGGCATCGTCTGTTGCTACAGTGTTCTTCATTACGGCTGGTACCTTCGGGGCGATGGCTTTGATTGGCTTCACCACTGAGGCTGATCT
>JAEEGI010028527.1_pt1 | contig 10616 bp, 9 predicted proteins | sample 8958751 | NCBI WGS metagenome assembly JAEEGI01 (sample SAMN16246545, study PRJNA631951) | gut metagenome | biome: gut microbiome; feature: rumen; material: KS-attached | host: Bos | place: Iran: Karaj | collected 2018-10 | reverse complement strand
CCGATGACCTCAAGTTCTTCCGCCGCAGCGGCCGTGTGAGCGGCATCGCAGCAACGATGGGCACTTTGATTGGCCTCCGCCCCATCATCTACATGTCCCCGGAGGGCAAGATGGTTTCCAAGGGCACGGAGAAGGGCCGCACCAAGGCCATGACCCGTCTTGTGAACGAAGTGATGGAGAAAGGCCTGGACGTGAAGGAGCACGGCGTTTACATCGGCCACACCGACGCCCCCGAATTCGCCCAGCTGGTTGGCCTCATGCTGAAAGAGAAACTCGGAGAAGACCTTCAGATAACCTATGTAGAATGCAACCCCACCGCCGGCAGCCACGCCGGTCCCAACGGCGTTGGCATCTGCTTCCACGCAAAAGAACGGTAAGTGTTTCACGGAAAAAACCTTCACTTCGCGGACGTCCGACTCCGTTACGGTTTTTTCCTATTGTCAAGAAATCTTTATATGAAACGTTTAATTATTATTTTAGCGCTATCGCTTGTTTCAGTGGCGGCCAGCGCACAGTACATTGGCGGTGCCAAGTACAAGGACATCAAGAACACGTACGATCCCCAGCTGTACACACCCTCCACGGTGGACCCGTACAGCCCCGCTCTCAGCGGCGTTTGGTCATTCTTTGTCCCGGGTGTGGGGCAGATGCTTTCCGGTGAACCCTGGCGCGGATTGGCCTTCTTCGGTGGCAGCGCTGTACTTGCTGGCATAATCGATGATTGCCGCAGCGATGTGGGCAACGCCATCGGCATAGATGCCGAGACAAAAACTATTTATTGGACGGATAGGGCCAAAGGGCAGAGAAACCTCTGGATCATCGCCGGCTGCACCGTGGCCGACCTTGGCATCGCCATCTGGTCCAGCATCGACGCCCGCCGCATCGCCAAAGTGAAGAACATGTACTACCAGGACAAACTGGGCCACACCAGTGCGGTCGAGATGAACTTCGCCCCTTCCCTAGCGTTCTCCCCCACCTCCACCGGCTTCGCCCAGCCCGCCCCCGGCCTCGCCTTCACCCTCGCCTTCTAAGGCTGCATTTTCCCCCCCGGATTGCGGGCGTGAAATGTAACTCATTAATTATTAGCCAAATAAGCAAATCGTCTCCGGCAAAATGCCGGAGACGATTTTCGTAATTATCTGCGACTCAATATTTTACATTTCACGGCCAAAAAGACTTGTATTTTTGAAATAATCTCCTGAACTTAGCACACGAAACAGTTGTTGTTATGTTTAACAAGCATAACTGTTTCATCATGCGAAAAAGAATCGCCATTAATGGTATCATCAACCATTGCTGCCAAAGAGCGGCCAGTAATTATCTCCTCTTCTACACCGTAAGTGATTTCCTTGTGTTTTTCACGATTGTCTGCGTAATGGTACGCAAGCACAAGGTTAGGCTTTTGTCCCTGATTCTTATGTACGACCATTACCACATTTCGGTAATAACGCGGGGATCAAAGCAGCTATCCAGTTTCATCTCGTCTTGTACAAAGGCTTTTGTAGTGGAAAACAACCCTCTTTGTCATAGAAGCGGACAACTGTTTCAACACTCCTTTCTCAGTGTCCCCAAGAAAGGCGATAAAGCAGCTCGCACCAACCTTATCTATCTTGGCAACAATGCGGTAGAGAGAAGGATTGTAAAAAAGGCGGAAGACTATCGCTGGGGATTCCTTGCCTATGCAAAGAGCAAAAACCCGTTCTCGGATCCGCTTATCATCCGCAATGCGTCATGGCCTATGCGCAAGGCTGTAGCCGAGGTGAAAAGCCATTACAAGGCAGGGCGTTACCTCACTTATGCCGTACTGAAACGGATATCGTCCCCGTTGAATAAGCAGGAGCAACTGCAACTCACGGATTTCATCATCGGCACATACAATGTGATTGACTATGATGCCGCAATAAGGTTCTTTGACTCCTGGGAGGATATGATTCTGTCGATGCACGCCAACACCGGGAGCGAGTACGACCTGAACGAAGTATTTGTCGGCAAGTCTGATGAATACTACCCAAGGCTGATTCGCCTCACGCTTGCCAAAACCGGTCTCAAGGACATACACGATGTGTTTGCCTTAAGCGAAAACCGACGTTATGAACTATTCAACTACCTGAGGCGGCATTCAGATGCAGATGCCCGTCAGATAGCCGCGTTCCTTAGAATTCGAATTAATTATGCCAGAAAGCTGGAGCCGCCGAGGAACTCGCGGAGGAGCGAGGTGGCGGGGATTTCCTTGTCCGGTACCGGGGTGAAGTAATGCAGGAAGTGCAGCAGGCGGTGAGCCTCGCTGTATTCCGGGCAGTTCTTGGGCACGCTGCCCAGGATGGGCTCCGCGTGGTTGCGCATGACGGCAAACTCGATGAGGTAGGCCGAGTTGAACATCACATCGGCCATCTCCTGGAAGGGATAGATCCACTTGTCTTCCGCGGCGCACACGTTGGGCCACTGGGAGATTGACTCGCGGGCCGTGAAGGCGCCTTTGTTATAGTCGCGGACGATGCGGCGGAGAAGACGGTTGTCCGTAGTGGGGATGGAGTTGTGGTTGTCCAGCAGAGTACCCGTGAGAGTGTTGATGAAGATGCGGAACTTGGCGCTGTCCGGAATCTTGTCCGTGAGGCCCGGGTTAAGCGCGTGGATGCCTTCAATCAGAAGTATGCTGCTCTTGCCCAGCTTGATGGTTTTGCCGTTATACTCCCTCATGCCGGTTACGAAGTTGAATTCCGGAACCGAAACTTCTTCTCCTTCAATCATTTTCAGAATGTCGCTTTCCATCAGGGCATGGTCAACGGTTTCGAAGTTGTCGAAGTCGTAGCTGCCGTCCGGGAACTTGGGTGTATCCAGACGGTTCACGAAATAATCGTCCGTGGAAACGGAAAGCGGTTTCAGCCCGCAGGCCTTGAGCTGCAGCGACAGCCTCTTGCAGAATGTGGTTTTACCTGACGATGACGGGCCGGTGATGAGCACCACCTTCACGGGCTCTTCGCTGCGGAAGCGGCGGTTGATTTCCTCCGCGATCTGGACGATCTTCTTTTCCTGCAGGGCTTCAGCAATCTGGATGAGTTCCGTGGCGTGGCCGCTCTGACAGGCGTGGTTCACATCGCCCACGGTGTTCAGGCCCATGATCTTGTTCCACTGAAGCATCTCGTCGAACATGGCGAAGGTCTTGGGCTGATCGGCAAAAGGAACCAGTTCGTTGGGGTTGTTGCGGTACGGGATGCGAAGAAGAAGCCCGTCGTGATATACCTGAATGTCCCAGGTGGTGAGATAGCCCGTTGAAGGGACCAACTTGCCGTAATAATAGTCAGGCGTATCACCCAGAGTATAGTAGTCCGTATAGATTTCTCCGCTGGTTTCCAGGAGTTTAACCTTATCGTCCAGGCCCTTTCGGGAGAACTCCTTGATGGCTTTATCCGTGTGCACGTCGTAGCGGTGGAAGGGGATGTTCTTGCCCACAATCTCCTGCATTCTCTCTTTAAGCCGATTGCAGTCTTCCTCCGTGAAGGGGCTGCGGTCTTCCTTCTTCACATGGAAGAAGATACCGCCGGAGATGGGGTGCTCCATATACACCTCGCAACCCGGGAACACGTCCGATGCGCTCTTGCTCAATAAAAAACAAAGCGAGCGGATGTACACTCTCATCCCGCTCGCATCGCGGACATCAATGAATTCGATGTCCCTGCTCTGATATGCACGGTATTTCAGACCCTGCGACACATTGTTCACTTTGGCCGACACAATGGGATATGGCCTCTCGAACTGAAAGTCGTCCAGCATGTTCATAAGCGACACGCCCTCCGGATACTTAAGAGTGGTCCCGGTGTTTTTGCAATAGATCTGAATCATAGGTGCACACGTTTTAGATTCGCAAATTTACAAATTCGCGTGTTTTTATGCAATATCTACTTCCATTATTAAATGCAAAATCGCTATCTTTGCACTGTTATGGCAGAATCCAATTTCATAGACTACGTTAAGATCTTCTGCGCCAGCGGGCACGGAGGAGCTGGGAGCATGCACCTGCACAGGGCCAAGTATGTGCCCAAGGGCGGGCCTGACGGCGGAGACGGCGGCCGCGGAGGCCACATTATCCTGAGGGTTAATCCGCAGCTTTGGACGCTTATCCATCTGCGCTACCGCAAGGTGGTGCGTGCGGAGCACGGCGCCCCCGGCAGCTTCGGCCTCCGCAAGGGCAAGAACGGGGAGGATATCGTGCTGGAGGTGCCCCAGGGCGTGGTGGTGAAGGATGCGGAAACCGAAGAAGTGATCCAGGAGCTCGTGGAGCCCGGGCAGGAGTACATCCTGTGCCAGGGCGGCAAGGGCGGCTGGGGCAACGACCATTTCAAATCGGCCACCAACCAGACTCCGCGATATGCCCAGCCCGGCGAAGAAGGCCAGGAGGGATGGTTCATCCTGGAGCTGAAAGTACTGGCCGATGTTGGCCTGGTGGGCTTCCCCAACGCGGGGAAATCGACACTGCTGGCGGCTATCACATCGGCAAAACCCAAGATCGCCAATTACGCATTTACAACGCTGGAGCCTAATCTGGGCATCGTCCGCTACCACGACAACCGTTCGTTCGTGATGGCCGATATCCCCGGCATCATTGAGGGCGCGCATGAGGGGAAGGGCATCGGCATGAGGTTCCTCCGCCATATCGAACGGAACTCGGTGCTCCTTTTCATGGTTTCCTGCGAGGAGGCCGATGTGGCCAAAGGCTACAAGGTTCTGCTTAATGAACTCAAGGAGTACAACCCGGAGCTGCTGGTGAAAGACCGCGTATTGGCCATCACCAAATGCGATATTGCCGATGACAAGCAGCTCGCAAAAATTGCGAAAAAGCTGCCTGCCGATATTCCCCACGTATTCATTTCATCCGTCGCCGGAACAGGCCTGGCGGATCTTAAGGAAATGCTCTGGAAGGCCCTCACTAAGTGAGTCTGGAGCCCATCATACAGTTTGACCAGCAGGCCACGCTGTGGGTGAACTCGCTTCACTGCCCATTCACGGACAGCGTGTGGATGCTGCTTTCCGATGTGCGCATCTGGTTTCCGGCGTATGCCTTCGTGGCGTTTATGCTTTTCAAGCGACTGGGATGGAAAAAAGGGCTGGTGTTTCTGGTGGCGCTGGTTTTAACGGTTGTTTTAACCGACCAGATTTCCAATTTGATTAAGAATTCCGTTATGCGGCTGCGCCCGTGCTATACAGCGGCCATGCTTGAAGGCGGGCTGTGGTGCCCGCTTCCGCGCCGTGGGCTGTACGGATTCTTCTCCGGCCACGCCTGCAATGCGTTCGCATTCGCGGCCGCATCGTCCATGGCGTTCCGAAAACGCGGGTACACCGTTGGGGTGTTCTGCTGGGCAGCGCTCGTTGCCCTTAGCCGCGTGTTCATGGCCATGCACTACCTGGGCGACATCTTTGCGGGTGCGCTCTTCGGGCTTGCCGTGGGTTTTGCGATGGGGGCTCTGGCGCAATTGGCTGGCAAGGCTTGGGATTCCCGTGACAAGACCGCTCGACGGTGAGTGCGCGATATAATATGCGTGAAATGCAAACTATTGAGTTACAGGTATTTACGCAAATCGTCTCCTGTATTTTGCCGGAGACGATTTGCATATATTGCAGATACTCAGTGAGTTACATTTCACGGGTGGCGCTACGGGAATGGACAGGCGCGCTAAAGGGCTGGGAGGACTTTCTCCATGCGGGTGCCGCGGGATCCTTTTACGAGGACCGTACAGCCGGTTATGGGGTGCTCTGCGAGCCAGGCGGCAAGGGTGTCGGATGTATCGAAGAGAAGGAGGCCGTCATGAGATTTTGGCTGAGGCCATCTCTCGCAAGCTCGGGTCTCGACTTCGCTCGAAATGACAGAAGGGGCCTTGGAATCGCAGGCGGCGTCAACAATAGCCCCAACCGCTTTGCGGAACTCTGTGCCGACTAGGCAGACGCAATCCAGGCCCATGCCGGTGAGGCGCTTAACCACGGCGGCATGCTCCGCGACGGAGTCTGCGCCCAGTTCGCGCATTTCGCCAAGGAGGGCGGCGCGGGGGCCGGACATGGCCGCAAGGTTGTCCAGGGCCACGGCCATGGACGAGGGGTTGGCGTTGTAGGCGTCTTCGATTATGGTGTTGGAGCCGCTCCGCACAAGTTGCGAGCGGTTCATCGAGGGTTCATAAGCGGCAACGGCCTTGAGCGCATCGGCAAGGGATACTCCGAAGTATTGGCCCACGGTTAGCGCAGCCATCACGTTGGTGGCATTGTATGCCCCAACAAGGTGCGTTTCAAGAAGGCGGCCATCGACCACCATCCTTAGGAAAGGCTCCTGGGCCGATGCAGGAAGCACCTTCACCAAAACTCCATCCACACCATAGGGCACGATAGAAAGGTGACGCTCCGATGCCATCCCCACAAGGTCCTCGCTGCAGGTGTTCACGAAGGCGGTTCCGTCGTGCTCCGAAAGCCAATCGTACAGCCGTCCCTTGGCCTTTTTCACGCCCTCGAACGAGCCGAAGCCTTCCAGATGCGCTTTGCCCACGTTGGTGATGAGACCGTACGAGGGCTGCGACACCCAGGTGAGGGCCGCAATGTCCTCCGGGTGATTGGCACCCATCTCCACCACGGCGATATCGGCATCCTCCCATATCGACAATACCGTGAGCGGCACGCCGATGTCGTTGTTCAGGTTGCCCTTGGTGGCCGATACGCGGAAATTCACGCCCAGAACCTCGCGGATGAGCTCCTTGGTGGTGGTTTTTCCGTTCGTTCCGGTTAGGCCGATGACTGGGATCTGGAGCTGGGAGCGATGATACGCCGCAAGTTCCTTGAGGGTTTGGAGGGTATCTTCTACGAGGATCAAACGGCTTTCGGGAGATACACTCGGCTCCTGTGGAGCCTCGGTATGACAGGTGGGGGCGCTAGACACCACCGCATAAGACGCACCAGCTTCAAGAGCCTTCAGCGCATAGGCGTTGCCGTCGAAACTCTCCCCTTTCAGGGCAAAGAAGATTTGCCCGGGCTCTATGGTGCGGGAGTCTGTATTAACCCCCTTGGAGGCCTTCCAGAGGCCATATAGCTGCTCGATCGTCATTTCTTTCCAGTGCTGCCGAATCCGCCGGCGCCGCGGTCTGTGCTTTCCAACGTTTCCACCGGCTCCCATTCCACTGTCTCGTGCCGGGCCACCACCATCTGCGCAATCCTTTCGCCGGGAACGATCTCGAATGGTTCCTGCGACAGATTCACCAGAATCACCTTTATCTCCCCGCGATAATCCGCGTCGATAGTGCCGGGCGTGTTCAGCACGGTGATCCCGTGCTTTGCCGCCAGGCCGCTGCGGGGGCGCACCTGCGCCTCGAAACCCTTGGGGAGCGCGATAAACAAACCTGTGGGGACCAGAGCCCTCTGAAGAGGCGCAAGCGTCAAAGGCTCTGTGATATTGGCCTTGAGATCCAGCCCTGCCGACTGCTCTGTGGCATACTCCGGAAGGGGCCAGGCCGAACGGTTGATAACGGATACTTTCATGCTATTTGGGTGCAATTCTGTACAGGAAGGCCGCAATGATGGCAAAGAGCACATTCGGCATCCATATCGCGATGTACGCAGGCAGCGTGTCCGTTATCACGAACATCTTGCTGAACTGCATGAACAGGATATAACTGAAGCCGAGCGCTATGCCCAGTGCGATATTCCAGCCTATGCCGCCACGACGTTTCTTGGTGGACAGCGACACGCCGATGATGGTGAGGATGATTACCGATATCGGCATGGAAAAACGGGTATTCCTCTCAATCTGGGCATCGCGCACATTGGCGTCTCCCCTCTCGATCTGGGTGTGGATGAGGGCGTTGAGTTCCGCCTCGTTCAGGCGCTCGATGGTGTGCTCGTTGCGGTAGAAATCATCGACAGTGAGACTGAGGGTGGTGTCCCTCTGCTTGCCGGAGGTGATATGGTCTTCAAGGCCTTCTCCGTATTCGCGGATAATCCAGTTCTTGAGCGTCCAGGTGCCTTTGAGGCTGTCCCACTGGGCGCTTTCCGCAGAAAGCTTGGACACCAGATGGTCTTCCGAAAGATGCTCCAGGGTGAAGTTGTACGCCGTGTTGTTCCAGCTGCTGAAGGACTCCACGTACACGAACTTGTTGTCTTCCAGCTTGTAGTGGACATCGTGCCCGGCCTTGGCTTTCGCGCGTTTTATGTACTTCTGTTCAAAGTCTACCCTAACTCCGTTCGCCTTGGGGATAACCCAGAGGCCGAGGCCCAGGGACAGGGCGGCGATGAGAACCGACGATATCAGATACGGCACCATGAGCCTGTGGAAACTCGTACCCGTGCACAGGATGGCGATAATCTCCGAACGCTGAGCCATCTGCGAGGTGAAGAAGATCACCGTTAGGAACACGAACATGGAGCTGTACATGTTCATGAAGTACGGGATGAAGTTCAGGTAGTACTTGAAGGCGATTTCCTTGAGCGGGGCCTCCGTGCGCACGAAATCGTCGATCTTCTCCGATATGTCGAAGATAATCACGATGCCGATGATAAGCAGCAGCGAGATGAAGAAAGTGCTCAGGAACTTCTTTATTATGTACCAGTCCAGTCTCTTAAGTATCATAAGCGCTGCATGAGTTTAGGCACGGCGTGCTCCTTCCAGGCGGCAAAATCCCCCGCCTCTATGTGCTGGCGGGCGACACGCACCAGATCCAGATAGAAAGCCAGATTGTGCTGCGAGGCCAGCATTGCCCCGAACATCTCTCCGGCGATGAAAAGATGGTGCAGATATGCCCTTGTATAATATGTGTCGATGTAGGAGGCCCCATCCGGGTCGATGGGACCGAAGTCCTCCTTCCACTTGGCATTGCGCATGTTCATCACCCCGTTCCAGGTGAAGAGCATGCCGTTGCGGCCGTTGCGGGTGGGCATCACGCAGTCGAACATGTCGATCCCGCGGGCGATACCCTCCAATATGTTGGCGGGCGTTCCCACTCCCATCAGATACCGGGGCTTGTCCTGCGGAAGGAGAGGGCAGGTGACCTCCAGCATCTCGTACATTTTCTCCGTCGGCTCCCCTACCGCAAGGCCGCCGATGGCATAGCCGCCGCGGTTGGGCCCGTCCAGGCCAAGAGCGTGCTCCACGGCCTGCCTGCGGAGCTCCGGATACACGCAGCCCTGGATTATTGGGAACATTGTTTGGCCGTAGCCGTACAGGGGCTCCGTTTCGTCGAAGCGCTTTGCGAAGCGCTCCAGCCAGCCCTGGGTGAGCTTAAGCGACTTGGCGGCATAGCGCTCATCGGCATCGCCCGGGCAGCATTCGTCCAGGGCCATGATGATATCGGCCCCGATAATCCTCTGGGTATCAACGTTGTTCTCCGGGGTGAAGGTGTGGCGCGAACCGTCTATGTGCGAAGCGAAACGGCATCCTTCGGGCGTGAGTTTGCGGATTGGAGCGAGTGAAAATACCTGAAATCCGCCGCTGTCCGTGAGAATGGGGCCGTCCCAATGCTCGAAGCGATGCAGGCCACCAGCCTCGCGGAGGATATCCAGCCCGGGGCGCAGATATAAATGATAGGTGTTGCCCAGGATTATGCTTGCTCCGATGTCTTCTTTAAGGTCCCGGTGGAAGACTCCCTTAACCGAGCCGACGGTTCCAACCGGCATGAAAACGGGGGTGCGGATTTCTCCGTGGTCCGTCCGGATTATGCCTGCGCGAGCCCCCGACCGGGGGTCCTGAGCCGTCTTTTGAAAAGAGAACATCAAATATCTATTTATTCCTACAAATGTAGGAAATTTTTCGTACATTTGTGCAATTGAGTTAAACTAAACCGGATTATGGCAATCAAAATCAAACCGATCAGCATCAGGCTCATCATCATGAACTTCCTGCAGTATGCAGTATGGGGAGCCTATCTCACTGCCATGGGCAGCTTTATCGGCTCGGCAGGTATGGGAAAACAAGTGTGGCTATTCTATGCCTCCCAGGGCTTCGTGTCCATTTTCATGCCCGCCCTCATGGGTATCGTGGCCGATAAATGGATCCAGGCGCAGAAGACTCTGGCCATCTGTCACGGCCTTGCAGCCGTGTTCATGATAGCGCTGGGGCTCTATGCAATGGGCAACACGGAGGTTCTGGTGAACGACCATGGAATCCACTACTATTCTACTCTGCCTGGTTTCAAGTTCGGCATCTTTTATGTGCTGTATCTGCTCAGCGTAGCGTTCTACATGCCCACGATTGCCATCTCCAACTCCGTGGCATACAAGTGCCTGGAGAAAGAGGGTATGGACACGGTGAAGGACTTCCCTCCCATCCGCGTATTCGGAACCATCGGCTTCATCTGCGCCATGCTCCTGGTGAACTTCATGAGGGATCCCAACGGCTTCAGGATGCAGCACAGCTACTGGCAGTTCCTCACCTCAGGCGCCCTTGGCGTAATCCTTTGCGCCTATGCATTCTTCCTGCCGGCCTGCCCGGTTAAGAAAGGGGCCGATGACGGCACAATCATGGACAAACTGGGCCTGTCGGCCTTCAAGCTTTTCAAAGACCGCCAGTTCGCCATCTTCTTCATCTTCTCCATGCTCCTGGGCGCATCCCTGCAGATTACCAACGGGTATGCAAACATGTACATTTCCTCCTT
>JAEEGI010028522.1_pt1 | contig 10616 bp, 9 predicted proteins | sample 8958751 | NCBI WGS metagenome assembly JAEEGI01 (sample SAMN16246545, study PRJNA631951) | gut metagenome | biome: gut microbiome; feature: rumen; material: KS-attached | host: Bos | place: Iran: Karaj | collected 2018-10 | reverse complement strand
CTCCCGCACGTCAAGCGGACGCTCATCCCAGCTGAGCTATGATCCCATATGTGTAGTCCGTTCAAACCACTAGTCTATTATACAGATTATGCCCCTTTCTGGCAAGGAAAATCTGCTTAAAAATCGGCTTAAATCGGGCATTTTGCCATAAAAAAGCAGCACCCCGCATATAGCGGGGCACTGCCTTTAGAAAAGATTTGAACCTTTGAAGAAAAAGGAATTACTCAAGGGTTACAGCATCACCGTAAAGAGCTTCCCAAGCTGAGGTACGCTCGTCGATGATAGCCTGTCCACCTGCTGCAAGGTACTCTTCCATGTTCTGATCCCAAACAGTGTCGAACTGGTCAACGGGGCAGGTAACTGAAAGTGCCCATGCCTGATCTCTCTTAGCATTGAGGCCTTCACCCATTCCGGTTTCAGCTTCGATGGTAGTGATCTTGGAGTTCTTAGCAGGCTTCTTGCCATTGTTAGCAACTTCGTTTGCACGAGCTACATCCTCAGGATCGCAAGGAGGATAGTTGTTTGCAAGAGATGCAACAGTAAGCTCGGGAGTTGACAGGCAAAGTCCGTTACAGGTAATGGTCATATCGATGTTCTGTCCGGAGTTCATGATAGCATCACCGGAAGTAGGAAGGAATGAATATGATCCGTCCTCGTTTACGGTGTAACCAACATTTAACTCACCGCACTGAAGGTACTCGATATGTGCAGGATCGGAGATCCAATCAAGGTAAAGGAGTGATGCAAGAGGCTCATCGTTGGTGGTAGGGAAGAAGATCTTTCTGTCACCTGCGGTAGAGTCACAGTACTTGATGTACTCGCCGTTGGAAGCTTCGAAGCAGTCAACAGCTACGAACTTAGCATCGGGTCCGATAAGTCTTGCAAGGTTTGCATTGATAGAATCTTCACCGTTTCTGAAGGGGTAATCCCAGTTGTGAATGAAAGCTCCGACATAGCCGGCCTTCATGTAGCTGTCCTCGTCAGAAGACTCAACAAGTGCGAAGCCTTCCATCATGAGTCCTTCGTTGTACCACTGGTTGAGGATTCTTCCGGCTTCCTTAACACCGTTCTGGGTGTACTTTCTGTCGTCAAATCCGTTTACATAGAGCTCTTTATCGGTAATAGCAGGATCCATGCAAGACTCGATAAGGAGTGATGCTCTCCAGCCGATATCAGATCCGCAAGAGAAAGGAATCATCTTGGAAGCATCTGCTCCAAGAAGGGTATCAGCATTGTCTCTGAATGCGCAGAGCATCTGATAGAACTCTTCTCTGGTGGTGGGCTCTTCAAGTCCGAGTGCATCGAGCCAATCCTTACGTACGAAAGTTACAACACGGTTGTTGTTAGCTCTCTTACCTTCGATAGCCCAAAGGGTTCCGTCGGTAACACTCTTATCCCAATACATATTGGTGGTTCCGAGCCAGCTCCAAAGGTTGGGAAGGTCATTCTTGTAATCAACTACATAGTTCTGAAGATCGATTACACCGCCCATGTCAGCATAAGTCTGAATGGTGGGATAGGAATAGGTAAGGCAGATGTCAGGAGCGGTTCCTGCTGCAAGAAGGTTGTTGATTTCCTCAACCTCGGTCCAACGGGGAACTGCTACGAACTCAACGTCAACGTTGTGATCTGCAAGCATTCCTTTTTTAATAGCTTCGGTGTACATGTTGTTTGTAGGATCTGATCCGCCGTCGTTTCCGCGATCATAGATCTCTACGGTGATGTGTCTGGTCTCGGCAAATCTGCCGTTGATCAGCTCAGAGCTGCTTCCGCCTTCGATCGTAGATTCATCTTCAGTGTAAGTAGACTGAGAAACGGTTCCGTCAGGAACACCGGTACCTTCGGTGTTTCCACTTCCATTTCCGCAGGCTGCCATGGAGAGAACCATGGATCCGGCGAGAATAAGTGATAAAACTTTCTTCTTCATAAATGCCTCCTTGTTTATATCTTTCAGCGGCCTTTACGGCCGCTAAAATTCAAGATTGTACCCCGCTAAACGGGAGACCATTATTCCTTGACGGCACCGAGAGTGACGCCCTGGATGAAGTACTTCTGCATGAAAGGATAGATGCAGAGGATGGGAACGGTTGAGAACATGACTATAGCCGCCTTAAGTGAATCCTGAAGTCCGGGCATAGTGAAGCTCTCCTGAGTAGCTACCTCAACCTGATTGATATTGTTCAGGATATTGTACAGAAGAAGCTGAAGGGGATAGAAATCCTTGTTCTTCATATACATAAGAGCATCTGAGTATCCGTTCCATCTTCCCACAGCGTAGAAAAGAGCAAGAGTTGCAAGAACGGGCTTTGACAGAGGCAGGTAGATCTTCAACAGAATGGTGAAATAACTTGCTCCGTCAATCTCAGCGGATTCTCTGAGTGACTCAGGGATTCCATAGAGGAAGCTTCTCATAATGATCATGTTGTAAACGCTCAAGCATCCGGGAACGATAAGAACAAGAGGATTGTCCAGGAGTCCGAGCTTCTGCATGAGCAGGTAGTTAGGAATGGTACCTGCATTAAAGAACATTGTTACGGTGATGAAAATGTTTATAGCCTTTCTTCCTTTGAGTGCGGGGAAGATAAGGGGATAAGAACAGAGCGTTGTCATAGCAAGGCTCAGGAAAGTGCATACTACCGTAAGGAAAACAGTCCATACAAATGCCTTAAGGTACTTGGGATCCTTAAGAACGGTTGCATATGCATCAAAGTTAAATCCCTTGGGAAGCAGATAAACCTCATGCTTGATCAGATAATCGGTTCCGGAAAGTGATCTTGCGAGCAGATTTATCATGGGGAGAAGGCACAGCAATGCGATGATAACGCAGATAAATACTATGACCCAGTCTCCTATTCTAGTTTTTAGTGAATGTATCTCTCTACTGGTTTCTTCCATGACACCCTCCTTACATAATTCCACGCTCGCCCATGTTACGTGAGAACCAGTTGGCGAGGAAAAGGAAAATTACATTAGCAATGGACTGGAACAAACCGACAGCGGTGGTAAGTGAGAACTGCAGTCCCTTAATACCGTATTTATAAACGAATGTTGCGATAACTTCCGCATTCTTCATAACAAGGTTGTTCTGGAGAGCGAAAGGTCTGTCAAATCCTGATCCGAGGACATTACCGAGAGCCATGATCAGAAGAACTACAATGGTAGGTCTGATGCCGGGAAGGGTGATGTGCCACATCTTCTGGAAACGACCTGCACCGTCAACCGATGCTGCCTCATAAAGCTCGGGAGAAATACCGGAGATCGCAGCGAGATAAATGATGGAGTTCCATCCGAATGACTGCCAGATTCCGAGACCGATATAGGTCTTAACCCAGGTTCTGCCTTCATCGAGGAAGTGAATGGTGTCACCGCCGAGATTGTGGATCAGCATATTGATAAGTCCGTTTGCGGGAGCAAACAGCTGAAGTGCAAGACCATAGATGATGACCCAAGAAAGGAAGTGGGGCATGTAAGTAATGGTCTGAACAGCCTTCTTGAAACGCTTAAAACGAAGCTCGTTGAGAATAAGCGCAAAGATGATGGGAATAGGGAATCCCACAATGATATCAAGAAGATTCAGGAATATGGTATTTCTCAATGCATAATGGAAATCCTTATTCTGGAACGCCTTGATGAAATACTCGAAGCCGTGGTTCTTAGCCCAAGGCATCTCTGTAAGAGACTGTACGATACTGTACTTCTTGAACGCGATTGTTACATACGCCATGGGGATATACTTGAAAACTACAAAGTAAGCCATGGGGAGTAACAAAAGGACATATAACTGCCAGTACCTTTTGATGTAGACGAATTTGGGCTTGGAAGCGCTTACATTCGACTGTGAAGTTTGCTGTCCGGCATTCTTGCCGAAATTAAAATTAGTTGTCACTTTACCCTCCTTTTACACCTTAAAGAACTCAGGTCTGCGACTCTTTATTTCTTTTTCATCAACATGATAATGATTCAGATGTTCAGCCACAAGTCTGGATGCTTCCTCTTTATCCTTGGCTTTGATGGCCTCGATCATTGCTCGATGTTCTCCAACTATTCCGTAATTCTTAACAGTTACAACGGAAAGATTTCGAACTCTGTCGAAGTGAATCATCAGAGTTGAATGAATATCGTAGATGATGTCCTTTTTTGCAACAACATAAATATCTCGGTGAAACTTATTATCAAGATCGAAGAGTTTATCCGTCATCCCCTTGGAAAGATAATATTCCTGAAGTTCGACGTTTTCTTCGAGAAGTTTTAAACCTTCTTCATCGCATGTCTCGCACACTTCCTCGATGACTGCGGTATCCATAACTCTTCTGAGGAATCTTGCTTCCTCAACCATCTTTGGATCTATCAGTGATACAAAGCTTCCTCTCTGAGGATAAATCTCTATGAGATAAGCTTTTGCGAGTTCAATGATTGCTTCTCTGACCGGAGTTCTGGAGATTCCGATTACCGAGGCCAGTTCATTCTCTGAAATTGACGTACCGGGCTGAAGCTCCAGTGAAATGATATTCCCTTTCAAAACCCTCAGGGCATAATCCCTTGCGGATTCCTTAGGCAATTTAGTATATAATTCCATCCGGCCCCCACTATCTTTATGTCGATACTACGCGATGCACTTGTATACTAGTGTTTCTGTAAGTGAATAATAGCAGAAACAACATGCCGTGTAAATGCTTTTTTTAGCAAATACTAAAAAAATTTTAATTTATTTTTTCGGAATAATTAAAGAACTTAATCAAGCCTTTCGAAGCGGCCTTTTTTACTGTTTTTTAACTATGGATTTCCCATACCATTTCTTCTTATACCAGTACCACATAACGACGAGTCCCCTGAGGCATTCGTCCGTTGCGGTTCCCGCAAATACCCCCGCAACTCCTATTCCGGCAAGAACCCCGAGACTGTAACCTACCGTAACCCCAAGTCCCCACATGGTGATCACTCCGATGATCAGGGGGAATATGTATGATCCCGCTGCCTTGAGTGAATTGACAAAAGTCATATTCAGGCATCTGCCCGCCTCTATGAATATATCCACGAACATAATGCCCCTGCCCAGAGCTATGATCTCAGGCGTACTCGTAAATGCCTGCAGGGTAAGAGGGCAAAGCAGGAAATTAATAAAGGCAAGTCCAAGCGTTATCGGCATGGACGTGGAAAGAGTCTTAAATACACGCTTGTAAGCAAGGTCTTCTTTTCCGGCACCCACAAGGTGGCCGGTGATGATCTGCGTAGCCATTGCCGAAGCATTGGAGAACACCATGGCAAAAGAGATCAGGGAGTTGCAGTACGCCCTGGCGTAAACCGAGTTCTCTCCCATCCTGTTTACGAATGAAAGGAGAACCATCTGATACAGGCTGTAGAGAAGATTTTCCCCCGCCGAAGGAAGCCCGATCTTTATCATCTGAAGGAGAAGCTTTCCCGGGAAGGGATTAAGGTATTTTAGCGACAGTTTTCCGATCTTTTTACTATAGAAGAAACCGACGGCGATTATAAGCGCGATCACCCTGGCCGCAACGGTTGATATGGCAACGCCCGCAACCCCCAGATTCAGGAATTTCAAAGGTCCGTAGAGGAACAGATAATTGCCGATGATATTGATCACGTTGATGACAATGGAGATGACCATACCTACGCGGGAATAGCCGTTGCACCTGAGGATCTGGAGCATGACATTGTAACATGCCTGAAGGAAGAGGCCGCCACCGACTATATCAATGTAGAGGATTGCATTTGCCCTCATCACGGGCATTATATTGATCAGATCCAGCAAAGGTCCCGCCACAAGGCACAGCAAAGCGCTCAAGATTATCCCGAATACCAGGTTGACCCCCATAGCAAGGGTGTAGATCATGTTCATCTTCTCGTACTGTTTTGCGCCCAGATACTGAGCCACAACAACCGATGTCGCAGTTGCGATGACATTGAACATGATGATGACCAGGAACATTACCTGATTGGCATTTCCCACGGAGCCCACCGCATCTTCCGAATAATGACTGAGCATCAGCGTATCCACGTTATTCAGAAGGATGTTCAGGAACAGCTCCAGGAACATGGGGCCGGCCAAAAACATCAGCGGAGTATTTTCGTTTATCTCGATGGTTTTACTGTTTTTCATAGCAGGGTAATTCTATTACAACCGAATACAGAAAAATAGAACAAATCGGGATGAAAATAGACAGAATATACACAGTAGATATAATAAAAAGAGGAACGACGCCGTTCCTCTTAATTTCCCGATAATGTACTCATCATGATCTGCTGAACCTGCGGTAGTACCCCTGAACTTTCCGCCCTGGAAAAAACATCCATAACCACGGAATCAAACAATCCGAGTTGTATAAGGTTTTCTTTGTGCATAGCGATCATCTTACATCTGGTTTTATAATATGCTCCGATGTTTCTCGATACACCGTTTGCGGATACATACGAATCTATCAGAACATCATCTATAAAACCTATCTTATACTTATTCGAAAACCTTATTACAAATTCCCAGTCTTCAATACATCTTAAGCTTTCGTCAAAACCACCCACATCCAAGAAATTATCTCTTCTAATAAACATAGTGGGTGTGTCGATGGTATTTCTCTGAAGCAGAAAAGGATATAAATCGCCTTCGAGATCACCTTCCATGTCTTTACCCGGAAAGACAAAGGTTCTCTCAGGATCATTAACCCTTACTCGTCCGTATACCATACCGACCTCAGGATGTGCCTCAATATATGAAATCTGCTTTTCAAGCTTATCCGGAAGCCATTTATCATCACTGTCGTGAAAAGCTATAAATTCGGTATCAGCTAATCTTACGCCCTCGTTTCTGGCACCGGCAGCCCCCTTATTTACTTCCAAACGGTGATAGATTATCCTGGCATCCCCAAAGTCCTTTACAACTTCTTCGGTATTGTCCTTGGAGCAATCGTCAACAATGATCAGCTTAAAATCTCCGTAAGTCTGATCAAGTACGCTTTTTACAGAATAATCCAATTTATCGGCTCTGTTGTATGTAGGAATAATGACAGAAACTCTGCTCATTTTTTCACCTTCCGCACATCTTCTTAGATAATAGAAATATTACCATATATCCGGTTTCCTTGCATTAAAAGAGGAGACCTTACGGTCTCCTCTTGTAGCGCGTGAACTGTAAACTTTCGTCTTAAAAGGGCTATTAGCCGAGAAGGCTGAGAACGCCCTGGTTAGACTGGTTAGCCTGAGCGAGCATTGCCTGACCTGCCTGCTGAAGGATGTTCTGGTTAGAGAACTTAACCATTTCGGTTGCCATATCGGTATCACGGATACGGCTCTCAGCTGCGGTAGTATTCTCAACTACGTTGTCAAGGTTTGCGATGGTGTGCTCAAGTCTGTTCTGGATAGCACCGAGATCAGATCTCTGAGTGCTGACTGCGGTCATTGCTGACTTGATGTGATCGATAGTAGCTCTTGCGTTAGCATTGCTGGTAACATCAAGATTGCTCTTACCTACACCGATTGAGCCTGCGCTCATTGCGTCGATGCTGATGGTGATAGTCTGATCGTCTGCATTCTCAGAACCAACCTGGAGCTTCTTAGCCTTGAAGTTTCCATCAAGTAAGCTCTGCTCGTTGAAAGTGGTGGTGGTAGCGACACGGCTGATTTCCTCTGAAAGGGCATCAAGCTCTGACTTGATATAGGTTCTGTCAGTGGTCATGTTGGTGTCGTTAGCAGCCTGAACAGCGAGCTCGTTCATTCTCTGAAGCATATCGTGTACTTCGTTGAGAGCGCCTTCTGCTGTCTGTACGCAGGAGATTCCGTCCTGTGCGTTGGTAGATGCCTGGGTAAGTCCTCTTACCTGACGTCTCATCTTCTCGGAAATAGCGAGACCTGCAGCGTTATCGCCTGCACGGTTGATCTTGTATCCGGAAGAAAGCTTCTCAGTTGACTTAGAAAGAGTTCCCTGAGTAAGACCAAGCATTCTGTTAGAGTTCATTGCTGTAAGATTGTGCTGTACTACCATATTATTTCCTCCTTGAAATGTGTGATGCCGCTTCCCTGCGGCAGTTTGATAGTTATTTCGGCTTTTTGAATGTTCGGATCCGCGCTCACCCGAGCTTTCCTGTTGCCTTACAATTATTATATCGGTCCAAAATCAAATGACTTTAGTCCCGTTCATAAAAAATTTTTATATTTTTTTATCCGTATACTCTGCTTCTATATTTAGAAGCTCCGAGCACATGTCAGCAAATAAACTGTATTCGCTGATTTTGATTATTTTCCCCGGTACAGATTGTGACATCGACCCCAAAAATGCCCTGTAATGCCTTATGTCAGGCATGCCTTTGGGAAGCTGGAAAAAAGGAAAAACATTATTTTCATAGTAAATTTTGTCCGAAAATTCCAAATCGGTCCTATATCTTTGTTCAAAAAAATCATGAATAGCGACCTTTTTGCCACCAAACCTCTCACCGGTATTAACTATGAGAATATTATGTTTCTTCTTTGATTCAGCCTTGGCACTATCGATCACTCTGCGGGTAATGCTATTTTTATCTCCCGTATATTCATCCGTAACAATGTAGGTAAGATTACTTATGACTTTTACGCCCAAAGTCACTTTATAATCCAACTCTTTCTTAAAATCTTCGTATATAGATCTGTACGTTTCACTGACAACACTTTTCTCCGTATCACTTAGAATCATTCCGGAAGCTTCTATCCTTCCAATGATCTGCCGGAAAATATAATACTTTTTATTCCATCCGAGTATCGGACTGTCCGTCTTAAGATTATCCAAAAATCTTTGATAATCCGAAAAATCATTTGTGTCAGGAAGATTCTCCCACCACTTATTGCAATATGCTCCGGAAATATATGCACCATGTGCCGACCTATTGATCACCTCAACTTCCGGATTATCGTCAATCTGTTTTTCAATCGCATTTTTATAGTCCAGGAATATAAACGTAGTTGGAATTATCTTTTCATCTACGGATATAACAGTATCTTCACTCACTTCACATTTTTCTGCTTCGTGGGATACGCCCGAGGCAAATGTATCACCGCCGGGATATCCGAGATCCGCACCGATCAGATATACTTTCTTTGCACCCATTCTGAGTGCAGCTTCCAGAGCCATACTGGTCACAGTTCCACCAAACGTCCAGATATCTTCTTTTACACCGGTTTCTTCAGCAACAAATGCTGAGGATTGCGAATAGATGTAATGTTTACGCCCCTTATATAACTCTACAAAACTGTTGCTTGTCACAATATCGGCAATCAAAGGAACATTTTTACTTTCTTCCTCGATTCCCTCGATATGTGACTTCAGACCATCTTTCGGATCGCAGGCCACACACAGATCCGGTTTGATATCATGCCTGCAAAACCATCTGAAAGCTGAATTAACTACACATATGGTTCGTTTACCAACGCTATCCTTGATAAAAGACTCATTATCATTCAACGATGGTCCCGACCCGACAACCAGCCACTCATCTGCAAAGTTCTCGCTATTTAAATCTGAAATAGGGAAATTTTCATACTTGATATTTCGAGAAAAATTGCTTCTCCACTTTAGTTCAAATGCTCTGAACGTTTCTTCATTAGATAGTCTTGTCCGGATATCATCCGAATACGGACCGGTATATTTCGAATCATCCCAATATGACACTGTTCTTACTATCTTAATACCGGGGATATCTTCGGAAAATTGCATCATAATATCATCCGCGTCATCTCCGGTAATATAATGAACTTTTTCACTGTCTATAAGGCTCAAAACTCCATAAAGATCCGCATATGCTCCTATATTCGGATCCGGTTCGTAAACATAAATTTCTGCCTCTCCTTCAGATATCTGCCAGAGTTGATACGCCAGGTATCCCAATCCTCCACCTAAAATATTGTACCGTACGATTCTCGGATCATATATATTGTTTACATATAAAAAACTCTCCCACATAGGATCAACCGGACTGTGAACATACTTTCCTGCTTTATCTTTCAAAGTAAGAAAACCGGTCATTGCGCTTTCAAGAGTCCAATCGCCATCTGAAACATTGATCCCGGTAAAATTTTCCAGATACTGTGAAACAACCGGAATTAACTCTGTATCAATCAATGCAGAAAAAAGATGCCGATCCCCGTATGAGTTTTGAACTCGCTCTATACCTGCTCGAAGCAATTCATCAATGTTTGTATCCGTTCCATTAAGATCGCTGATGATAGTATCAAGATGCTTTTCTGCTTCATTCCAATAATCACGCATGTTGTGAACATGCATAATAGCCGAATAAAAAGAAGCCTTTTTTAAATATTCGATAGTTAGGGATTTGTTATAGATATCAACCAGAAAATCTTCAAGCATAAACAGTCTCCGATACAGATGATTGATTTAGATATTAGCAATTTTACCATATCAATCCACCCGAAAAAACAAAAAACGTGAAATCAAAAGAGGAGACCTTTCGGTCTCCTCTTTTTGCGCGTGAACTGTAAACTTTCGTTGCAGAAGGGCTATTAGCCGAGAAGGCTGAGAACGCCCTGGTTAGACTGGTTAGCCTGAGCGAGCATTGCCTGACCTGCCTGCTGAAGGATGTTCTGGTTAGAGAACTTAACCATTTCGGTTGCCATATCGG
>JAEEGI010028519.1_pt1 | contig 10616 bp, 7 predicted proteins | sample 8958751 | NCBI WGS metagenome assembly JAEEGI01 (sample SAMN16246545, study PRJNA631951) | gut metagenome | biome: gut microbiome; feature: rumen; material: KS-attached | host: Bos | place: Iran: Karaj | collected 2018-10 | reverse complement strand
TTTCGATAGAAGATATGTGAATATTGTAGAGACGCAAAATTTTGCGTCTCTACAACACCCCCTCCCGAAAGTTGGGTTTAGCAGGTTGCATATCAACGCGTTATAAAAACAATATAGGCGCAAAACCTTTATTTCCCCGTCGTGAAAGTGATTTCCGTGTTCTTGCCGGCACTGTGCCCGTCCTTCGTGGGGAACTCGGTGCCCATGACAACGAACCCGTATTGGTGCGACGGTTCCAGGGAGAAAATCACCTCCAACGTCTTGTCGTCGCGCCAGGCATAACTCTTGACAGGTGGGAAATCCGCCCCTGAAGTGCTCATATACAGGGCGATGCTGTTGAGCATCGGCTTGGAGAATGTGATGACGAGTGTGAAAGAACCGCTGGGAACATCCTTCGCACCGTCCTTGAGGTTCACTTTGTAGGTGGCGTTCTTCTTGGCCTGTGCTTTCTGCCGTTTGTTGTACTGCTTCAAATCAAAGTCGTTCACCATTTTGGCATAGACGGGCATGAAGTCGGACATCGTGGCATACTTGTCGCGCTGCTGCTCATACTCTTTCAGGGCGTCGCACAAAGTTTGGATGAGGATGAAACCCTGCCGTTCTTCCTCTCCGACAAATGCGGATTCCTCGATCTGAGGATAGTGGACTCTCATATAGCGGATGACAGAGGCGCGGACAAACGTTTCGTTCATCATAATCAGGGCCGAACCGTAGGCGGATTGCCGCAGTTGCTCTTCTCGTTCCTTGAACACCTTGTCGGCGGATGTCTCTATCGACGACCAAAACTGGCTGTTCAGCGGGTTGCAGTAATGGTGGCAGAACTCGTGGATGACAACGGGCAGTACGGTGTTTGCATTGTAGGAGATGTTTCCGCTATCATCCACTTGGCAGCAGCCGATGACGGGGCTCAATGCGTTAGTGCCGTCTTTCAGTTTGGCGCTGCACCCGTAGTTGTTCGGACCCACTAACAGGCTGAGCACGATGCGGAAGGTGCTGCCGCTTTCCGCGCCGAAATAGCCGTTGAACCAGTCGTAATCAATTTGCTGGTTGATGTCCTGGAACGCCTCCTCCACCTCGTCGAACAGGATATCCTGCTGCAAGTACCAATCGTGGAAATGGGAGGTGCGGTAAAAATCGTTCAGCGGTTCCAGAAACTCCTTTTTCTGCTGCTCCGACCAACGGTCGAAAGAGTTGTCGCTATCTTCTAAGAAGCTGTCGTCTAATACGATAGCACCGCTGGCATTCAACGTTAGATGCAAACCGTAAGAGGCCACCGCATCGTAGCTGATTCCCGATTCGTTCTGGTATTGGCGAGCCAGCTGCACGGCGGGATGGTCTTTGTATGGCCCGAAAACGGAATCGACCTCGTGCGCGTATTGCGGAACTCTGCAACGGTTGTATTCTTCGGCGCCGGACAATCGCCAGACCGTGGCCATCAGCTCCACACATTCGTCGATGTGCGCCGGAATCGGATTCTGGGCGAAAGTGGTCAGCGCAGAGAGAAAGGCGAAGAGGAGAACGGTTAATGTTTTTTTCATATCGTCAAGGGGTTGAATCTGGCTGCAAAGATAGTCATTATATGCATTCAGAGCACTCGAGTTGATTGTTGATTCCATTTTTTCGTATTTTTGCAGCGTAAAAACATATCAATATAAAAAATCATGAAGACCACAGAGTTGCTGAAAATACTGCTTAATTCGGGATGCTTCCTGGTCAGACATGGTGCCAATCACGATATATGGTATAGTCCAATCACACAACGACGTTTTCCGATACCACGCCATACTGCAAAAGAAGTGGCTTCTGGAACATTAAAAGATATTGTGAAAAAATCAGGTGTTGAATTATAATACAAAGAATATGAAAACCGAGAAAGTGATAATTGAAGTAAGTACGGACGGACTCTATTCCGCCTATATGCCCTCTGACGAGTATAACTTTGGGCTTGCGGGATACGGTGATACAGAACAAGAGGCCATTGAGGACTTTTACGAATGCGTCTCGGAGATGCGGGAACTGGAGGAAGCTGAAGGTCGGGTTTTCCCAGAATTACAGTTCCAGTTCGAACACGCTGTCGGGTACGCCGTTCCTGAATCAGCTTCTTATTTCGTGGCGGAGGATTCTGAAGGGTACAATGAGGATAAACAGGTAGCCAAGCAATGATGCGTAGGCCAACTTTACTTTTTGAACATATTGATAATTAACGTTTTGCATGTTAAAAAAAGAGATATGAAAAAAACAATGCTCATTTGTATGATGATACTCGGCATCGTCGCCATGAGTGCCTGCAAACCCGGAAACGAGGACTCCGACTTCGAAAAACGGATTGTCGGCAAATGGGAGGTGAAGACCTGTTATCACTGGTATCACGACCTCACCGACGAAAATTGGTCCTCTGAAGAGTCGTTCACCCTGCCCGACGCCAACTATATCGGCTATGACTCCATCGAATTCAATGCCGACAAAACCTCCCGGTGGCATAGAAGCGACCTTTATGTCCAACAAGGAATGTATGACGACCCCTACGCAACATTCAACTGGCAAATTGTCGATGACACGTTGGTTGTCGCTTCTGAATTGAAATATGCGATAAAAGAACTCAACAAAAACGATCTTGTCATCGAGGAATATGCCAACAACGGAGGTGAGCAGTATGGCCATCACCACTGGGAGCAAATACACCGCTACACCCTCAAACGCGCCCAATAGCTGATTTAAAGCGGCCGCCGACGCCGTCTTACAATTCAAAACAGTCAAAAAAAATCAACAAACTGCAACCTTTTGACTTTTCGGTGTTATACGTATAGGCAAAGTTGCAGATTTTGTAACGTCATGCCTTTAGATCTTGTTCTACGGACTTCGCAAGGTATAGAGGTGTGGCGCGGTAATGACAAAATTAGAAGTCCCCTTGATAATTATGGTAAAAGGCTCCTTTTCGTTTTTTGGCCGATTCATTGCTTTGATTACTTTCGTGACGGTCAGTATCATTACAAACGCTCAGACAACATTGCGTTTTTCAGGGAAAGACACCCACGGGAGTTACGTCCAACCCAGTTTTATCATCATTGAAAACATCACCCGTAATTGGTCGGACACGCTGTTCTATCCTGACACAGTACTCAACCTGTCGGGGGTTGGAATAGATGACCATACGGCCAATACGGCTTTTTCGCTGTCAAACAATATCCCGAACCCATTCCACGGAACAACGGATTTTTCGTTGTTTTTAACTGAAAATGAGAATGTTGAGGTTGCGGTTTTCAGCGTTTTTGGCAAACAAATCCTTCATAAGAGCCTGACCCTTTCCTCTGGCACTCATCGTTTCAAAGTGTGGGTGAACGGTTCGGGCTGTTACCAGCTTTGCGTGAAAGCCGGAAATGAAACGACTTGCATCAAGATGTTGAATGTTGGAGAATCAGGGAAAAACAGCATAGAATATTTAGGGGAAGGTGCGGGTGTGACCTATTCACTTAAGTCATGGAAAGGAAATTCCGATCAACCTTTCGCTATCGGGGATGAAATGCGATTCACCGCAAGAACGGTTTTCCAGAATGTTCAGTTCAGTAGTGATACCCTACAGCAGGCGGTCATGGGCGATGATTTGTTTTTGCTGACATTTTCACTGCCAGACACTTCTGCTTTTGCCAACCATTGTCCTGGAATCCCCTTCGTCACGGATGTGGACGGGAATATTTACAACACTGTGCAGATAGGGGAACAGTGCTGGATGAGAGAGAATCTACGCACCAAACATTACGCCAACGGATATGCCGTCAAACAGGGAACAGAGCTTACATCTGACGATGTTTTCTACTATTATCCACAAAGCGACTCGTCATTGGTTAATGAATACGGACTATTGTACAACTGGATTGCAGTCATGCATGGTTCTGGCCACAGCTCAACAAATCCGAGTGAAGTACAGGGATTGTGCCCTGATGGGTGGCATACGCCAAGCAGGTCGGAATGGACTCAACTCATTAACTATGTATGGAGCCATGGGGAATACAACTGCTGTGGATGTGACTACTTCACGGCAAAAGCGCTATCTGCAAATTACGGATGGAATCCATACTCCGACAACAATTGCCACCCTGGATATGGAGTGACAAACAATAACAGTACGGGATTCAGTGCTCTTCCTGCCGGTTTGTCAGGCACTGCCATTGGAATGTCAGCACACTTTGCATCAACTTCTTTCGAAATATCATCATCTTTCATGTCCCGTTGGGTCTTTTTCTCCTTTGATGATGAAGTCAGTTCCTATCCAGGGAGTTTCTATGACGGATATTCTGTTAGATGTGTCTTGGGAAGTACGTCGGGAAGTGGGACTGCTGTGTCTGAAACCAATTGTATAGTGATTTCAGATTCAACCGTAGTCTTGCAGAGTCATGTCACCCACAATGGGGCAGGCGCATTAACCGCGACAGGTTTTTGCTGGAGCGAATCCCCATTCCCTGAAATATCGGGTAATCACGGTGTCAGCGGGGTTGACACTGGAGATTTCCAATTTACTTTGGGAAATCTCCAACCCGGACAGAAATATTATGTGAGAGCATACGCCACAACGACAAATGCCACTGTTTATGGTCCTCAAATGTACTTTTGGCTTGGTTTTCTCCCCACGGTAACCACTGGTTCAGTGACGGAAATAACTGGTGTTATGGCCTTTTGTGAAGGTGAAGTGCTTAACGATGGAAATTTATGGACACCCAGAGGTTTTTGCTGGTCAACGTCTCATAATCCAACACTCTCTGACGCACACGCAGAATGGGGGAGCGGAACAGGATATTTCAGAAGGCCTCTTATAAACCTCATGCCCAACACCACCTATTATGTCCGGGCATACGCGACCAACCAGATAGGAACTGCATACGGCAATGAAGTGTCATTCACCACCATCTCGATGCCTTCACTTGCACAACCCTGTTCATCAACACCTTCCCTGACAGACTATGATGGTAATACTTACAACACTGTTCAAATCGGGACACAATGCTGGATGAGAGAAAACTTGCGAACAACGCACTATTCAAATGGGGACGAGATTCTGACGGGAACCAACAGCAGTTACGACACCGCTTACCGATATGCGCCCAACGATGACAGCAGCGAAGTGGCTACACACGGCTATCTTTACAACTGGGCGGCCGTCATGCATGGGAGTTTGCCGTCAAATGCCGTTCCGAGCGGTGTGCAAGGAATTTGTCCGACAGGTTGGCATGTGCCCTCCGATGCAGAATGGGACACCCTCGAACAATTCGTATCCTTCAACTTATACCCTTGCCAGTACGATGATATAGAGGACATAGCAGTGCATATCGCTTCCCAATCGGGCTGGCAAAACAGCCAAACCACTTGTTCTCCAGGCTATAATCCGAGCAATAATAACCAAACAGGTTTTTCCATTATGCCTTCTGGAGCGACTGTAGAAGGTTGGGCATGGGGATTCGGTCAATTTGGGAGTCTCTGGAGTGCCACGGAAGAAAATTCTATTGACTCCCGTATCCGGCTGATAGAGTATAACCATGAAGATACGGAGAGTGATTCTGCTGAAAAATCAATGGGGTTTTCCGTCCGTTGCATAAAAGACTAAAAATACGCATTTCCTATTTCCCCGTCGTGAAATTGATTTCCGTGTTCTTGCCGGCACTATGGCCATCTTTGGTGGGGAACTCGGTACCCACGACAACATAGTAGCGCACTTTCCTTTAATCTAAAGGGCGATTTTTATTGTCTATAAACAACAAAAATACAATATTTTGCTTTTTCATTGCGCACAGACAATAAATTTTACTATCTTTGCCGCGGTTATAATACAAAGGAAAATGGAAGTACTTACAAGAAAACACTATTCGGAAATTGTGGATTCGTGGATAGGCAAAGGCAATGTCATCGCTTTGGTTGGCTCGCGTCGTGTCGGCAAAAGCTTTGTTCTCAAAGACTTTGTGCAGCGTCACGAGGAAGAGCCGGATGTCAATATCATTTTCATTGACAAGGAAAAGAAGGCATTCAAGGACATCAAGACCAAAGATGACCTGGACAACTGGATTGAGACCCGCTTTATCCCGGGAAAGCACAATGTTATTCTCATCGATGAAGCGCAGGAAATTGAGCACTTTGAAGAGAGCGTTTGCAACTGGTACTCAGAAGATAATACGGATGTCATCATCACCGGCAGCAACTCCAAAATGCTTTCCGGCGAGTTGGCCACCTTGATTGCCGGACGACATGTGGAAGTGCGCATCCATCCGCTCACCTATTCCGAGTTTCTGGAATTCCACAATCTTCCCGACAGCGACGAAAGCCTCATGGCTTATCTGACCTATGGCGGTCTTCCCGGTCTCAGGAAAGTGGGTCTTGACAGTGACGAGCAGGTGTGGGCCTACCTCGCCAGTGTCTTCAATACAATCATGCTCAAGGACATCATTGAGCGGCACGACATCCGCAATATCCCCTTCCTGAACAACCTTATCGCTTTCTATGCCGATACCACTGGCAAACTCACCTCGGCCAACAGCATTGCCAAATACATGAAGTCGCAACATGAGAACGTGTCGGCCAACCTTGTCCTACTCTATCGGGGGTTCTACAGCGAAGCATACCTGTTAGACATCGTACCCCGTTACGACATTCACGGCAAGAAAATATTCGAGTCCAACGAAAAAGTCTATTGGGACGATTTGGGGCTTCGCAATCTCAAGGCGGAGGGTGGCATGGATTCTTATATTGAGAAGGTGATTGAGAATGCCATTTACAAGCATCTGCGCTTTCTCGGCTACGACGTGAAGGTGGGAGTGCTGAATGCGGGAGAAGTTGATTTCGTCTGCACCAAGCCTGGCAAGACCGTTTACATTCAGGCGAGTTATATCATTGCTGAAGAATCCACCCGCAAGCGGGAATTCGGACCTTTGGAAAAGATCCGCGACAATCATCCGAAATTCGTCATCAGTGCGACGCCGTTGTTGACCACAAGAGACGAGAACGGAATCACTCACCTTTCCTTAAGGAAGTTTCTCAAGGAAGGGTTGCCGTCGGGGTGACATAACCTGTCGTGTTTGACCCCGCACGAAACGAACGGAGTGAGTGCCGCGTGGGGTATGCGACAGAGGTGCGAGGATGCGTGTCAGAGACATACAACTATTTTCAATAATTTGATTGTTGATTCCATTTTTTGTATCTTTGCGGCATGAAATAAAGTATATAATTCAAGTTTCACATGTTTGTAAAAACAGCTATATGAAAAGAACAACCTTCATTTGTATGATGATACTCGGCATCGTCGCCATGAGTGCCTGCAAACCCGGAAACGAGGACTCCGACTTCGAAAAACAGATTGTCGGCAAATGGGAGGTGAAGACCTGTTATCACTGGTATCACGACCTCACCGACGAAAATTGGTCCTCTGAAGAGTCGTTCACCCTGCCCGACACCAACTATATCGGCTATGACGCCATCGAGTTCAATGCCGACAAAACCTCCCGGTGGCATAGAAGCGACCTTTATGTCCAGCAAGGAATGTATGACGACCCCTACGCAATATTCAACTGGCAAATTGTCGACGACACGTTGATTATCGCTTCTCAGTTGAAATATGCGATAAAAGAACTTAACAAAAACGATCTTGTCATCGAGGAATATGCCAACAACGGAGGTGAGCAGTATGGCCATCACCACTGGGAGCAAATACACCGCTACACGCTCAAACGCGCCCAATAGCTGATTCATAAACGGCCGCCGACCGTTACCCGCATCCGATATGTCATGTCTCCTGAGACGGTGGTGCCGTAGTCACCAAGATTACACACCTGCAGGTAGCTGTAACAAAAAAAATATCCCCATGTAATAATTCCCATTCTTTTGTTGTCTAACATGATGAACGTTGCAACGAAAGTAATGTATTATGAACAACGACAAAGAATATCAGTTTGAACAGTTGGTGCGGCAGCACAAGCGGACCATCTACACGGTGTGCTACATGTTTTCGCACGACAAAGCTGAGGTGGACGACCTCTTCCAGGAGATCCTCATCCGGCTTTGGAAAGGTTACGACACCTACGAGGGTCGCAGCGACGCCAAAACATGGATCTACCGTGTGTCGCTCAACACGGCCATCAACCAGGACAAAAAGGAACGCCGGCGCATCGAAACGGTGCCGCTGACCGTCGATATCGACCCTTACGAGGCCGACGACCCTTCGACACATCAGATCCGGGAACTTTACGACCGCATCTCGCGCCTCGACCTCATCGACCGAAGCTTGATACTGCTTTGGCTGGAAGGGGTCAGCTACGACGAAATCGGCGCCATCATCGGTATCACGCCCAACAATGTGGGAGTCAGGCTGATGCGCATCAAGGACAAACTGGTGAAAATGTCAACAAAAGAATGAAAGGAGATCATCATGGAAAATCAGAACAACCATAATCTTTCCGAATTGGACCAGCTGAAGGCCCAATACGAAACGCTGAAAGAGCAGTTCGACCAGCAGGAAATCGTCAACGACCAGCTGATGAAGTCGTCCATACGTCACAGTACCGATTTTTACAAGCGGTATCGTTGGACACAATTCATCCTTTACCCTTTAGCCGCCATTATCGGCATATTGTTCATCAAATGCTTTCAAGGCAATAACCTTTCGTTAAGTCTGTTCTGGCTATCCTACTGTGCGGTTTGCTTTGCCTTGGAATTATGGATAACACGGAACATTCATACCAAGTCTTCGGAAAACAGCGATTTGCTGACACTTTCCAACCATGCTCGAACGTACAAGAAACACTTCTCCCTTTTGGTTGTGCTATACTCGATTCCAGCGGTCATCCTTGTTTTGGGCGTGCTGTTTGCAAATATCGGCCGTTCGCCAAGCTTGGGGTCAGTCCTCATTACGTTAGGTGCCGTGATTCTGATCTCGCTGGGCATAGCATTTGTCGAATTTCGCTATAAGACAAGAGCTTGCGACGATATTATCCGGCAGATAGAGGATACAGAAAACCCGACAAACAAGAAAACGGACCTCAACAGGAAGCAAAAGTGGTTCCGTTTCGCTATGATTGTCGTGTTTGTCGGTTTCGATATTTGGGCTTGTCTCATTGTGGCCAAATACATCAAAACACCTCCTGAGTGGCGTTTTTCGGATTATGTGCTGGAATACGAGCGGGGAACGGACAACTTTGTAACGGAAGAGAAACTGGAAATTTGGGACGTGGATGCCGACACGTTGGCCATCAGTTCGGAAGTTTTGGGTGGCAAGCCTATGGTGCAACATGTGGAAGTGACGGTGCCAAGCAAGAAAAGTGACCCCGACATGGTGCAAATCAACGTGACGTTGACCCCTGAGGCGAGTCTGCAATGGTATCGATTCACCAGCGAGATAAAGGGCCACCATGCCGCACTTTACCTGAACGGCAACCAGATTCAGGACTGGGAAATCAAATCTGGAATAAGCACCGGTGGTTTCTTCATCATGAAGGAACGTTCATCGAAGGAGGAACTGGGGGCCTTCTGCGAGCAATTGGTGCGGCAGTAGCTTTCCGTCCAATTTTTTGACACCCCCGTCTCATTTTTGGACGATGATTCTTTATTCTTTCTCATACATTTCCTTGATATTTATTTTTTTACTATTTTTGGCACGGAATTCGATATACGGCTTCAATAACCAATAACCAATAACCGATAACCATTTAAGATGCTCAACACCATCCTCATCGTCGATGACAACCGCAACGTCCTCGCGGCGCTGAAGCTGCTGCTGGAGCGCGAGTTCCGGCAGGTGGTCGCGCTGCCGTCGCCCAACACCCTGCTGCGGCAGATTGAACAGTGCCGGCCCGACGTCGTACTGCTCGACATGAATTTCTCCGCCGGACTCAACACCGGCAACGAAGGCCTCTTCTGGCTCCGCGAGATCAAGCGGCTCTGCCCGCAGCTTCCCGTGGTGCTCTTCACCGCCTACGCCGACATCGAGTTAGCCGTGGCGGGCATGAAGGAGGGCGCCGCCGACTTCGTGGTGAAGCCGTGGGACAACGACCGCCTCATTGCGACCCTTATCCGTGCCTGCACTCCCGAAAAAAGCAGCCCGAAACGGAAATCACAGGACGAAAGCACCCTGTTTTGGAGCGACAGCCCGGCAATGCGGGACCTCCGCCTTTTGGTGGAGAAGATAGCCCCGACGGATGCCGCCATCCTCATCACGGGTGAGAACGGAACGGGCAAAACATTGTTGGCTAAAGAGATACACCGCCTTTCCGCCCGTCACGACAAACCCTTTGTGACGGTGGATTTGGGTGCGCTCACGGAGACCCTCTTTGAGAGCGAACTGTTCGGGCACGTGAAGGGGGCCTTCACCGACGCGAAAACCGACCGCGCCGGCAAGATCGAGGAGGCCGACGGCGGTACCCTTTTCCTCGACGAGATTGGCAACCTCGCTTTCCCGCAACAGGCCAAGCTGTTGACGGTCATCCAGCAGCGCACAGTCACGCGGGTGGGCAGCAACAAAGCCCTCCCCGTCAATTTCCGGCTCGTCTGCGCCACCAACCAGAAACTCGACGAGAAGGTGCTGCGCGGCGAGTTCCGCGAGGACCTCTACTACCGTGTCAACACCATCCATCTGGAAATCCCGC
>JAEEGI010028516.1_pt1 | contig 10617 bp, 2 predicted proteins | sample 8958751 | NCBI WGS metagenome assembly JAEEGI01 (sample SAMN16246545, study PRJNA631951) | gut metagenome | biome: gut microbiome; feature: rumen; material: KS-attached | host: Bos | place: Iran: Karaj | collected 2018-10 | reverse complement strand
ACGTCATGCACCGGCAGACGGGAAGGAGGTTCCTCCAGTGTGACATCGTCAATCAGCAGGGCGTTGTAGCTCGAAGTGGGCTGCGGAGCCTTGAAGGCGACATAGCCGTGCGGGCCGTTGTAGGAGGCGAGAACCACCGTATGCTCGACATAGGTGGTGGAGCTGTTGGTCGACACATCCTCAATAGGCACAAAGGTGCTGGCGTTGGTCGGGTCGGTCATCCCACCCACAATCACGTGAGAGTTGTAGGAAGTGGTAGTAGAACGCATCCAGAACCGCACCTGCATGCCCGACAGCGGCAACAGGATCGAGTCGGTCAGAGGCGTGATGGCAATCTGGTCGCTGTAGGTGCCAGAAGTGATATAGGTGTAGAAACGCATGGCCTGCGAGCCGCTATGGGCGTAGGTCGAGCTGTTGTACACCATGGGATAGCCGCTATACGAAGTGCTGGTACCCGTGTTGTGGTTAGCCCAGCAGGGAGGCAGGTTGTTCACCGCCACCGAGGTGGTGGTAGAACCTGGCACTCCGTCGAAATTCTGCGTATAAGGAAGCGAAGTAATGAGCGCACACGCAGTGAGCACCTGGGCAGTGCGGAAGCCACTGGTATCGCCATTCGAGCACAAGCCAGCTACCTGCACCATATAATAGGTAGCAGAAGTGAGGCCGGAGAAAGAAACGGAATTGTAGTATTCCACATTGTCATAAATCATAGAGTCGCCATCAAACAGCTGGACAATCCAAGCGGTTGCAGTGGAAGTGTCGGTCCAACTGATGTCGAAACTGGCTGTATCTATGTTGCTAGTAGTGATTGCAAGGGGCTTGGGGCAGTCGAGGTTAGGCTTTGCAAAGCGGTAGTAGCGTCCCTCGGTGGGCCAGCTGCCCAAATTGACTGTGGTAGAGGCAACTCCGGCAGTGAAATGGGTTGCCTGATGGTTGCCATTGATAGTCCAACCGTCGGAAGAACTGACGCAGAGACCCGGCTGGCGCGCGATGTTAGGTCCCGCAGCAGGAGCCGGACCGTACACAATCTCTATGTCACCGGCGGCGTACATGTGCACCTGCCACTTGTAGAGATTGCTGCGCGTGGTGCTGTTGAAGGTGCCCATGCAGAACTCCACTACTAGCAACGTGTCGCCGTTGTCATCCTCGGTAAGGAGCGATTTCACATAGTGCGTTCCCGAGTTGCCGTAGCCGTCGCAACCGAAGGCATTAATCTTCGGATTGTTGTTGTTGGCGTTAGTAGCCGAGAACGGCGTAGCGTAAGAACCTGTTCCAGTCGCAGTGGAACCCAGTCGCAGGTTGCCGTCGGTGTTGACGGAATACTGCGTGTAGCTACTTGCCCCGAAGGGGAACGAGAAGCCGATGTTCTGCACCGACGAGGCCAGGCCGTCGCTGCCCGACGGGGAGAGAATCTGCGTCGCAGAACTCATGTTAACCCACTTCGTCGTGTCGACACCGGTCGAGAACGAGTAGTCGTCTAACGTCTGGGCCTGAGTAACCCACGGGACGAGCATCATCGCCACGAGAAGCAGAAGTTTTTGTAGATGTTTTTGCATAACAAATACGTTTTGATTAATAATGAAGTTAATTGTATGTTTTTTTTCTTTTTCAAAAATAATTATTTACACCATTTCGCCGGCATCCGGTCAGCCGCAAAAATGACTTTGCAAAGATAAGTTTTTTTTCTCACATTTAGATATTATCGACAAGCGACCTTAGCTTTTTTAACATCTTTTGCATATTTTTCTTCCAAAATCCACCCATGACTACTCCTCCGCCAGCACCGCCTGCCTCTCTCATATCTTCGCTCCTTATTGGGTATTTCAATGCTCCTTTATCGCTCTTAGGAGCGAATAACTACTTCCCATCAGGCTGCGAAGAATCCATGTCTCGCGGGAGTCACGAGGGCAAAAAGAGGGCTGGCAGCCCATTGCGGGGCTGCCAGCCTGAAGAGAGTTCCGAACAATCGTAATGTCGTTATAACGTTATAACGTAATTACGAAGAGTCGGCTTAGCGGACTATCAGCTTCTTGACCATGCTGACGTTCTCGCCGGTGATGCGGACGAAGTAGGCACCCGGTGCCAAGCGGTCCAGGTCGAAGCTCTTGGTGCAGTCGCCAGTGCAGTCGAGGGTCGCGGTGGTGAGTTCGCTGCCATGCAGGTCTACCACGACAATCCTTACCCTGCCGCTCACTCCGCTGACGGTGATGGTGGTGCTGCCACCGGCAGGATTTGGGAAGATGGTGCAGGCGGGTTTGGCCATATCGCCGATGCCTACCGATATGGTCACAAAGTTGGTGCCGACATAATCGCTGTAGATGCCGTCGCCGCAGACGGTGCGCACCTTGGCGAGATAGGGGGTGGCGGGGGTGAGCCCCAAGAACTGGTACTGGCGGTCGGTGGTGCTCGCCTCGATGAGGGTGGCTCCCGCAGCATCGTTAAGTACCACCTCCCACTCGTTGCCCGTGTTGCCTGGGTTCCAGATGAGGAGGGCAGAGGTCTGGGTTATATTGGCGGCAGTCAGTTCGGCGACGGGGTCGCAGTCTTCTAGGGCTTGCATCTCGGTGGTGGCGGTGACCGTGGTCCATTCTTCGCTATACCAGTCGGCAGCACAAAGGGTGCGTATGTGGAAGTCGTATTCCATCTCTTCAAGCAGTCCGTTCACGGTAGCGGTGTTGAGGGTGGTGGTAATCTGTGTGCCAGTACCGAGGTCGAAACCGTGGTAGCCGTATTCGACAACCCAGGACTGTGCCAGTGGGTGGGCATCCCAGTCGAGGGTGACGCTATTGCCGCTGACCGAGGCTGTGAGGCCGGTGACATCGGGGCATACGTCGGTGGTGAAGGTGACGGTGTCGCCCCAGTTGCCCACGACACTGTTGTCTGAGCCGCAGAGCGGACGCACGGCAGCCCGATAGGTGACGCTGGGCGAGAGGCCGCCCACGGTGGTGGGGTGGCTGCTGACGGTATAGATGCTGTCGATGCCCCCGCTGAACCACACATGCAGCTGCCACGCGGTACCATAGACAACGGGCACCCAGTCGAAGGTGGCGGTGGAGTTGGTGATGTCGTATACCTGCAGGCTGTCGGGGGCAGGACAAGCTATATAGTCGCAGGTATACAGCGTGATGTCACCCACTACGTCCGAGCTGTAGCCGCCCGAGACGGTGGAGGGGTTAATGGGACCGCTGTCCTGATTGATGTATCGCATCTTGCCATTTGTACCCGTGTGCGTATGAGCCTGAAAACTGGCCCCGGAGTTGTAAGAGCCGTGCTGACGGTTGACTACGAAAAGGACATTGCTGTGACCGTCCCATGTGAAGGTGGTGTCGAAAGTGTGTACCTGCATGTCCGTGGAGGTATAGGAGAAATCGACATCGGTGAGCATGGTAACGAATATGTGGTCGGTTGTGTCGGGATGGATGAATCCTGAAGAGAGGTCGCTTTCCGGCACGTTGGCCATGTAGACAGTCATGTTGGAGAAGTAGCTGCCAGACCTGACGGAGGCAGGCACAAAGCCAAATGCAGTGACATTGCCATGTATGTTGGACATATAGGCCGAGTCGATGATAGTCTGCACATAGCTGTAGTTGTAGAAACTATAGCCAATGGGTGAATGGGAACTGGTGGTGGTGGGCATGGAGGAGGAGTAGTTGTCAACAGAAGAACCGTTTTCGCACATGGCGGTACGGAGGGTTATGCGTGCCCAACTGCTGGTGTCGGTACCGAGGTTGCAGATGTTGCGGACGCAGACATCGTAGCTGCTATTCGCCATAAGGCCTGTGATGGTAGCACTGTTGGTGTAGGTGGTAATCATGCCTATGCTGGGAATGAAACCGGGAGTGCCGTATGCCACCTCGTGGTGGTCGGCACTGTTGGTATCCCATGTGACAGTGACGCTCGTGGACGTGCTGCTCGTGCTGCGCAGGTTGTCGGGTGGAAGGCAGGTGTTGAGGTATATTTGCACATTGTCGATAGCCGCAGGGGGATTGGTGCCGACACTGCCGTCATTGCACCAGACGAACAGCAGGTTATAGGAGCTAGGAGCGGTCAGCGTGAATGTGCCGTTGAGGTTAACCCAAGTGCCTTGCTGGTTAAGGGTATAGGGTGCCGTTGTCAACTGGCTGAGGTCTATCCAACCAGAGGGAGGCAGTTCGCTGGCGAAATTATAGCAATTGTTGTTACCGGTGGGTGCCTGCCCTGCAATGATTGGGTCGCTGACAGGTGCCAGGAATACTCGGAGGAAGTCTGCATACTGGCTTTCACCCTGTGCGCGCCAATCGAAGCTATAGTCATACTGACCTACAGGCATGTTGAAAGTGCGGTAGGCGTAGGCAAAAGAGATTGCGGAGTTGTTGTAGCTATTGGTATTACCGTTATTATTAGAAATGTAAAGTCCCCTGTTGTCAGAAGTGCCGTGATATGCGGCAGTGCCCACATACCATCTGTTTGTCTCGTTACCATTCTCTAGGTTCCATGCCTGACCTTCGGGACTGGTAAAGTCGCAGATATAGGGGAAAATGTTGATGGGAGAACTGGCCTGCGTGCGGAACGAGCCTGATGTCCAAGTACTTGTGTCTCCACTCCCACAGATGGTGCGAACATAGATATCATACACCACTCCGCTATCGAGACCCGTGAGGAGTAGCGTATCGGCTCCCGTGACAGGAATGCTGGTAAGGGTGTCCACATTGCAGCCTGCACGGCCATAACGAATATCAAACGTGCTGTCGGCACCATTGGCGGGAGTCCAGCGTAAACATGCGTCGGAAGTTGTAATCGTAGTGGCCACCAAGTTGCGTGGACGCACACAGCTGGGAGCTAGCACCAGCTGCACCTCGTCGAGGTAAAGGCTTAAATCGTCGTTCGGACAGTATTGGCTCAGTGTGATATAGCTACCTGTTCCAATATAGTCTGTCATTGGCACCTCGAAATCATGCCACGAGTGGTATTCATTCACAATAATGGTGTCTATCGGAGTGAACCCTACCATCCCAGGTGCGGTGCACACCCCTACCACAACTCCACCCGAACCATATTCTTTCATATGGCTGAAGTTGAGCTGCAATGTGTTGATGGGTAGTATGCTGGTGTCTACGCCTGGCAGTTGCACAATGGTGTAGGTGCTGTCGGGATAATGCATAGACAGATAGAGGCTATGTCCCGAATTGTAGCGGTCTTGCCTATCAACAACTTCGGGATAGTTGGAGCTGTATGTGGAATGGCCATACCAGCATTCCGGCACATGATTGCTGCCAGCAGTGGAGAGGGAATCGAAGTTGTGGCCGAAGGGCAGGGCCGTGATGAGTCCGCACTGGGTGCGAGCCACCACCGAGCTGGGACGTGAAGTGTCACCAACAGCACACAGCGCACGCACAATAACCGTGTAGCTGGTGCTAGACGAGAGGTTACCTATTGTATAAAAGGTGTCGTACACAACTGTTGTGACCGTGTCGCAGACCACCAACCATGCCGACTCCTCTCCTCCAGGCTGCCAATGCACGGCTATACTGTCAGAAGTGGTGTGGTCGACATGCACTAGTGGCGAAGGACAGGTGCTTCGCATCAACGACACATTGTCGATGGCCGTCGGAGGGTTGAATCCGATGCCGCTGTTGTTGGCCCAAGCGAATACTAGATTGTACACCCCCGTAGTACTCAAACGGAAGTTGCCTTCCACTGTGCGCCATGTGCTACTACCTGCTAGCGTGCGAGGTGTGCCGCAGTCTTCAGTCAGTTCTACCCATCCGACCGGACAGCTCCATGTGGCAAAAGTATTAGCGCTGCTTGTCGGATTTATATTCTCACTCCATTGGTAGCTGGAGGGGGCTAGAAACACGCGGGTAAAGTCGTTGTAGTGGCTTTCGCCTTGTCCGCGCCAGTCGTAGCTGTATACGAACTCGCCCGTCTCGGTGATATTGATGGAGCGAGTGGCATAGACGTAAGAAACAGCTGCGGTGTTGTAGCTGTTGGTAGCTCCTCCATCGTCAGAAATATAGAGGCTTTGCAAGCCACCGTTGTTCACAGCCGACCCAACATACCAACTGTTGGTTTGGTTGCCGTTGAGAAGTTCCCAACCGTTGTTTCCCACGGCTTCGAAGGAGCAATAATAGGGTAGCATGGCGGGAGCTGCTGCAAGGGTCCTACCTCTAACTGAGCGATAGGCACCGTATTCTCCGCCACCGCAGTCGGCAGCCACGTAGATATAATAAATCCTGCTACTGTCAAGCCCTGTAAGAATAAAGGTGGTGTCGTTCGAGATAGTTGAGTCGGTCGAGTGTCTACCAGGGATGAAATCGACCGTGTCATACTCCACCCTCCAACGCGTGGCCTCTCCAGTCTCTTCCCATTCGAGGGTGATGGAATTGAAGGTGGCGCCGGTCTGGGTAAGGTTGTCGACATGCGGACAGAGAGGTATCACGTCAAGCGTAATATCGTCCACGTAGGCTTCCCATGAGGAACTTGGGCGTGGAGGTATGGGACGGTTGGCACGCAGGGCCACATACGAGCCATTTCCAGTATAGGAATGAAGAGGCACCTCATACTCTGTCCAGTTGGTGTTGTTGCCCACATGGATGGTGTCGATACCCACAAAGGTGGTGATGTCTTCGGGGTCGGTCAGCGCACCCACTATAAAGACAGGGCTGTAGCTCGACTTAGCCCAGAAGGTCAGCTGCAAGTCTCTCACATGAAACACACTGCTGTCCACAGGAGGCAGCACCACAACTTGATAGTCACCATAGTCGCTGGTGGTGCCATTGTACCAGTCGAGGCTTTTGGTGCCACCAGAAGTATGGTTGTACAAGGCGTTGTTGCTCACATAGGGGTAACCGCCATAAGGGGCACCGTTGTTGATGCGGTGCCAGCAAGCGAGGAATGCACTGGTTGTGATGTTGGAACCTATGGGCTCAGCCTCAAAGTCCTGTGTGTAGGGCAGCTCGATGAGCGGTGCACAAGGCGTGGTCGCCGATAGTGTAGTAGTCATGGTGGTGTCGCCACACAGTGCCGTAACGCGGAACTGGCATTGTGTGTGAGGGCTAAGACCGTTGTAAATATAGCTTGTCAGGCTGGTGCCTATGAGGTCGGAGACCCAAGCACCAGAATTGCCATAACGGTGGGCTATATTCCAAGAGCCTTCCAAGTAGCCGGGTGCCCACATTATTTCTACTTCATAGGGTTCGACACGGACCACCCTCGCCAGCGGTGGGGCACAGCTGGCAAGGGTCATACATTCGCCCTGATAGAAGTGGATGGATGCCCGATTAGAGTAGGAACCATCGATAAATCCCGAATTGTAGTCGGATAGGGTGAAGGGGTCGGAGTTCTTATAGCGGCAGCGTGCCCTGTTGGCTGCGGGTTCGTAATAGCCGGTTATTCCCTCCGAGCTGGTCTGCGATAAGCCTATAGGCTGGTTCATGAAAGTGGTCATTATAATGCTGCTTGAGCCGTCCCAGACAAAGGGGGTCAAGAAGTCGTAGTGTTGCCAACCCGTCGTGCCCACTGGGTGGATGGCAGGGCCGTAGACCAGCTGCTGGGCATTGGGGTTCTCTAGCACGGCATCGTTGATGGTAGTGGTCGACGAGTTGCCCAAAAAGATGGTGAACTCTTTGTCGTAGGACGAGGAGGTGGTGAAGCCCAAGTCGATGCCATATATTCTTCCAGCAGTCAAACCTGCAGCGGTCAGCTCCGAAGCGGTATATATGGCTTGGTAGGCGGTATTGCCATACGTGCTGTATGCCAAGCAGCCCGACTGCCCGACGGTAGCATTGCTAAAGCGTATCGTGTCGGCTGTGGCGGGGTCCATCTCGACGCATGCAAGCGAGTGGGTGGAAAAGAAGATGCTGTCCCCTGTGTCGGAATTGCTGCCACAAAGGGCGCGGACTATCACTTTGTAGTCGGTAGCGGGAGTAAGGTTGGTGAGTGTGGCAAAGGTGTCGGTGACTATCATGTTTGGTGGATACGAGATGGAGTTGACGCTGTCGTACAATACGTCAAAACCGTAGGCTGTGGTCAGACTGGCTGTTGACCGCCAACTAATCATGGCCGATGTGGAGCCAATCTCGTCTGCTGTCAGACTCCTGATTTCGGGACATGGGGGCATTTCCCTGAGTGTGATATCGTCCATGTAGGCACCCCAAGTGGATGATGGGCGGTTGGCACGAATAGCCACATGGTTGCCAAAGCCGCCGTATGAATTGAAGTTGACAGTGTAGTTTCCCCATAACGTGCTATTGCTCACGTTCACCGTATCAACTGGTGTGAAAGTGTTGATATTGTATGGGTCGGTCATAATCCCTACAACGAATACGGGCGAATAGGAGGCGGAGGCCGAGCTGGCCCAGAAACTCAGCTGCAGGGTGTTGATGGGGTAGAGGTCGGTGTCTATGCTGGGCAGTACGACGCACTGGTAGTCGCCGTAGGTGACGACGGTGGTGTCATTGTACCAGTATAACCCTTTGATGCCGTCAGGAGTGTGATTGCTGAGGGTATTGTTAACATAGGGGTAGCCGCCATAGGTGGTGCCATTGTTCAGGTGGTACCAGCAGCCTATAAAGTCAGTACCAGAAGAGCTGCTGCCATTGGGTTCATACTCGAAGGTCTGCACATAGGGCAGGTTGTCAAGCGGCATGCACAACGTTCGGGTTTCACCTGTGACAAACGCACTGTAGCCTGCGGCGCACTCGGTGGCCACCGAGTAGCTGTAGGGGGTGTTGACCGTTAGTCCGGTGAATGTGTACGAGCTGTCCGTCAGAAAACTGACGGTGTCGGTATCCAACGTGACGGTGAAGCTGGTGCCGCCGTTGGGGTTCCATCTGATGGTCACCTCGTCGATGCTGGGGGTGGCAGAGACTTCAAGCGGGATATTGCACCAGTCATCAGTCAGCAGGATGTCGTCGACGATTAGATGGGCGTTGGACGAGGGTCGCGGACATTTGATGGCTATGAAGTTGCCCTCGCCCATGTAGTCGGTAAACGGAACAACGTATATCGCCCAGTGGGGTGTGATAGCCGTGTCGGAGAATGTGTAGACTGGTGTAAAGGTACTGGCGTCGTATGGATTGGCCATCACCCCCACGATGGGGGCGGGGTGGTCGCTTGCTACATGGGTCTTGGCGTAGAATGCCAGCGTGAGGTCGGAGATGCGATAGACCGAGGTGTCCACTCCCGGCAGGATGGCATACTGGTTGTCGGAAAACCCTGCCGCGGTCGACAGATACCAGTACATGCCCTTGTCGCTATTGTGTGCAAAGGCGGGCTGGTTGCTGATGTAGGGGAAGTGGCCGTAGGGACCTGTGGCATCATTGATACGTGTCCAGCAGTCGGGGAAGGCTTGGTCAAAGCTGACAGCACCTGAGTAGGGGCTTGACTCGAAGTCGTCGATATAGGGCAAGCTGTCGATATATGCGCAGGGGGTATGGAATGTTGTCGAATACCACATGCTGGTGTCTTCATCGCCACACAATGAGGCTACACGCACTGTGTAGGTGGTGTTGGCGGCACGCTCGCCGACAGTATAACTGGTATCGTACACGATGTCTGCCAATACGGTCACATTGGCCGAGTCGATTTCGACAATCCATGAGGTGGCATTTTCGTTTTCAGACCAAGTGAAGTCAAGCGAAGTGGGTCTGATGTTCCTAAATTGCAGGTTGTCGGGTCGAGGGCATGCGGGCTGGGCAAACACTATATTGTCGATAGCACCAGGGGGATTCAAGCCGCCACTTGCATCGTTGGCCCAAGCGAACACCAGACGGTACCTACCTGCCGACGGCAGCGTAAACTCAGAGATGAAGTTCTGCCATGACGGCTGGAGGTTCAACTTTGTGTCGAATCCCGTCAGGCTGATGAATCCCGACGGCAAGGGAGCGCTGCTCCAGTAGGAGGCGTTGGTGCCTCCCATAGGGTCTTGCCCTGCTATTAAGGGGTACGATACAGGAACCAGAAAAACGCGGATGTAGTCGTTGTTGCTTTCACCACTACATTGCCAGTCGTAGGAGATGGAGTAGCTACCAGAATCCAGCATAAATTCCCGATAGGCATAGGCAAACGAGGTAGAGGTGAAGGTATACTCGTTCGATGTGCCGCCCGTGTTTGAAACATAGAGGCTCCCTGTGCCTCCATTATGGGTGGCGGTGCCGATATGCCATTTGTTTGCCTGAAAGCCATTCGCGAACGCCCACCCGGCTGTTGCGGAGTCGCTGTCAAAGTCGCAAGTATAGTAAAACCTCTGCCCCTGGATTGTACATGGGACGGCTACCATCGTCGCCAAGAACAAGAGTATCTGTATGTACTTCTTCATCATAGAGGTGCTTTTTGAAATTGAAAAAAGAAAGCTGGCTGCCGCACAACATATTTTAAGCAGTCAAGCAATATTTATCTTATTATCAGCTTGCGGACCATGCTGGTGTTCTCGCCGGTGATGCGTACGAAGTAGGCCCCCGGTGCCAAGCGGTCCAGGTCGAAGCTCTTGGTGCAGTCGCCAGTGCAGTCGAGGGTCGCGGTGGTGAGTTCGCTGCCATGCAGGTCTACCACGACAATCCTTACCCTGCCGCTCACTCCGTTGACGATGACGGTGGCGCTGCCACCAGCAGGATTTGGGAAGATGGTGCAGGCGGGTTT
>JAEEGI010028514.1_pt1 | contig 10619 bp, 8 predicted proteins | sample 8958751 | NCBI WGS metagenome assembly JAEEGI01 (sample SAMN16246545, study PRJNA631951) | gut metagenome | biome: gut microbiome; feature: rumen; material: KS-attached | host: Bos | place: Iran: Karaj | collected 2018-10 | reverse complement strand
TCTTCCCCGCCTCGCAGCGGAAGGAGATGTCCTTCAGCACCGGGATGCCCTCCAGATAGGAGAAGTCCACGTGGCGGAATTCGATCTCCCCCTTCACGTCCTTCAGTTCCTTCGCCCTGGGCTTGTCCACGATCTCCAGGGGAGCGTCCAGGATGGCGATCACACGCTCCGCCCCCGCCAGGGCCTGCTGCATATTTTCCAGCAGGTTGGCCAGGCCGGTGACCGGCGCGTAGAAAAGGCCCAGATAGAGGACGAAGGCCACCACGTCCTCCACCGCCAGCCCCTCCCGGTAGGCCAGCAGGCCGCCGAAGGCCACCACCAGGATGGTGCCGATGGAGGAGATGAATTCCACGGAGGGGTGGAAGATGGCGCTGAGGCGCAGGGCGAAAAGCTGGGCGTCCACCTGCTCGAAATTCTTCTCGTTCACCTGCCCCGTCTCGTAATCCTCCCGGCCGAAGGACTGGATCTCATGGAGGCCGGAGAGATTGTCCTGGAGCTTGCCGTTGAGCTCGCCGGTCTTCTTCTGGGTCAGGCGGAACCAGGGCCGCACCTTTTTGGAGAAGATCACGCCGGAGAGGAGGATGAGGGGGATGGGGGCGCAGGTGATGAGGGCCAGCTTCCAGTTGATGGTGAGCAGGACGACGAGGACCCCCAGGAAGGTCACCAGGTTGGTGAAGCTCTCCGGGATGATGTGGGCGTAGAGCTGCTCGAAATCCCGGGTGTCGTTCACCACCCGGCTCATGAGGTCGCCGGTCTGCTTGTCGTGGAAGTAGCCCAGGTGCATCCGTTCCAGCTTGTCATAGGTCCGCGTACGCAGGTCCCCCACCAGGTTCCAGGCCGCCTTGTGGGCCAGGTAATTGCTCAGGAAGCGGAAGACCACCCGCAGGAGGTACAGGGCGGTGATGACGGCGGTGAGGCGCCAGACGCTGCCCAGGGCCGCCTTGTCCACCCCCCGCGCCACCAGGCCCGTCATGGCGGAAAGGGCCTTGGGGGCCGCCAGGTTCACCGCCGTGAGGCAGAAGGTGGAGAGGATGGCGATGATGTACAGGGCCTTGTAGCGGATCGCCTCCTTGCCGAGTCTCCAAAGTATCTTCATGGTTTCCTCCCGTTTTCCCGTTCCGTGATGTTTCCATCAGTATAGCATACAATGCAAAATGGTGTAAAGGGGAGGAAAAGCCTGCCCGGACGCAAATATCCCGCGGGCCGGGTTTGGCCCGCGGGATACGGTTCTTATCGCGCTTACACCCGGTGCTCTGCGCGGGAGATGATGTCGTTCTGCATCTCCGTGGTCATGTCCACGAAATAGGCGGAGAAGCCGGCGATCCGCACCACCAGGTTGTGGTAATCCTCCGGATTCTTCTGGGCCTTCCGCAGGGTGTCGGCGTCCACCACGTTGTACTGGATCTCCATACCGCCCTGATCGAAGTAGGTCCGGGTCATGTCCTCCAGCTTCCGGACGCCTTCGTCCTCCTGGATGGAGGAGGGATGGATCTTCAGGTTCAGGGCCATGCCGTCCAGATAATGGCCGTGCTCGAAGTTCACGGCGGACTCGAAGACGGAGGTGGGGCCGCAGACATCCCGCCCCTGACCGGGGCTGCAGGCGTCCGCGATGGGGTCGCCGGTCTTCCGGCCGTCGGGAGTCGCCCAGGTGATCTCCCCCTGGACCACATGGTCGCTGGCGCCGAAGGTGCCGCATTTGTAGGTGGTGCAGCGGCAGGTGGAGAAGGCGCGGGTGATGTTGTAGTACAGGTCCATGACGTACTTCATCTCTTCGTCCGCATAGGGGTCGTTGTTGCCGTAGTGGGGGACCTCATGCAGCACCCGCTGGCGCAGGGGCTCATGGCCCTTCCAGTCGTCCAGGATCGCCTGGAGGAATTCCTCCCGGGTGGCGATCTTCTTGTCGTAGACGATGTATTTCAGGGCCGTCAGGCTGTCCGCCGTGGTGGCGAGGCCCGTGGCGGTGCCGCCGTAGGAATTGTACTTCGCGCCGCCCTCGGACACGTCCTTGCCGGACTCCATGCACCCCTCAGTGGAGATGGAGAGATTCGGGAAGGGGAACAGGCGGGGGTATTCGTGCTCCGTCAGGTTGTTCAGAGAGGCGCTCCAGGTGAGCATCCAGCGGCAGATCTTCTCAAAGGCGGCCTTCACGTCCTCCATGGTCTCCATGTCGTAGAGATAGCCGGAGCGCACCTTGGCGGGACACTGGGCGCCGTTGATGGGATTGATGCCGTTGTTGATGGCCATGACCAGGGCGATGGCCCAGAAGATGCCGTTATGGCCCATGGCGGAGCCGTTGGGCGCGGGATAGTCGTTGCCGAAGCCGGTGATCTCCTGGCAGCCGATGAAGGCGAAGTTGCGGGCGTCCTCCAGGGAGAAGCCCACCTCCTTCATCAGGGCGGGGATGATCACGTCGTCGTTCTGCAGCAGGGGCAGGCCGCCCACCCGCTTGGAGGCCGCCATGGCGCAGTCCCACATCTCCCTGGGGGTGCCCTTGGTGATGCGCAGGGAGATGGTGGGGTCGTGGAGGTCCAGCCGGGCCAGGGTCTCCAGCACCATGTAGGACACCGGGTTCACCGCGTCCTCCCCGGTCTTGGGGTCGGTTCCGCCGATGGTGGTGTGCTGGAAGGAATTGCCGATGCCGGCAGTCTGGGCTGTCTTGCCGAAGCTGCCGCCGTAGAAGGTGTTGATCTTCAGGAAGAAGCCGTCCACCAGCTCCTGGGCCTCCTCCAGGCTGATGCGCCCGGCCTCCAGGTCGGCCTTCAGGTAGGGCCAGGTATACTGGTCGAAGCGGCCCAGGCTGATGACGCCGGGGTCGTTGTCCGACTTCAGGAACACGTCGTACATGAGGGCCATCTGGCAGGCTTCCCAGAAGGTCCGGGGCGTCTCCGTGGCGATATGGTCCAGGCTCTCGGCCCGGCTGAGGAACTCCGCCTTTTTCGCAGGGTCCCCGGCCTCCGCGGCCAGCCGGCGGGACAGGTCGGCATAGCGGCGGGTCAGGGTGATGGCCCCGTCGCAGGCCACGGTGGCGGCCTTGTAGAACATATACTTGCCGATGTCGTCCCCCATGATGTTGCCTTCATGGTCGTCCAGCCAGTCCTGGGCCTTCTTCCGGATGGCGCCGTAGCCCTGGCGGAGGATATTCTGGTAGCCGGGGGTCAGATGTCCGGGGGGCAGGTAGATGGGCCAGCCGCCGATCTTCCCGGAGGGGTTGGCCTGGAGCACGAAGAGCTCCTGCACCCCGTCGGGCAGCCAGTCCTGGGCCTCGAAGCCGCCCTCCAGCTCGGCCTTGGCCTTGGCGAGCTCCCGGAGCTCCTTCACGTCCTCCGGGGAGATGGCGAGCCTCTGGTGGGAGTAGAGGGGGTCCTCGTCCGGCGCGTGGTGCAGCCCGTCCGGCCCGATGGGCCAGGTGTTCTCGATATCCACGCTCAGCCAGGCGGAGCCGCCCGCGCCGCCCCAGCCCTTGTTGCCCAGGCCGCCGAAGAAGAACTCGTCTTCATGGAGGTTCAGGGGCATCCGTTCCAGGACGTAGAGAGAGATGTAGGGCTTCTGGAGCATGGGCGGATACTTGATGTACTTTTTCTTTGCCTCCAGCTGCAGGCGCGTTTTTTCCGCATCCGCTACGATCAGTCGGTCGCGGACCGCGTCCCGAAGCCGCGCTACACGCTCGGTATAGGGTTTGAACGCATACATGGCACATTTCCTTTCTTCAAAAGTCTGGGCGGTTTTGCCGCCGGCCCGCCCCCGCGCATACGGGCGGCGGAATCGTTATTTACCTGGATTGTACCACATCTCTGCCATGTTCACAATAGTGCTTATACGCCTCAACTTTTCGGAACAATTCTTTTTCCGAAACCTGCTCCCGTGACCTTGCCAAAGCCGTCGAAAACTGTTACCATAGAAGTTAGCGGAAGGATACTTCCGCGGTGCTTACCGATACATTCCCACCGACAGAGAAGGCAGTAAACAATGACCGGAAAACGGAGACGTTCCCCGCTGGGATTAACCATATTGGGTATCTTCCTCCTGCTGGATCTGATCCTGGCAGCTCTTCTCCTGAACCGCTGGCAGCTTCGGGTCCAGCTCCTGGGCGACGCGGTGCAGACTGTGGAATTCGGGGAAGCTTATCAGGATCCCGGCGCTGAGGCGGTTTTCGGCGGGGAGCACATCCTGCACACCCTTTTCAAGACGAAGGCCAAGGTCCGGGGCGAAGTGGACACCGGCATGCCGGGAGACTATACCCTCCTCTACTCCGCCGGGTTCCTCTGGTTCAGCGACAGCTGCACCCGCATCGTCCGCGTGGCGGACACCACGCCTCCGGTCATCACGCTGATACAGTCACCTGGAAGCTACACCCTGCCGGGCCTGGCCTATGACGAGGAGGGCTTCACCGCCATAGACGCCGCCGACGGCGACCTCACAAACATGGTGGAGCGCTGGGAGGAAGACGGCATCGTCTATTATCGGGTGGCGGACAGGGCCGGCAACGTCGCCCAGGTGCAGCGGCAGATCGTCTATGACGACCCCATCCCGCCCCTCCTCACCCTGCTGGGTGGGGAGCACATCACCGTTCCCTTCGGCGCGGGATTCGGGGAGCCGGGCTATGCCGCCATGGACAATGCCGACGGCGACCTCACTCCTTACGTCACCGTCAGCGGTTCGGTGGACACGGGCACGGCCGGGGACTATGAGCTGCGCTACACCGTGGAGGACAGTCGGCACAACCGCTCGGAGGTCGTCCGCATCGTCACCGTGGAGCGCCAGCCCGCGGGGACCGTGTATCTGACCTTCGACGACGGGCCCAGCAAGCACACCGAGGACCTGTTGGATATCCTGGCCAAATACGACGTGAAGGTCACCTTCTTCGTGGTGAACTACGGCTACAACGACGTGATCGGCAAGGAATACGCCGCCGGGCACACCGTGGGCGTGCACAGCGCCACCCACGACTACCACGCCATCTACGCCAGCGAGGAGGCCTACTTCGAGGACCTGCAGGCGATGAACGACATCATCTATGCCCAGACGGGGACCTACGCGGACCTCATCCGCTTCCCCGGCGGCAGCTCCAACACCATCAGCAGCTTCAACCCCGGCATCATGACCCGCCTGACCCAGGCGGTGGTGGAGCGGGGCTACACATATTTCGACTGGAACGTGAGCAGCGAGGACGCGGGGGGCACCACCGACCCGGACGTGGTGTTCCAGAACGTCATCGACGGCATCGAGGGGCGGAAGAATTCCGTCGTCCTCATGCACGACAGCAAGGGCTACACCGTGGAGGCGGTGGAGCGCATCATTACCTGGTGCCTGGACAACGGCTATGAGCTGCGCCCCCTCACGAAGGACAGCCCCACCGCCCACCACAGCGTGAGCAACTGAGGCAAAAGACGAATTCTCCCGGTCACCGGCCCAGGGCCGCGTGACCGGGAGATTCTTTATCCTTTCATAGCTTCCAGCAGATCGTCCAGCATTTTTTCAGACTTTCGGCCCGGCGAAAGCTCCACGCCGGTCATCACGTCCAGCACAGCCGGGTGCAGCCGCTCTATGAGCTCTGCGCAGTTCTCGCTCCGCACACCGCCCCCCAGGATGGTCGGGCAGCGGGCGGCGTCCCGCACGGCCAGGAAAAGGGAAAGGTCCGCCTTCAGGCCGGGGCGCGCCGCGTTTTCCGGCCCGCGGGCGTCCACCAAAGCGGCGCAGACCCCCGCATCCGACAGCTTTCTTCCGCATTCGGCGGGGTCCGCCGTCCCGAATTCCCGCAGCCGGGCCTCCGGGGAGGCGGGCACGGTCTTGATCACGCCGATGCCCAGAGGCGCCAGCTCCTCCGCCAGGGCGGCGGTCACTTCCAGGCTTTCCCCGCCGTGGAGCTGCACAAGGTCGGGCCGGAGGCCGATGGCCAGGGCGCGCAGCTTGTCCGGCTCGCCGCCGGTGACGATGCAGCTCTTTGCCCTTCCCCGGACCAGGGGCAGCAGCTCCTTGCAGCGCTCCCGGCTGAGGTTCCAGGGCACGGGCACGGGGTATTCCGTGACGAAGCCGCAGATCTCCACGCCCTTCCGGCAGCATAATTCCACGTCCTCTTCCCGCATGAGGCCGCAGACCTTCAGCTGCGGCCTCATGCTTCCGCCTCCGCTCTCGAAAGAGCGTCGTAAAAGGCAAAGGGGTCTTCCGCGCGCCAGATGGCGGTGCCCACCAGCACCCCGTCGGCCCCGCTGCTCAGGGCCCGGCGCACGTCGGCGGGGCTCATCAGTCCGCTTTCGCTGATGAGGAAGCTGCCGGGGGGCTTCAGGGAGGCCAGCTCCTCCGTGCGCCCCACGGTGCCCCCGTCCTTTTCCAGGGCCAGGATATCCCGGTTGTTGACGCCCAGCAGGGGGCAGCCCAGGGAGGAAGCAAAGCGCAGCTCGGCGGCGGTGTGGGCCTCCACCAGAGGCTCCAGCCCCAGGTCCTGGGCGGCGGCGCAGCAGCGGCGCAAAAGCTCCTCCGGCATGGAGGCGCAGATCAGCAGCACGGCGGAAGCGCCGCAGGCCGCAGTCTCCTCCACGTCCGTTACGCTTTGGATAAAGTCCTTGCGCAGCACCGGCACCTCCGCCGCCAGGATGATCTCCCGCATGAGCGCCAGGGAGCCGCCGAAGTGCTCCATCTCCGTCACCACGCTGAGGACGGGGGCCCCGGCCTCCGCCATGGCCTTCGCCGCCGCCGCCGGGTCCCGCCCGGCGAAGAGGGGCCCCTCCGCCGGGGAGACCATCTTGAAATCCGGGATCACGGGGACGAAGCCCGCCGCTCTCCGGGCCCGCAGGGCATCGAGAAAGGCGCTCATTCCTGCTTCGGGAAGGCGTTGGAATGGGCCACCAGGGCTTCCAGCTTCGCCATGGCCCGGCCGCTGTCGATGATCTCCCTGGCCAGGGCGATGCCTTCGGGGAAGGAGGCGGCCTTGTCCCCCACCATGAGGGCCCCCGCCGCGTTGAGAATGATGGCGTTTTTCCGGTGGCCTTCGATCTCGCCGCTGAAAACGCCCCGGATCACGGCGGCATTCTCCTCCGGCGTGCCGGTCTTGATATCCTCGATGGTGCAGCGCTGAAGGCCGAAGTCCTCCGGCGCGATCTCATAAGTCCGCACCTGCCCATCCCGCAGCTCATTGATCCTGGTCTTGCCCAGCAGGGAAATTTCATCCAGGCCGTCCAGACCGTGGACAAACATGGCCGTGGAGTAGCCCAGCTCCTTGGCCACGTAGGTCACCGTGTCCAGGATATCCGGCTTGTAGACGCCCAGCAGATGCCGGGGAGCGAAGGCGGGGTTGATCAGGGGCCCGATGATGGTATAGAAGATCGTCTTGATGCCCAGCTCCGCCTCCGGGGGCAGCACCTTGCACATGACGGGATGGAACAGGGGGGCGTAGATGAAGGCGATGCCGATATCCTCGATGAGCTTTTCCGCCTGGGCGGGGGTCAGCTCGATGTTCACCCCCAGGGCCTCCAGCACGTCGGCGCTGCCGGAGAGGCTGGAGATAGAGCGGCTGCCGTGCTTGGCGATGGGGATGCCCGCCGCAGCGGCCACCAGGGCCGTGGCGGTGGAGATATTGAAGGTGGAGAGGCCGCCGCCGGTGCCGCAGGTGTCCATCGTCTCGGCGCTGACCTTGGGATGCAGGGGGACGCAGTTTTGGCGCATGGCCTTGGCAAAGGCGGCCAGCTCTTCCAGGCTGGTGCCCTTCATCAGCAGGCCCACCTGGAAGCCCGCGATCTGCACGTCGGTGATCTCGTCCTTGTTGATGGCGGCGATGAGCTCGAAAATCTCCTGCTCGCTGAGCTTCTGGCCGCTGGTGATCTTCGTCAATATTTCCTTGTACATGGGGTTTCCTCCTTAGCTGAGTTCCGCAATAGCCTGTTTCATAGCCCCGACGTATCTTCCCACCCGTTCGGGCGCTTCTTTTCCGTATTCCTCCACGATGCGCACGATGGCACTGCCCACGATGGCCCCGTCGGAGAGGGCGGCCATGGCCCTGGCCTGCTCCGGGGTGGAGATGCCGAAGCCCACGGCGCAGGGGATCTTTGTGTTTTCCCGTACGGTGCGCACGATGGCGGCAAGGTCAGTGTTTATTTCGCTCCGCTCCCCCGTGACCCCCAGGCTGGAAACCAGATAGAGGAAGCCCTCCGCCTCCCTTGCGATCATGGCCACCCGATCCTCCGAGGTGGGGGCGATCATGGAGATGAGGTCCACCCCGTATTTCCGACAGGTCGGCAGGAATTCCTCCTTCTCCTCAAAGGGCAGGTCCGGCAGGATGAGCCCGTCGACGCCCGCTTCGGCGCAATTGGCGAGGAAGCGATCCGCCCCGTAGGAATAGACCACGTTGGCGTAGGTCATGAACACCAGGGGGATGGTCACGTCCTTCCGCAGCTCCTTTACCAAAGCGAAGACCTTGTCCGTGGTGACGCCGCCCTTCAGGGCCCGCAGGTTCGCCCCCTGGATCACCGGACCCTCGGCGGTGGGGTCGGAGAAGGGGATGCCCAGCTCGATGAGGTCCGCCCCGGCCCCCGCCGCCGCGCGGACGGCGGCCGCCGTGGTCTCCAGGTCCGGGTCCCCGCAGGTGAGGAAGGCGATGAAGGCCTTCCCGTGATCGAATGCCCGATGGATCTTACTCATGGATATCCTCCCCTCTGTAGCGGGCGATGGCGGCGCAGTCCTTGTCCCCCCGCCCGGAGACGGTGATGACGATGATTTTGTCCTTCCCCATGGTCGGGGCCAGCTTCATGGCGTGAGCCACGGCGTGGGCGGATTCGATGGCGGGGATGATGCCCTCCGTGCGGGAGAGGAATTCAAAGGCCTCCACCGCCTCGTCGTCCGTCACGGCCACGTACTCCGCCCGGCCGATGTCGTGGAGATAGGCGTGCTCCGGGCCCACGCCGGGGTAGTCCAGCCCGGCGGAGATGGAATAGACCGGGGCGATCTGGCCGAATTTATCCTGGCAGAAATAGGACTTCATGCCGTGGAAGATGCCCAGTTTTCCCGTGGCGATGGTGGCGGCGGTCTCCGCCGTGTCCACCCCCCGGCCCGCCGCCTCGCAGCCGATGAGCCTTACGCCCGCGTCCCCGATGAAATGGTAGAAGCTGCCGATGGCGTTGGAGCCGCCGCCCACGCAGGCCAGCACCGCGTCCGGCAGGCGGCCTTCCTTTTCCAGCAGCTGGGCTTTTGTCTCCCGGGAGATCACCGCCTGGAAATCCCGCACGATGGTGGGAAAGGGATGGGGGCCCATGACGGAGCCCAGGCAGTAGTGGGTGTCGGAGATGCGCTTGGTCCACTCCCGCATGGCCTCGCTCACCGCGTCCTTCAGGGTGGCGGTGCCGGTGGTGACGGGGATCACCTCCGAGCCCAGGAGCCGCATGCGGTAGACGTTCAGGGCCTGGCGGATGGTGTCCTCCTTTCCCATGAAGACCACGCACTCCATGTCCATGAGGGCCGCCGCCGTGGCGGTGGCCACGCCGTGCTGCCCCGCGCCGGTCTCCGCGATCAGCCTCGTCTTCCCCATCTTCTTCGCCAGCAGGGCCTGGCCCAGCACGTTGTTGATCTTGTGGGCCCCGGTGTGGTTCAGGTCCTCCCTTTTCAGGTAGATCTTCGCGCCGCCCAGCTTCTCCGTCAGCCGCCGGGCGTAATACAGCCGGGAGGGCCGCCCGGCGTATTCGTTCAGCAGCTCCGTGAGCTCTGCGTTGAAGGCCGGGTCCTCCTTGTAAAAGTTATACGCCTTTTCCAGTTCGATCACCGCGTTCATCAGCGTCTCCGGGATATACTGCCCGCCGTGGACGCCGAATCTTCCCGCCGGATTCGTCATTTTCCTGCTCCTTTCTCATTGCAGCCGCCAGGATCCTCTCTCCGCAAAGCGCGAAGCCGCGCAGCGCAAGATCATCCGGGCAGCCTTTCCGCAAGCACATCTCCACTCATCCTGGATCGCGAGGTATTTGCTCAACAGCATCCGCCCGCCGGACGGCGGCGACGAACGCAGCCATTTTCCCTTCGTCCTTCCGCCCGTCCGTTTCGATCCCGGAGCTGACGTCCACCGCGAAGGGTCTCAGAAGCTTCACGGCGCTTTCCACGTTCTCCGCGTTCAGTCCTCCTGCGAGGAAAAAGGGCCTGCGTATCCGGTCTGCCCACTGCCAGTCAAACACGCTCCCCGTGCCGGCGCCGGAATCCAGCAGCACATGATCGGCGCTGCTGGCCTCCGCCATTTCGGCGTCACGCGCCGTCCGGATGCGGAACGCCTGGATCACCGGCCGGGCGGTGAGCTGCCTCAGATGTCGGATATAGCCGCCGTTTTCATCCCCGTGGAGCTGCGCTATGTCTATGACGCCGCTGTTCAAAAGCCCCGCGACGACTTCCGGCGCTTCGTCCGCAAACACGCCCACCGCCGCGATATCCGGCAACAGCAGCTCTTTCAGCGCCGCAGCCTGCCGAGGCGTCACGTACCGCTTGCTCTGCGGCGCAAAGACGAAACCGATATAGTCCGGCTTCAGCGCGTTGGCCGCTTCCACGTCGCAGGGGCGGCTGAGGCCGCATAGCTTGATCTTCGTCATACCGCGCCCCGCAGCTCAATAAGCTTCGCCGCCTTATCCGGCGCACGCATCAGCGTTTCCACCACC
>JAEEGI010028508.1_pt1 | contig 10620 bp, 6 predicted proteins | sample 8958751 | NCBI WGS metagenome assembly JAEEGI01 (sample SAMN16246545, study PRJNA631951) | gut metagenome | biome: gut microbiome; feature: rumen; material: KS-attached | host: Bos | place: Iran: Karaj | collected 2018-10 | reverse complement strand
GTTCTCCTCGGCCTTGGTGTCGCCCATGTAGCCCGTGGGCACCTTGCGCTCCAGCTCATAGTCACACTCGGCCGTCAGCAGCTTATATATATAGTGGTGTTGCTGTTCGCTGAGCTTGTCCCAGAGGAAGAGGGCGCTATAGGCCACGCTCATGGCCCAGAGGGAACTCTCCCATACGTGGTCGCGCTCGCTGACGGAACCCCAGTAGCGGCCATCCGAGCAGGGCTTCAGCTTGTTGGCCTTGTGGGTGGAATAGGCAAAAACGAGCGATTTCATCGCCATCTGCTCCACATCGTCCCAGCTCACGCCTTGCGGCAGCGTCACCTTGCCACGCGCATATTTGCACAGGAAGGCACACACCATGCCCATGTCGGCATTGCTGCGCACGCCGTCCTCGTTGCTGCGCATGGTGTTGTTCGAGCGGAAGCAGCCACAGGCCTCGCCCACGCTGTTGGGTTCCTGACAGGGCTGGAAGTCGCTCTTCATGTAGGTGGTGAAGCGCGCCAGCATCTGCAACAGACTGTCCTGCATCTGTTGCTCGCCGAAGGGGTGCTGACCCAGCAAACACGTGGCACAGCACAGCGATAAGAATAGGAGGGAAAGCCGTTTGTTCAACATTGTTCAGTTTTTTTGCGTTTTTAGCCACTCATGTTCAATGATGACACACAAGTTTGTTGCAAAGATAACGCAAAAAGCAGAAACCACAAAACTTTTACGCTATTTTTCTTGCTGAATAATTGGTTGTTCAAGAAAAAAGCCTTACTTTTGCAAAGAAAAAAAAGAATAAACATATCACATGACGTATCTGATTATTGCCATCGCAGCGTTGCTGCTGGTTTTTCTGCTTTGGGTCTACAACAGTCTGGTGCGGCTGCGCAACAAGGTGAAGGAGGCGCTGGCCACGATGGACGTGTGCCTGAAGAAGCGCTTCGACCTGGTGCCGCAGCTGGTGGAGGTGGTGCGCGGCTATGCCGGCCATGAGTCGCAGGTGCTGCAGGACTTGGCGCGCAAGCGCAGCAGTGCCGTGGCCGACGGCGACCTCGCACGGCGATTAGGCGGCGAAGCGAACATCAGCGAGGAGCTGAAGCGCATTTTCGTGGTGGCCGAGGACTACCCCGACCTGAAGGCCAACCAAAGTTTCCTGAAGCTGCAGGAGCAGCTGTCGGCGATGGAAGACGAGATTGCCCTGTCGCGCCGCTACTACAACGGCAGCGTGCGTGAGTATAACAACCAGTGCCAGCTGTTCCCGCTCAGCTTGGTGGCCAGCGCCTTCGGCTTCAAGGCCATGCCTATGTTTGCAGTGGCCAACGACCGTGAGCGCCAGACTGTTGACGTAAAGCTCTGAACCGTAGATACCGATGAAACCGCGCATTTTTATCCTTTCGATGCTGCTCTCGGCCCTGTTGCCCGCCATGGCCAACCGGGGTGGCTTCCACTATACGCATGTCGACGTTAAGGCTGTGGTGCACGTCGACAACACCTGGGACGTGCAGGAGACTTTCGACATCTTCTTCGACGAGCCGCGCCATGGCTTCTACCGCTATATACCACGCAACTACACCCTGTGGCACGACGTGAGCGACGAGCTGCAGACGGGCAGTGAAGAGCTGCGCCAATTTGATTACGAGTGCGACATCGACCGACTGAAAGTGGCCGACTGGGACTACACCACCGAGGATGGCGACGACGCGTTCGTCATCCTACGCATCGGCGACGAAGACCGCGAGGTGAGGGGCCATCAGCGCTACGTCATCAGCTACCGCTATGGCTATCCCGACGACCGACGACCACAGTTCGACTATCTCTACCACACCATCCTCGGCACCGATTTCGAGCAGCCCATCGACAGTTTCAGCTTTCGCGTGGAGTTCGACAAGCCCCTGCCCCATTCCATCGCCGACGACCTGAAGGTGTATGCTGGTGAATATGGCAACCAGAGCGGCATGATGAACAACCTCACGGTGGACGCCACGCCCACCGTCATCAGCGGCACGGCCAGCGAGGTGGCCCCCCGTCAGGGCGTCACGCTCTATGCCCTGCTGCCCGCCGACTACTACGAAGGCACCCGCACGGTGAACTACTTCTGGCACCGCCTGTTCCTTGCCCTCAGCATCGCCTGCGTCCTCGCCATCGTGGTGATGATGCTGCGCACGAAGCACAAGCACGTCACCAAGGTGATAGAGTTCTATCCGCCCGAGGATGTATGCTGCGCCGAGGTGGGCTATATCATCGACACCAAGGTGGACTCCGTCGACATCGCCTCGCTCATCCCCTGGCTGGCTGAGAAGGGCTACATCAGCATCGAGGAGGTGCAGAAGGGGAAAATCTTCAAGAGCACCGACCTGAAGCTGACACGTCTGAAGGACCTGCCACGCCACGCACCCCGCTACCAGCACCAGCTGATGAAGCTGCTCTTCGGCAATGGCCACACGGTGAACCTGAAGAGCCTGGGCGAGCACCCCGAAGCCATGGAGCGGCTGAAGAAAGCGCTGACCAAGGAGTTTACGGGCAAGCGGACACTCACGCAGCAGTCGTGGGCCGTGTGGCTCTACCATCTGCTGGCCGTGGTGGGCACACTGGCACTGGCCACCAACACCGTCGTCTGCACATGGAGCTTCGAGCACTTCCTCTATGCTGGCATCTTATATTTCTTCCCCTTCGCCTGTTTCTATCTGTGGCGACTGGCCGCCAGCCCCGGCGACATCGTGGCCAAGTGGTGGTGGCGGATGCTGGGCTTCGTGGGTAGGCTGCTGGTGTGGGGCGTCGTCGGCGTTCTCTACTACATCTGTGTCAATGCCTATGGCATGCCCCTGTCGTGGCAAGCCATCGCAGCCATCTACGTCGTGAGCATCGCTTTGGCTGAGCTGATAGGACACTTCAACGTCAACACCGACTATCGCACACAAATGATGGGGCGCCTGCTGGGCTTCCGCGAGTTTATCAAGACTGCCGAGAAGCCGCGCTTGGAACAGCTGCAGACCGACGACCCGCAGTATTTCTATCGCATCCTGCCCTACGCCATGGTGTTCGGTCTGAGCAACAAATGGGCCGACCTGTTTCGCGACGTGGAGATGGAGCGCCCGTCGTGGTACATCAGCGCCCGTCCCCTCATGGGCTACGACTTCACGCGCAGCATGACCAGCAGCCTCTTCACGGCCTCCAACAGTGCCATCACCACCATCAGCCACAGCAGCAGTTCCAGCAGTGGCGGCAGTTTCTCAGGTGGCGGCTTCAGCGGCGGCGGTGGCGGCGGCGGTGGCGGCGGCAGCTGGTAAGGTTTTTTAAGTGAAGAGTGAAGAATGAAGAATGAAGAATTTGCTACCGCAATGGTCTTCTCTTCACTTTATCGGGTTTCGCCCTCCCCCCTTACATTACTTTATACGCATCCCATCAGAATATCTCCGCCGCTCCCCCCGCCCCTGCTTTAGGGACGGGGGGAGCGGCGGAGAATTGCGGTAGCAAATTCTTCACTCTTCATTCTTCATTCTTCACTTAAAATGCTGAGCATTTGGGTGTAGATGTGCAAGGCTTGCTCAAGCTCTGAGAGGCAGATGAACTCGTTGGCAGAGTGGGAGCGCGACGACTGCCCTGGCCCTAATTTCAGCGAGGGGAAGGGCATCAGCGCCTGGTCGCTCAGCGTGGGCGAGCCGAAAGGCTGCAGTCCCAACCGCAGACAGCACTGCACAAGGGGGTGGTCTATCGCGATGGCCGACGAGCGCAGCCGCAGCGAACGGGCTTGCAGACGGCAGCGGCGCATGTGCTGCTGCAGAAAGCCGAGCAGCTCCTCGTTGGTGTATTGCTCGGTGGGCCTCACGTCGAGCACGAAGTGCAGACGGTCGGGCACCACATTGTGCTGCGTGCCGCTCTCCACCTGCGTCACCGTCATGCGCGTATCACCCAGCAAGGGGCTGACGCGCTCAAAGCGGTAGTCGCGCAGCCACAGCAGGTCGTCGAGTGCCTCATAGATGGCATTCACGCCCTCGCCGCGCGCCGCATGGCCGCTCACGCCGTCGGCATAGCCATCGACGACCATCAGTCCGCGCTCAGCCACGGCGGGCTGCATGCCCGTAGGCTCGCCCACAATGGCAGCATCGATGTGTGGCAACAGGGGCAGCACACGGCTCAGTCCGTCGCGCCCCGACACCTCCTCCTCGGCCGAGGCCAGATACACCAGGTTGTACTTGCTGAGGCCACTGCCCAGCCACCAGCGATAGGCCATGAGCAGCGTCACCAGCCCGCCGCCGCAGTCGTTGCTGCCCAAGCCGTAGAGGCGGTCGCCCTCGATGGTGGGCGTCAGCGGCTGGCGCGTCCACGAGGCCACCGCCTTCACCGTGTCGATGTGGGCATTGAGCAGCAGCGTGGGCCGCTGGTCGTCGTAGTCGGGGCACACCGCCCACACATTGTTGCCTTCGCGCCGTGGCTGAAGCCCCCACTGCTGCATGTGCTGCTGCATCAGCATGGCGGCGGCATCCTCCTCACGGCTCACGCGCGGCGTGGCAATAAGTTGGCTCAGCAGGCCAACAGCATCGTCAAGATAGCATTTCATTTCCATTCCTTTTGTGTTCTATGACGGCAAAATTACGAAAAAACGAAGAAAAAGCCAAAGCAAGCAGCAAAAAAATGACCTGCACAGCATGCATCTTGTTTTTTTTCACTACCTTTGTGCACAAATAACCATATATACGCTTATGACTCTACAATTCAAAATCCAACTGCGCAGCATCACCAATCCCCCTGTGTGGCGGCGATTGGTCATTCCGGGCGACTTCACGTTCCACCAGTTTCATCAGGCCATCCAGGAGGCTTTTGGCTGGTTTACAGAACACATGTATATGTTTCAACAGAAGCCATACAGCCGAGGCTGGACAATGATGGACCTCTGCGACGAAGAGACCCGCGAGATGAACAGGGATGCCGATGATGCCAACCAGCAGCAGGTGGCCTCTTTCGTGAAGGTGATGGGACTAAAGATATTCGTCTACATCTATGATTTCGGCGACTACTGGATTCACGACATCACGCTGGAACAAATCAACGACGATGCCACGCTGGAGCATCCCGTCTGCCTGGCGGGCAAGGGTGCATGCCCCTACGAGGACTGCGGAGGGCCAGGAGGCTACGAAGCGATGAAAAAGGCCTTCGCCACCGATCCTTACGGCGACGATGCAAATGAATACCGAGAATGGATAGGCCTGGACGAAGACGAGATGCTGGACCCCGACTTCTTCGACTTGGAAGATACCAACATAGCACTAAAGGATGTGCCATGGGATGCAGAGCAAGAAATAGACGTAGCCGACTTGCCTGACGATGAAGAAGATGAAGATGACGACGGCTTCGACGATTATGAAGAAATAGACGATGACGACGATGATGAACCATTGTGGGATGATGAAGAGGACATCCACGACCCCGTCACGATTGCCGAGATCTTAGACCGTGTGGAAAAGGATGAACTCATTGAGCATGCACACGACCTGGGATTAGAACTCGACCCAAAAGGCAGACTGAATGACCTGAAGCAGCAATATGCGCAGCACCTTATCACACACCCCCAAGAACTGCTGCAACAGTTGTCGATGTACGATTTGCTAACGTTGAAATGTCTCAGCGAAGCCCCCAACAAGCTCAACCTCGTGACAGTCTACGAGAATTTCTTCCCTTCGCTCCTCATCGAGTATTACATGGCCGAGCCAGTCTATGGCAGAAATGACTACTTGCAGATTCCCACCGACTTGTGGCCAGCGTGGGAACCCCATGTAAGCGAAATCATCAACGACCAAACATTGAAGATGCGCTCGTGCAGACTGGGAATCATTGAAGGTTTGTGCAACCTCTACGGACAGATTACGCGCCGCTTTGCCAAGCAAGAACTCGTCAAAGCAACCTTTGCGAAGGACACCGAGCAGGCCGACGACATCCTCAACGACCTGCAGCAACACTCATTGCAAATGAAGAGAATGGGGTTAGGCCTCAGCGACAACATCGAATACACCAACGACGATTGGATTTACATCTCAGAATACGGATGGCAATCCCAAGAAGAACTGATGAAACAGGCCAAGCTGAATGCCAATAAGGACTACCGGGTCTTCAATCATGCAGACATCGTACCGGCCTCGCTTGAACCTTTCCCCACCATCCCCAACGAGCGGCAGGAGACGTTCAGCAATTTCCTCAAGCAGAAACTGAAACTGAACGAGAGTGAGGTTGTTGACTACTGCCATACTATTTGGTACTACGCCATGACAACACCCGAAGGCGACAACGACAATTCTCCTGGCTGCTTCTTTGTAGATTGTGTCCTCAATTTTTCCGATGTTGACATCGACAAGGCGCTATTCTTCGAGGCATTGGCGCAGCTCGACGACTACCTGAACCACATGCCACATTGGAAGCTCTGCGGCTACACGCCTTTAGAGGCTGGTGCCCCGCTCTACCACTATATCGACATCTACCACTACAAACGGAAGTTCAGCTCGCATGACGACGACCAGTCGTGGCTACACCCCACCATGCCCTACATCGCACCCAAGACTCCCGGTCGCAACGAGCCGTGCCCCTGCGGCAGCGGAAAGAAATACAAAAACTGCTGCGGGAGGGGAAACTAAATATAGTTAGGAGTTAGGAGTCTTTTTGAGTTAGGAGTTACGAGTTAGGAGTTAGGAGTTCTTTGAACGCGCATTGATGCGGCATTCTAATACTAAGAACTCGTAACTCCTAACTCGTAACTCCTAACTCAAAAGAACTCCTAACTCGTAACTCTAAAGTACCAATCGGAAGCCTAAGTCCTGGGCCTTGTCGGTGGGGGCATCGGTATGGCGGTAGGTGTTGCGGCAGTTCACGGCTGGCGTTGTCCAACTGCCACCACGGTTCACCCTCATGTTGCCATCCGACGGCCCTTGCGGATTGTCGGCACTTTCAGCATCGTAGTAGCCAAACCAGTCGTTGCACCACTCGCGCACGTTGCCACTCATGTCAAATATGCCCAACTCGTTGGCCTCTTTGCCTCCCACTTCGTGCGTGGTGGCATCGCTGTTGGAATAATACCATCCGCAAGCTCCCAAAACCGAATTGCCACTGTATTTGGAGCCATCCGACTTGTTGCCTCCCTTTGCGGCATACTCCCACTCCGCTTCGGTGGGCAGACGGTAGTTGAGTCCCGACTCCGCATTGAGCAGGGCGATGAACTCCTGCACCTCGTCCCAGGTGACGTTCTCCACAGGAAGGTTCGCACCCTGATGGGCCGACGGATTGCTCTCCATGGCGGCCATCCATTGCGCTTGCGTCACCTCAAACTTGCCAATGGAGAAGGTGCCTACCATCGCCTCATGCACCGGCGACTCAATCTGATAGGCCGAAGCGTCATAGTTCTGACCGTTAGAGGAATTCTTCTGCGCACCCATGAAGAACGAACCTCCCTCTACGTCGACCATCTCAAAGCTTTCAAACCACTGGCATCCTGCTTGCGCCAACGTGATGTGCTGGGATATGGTGCCAAAGCTGATGGTGATCATCCCAGTGCGCTCCTCCATGCTGTAGTTCCTGCCTATGGCCAGCTCCAAGTGGTCGTCGACCTTCTGTGCGCTGCACCACTCATTGCTGTTGTCAAACGTCCACTGCACATTGCTTTGGATGGGTATCGACAGGGTTTCGCCCCTGCTGCTTACTTCCACCGAGCTGCTCTCAACAGCTATCTCCGCCCCATTCTGGGTCACCTTGATTTCGCGTTGCACAGCGCCGTTGGCGGTGATCTTTATCACGTCGACACGCTGTTCCGACGAAGGGTTGGCCTCCACCATCACGCGGATTCTGTTTTGCTGCTGGCGCACCAGTAGCCACTCTGCGGCATACTCACAGTTCCAGTCGGCTTCCGATGCCACATCCACCACCTGCTCGCTCTCTTCGGGCGAGAACGTCAATTCACTTTGCGATACGGACAGATTGACATCGTCATCGTCCTTGGTGCAGCCTGCCATCAGCACAAGCGCCACCATTGTATATAATACCTTTTTCATTTTGTATAGTGCTTGTTAAAGATTCCAACATTACAATCATCGTCTACGAGCGGCTGGTTGAACACCCTGCTTGCTGCTGCCGAGGAGCCGGTCTTGTGGATGCGCAACGCTGCGTAGCATCCGCCGTTGTCCACCACCTTGCTGCAATCCACATAACCGCTGTCGTCGGTTGCCAGCGACACCTCGAAGCCGTCCTTGCGCTGCTGGTCGGGGTTGTCGTAGAAATAGAAGTCGAAGATGCCGTTCAGCGTCTGGCTGGAAGAATTATACGTAGCGGTGATGTGCACGCGCATGGGGCTTCCGTCGTAGTCGTTGGCCTCGGTGGTATAGTCAATCACATTGCCCGTCTTGTTGTTCAGGTCGAAGTCGAAGCTGATGACGTCGTAGCTGTGGTTGGTGCATCTGAAGCCCAAGTGATACTTCGCCTCCGTCTCTATCTGAATCCACTTGTCCTTGTCGGCCACCCAGTCCCATTTCAGCCATTTGATGGTGGGGGCGGCATAGTAGACGGCCCCTGCCTGCAGCCCTGTGGCGTTCACGTTGTAGTGCCGCTGCCCTTTGCGGTCGGTGCTGGTAGGCTCAGGATAATAGCTGGCGTCTTCGGTATAGTCTCTTTTGTAAATCTTCGTACCCGTCTTCACGCCAAGCGGCTCAAGCAAATAGTAGGTGTCGCTCTGCCAACTGATGTCGGCCGATGATGATGCGCCCACGGCATCGAAATCACTCACGTTGGGGAAGAGCGAGAGCGTCCGCTTGACGAAGGGGATGTCGGGCAGGTCGATGCTGAACGGTTCCACTTTCTTACCAAACAGTTCGGCTCTGCAATATGCGCGCCATTCCATGCCAATGCCTATCTCCACTTCGGGATTGAAGTCAAAGGGGTTCAGGCTCGACAGCGATGCCTCGGCTTTAAGATAGGCATTGGGGTAGCACTCCACGCCGATGCCGGTTGTAGCGGTGAACACGCCCACGTTGATCTCGAAGCTGGGGCCGAAGCTGAACTTACCGCTGGCCTCAAATTCGGTAATATACCACGGGTTCTCTTTGCTCACGGGAGGATTGTCGTGCTCCGGTTCCGACCATTTCCACTTCTTCCACACCCGATGATAGCGCCAGCTCTTGTTGTATCTCAGTTCGATGGATGTCGAGAAGTCGCCTTCCAACTCGGCCTTCAGCCAAATGGGGATGGTGATGGGGAACGCCACGCCGCCGACAACGACCACCGACTTGAACGTCAGCTTCGGAGTTTCCCACGTCTTCTTGCCGTTTTTCGAACCTGGCATGTCAAGCTGCTTGATGTGGCCGGTGATTTTTCCTCCCACCGTCAGCCGAGGACGAATGTCCACGTCGATATATTTCACGTCGTCCTTATTGTCCATTTTTATATCACTGCCTTCAAACGACAGTTCCAGCACACCGTCGACGTCGATCTTATCCTTGGTGAAAGCCTTTATCCACTTCTCGGGGATAGGTATCGACAGCTTCTTCTTCTCCCAGTCGAACTCCGTCACTTTGTGGCGGTCTTCATCTTCGTCTTTGTCCGTAAACCAGCCGCGCGTAGCCCTGCTTTCTGCCGCAGCCTCGTCGTCGTCGTCAATATCCTTGATGTAGTACTCCACGGGGTTGCCCTCGTCGTCGAAGACGCCCAACACATGGTCGATTTTCGTCAAGTCCACATCGAGCGACAAATTAGGGTAGGCCTCGTCCAATGGCACCGTTTCGGTTGTCACCGTGACGACATCGCCTTTGTCTACCGACACTACACGCCCCAGGAAGCCGTAGGGTGTGTTCTCCGTGACGGGCATTTGAATGATAGTGCCCACTGGCGGCAGCAGATTGTCGGGGGTGCTGCCTTCAAACACGATTGCGTTTTCGGCCAGTGCTTCCAAAACATAGTTTGCCTCCGCCTCCGTGTAGACCTTCACTTCGCTTTTAGGCTCATTGAAAGGGAGCGGGGCTGCCAGCTCATCCTTGTCTTCGGTGCAAGAGAAGAGCAGGGCGCCAAGAATCCATAATAAAAATAATGACTTTCGCATAATAATAAATGTTTAGTGAAAGATGATTGAATAACGTTTTTTTTGGTTTAAAGACAAAAACCAATAAAAAGTAACCCATGCGCCGCATGTTTTTTTGAAAATGATTATCCGCAATCAAGTGACAAGGGACGTTGAAAGACGATTTCTCCGCTTTAGGATGCAGCAGAAGCCCCGGAGGGGCGGCAGAATACAGGCAGGGGTGTAACCCCTGTAAAAGTAGACGGAACGAAAGCCCCGGAGGGGCGACAGACTATCCTACCTTCACAGTGACGCGCACCTGCCTTGACGATTGGTGCTCACCGTCGGACGATTGGTTCTCACCGTCGGCTTCTGTCGCCCCTCCGGGGCTATTGTGGGTGGATCGTTTTTACAGGGGCAATGCCCCTGCCTGTATTCTGTCGCCCCTCCGGGGCTTATACGTTCATTATAATCGTCCTAAATTATTCACTTAAATGATTATCCGCAATCAGGTGACAAGGACGCTGAAAGCGTCCACTCTCAATAGCCGTAGAAATGGTTTTCCGCAATCAGGTGACAAGGACGCTGAAAGCGTCCACTCTCAATAG
>JAEEGI010028507.1_pt1 | contig 10620 bp, 6 predicted proteins | sample 8958751 | NCBI WGS metagenome assembly JAEEGI01 (sample SAMN16246545, study PRJNA631951) | gut metagenome | biome: gut microbiome; feature: rumen; material: KS-attached | host: Bos | place: Iran: Karaj | collected 2018-10 | reverse complement strand
TGATACGTTCGTGGCCGTTATGTTCTTCGATACTGGTTTCGCCGCGGACCACAATACGTCCCCTACCCGTCTCAAAAGCCTCGCGCACGCCCTCATATCCATAAATGACACCTGCGGTGGGGAAATCCGGTGCTTTGATGTACTCCATCAGCTCCTGGATGGTGATTTCCGGGTTGTCGATATATTCAATGATGCCGTCAACGCACTCACTGAGGTTGTGAGGAGCCATGTTGGTAGCCATACCGACAGCGATACCGTTGGTGCCGTTCACCAACAGCGTGGGAATCTGGGTGGGCAACACCGTAGGCTCTTGCAGTGAGTCGTCGAAGTTGTTTTGAAAATCAACAGTGTCTTTCTCAAGGTCGTCCAGCATCTCCTCGGCGATCTTCTTCAGACGGGCTTCAGTGTAACGCATAGCGGCAGGACTGTCGCCGTCAACACTTCCGAAGTTACCCTGACCATCCACCAAAGGATAGCGCAAAGACCATGGCTGGGCCATACGGCACATGGCGTCATACACAGACGAGTCACCATGCGGATGGTACTTACCCAGCACCTCACCGACGATTCTCGCCGACTTCTTGTAAGCACTGTGCGAGCTGACACCTAATCCCAACATGCCATACAGCACACGTCTGTGGACGGGCTTTAACCCGTCTCTCACATCAGGCAACGCACGGGATATAATCACCGACATCGAGTAATCGATGTAGGCCGATTTCATTTGATTTTCAAGATTAACCTTAATTATTTTTTCTCCTGAAAGGTTTTCTTCTTCCATCATTTCACTCATTCCTGTTTTCTGTTTAAATGCCTATTTTATTTGCAGGCGCAAATTTACAAAAAATCCCTTTCCCCCTGTCCAAAAAAACAAAAAACATGAATTTTTGTCAATTTAGCCCTAAAAACGAGCGAGGAGCGATTTTTGTTATTACCTTTGCATCGAATTTTTTAATACGGAAGACAAAGCATTATATTCATGGATGCCAAATTTTCACCAAGAGTACGTGACATTATGTCACATAGCCATAGCGAGGCGTTGCGGTTAGGGAACGCCTATATCGGATTGGAGCACCTTTTCTTAGGAATGTTGAAGGAGGGTGGCAGCGCTGCCATACAGATTCTGATCAACCTCAACCTCAACATCGAGATCTTCAAGCAAAAGCTGGAGGCCTCCATCAAGGTAGTCAATCCCTCCAAGCCAGCCAATGAGAACCTTCCGCTGACGAAACAGGCGGAAAGAGTGTTAAAATACTCATACATCATCGCCAAGGAATTCCGCAGTGAATTGGTAAGGTCGGAACATCTCATGTTAGCTATCCTTCATGAGCGGAACAACATCATCTCACAAAATCTGGAGTTCGAGGGTATCACCCATGACAACTTCAAAGCAGAGTTGATCCGTTACAACGCGGAGATGGGCAAGGAACTCCCCGAGCAACCGATGCCACAAGAGCCTGTGCAGGATATCTTTGGCGGCGATGACGAGGACGAAGAGGACGACTTGATGCAACCGACCCGTGAAAAGCCGAGAAAGACCAGCAACATCAAAAGCAAGACCCCGGTGCTGGACAACTTCGGTCGTGACTTGACTCGAGCTGCGGAAGAAGGACGCCTCGACCCTATCGTGGGACGCGATAATGAGCTGGAACGTATTGCCCAGATTCTCAGCCGTCGCAAGAAAAACAACCCCATCCTGATCGGTGAGCCAGGCGTGGGCAAGTCCGCCATCGCCGAAGGCTTGGCCATCCGCATCACTCAGCACAAGGTCTCCCGCACCTTATTTAATAAACGTCTCGTGATGCTCGATATCGGAAGCGTGGTGGCCGGCACCAAATACCGTGGACAATTCGAGGAGCGCATCAAGGCCATCCTCAATGAGTTGGAGAAAAACCCCGACATCATCTTGTTCATCGACGAGATTCACACCCTTGTCGGAGCAGGCAACGCCAACGGGTCACTTGACGCCTCGAATATGTTCAAACCCGCTCTGGCACGAGGCGAGTTGCAGTGCATCGGTTCAACAACACTCGATGAATACCGCCAATATATAGAAAAGGAACGTCGTTTCCAGAAAATCATCGTGGACCCCACCACACCAGAGGAGACTGTGGAAATCCTGAACAACATCAAACAGAAATATGAGGACCATCATCTGGTGTCCTATACTCCAGAGGCTATCGAGGCTTGCGTGAAGCTGACAAACCGGTACATGTCGGACCGTCATCTTCCTGACAAAGCCATCGACGCCCTTGACGAGGCTGGCGCAAGAGTACATATCAGAAATATCAACGTCCCCAGTGAAATCACCCAACTCGAACAGGAGATTGAGGAAATCCGGAAGCAGAAGAAACGCGCCATCGCGGAACAGAAATTTGAAGACGCAGGCAAGTACCGCGACCAGGAAGTGAAGACAACGGAAAGACTCGACAAGGTAAAGAAAGACTGGGAGAAAGACAGCATGACACACCGGCAGTCCGTGACAGAACAGGATGTCGCCGAGGTCATCGCCATGATGACTGGTGTCCCCGTGCAACGTATCGCTCAAAACGAGGGCTCAAGACTCCTGGCCATGGAAAAAGAACTTGCCGGTACCGTCATCGGACAAGACGAAGCCATCAAGAAAGTCACTAAGGCCATCCGTCGTAACAGAGCCGGACTCAAAGATCCGAATAAGCCCATCGGCTCTTTCATCTTCCTGGGACCCACAGGCGTGGGCAAGACTTATCTCGCCAAAGTGCTGGCTAAATATCTTTTCGACTCTGAAGAGGCATTGATCCGTATCGACATGAGTGAATACATGGAGAAGTTCGCGGTTTCACGACTGGTGGGAGCGCCTCCAGGATATGTGGGTTACGAAGAAGGCGGACAGCTCACCGAGAAAGTGCGCCGCAAACCTTACTCAATCGTGCTTCTCGATGAGATTGAGAAAGCCCATCCCGACGTGTTCCATCTGCTGCTTCAGGTGCTTGACGACGGGCAACTGACAGATAGCCTCGGAAGAAAGGTTGACTTCAAAAACACAATCATCATCATGACCTCCAATATCGGAAGCCGACAGCTCAAAGAATTCGGCCAAGGTGTGGGGTTCGGTACCCAAGCCAAACGCAACAGCGCCGATGACTACTCGCACAGCGTCATCGAAAACGCCTTGAAGCGCACTTTCGCTCCCGAGTTCCTCAACCGTATTGACGATGTCATCATGTTTAACTCGTTGAAACGGGAAGACATCCACCGAATCATCGATATCGAGCTTCACAACGTGTTCAAACGCGTGGAAGACATGGGATATCAACTGGAACTCACCGAAAAAGCCAAGGACTTTATCGCTGAGAAGGGCTGGGATGACCAGTTCGGAGCCCGTCCGTTGAAACGCGCCATCCAGAAATATGTCGAGGACGTGTTGGCCGAAGAAATCATCAAGACCCCGATGCCGTCAGGAAGCAAAATCAACATCGACCTGAACGAGGAACAGCAGGAGATCACCATCAACCTCTCCCCTGCTGAATCTAACGTGCTGGAAGCCGCGAACCTTTAAACCTTGACGTTGAACGCCTATGGAATATGACTTCAAGCAACATATCGACAACCCGCTTTTCCGTCTTATCTCGCGCTGCTGCAAAGAACTCGGCATACGAGGCTATGTGATTGGAGGATACGTCAGGGACATCTTGCTACGCCGTAAATCGAACGATATCGACGTGGTGGCTATCGGCAGCGGCATTGCCTTAGCCCAAAAGGTGGCCTCCTGCCTTCCGGGAAACAAGGATGTGAAATTCTACGGAGCCTTTGGCACCGCCATGATAAAATATCGGGGCGTGGAGATCGAGTTCGTCGGAGCCCGACGTGAGTCATACGATCGTAACAGCCGAAAACCCATGGTGGAGGACGGCACATTGGAAGATGACCAGAACCGCCGCGACTTCACCATCAACGCCATGGCTATCAGCCTCAATGAAGATGACTTCGGGACTTTCATAGACCCCTTCGATGGCATGAGCGACCTCGAAGACCTCACCATTCGGACTCCTCTCGATCCCAACATCACCTACTCCGACGACCCATTGCGTATGATGCGTGCCATCCGTTTTGCCACCCAACTGCATTTCTATATCGAACCAGAATCATTCTATTCCATCGCCCGAAACGCAGAACGCATCAAGATTGTCTCCATGGAACGTATTGCTGAGGAGCTGAACAAAATCATGATGTCATCGCGACCTTCAACGGGTTTTATCCTTCTCGATGAATGCGGACTGCTACGGTATATTCTGCCCCAACTCACCTTGCTTAAAGGCGTGGAAGTCATCCACGGCAAAGGTCATAAGGATAATTTCTATCATACCATGCAGGTGCTGGATCAAGTGGCAGAAAAAAGTGACAACGTATGGTTGCGATGGGCTGCCTTGCTGCACGACATCGCCAAACCCCAAACAAAACGCTGGGAAGACGGCATCGGATGGACCTTCCACGGACATGAGTTCAAGGGATCCAAGATGGTTCCCAAGATTTTTGCGCAACTGAAACTCCCTCTCAACGAAAAAATGAAATATGTGGAGAAACTGGTGTTGCTCCACCTCCGCCCCATTGTCCGCGCTGAAGATATCGTTACCGACTCAGCCGTGCGACGACTGCTCTTCGATGCAGGCGATGATATCGACGACCTGATGTTGCTTTGTCATGCCGACATCACCTCGAAAAATGAGGAGAAAGTCAAGAAATATCACCACAATTTCGAGATCGTCCAAGAAAAACTCAAGGAAATTGAAGCTAAAGACCATCTCCGCAACTGGCAACCTCCCATCGATGGTAAAGCCATCATGGATACTTTTGGAATCCCCGCGGGACGTGAGGTGGGTATCATCAAAAACGCTATCCGTGAAGCAGTCTTGGACGGAGTTATTGGCAACAATTTCAATGACGCCTACGAATACATGAAGAAAGTGGGAGCCGAACAAGGGCTTTCCGTTGTCAAAGAGCTCAAAGAGCCGGTGGTCGTCAATAACAATGGTCCTGTGCCAAACAAAATATGAGGTTATGCAGACACAGGACATGGGACATGAATCTAAAGGGAACAGAACCCTCATTGTAATTGCTGGCCCTACCGCTTCAGGCAAAACTGCCACCGCCATAAGCCTTGCCAAGAAGCTGAATACGGAAATCATCAATGCCGACAGCAGGCAGTTTTACCGTGAGATGAGCATTGGAACTGCGGTTCCGACACCTAAAGAATTACTTGAAGTAAAACATCATTTTGTTCATAATATCAGCATCTTTGACCATTATGATGTTGGCATGTATGAACATGAAGCCATGCTTGTTTTGAATCATTTGTTTTTAGATCATGATTCGGTGATTCTTACGGGTGGATCAGGGTTGTTTATTGATGCTATTTGCAATGGCATTGATGCCATGCCCGACATCGATAAAGAGGTCAGAAAACGGATAGAAACACTTTATTGTCGCGAAGGCTTGGCCGCCTTACAACAAGAAGTACAACGTCTTGACCCCGAGTATTGGGCTGAAGTTGACCAAAAGAATCCCCGGCGGCTTCAGCGAGCGCTGGAGGTGTGTTACCAAACCGGTGAAACATTCTCTTCATTCCGGAAGCATAGCAAGACTGAACGAGGTTTCGACATCAAGAAATACGCCTTGCTTTTGGACCGCCAGGATTTATATAATCGCATCAACCTTCGTGTAGAAAAGATGCTGACACAAGGTTTGGTGGAGGAAGCTAAACGTTTATATCCCTATCGCAACCTAAATGCACTTAACACCGTGGGGTACAAAGAATTGTTTGATTATTTCGATGGAAAATGCACCTTAATGGAAGCCATTGAACAAATCAAGCTCAACACCCGTCATTATGCCAAACGCCAGATGACCTGGCTGCGTAAGGACCCGACGTATGAAGCGTTTAATTACTCCTGAGGCCTCACCCCCCGACCCCTCCCTCTCAATTCTCAACTTGATAAAACCGAATCAATCCTTCAGCGGGGGTCTGTCTTACTTTGCCTAGGGACATACCTTCCGCTTCGAGGCTTTCCTGAAGGAGCTCTTGAAAATAATAAGCCACTGAGCCAACAAAGCATACTGGCAGGGAACGACAGTCTTTATAGCGCAACACAAATGCATGGATAAAGTCAGAAAAACATCCCTTCACTAAATGTTGAATGAATGGATGATCCAAATGTTCACCTGCGAATTTTGTAAATTGCGCCAAGTATTGCGAGGCGCCTTGTTCATGATAAACATGATGTATTAATTCTTTGATTTCCAAATTATAGGATTGCTTAAATGAAAGCATTAGTTCAAGTGGCATCTGCTCATAGAAAAAGGCTCTTACCAGCTTCCTTCCAATATAACAGCCACTACCCTCGTCTCCAAGAAGGTAACCTAACGATACCGCTTGCTCCGTGATTTCCTGACCGTTGTAAAGACAGGAGTTGGCCCCTGTGCCGAGAATGCAGGCTATGCCCTTCTCATGGCCAAGCACCGCATGACAGACTGCCATCAGGTCATGAGTCACCATTATTTTTTGAACTTGGGGAAAACGCGCACGGAGTTGTTGAGCCACAAGTTCCTTGTTTTGCGTTGCGCCACATCCCGAACCGTAGTAATAAACCGCATCCACATCGGATATCGCTTGAGGAATATCTTGATAAAGAAGCTCACCTAAAATAGTGGGACTGTTATAGTTAGGGTTGTATCCTCTCGTGATGAAACGACGCTCTACCCGACCGTCTCTCATGACGATACATTCGGTTTTTGTGGATCCGGCATCTACAATCAATATAAGCATTGGAATGTTGAAAATTGAAAGTTGAAAAATGAAAGTTCAAATATACATTTTTTTTATAGATTTGCATGCAATTTCCAAATAAAAAACTAGACATGAGAAAATGGCGCATTGAAGACTCCGAAGACCTTTACAACGTGAAAGGCTGGGGCGGCAATTATTTTTCAATCAACGAGAAAGGGCACATGACCGTGACACCTAAAGAGGGTTGTGCATCAGTTGACCTTCCAGAATTGGTGGATGAATTGGCTTTGAGGGATGTTTCTGCTCCCATGCTGATCCGTTTCCCCGACATCCTTGACGACCGAATCAACAGGATTGACTCCTGTTTTAAAGAGGCCGCTGAGGAATACGAGTTCAAGGGTCAGAACTTCGTGGTAATGCCTATCAAGGTGAACCAGATGCGCCCGGTGGTGGAAGAGATTGTCAGCCACGGAAAGAAATGCAACATCGGTTTGGAGGCTGGATCGAAACCTGAGCTTCACGCCATCATCGCACTCGGCACGGACTCGGATTCGCTCATCATCTGTAACGGTTATAAAGACGAGGAGTTTATCGAGTTGGCCTTGCTCGCCCAGAAGATGGGTCGTAAGATCATCATTGTCATTGAGAAACTGAATGAGTTAAAAATCACGGCAAAGATTGCCAAACGGCTGAAAGTCACGCCTAACTTAGGAGTCCGCATCAAGTTAGCCAGCTCAGGGTCTGGGAAATGGGAAGAATCAGGCGGCGATGGCAGCAAGTTTGGCCTCACCTCCTCCGAACTTCTCGAAGCGCTCGACTATCTTGACGAACATGAGATGAAAGACTGCCTGAAACTGGTTCATTACCACATCGGCAGCCAGGTCAGCAAAATCAAGAAGATCAACGTGGCCTTGCGTGAGGCGGCACAGTTTTACGTGCAACTTTACAAGATGGGCTATCATATTGAATATGTGGACATGGGCGGCGGATTGGGCGTTGACTATGACGGCACCAGCTCAAGCAGTGCGAGCTCGGTGAACTACAGCATCCAGGAATACGCCAACAATTCAATCTATACCATCGTTGACGCTTGCGATAAAAACGAACTCCCCCATCCAAACGTCATCTGCGAGTCGGGACGTGCCCTTACGGCTCATCACTCTGTATTGATTTTCGAGGTGTTGGAAAAGACTTCCCTGCCTGAATGGGACGATAACGAGGAGCCAGAAGAAAACGACCATGAACTCATCAAGGAGCTTTACGACTCCTGGGACGAGCTGACCAAGAGTTCCTCGCTGGAGATCTGGCACGATGCACAGGAAATCCGTGAAGAAGCGTTGAATCTGTTCAGCCTCGGCCTTCTTGACCTCAAATCTCGAGCAAAGATTGAAAGGTTGTTCTGGAGCATTGCCCGTGAGGTGAACCACATTGCCAATAGCTTGAAACGAGTCCCTGAAGACTTTACCTCACTTCCTAAACTATTGGCCGACAAATATTTCTGCAACTTCTCCCTGTTCCAGTCGCTTCCTGACCTTTGGGCCATCGACCAGCTCTTCCCTATCATCCCCATCCAGCGTCTGGATGAAAACCCAACCCATCTTGCCACCTTGCAGGACATCACCTGCGACAGCGATGGAAAAATCACCAACTTCGTTGCCAAATCTACTCAACACACCATCCCGCTGCATTCCTTCAGTGAGAAAGAGCACTACTATATTGGAGTCTTCCTCGTTGGTGCTTATCAAGAGATCCTCGGTGACCTCCACAACTTGTTTGGTGACACCAACGCGGTGCATGTCTCGGTTGACGAAAAAGGCTATTATATCGACCAAGTCATTGATGGTGAAACGGTGGCCGATGTGCTGGAATACGTGCAATACAGTCCGAAGAAACTGGTCCGCACAGTGGAAACCTGGGTGACCAAATGCGTCAAGGATGGTAAAATTACCGTGGAAGAAGGCAAAGAATTCCTCTCCAACTATCGTTCAGGCCTTTACGGATACACCTACCTGGAGAGCTGAAAATTAAGAGGTTAGAGGTGAATTCCAACAAGCACCTCTAACCTCTAAACTCTAGCCTCACTTCACTCTCTTTTAGAATCGAAATTGCCTTTGACAGGGGCGATTTGGGGTGAGTTTGTGTTTGACGGATTCACTGTGGGGGTTATTGCGCAGGAATTCAATATCTTAGCTTTGACTTCGTTGTTCTGCATCCATCCTGTAAACTGTTCTGCACCAGGACCGTAGGCATAAATCATAACAGGAAGGCAGGTGTGGCTTCCTGTGGAGTAATGGAAGGAGACGTTGGAATAATGACCTTGGGGATCAATCATGGTCAATCCACCAGTCTCGTGATCGGCTGTGACTACAACTAGCGTGTTGCCATCGGCTTTGGCAAAATCCAGGGCAATCTGCACAGCTTTGCTAAAGTCAACGGTCTCTTCCACCATATTGGCGGAGTCGTGGGCATGACAAGCAAAGTCGATTTGGGAACCTTCTACCATGAGGAAGAAACCATCTTCATCTTGAGACAAGGTCTTCAACGCAGTTTTTACTCCTTCAGGGAGGAAGTCACCGCGCTCTGGAGCCTTGGGCATGTGTCCGTTGTCGGCCAGCACCGCATATTTCATGCAGGTTGTGTCAATGTTGGCCAAGGTATCGTAAATCTTCCATCCCAACTCATTTTCCATGCGGTCCAACAGGTTGACACTATCCTTACGATGAACAAAGTGCTTGCGACCGCCACCGATCATCACATTGATTTTATCAGATTCGGCTAATTGCATCGCAATATCCTCATACATAGAGCGTTTTGGTACCTTTGCGTAGAAATCTGCCGGTGTGGCATGACCCGAGTAGCAAGTGACCACGATACCTGTACTCTTTCCATGATCAGCAAGGGTTTCCAGTACAGTTTCCATGGGCACGGTATCCACATCCATTCCCACCATGCCATTCTTGGTTTTTTTGTCACAAGCCAAGGCAGTGCCTCCAGCTGCTGAATCAGTGATGTCGTTGCTGGCAGAACGGGTATCGACCACCCCTATGTAAGGAAACTGCTGGAAAGCGAGCTCTTCACCTGTTGCTAACATGGTAGCGAACACCTGAGGCAAGCCCATGCCGTCACCAATCATGTAAATCACATTTTTAGCTTTAGGAGTTTCGGAGGCTTGCTTTTTTTGCGCACAGCTATTCAAAGATATTGATAATGATAATAAAATAAATAAAAATATTACAATATTTTTCATAGAACTATAAAGCTATTATTTTCTTACAACTACTTTTTTTACCGCTTCAATGATGTCAGGAGTGTCAAGATGATATGCCTTCATCAGTTCATCAGGGGTACCGCTTTGGCCGAACACATCATTCACAGCCACCATCTCTATAGGTGCGGGATGATGGAGTGCAAGCACTTGGGCGATGCTGTCGCCGAGGCCTCCGTTGCGCTGATGTTCCTCTGCCGTGACCACGCAGCGGGTCTTGGCCACAGATTTCAACACCGCTTCTACATCCAAAGGCTTGATGGTGTGGATGTTAATTAGTTCCGCCTCAATACCCATTTCTTTCAAGATGGGCAGTGCCTCCATAGCTTTCCAGACGAGGTGTCCACAAGCAAAAATGGAGACATCCTTCCCTTCTTGGAGGAGTTGTGCTTTACCAATCTCAAACTTTTGGTCTGCTGGGGTGAAGTTCGGTACTTTGGGACGTCCGAAACGCAAATAAACAGGGCCTTCATATTCGGCGGCGGCGATAGTGGCGTTTTTCGTCTGGTTGTAGTCGCAAGGCACGATGACGGTCATGTTAGGTAGCCTTTTCATCAGTCCGATGTCTTCGAGAATTTGGTGTGTGGCGCCG
>JAEEGI010028500.1_pt1 | contig 10621 bp, 5 predicted proteins | sample 8958751 | NCBI WGS metagenome assembly JAEEGI01 (sample SAMN16246545, study PRJNA631951) | gut metagenome | biome: gut microbiome; feature: rumen; material: KS-attached | host: Bos | place: Iran: Karaj | collected 2018-10 | reverse complement strand
ATGATGTTTTTAAGCGTGTACAAAACATTGGAGATGCTGGAGTCAGCGCCTTTATCACGCAAGTATTTCTGAATCACATTGATCTCGAATGTGACATGGAAATACTCATTAAGCGAGTTGATGATGCGCTCCATATCCCGACAAGCAAGCGGTGCAATACGGCTGTCTAGGTCGTTTGACACATCAATGAGCATACTCCAATCATCTTCAACTTCTGTGGTTCCTGCTTCTTTCATCTTAGGAAGCAGGTAAATCAATTTGAAGACATAAAGCGTGAGATGGAAAGCAATCAATGTACGCAGATAGTCGATAAACACTGATCTTGGCAGTACATTCTTGTAAAGCAGCAATCGTCTAATATCTTCGTTGAACAACTCCGTCTGCTTAGCAAGCAACGGTTTGGTGTTCACGATTGCTGTATTGGGTTTCGGACGTTCAATAATATCTTTAGTGAGCATCAATATGCCAATCGTGTCAACATCAAGATCGTCCGAATATACAATCTTCTTTGTTGAGTTATCCCAGCCCATATTGAGGTATTCTTTTAATGCATCGAGCACCTCTGGGCAAGTTTTCAGCATCAGATACACTTGATCGGATGCGCTATAATCTCGATTGTGTTTCTTATTCTGAATCTTGTAGCTCATCAAGTGTAGCGGTCTCAGAGCCGATACGTTCTCCTTGATGACATTGCCACGGTTTACCATGTTCACAAGGTTGCTTCTCAACCAATCTTCTACGCCCTCGATATTGTCTGTCACGCCGGAAATAAGGCCCTTTTCCTCTAGCAGTTTCATGTATTTCTGCTCCAAGGATTCCATGGTATGCCCACCCTTCACAACGGCAAAACCAACAGGAGCGCCGTTGTTAGCAATCAGCATATAAAGATTGGACAGCAAATGATCGAGATTTATAGTCTTTGCTTCGCCTGCATAGAGTTCAGGGTTCCTGAACACCACGCCTTTTTTATTCACCTTGATTACCATCTTCCTCTTGCTTTATAAGTTCAATACCAAGCGTGTTATCCTCTTTCAGTCGCACCGCATAGAATTTCTTGTTGTTCTTTGTCACAAGAATTTCTGAATAATTGCGACTCTCCAGCAAGTTCTTGAAGATTTGCAGTTCAATGAACTTGCCTTGTAGGTCGTTGACTGAGGGGCTGAATCCTTTACGGATATAGTTCAGCATCTCAAACAAGTCAAGCGATATGGTGAGCTGGATGAAAGTATCTGTATTGTGACGGAAAACGAGGCTGTCACTTTCATACTCGACATATTCCACCAAATGAGGAGTCCTGTTGACAAAGAGCTCAAACTCCGATACGTTGAAAGCCCGATAGCTCTTTGACAAAGGATCAACGATGTGGTTACAGTTGAGCAACATCCTCTCCTTAGTGATATTGTCGTTATTGCAACCCTCGCTACGAGAGATTGCTGTAGCAATGTTTGCCTTTATCTCTACGAGTTTATCTGCCGCCGATTCGCCCAAGCCTGTAAGGTATCCATAGAATTCACCAATGGATTGATAAGGCAAGCGACGCATAAAGTCAAATTTATCCGGGTCTTTGCTAGATGCGCCCTCGAAGTACTGATGACGGATGAACGACTGGTGTCTTGCTAACAGCAAGTTTTCATCCACATAGGTAGCTTCAACATTTGGATCATTGTTGTCCTCATCATCGGCATCGTTATCACGCGGAGTAGGAATAATATTGCGCTCGTTGAATTGTTGCAATAATGACTGCTTGCGGTCAGAGAATACAAGATAGCCGTCAGGCGTTTTCTCTTTGAAGAACAAGTCACGGTCAAAAGCAGGGAGTGATACACGAGCTATGTCCGTATCTTTCAAGATCTGGACCAAGCGGTCTCCTGACTCCAGTCCCGGGAACGGGAAATATGTATTGCCCCTAAAAATATAACCTTCAGCTGGCAGATTAAAGTAATAATACTGCCAGTAGAATTCAGGAGCCATGCTGTCAGCTTCCAGATGCACAATCATCTGCTTCACTTGGTCGCACGAGTTATCACGTGTGAGCATGAAAGCGATAAATGAGCGCAGGTCTCGCATGGTGATATGCAGCTCACGCTTATAGACTACAGTGCGCAACAGCCACTCCCAACGAGATATGATTTCGTTGCTTGCGCTGCTGTCCTGGAACGTAGTCACATTATAGTTGATAAAGCACTTATCGGCGATAGGACAATCCTTGCATTTGCCCCATAAGGCAGGAGCAGCGAGTTTCTTGATTTGTGAATGGAGTAAGCTGCCTTCTTCTTTGCTGCGTGCTGTTACCGAGCGAAGATTAAGGTTGATAACCATTAAGCCGGGCAACAATTCAACATGTCCTTCTCTATAGAAGTATTCATCGATGTTGTCGTACAAGGGCCTCAATTCCTTGTGCATCATCAGGAAGTCCACTAGACGACCTTCATTGATGGCAATAATGCGACCAACATTGACATTGGAATAGTCTTCAAGACCGTAGAAGGGCTCAAAGAACTTTTCAAGTACTTGTTGATTGGCATTCTCGCCCTCGTCCTGGGAACCATCATAGTTGCTCTCGAAGGTCACGCCGTCGAGAACAAAGCGAGAACCGTTGCCCTCTCCAAGCTGCACCCTGTCGGAACCGCATTTCTCCACTTTGCGGATGAATGCGGTTTTACCATCGCCGGCATTACCAGTGATGATAATCAAGCGATATTTGAGTTGCTTGATGTCTTCTAGCAGTTTCTTGTCAAGTCGCGTCTCTGTATAAGTAAGATCATCAAGCTTGCTTTGATTATTATTTGAACGAGTACCAGCGTTACCGTGTGTACTCTGGCTGTAAAGCGAGTTGATGTAATCAACAATGTCCTCGATTGTGCCTTCATCAGGACTATCAGTAACAACACCTGCGGCTGTGGATTTATTTTCACGAGCCACACCTTCGGGGCCTATAGCCTTCAATGCCTCCAGCATTTCTTTGGCATTGGTGAAGCGTTTTGTCTTATCTGTGATAAGTGACTTCATCAAGAACGCCTCGAAAGCGTCCGACAGGTCGCTTCGATAAGCACTAATATTGGTGGCTGGAACAGTAAGCTTGGGTATGGGATTGGTGCCTGTCCAGGGCAGCGCATGAGCCAACAGCTCAAATAGCGTTACACCTAGAGAGAACGTGTCAGCGCTGCAATCCCATTCATATTTGTGGCTCGACACAGCCAAGTCTGGAGCCATATAGACTTGAGTTCCCGCGAAGTTTGAGTTATCATCGGTGGCAGAAATGTTGAAGTCAATTAACACGAACTTTTCGCGTTTATGCCAAACGATGTTATTGGGTTTGATATCACGATGGAAAATAGGCGGAACTAAGTCCTGCATATAAACCAACGCATCCAATACAGAGTACGCAAGTTTGTAGATCTCATTCAGCGGCAGCTTGACGTCGCCTTTGGTATAGTCACGCAGATTCTCGCCATCGAGCAGATCCATCTGTGTGTAGAACAAGCCCTGCAGCGACTTATCGCAGTTCCAGATTTTCACCACGTTGGGGTGATTGATTTGCGTCAATGCGAGGAACTCGCTGCGCGTGTCATCAATGGACTCAGCTGTACGTTCAAACAGTTTCACAGCATAGAACTTATCTACCAGTGTGTTTTTAGCTTTGAACACACGACCAAAAGCACCTGCGCCGAGTTCCTCGTAGAGAACGAGGCTGGGGGTGATTTTGTCACCTGGCTTGAGGTCCTTCAGACGCACTTCTTTCTGCTGGGTATTATTACCCTCATCCTTATGTGTGCCACCCGTTGAACGGTAAATCTCATCAGTGATGAACTTGATCAATTCTTCAGCATTCCAGCGCTCCTGCAAGTCTTCTACCACCGTATGCTTAATGACCTCATCAAGGAACTTGGGGAGGCTATCCGAGATGTGCGAAGGCAGCAGTTCTTCTGCCACAACACCGCCATGGTTCCTGAATGTCACCGAGTCGGTATACGGTGTTTTGCCGATAAACAGTTCATAGATGATGACACCAAGGGAATACACATCGCTGCTGTCACACACATCATCCTCGCTGAATTCAGGTGGTGTGTAAGGACTTGAATCAGATGCCAGCATCGACTTGACGGTATATTGCTTGTCCTGATGCTTTGCGAAATAAGCCTTACCAAAGTTAGCAATTGCGGCATTATCATTGCCGAGGACATAGATATTATCGGGACAAATGTCACGATGGAAAACGCCCTTGTTTGCTATATCCTTCAGCGCATTTGCAACATCCAGAATGATGTTGAATTTATCCATGACGGTCATGTCCTGATTCCGTTTCATCACAGCCCGCAAAGTATTGTGGCTCATGAAGTCGGAAATCTCGTACATGAATGTCTGTTCAGCGTTGAAGCGATATTCACTAGGGATAATGTAAGGGCTATGTCCTACCTCACTCTGAGCGAACAAGGGATTCATTACCTTGTTACGCCACTCATCAAGTTGCATCGGGCTTAATCCAGCCTTATCAAGCGGATACTCTCGAATGAGCTTCTTCTTGCCATCATCAATCATCGAATGGTGGCACAAGTAATCCGAGTAATTTTCGGTGCATTGCAAGATCTCATCGATATCGTATTCCAGAATCCGAGTGCGCTCGGCGTGTGAGCGCTCACTTGTTGCACCCGAGAGAAAATTGACCACCGCTTGTTGAATGTCGGCGATGCACCCCTCTGGCTTATGGAAGCGGTCAGGATCTGTGATAAAGTCAATCAGTTCCTGGTCTAATAAGAAGGTCTGATTGAAACACAGCGCATGAGGATCAAAATAGAACTTGCTCTGTGAGGGATTACTCAGTGTAACTGCAGTTATCACCTCGCAACGACGCCAGTCGGGATCCTCAAGGATGAGTTTAGATTTCAATATCCTTGATTTGAATTGAGCAGTTTTCAACGGGTTCTTTCGCTCAGAATCGTTGACATACCAGAAGTCGTCGTTTCCTTCAAGCTTGCCTCCCCAATCTTTGTTCTCCAACTGGAAGATGGCATGAGGCGCAACCACGATGCAGTCATATTCATAATACTGCACCACTCCGTTGCGATTTCTCTGGCCATATTCACCATTGCAGATGACAGCATAGTCATCGGGAAGCTTTGCCTCAAGGAAGTTGATCAGCCGTTGTTCGCCGGCATTGGCGACCTCCGAGTAGGTTGGTTTATAAATTTTAGCCATATCTATATTATTGCGTTGTTATTGATTCCATTTCTCTATCTCCTCCTCGACCAAATCAATGGCCTTCAGTTCAAGTTCTCCTGCTTTACCTAAAGAGTCTTTATAAGTCATAGCCAATTCACTGATCGTCTTTTCTGTCTCTTTATCAAAGATCGGCATTGGTATGTCGCCCAACAATTGAGGTTCAACATGCTGAATCACTGATCCAAAAATGTGACGTTGAATCAGCGCTTTCCCTATGCGCGAGGAGAGGAAAGCGAAGAAGCTTGCCGTTCTGAGGATGTTATCCGAATTAATTCGGATAACATGCTCAGAAGCAAGCTTCTGAGCATGTTGCGATGTCGCGAACGCGACGTCGCCGATTGTGCCAGATCGTGGCATCAAAATGCTTCCTTCTTTAATCATTAGAGACGGGATGTCAGCTGTTTTAGTGCGGGAAACGAATTTATTGCTCTTTGGTGTTGCTAAGAAAATATCAGCACCACCAAGAAACATTAATCCATTCTCCACATAGCACCTTTTGAACAAACCCGGGCGAGATATATTAGCCAATTCAGAGAGTGGTTTCCAGTTGAAATGGCTCTTTATATATTCATCATAAGCTTTTCCACTGGTATTATAATAACTTGCCTCAAATCTTCCATTCTTAGATGCAAGTATATCTTTTATACTCACTCCTTGGTGCTTTTTATTTTCAATACAAGGGAAGTAATCCTCAATAATCTTATGAGCTTTCTCAATGGCATTGTTGGCTTCTTCACGCAATCGAGCCGATTCTTGAATCAAGTCATCAACCTCTCTCTGGAATTCATCTGGAAATATAGGAACTAAAATACGTTTTGTCTATTCAGTGTTTATATGCTTAACAACTCCGCCAAATTGTGACTGAGTAATTTGATAGTAACCATATTTACTTGACAGGAAAGCATACAATGTCCCAGTATTTACTTTTAGCGAATTAGGAATAATTCGAATCAAATCATGGGTTGCTATATGATTCTCGAAATTCCTGTTTGTGTATGTAACATTACCTAAAGTGCCAGAGCAAGTAACAAGAATCCAATCTTTCTTTAATATAAGGTAGCTTAGTTGTGCAGCCTGCCTCTTCGAAAGGTATCTTCCTGTATCAAGGTTGGCTAAAACTGTATCAGAAGCAGCAAGATACGGCATTCCGTACTCAGGTTTTCTTACGAACACACGTGAAAATATATTACCATAGAAAACATCCGAAGCGTTTTCACCAACTGATGAAAGCGGATATGGAAGCTTCTTCAACTCTTTTCGGATGATGCTGCCCTCGCTCAAATGAATATCAGGATCAATGCGCAGCCCAGATTCCGCATCAAAAAAAGACCTACTGTTTACTATACCAGTTCTCATAACCCTCGTTCCTCCTTGAACGTACGATATGCTTTAGATACATCGGGCAAATCATCATCAATACGCTTTGTGCGCTCTTTACGCTGGCGAATAACTTCATGACCATTCTCGTTGTAGCTGATCCACTTTTTGATATGTTCAAACAGGAGTTCAGAACCATCATCATCTTTTTTATAAATAGGTACGCCTCGCCGGTCTTTTCCAACCTTATCAACTATGGACATAAACACGTCATAGTCGTCCTTTTCGTAGGGCATCAACTGCTCTTGTGAGGTCTTTTTCTGTAGGAAAAGAAGTGAAGCCTGAACACCTACCTGCGGCAAGAAAGCTTCAACAGGGAGGTCAACCGAAGCCAACAACTTGAAATGCTTGAGTATCCATTTGCGGGTTTCAACATGATTAGGGTTGCCCAAAATTCCGTCAGGCAAAACAATCGCCATCTTGCCTCCTGGTTTGAGGAAGTTATAACACTGCTCGATGAACAAAACTTCCGGAGCATTGCCCGGCAACTGGAATCGGGTGCCAATTTCCACATCCACCTCTACCTTGCTGCCAAAAGGCGGGTTTGTGAATATCATATCGAACTTGCCGAAGGCGTTGTCAAGGGCATAATTCTTATCAAAATTGAAGTCCTTATCATAGCCACCCTCGATACTTTGTTTAACCTTTGCTCCAACGAAAGGCACATCTGGTTTTGAACCTTGCGGATAGTCCAGCGAGTTGATATTAAAAATATTGGCATGACCATCGCCAGCCATCACCATATTCATGCGAGCTGCCTTCTTGAGGTCGGGGTCAAAGTCAAAACCGAAAATATAATTTTCAGCATATTCACGCACAAGGTCGTTAATCTCTGGAGTATTAGCTTTCTCTTCCAAATGCAAATCATCCACATCAGGATAGACCGAGCGGGTGATTTTGCGCCGCACATAATCTAATGCCATGACAAGGAAACCGCCCGAGCCACAAGCGGGGTCGAGTATGCGTGTATATTGGTCTGGGTTAAGCATTTCCACCATACACTTGATAATATTGCGAGGGGTGAAGAATTGACCAGCCTCTTGCTTGAGTGTATTAGATACGATAGTTTCATAAGCCGTGCCCTTTACATCCACTGTGGCATCGAGGAAAGAGTATTTGGCTAGTTCTGAAGCAACGAAAGCCAAGCCGCGATCGCTTAGCATAATCTGTTCGTTGCCATCAAAAACGTCTTTGAACATCTGACTGGCTTTCAGTTCCTCAAACAAGTCCTTGATGCGTTGCGCAACGGCCGCTTGCCCTGCAGGGGTGTTGAGCTCCTTTACACCAACCCAAAACTTACGGCGGTAGCTCTCGCCATTTTTCGGTGCAAGAAACCTGCGCTTCTCATCATAAAGCTTGGTAAATATCAGGTTGAGCAGTTCCCAGAAGGCAGTTTTCTTCATGCCCTCATTGCCATAGATGTAATCATGACAACGCTTGAAGGTGCGGACAAGAGATTCATTGGCAGGTTTACGAGTAATGCCTCTTTCTCCAGCTTTAATCAGATCCTCGAGTGTCTGACCTTCAGATGGGAAGTCAGAGAGATCCTCGACGGTAATTTGGCCTAATTCATCTGTGACGCAATGCATGTACTGGAGATCCTCACCATTCGTCCACAGACCGAAATCGCAATCCGTAAAGGTGAGGATGGGTGTCATAGTGTCGAGGGCGCCGTTTTTCTTGGCTCCAGGTTTCACACTGCTGTCCTTGGCCACTATGACAAAACGGATCATGTTGATGACATCATGTCCTTTCCCTTTTTCAAATATGGCTAAATCAACTTTACCAGTTCTCTTTTTGTCCTCGTCATCGACATATTTGAAACTAAAATTGCGCTCCATATCCTCGAGCGCAAAGTTATATTCCTCAGTCATCATGAGAATCATTGACTGCAGGTTTAATTCTTTTTCAGTAGCCTTGACGGGATTATTTGTCAAAGCGCAAATCACCTGGTCCTCGCTGAGAACAATTTCATTTAATGTTTCTTGCTCAATTTGTGCCATACGCCTAGCTCAACAAATAAATAATTATACAACAAATGCTCGGCATGTCCATCTTGTCCATCTTTCATTCGCAGAAGAGATAAGCCAACAATCGAGTTGATTATTGGTAAAACAGACTTTCAATAAGCCTCTGAGTTCTGATTTTAGCTCATTTTTCAATTGGCATAGTCTGTGGTATCTCATTACTATCTAAGGAGTTAGTGGTTTATGTCGGATGTTTAAGTTTTAGTTCAGTTATTGAATTGGCAAATATAGACATTTTTCTTGAAAATTGTAACCTATCAGCAGCAAAAATCTTTAAGGCTGATTTGTATACAAGTAAAATGATAAAGATCAAGATATTTTCATAGAAAAAGCGCAGACTGAACCACGCTAGGATTGAAGGTGTAGGAAACCTAAAAAGAAAGCGATAGTAGCAGTCCACGCCATGTGCGAAGACCACTATGCTATCTCTTCTTTTTGTCCTGAAAAGTCCTACGTTCTCAATCCAGAAGATCGCATAATGTTCTAATTTTGCCAATATGTAGTGTTGAAGTCATGCCTCAACGCTACAAAGTTACAATTAATTTCTGATTCTGCAATCTGCAGCTTGGAAAAATCAGTGATCTAATTGGTCGTACAAGTAAATGATGACACTTGTACGCGCAACCATCTCTCCATTCCTGAGGATACTTGGATAGAGTTTGAGGTCTCCATTTACATCTACAGCGTGCTGGATATAGTTGTCATTAGAGAACTCAAACTCACGTTTCTTAGTGTCATTATAGAGGATGACCGATTTGTACTTGATCAAAGCGTAATTCTTGTCCAAGAGATACTTTGACGCATCGCCAAAGAGAGCGACGCTTATCATAGTTCCCCTTGCTGACTGCTTAAACACAAAGGGATTAGCAGGAATAAGGAGAGTGTCCAGGGCATCAAAAATGCATTTAGGTTTGCAGCAATAAGCAGGGAACAAATCAGGAAGATTATCATAGTATCCTTCTGCTTTGATGATGCAGGAATAAGGTTCTTCCAAGAAGTGGGCATTAATCGCTGTGTAGCAGTGCTCGCCAGTGTTCCATAATGGAGGAATACCAGTAGGATCCTTGATGAGATCTACCCATCCTACGATGGCACATGACACTTGATGCACATAGTGAGGAATGTTGCCAAATAGCTCCTCATTATGAGCAATCATTTGCCATTCCACTGGGTAGGAGTCAAGACGCTTAGACGCCTCCACAGCGTAGATGAGCACTCGTTCATAATACGACTTTAACTCTAGTTTCGTGCTGACAGCACGCTTTACCCCCGCGCACGTCAACATGGCGAAGGGGTTTTCTTCAATTTTTACATACATAATTCTATAAAAATTTAATGGTTATGCCGCCCAACATGGTACGGCATAACGAAGAAAACAAGCATTTATGGGCTGTTAAATCACTGCTGTCAGGTCCCATGAAAGTGTCTTATGAATGTATTTGAAAAATATTTCGAAGAAAATACGACACGTATTAAAGTACTCCGCTTGAGTTATATCCAAACGTATCACGGTACGGAAACTTTTCGCAGCCGATGTAGAGGGTGTCGAAAGCGTCCGTGCCGTCTGTGCGGTGCTGCAGCAGGTCTTCCTCGGTCTCGGCGAGTTTCTCACCGCCCTTGTCCTTGCGAAATCCGTTGCGGCCACGCACGACTCCCGCCGTCTGGATGGCCAGGATGAGGTCATCATTGTTTTGGCGGTTAAACATCGGCATGAGCCGTTGTTTTCCGGCAAAGCCCTGGTTGATGAGCAGGTACTTCTCATCATGCCGCATGGGGTTTCCCAGGTTGATGTCCTCAACTTGCCAGCCATGCCGTTCAAACTCATGGCACACCACCCAGTGAAAGTCTTGCTCGTTGACGGCATAGTTGCCGCCCAAGGCGGTACTGTCGTAGTAATAGACCACGATCTTACATTCATGATGGACGTAGTAGCGGCAGAAGTCGTCAATCAGAGCAGGTATCTTGCGCTCGAACTTCGTGTAGAAGCTCTTGATGAC
>JAEEGI010028499.1_pt1 | contig 10621 bp, 5 predicted proteins | sample 8958751 | NCBI WGS metagenome assembly JAEEGI01 (sample SAMN16246545, study PRJNA631951) | gut metagenome | biome: gut microbiome; feature: rumen; material: KS-attached | host: Bos | place: Iran: Karaj | collected 2018-10 | reverse complement strand
CATGTCAACGGAAACCGTGCCCATGCCCAAATAATTAAGGAACATATTGCGGCGGACATCCGAACCGATGATGCCCATCGCCACGCCGCCGACCGACAAATAATTCTTGCCGCGCAGATACGCGACCGCCGCCGCGCAACGCGCGAAGCGGAGCAGACGCGTCGCCACGAAATCGTTCAGCGGGCCGTCTTCGTCTTCCAAATCTGGCGAATACACGCAGAAAATCGGACGTTTCTTTTCATCCATGGCCGCCGTGAAGGCCTTCAACCACACTGCTCCGGGGCGGTCCGTCTGATTCAAACCGTATGCGCACTGCTGCCATTCCGTGGAGCCAATGCCCATCATCGCGCCCATCAATTCATCCGAATACGACCAGCTACGGCCGACCCAGATGTTCGCGCCTACACCCTGCGTCGCATAGTATGCCTGCGCACGAGCCGCCGTACGCGCGCCATAGACGATTTCCGGAGCGACGACGACGTTGATTTCGCCGCCATCGACCGTCTTCACGTTCTTCTTGATCAAATCATAGACCTTTTCGACAATCGCCCACGTTTTAATGACGTTGTCTTCGTAAGCGCCTCTGCGTCCGTCAGATACGGGCGTAATAGCGATCGTCGGGACCTGCCCGAGAATGGTCTTGTCCGCTTCCTGGAACGAACGTTTCGGATTCGCCAATTTCTTGAAATCAGGGCGGGATGTACTCATGTTCAATGGCTCCTTTTATGGTTGGTTTATTCTAAAAAATCCTATTATTAAAAGTAAAACAAATCTAAAATAATGCCCTTCGGCTGGATTGTCAATGTCACTGCAATTTTTCTTTTGAATACAACGTCTATTCCCGCACCAGTTCGTATAGTAGTTGTGCGCCGTCAGGCGATTTCACACGCAGTTCAAAGCACAGTTTCCCGTCTTTCACCGCTGTCGCGACTTTGCCCAACCGCTTGCCGCCGACATCCAGACGATACACCGTAACGTCTTCCGGATTAGCAAGTTTCAACTCGCAATCAACCGCTCCATTGCGCAGGATATGCGGCGTCATGCCCCATGCCTGCACGATCTTCCGCGCACGATCGCCATACAGTTGGTTCGTGTTGTGAAGCTCCGTCACATGGTTCAGAACCATGCGACGGCTCGTCGCGATTGGTTCCTTCGTCACGGAAGAGACCCACACCGTTGCGTCCGCTTCGCGCACGCTGAACGTCGCGACATCCGTCTTGATAACACCGCCTTTTTCGGCAAAACCACCCGCTGTCATCGGCGTGTTCAGCACCATGCTGTTTGTCTCGCCATCGATCATGAACTGATTGTTCGCCGTCTGGAAGATCTTGCGTTTCAAGTCCGTACGATTACCTTCCGGCAGCCACTTCGCATCGCGGATGATCTTTTCCAACGCAAGCCCCGCCTCATCTGGATCCATCGGATTCTTCACGCGAATGACCGTTCCGCCGACAGGTGCGTTCGGCGTCACGGGAAGCGTGACATCCGCTTTCACATCCGCTTGCGAATCAGCGACTAACACACCAACTTTGCTGACTAGCGAGTAGCCGTACCAAGCGGGACTGAAATTGATGTCCTTTGCGAACTTGTCCGCCGTCCACGCCTTGTCGATGGTCAACGCCACCGTGTGCTCCGCAGGCATCATGTCGCCGCGCAAATACAAGCAGATGATGGCGCGTTCGTTTAGTTGATTCAGCGGATCGGCCACTAAGTCGAAGTAGGACGCACCGCGGTTCGGCTTGAACATCTCTGCACTGTGGCTGTAGGTGAACCGCCACAGGCCTGCCCAGTTCTGTTGCGTCGCCAGACAGCCCGTCACGATGCCGCCGATGCCACGATACTTACCCGGCCCGCAATAGTTCCATTCCGTGATGGTCATCGGCTTGTCCAAGTTGCGGATGAACGCGCAGTACGCGCCGCCGATATTGCCTGTCTTGATGACTGATTTGTTTTCGCATATTGACGGCAGCCGCCACGCAGTCTGCAAAAAGCGTGGATGGTCGATGTAGAAATGATCATCGACATAATCGAACGTGCTCCGTGTACATTGTGCCCAAATTTCGCGGCCCGAATTGTTCATATCCGTGAACAGCGCCTTCGAATGCAATTCCTCCCGCAGGAAACGAGTCATCTCCTTGAACATCTTCTGATGGAGGTCATAGCGACAATGGTTGAAGGCACTGCCGATTTCCGTCGTCCCATTTCCAGGCAATTCCTTCACAGGGAAGTCCTTAATTTTCAACTTCTCAGACATTTCCTCCCGTGTGTAATGCTCTGCAAGCCATTGGTTGAACGCCGCCAACCATTGCTCACGCAGTTTCGGTACAAAATTGCCGCCGCCGCGCCCTGAAATGACGCCTTCGTTGACCATCGACAGCAAATTCAACGCGGGATCCTCCGCCAAAGTCAGTCCCGTATAGGGATTCACATGGCCCAAGAAGTTGCGCGCGAACGCCTTCCAACTTTCCATCGCCTTCGCATTAACAGGCAGGAGATTCTTGAATTCATCCATGGCGATGTTGCCTTTCTCGCCCGGATAGATTTCCGCTGCGCGAACATCACGGGAGACATACACATCCGTCGTGAAATAGATGCCACGCTTTTTCAACGCCACGAACAGGTAGTCGAATTTGTCTTGCTTTTCCGGATCAAGAATCGTCGAATCATTCGCATCATTCGTGATAAGGCGATTTTCATGATGGTGATAGCGCAACGTGTTGTAGCCGAACCGCGCCAGACGATCCGCCAAGATGTCACTCTGTTCGTGGGTGAGAATGTTCGCCGCCATGCAGAGGTTCACGCCATAGAAACGCTGCGGCTTGCCAGGCAGTTTTTCAAATTCGAAATTCTGTCCAACGGCCTTCGTCCAGCCATGTTTTCCCGCTGGAGCATCCAACGAGACAACATCTGTGAAATCAATCGCGGAGCCTTTTTCAATCTCCAGTTTGTTGACCAACGGAATCCATGTCTCACCGTCCGCTTTCATGACGACCGGCCCGTCCTGTATGATTTTGACGGCTTCCGGAAACGTTACCGTGAACGACACGACGTACTCTTCGCCGCCCTTCCATCCGTACACGTTTTCTTCCGACATCTCTGCGTTTTTCGGCGTGACGCTCATGCGGATTTCAAACTCCTGATGGCTCCACCGACGGTTGTCCTGTATTAGTAATGTATTGCCGCCATCCAACTTAAGACTGATTTTGCCAAATGCCGTATCAGCCGTCAATTGGCTTGCCTTCGTCCGAAGCAGATGGATTTCGCCATGATTGGGCGGAAACACGCCTTTTTCATTGTCCGTCTCGTATGCACGACCTGCCGTAAATGCCGTCTCCAACACGATTTGCGCATTGATGGAATTCGCCTCCATGTCGCCCTGCGGCTTGAATGAATAGCTGAACAACACAGCGTTCGGAGCCTTCTGTTCATATGCCATGGTCAAATCCAACGTAGCCGCACCGTCATGACCGCTTCTCGCGAAAACCTTTCCAGGCTCCTTCGCTTTGTCCGCAATCACAGCAAATTGTTTCGCTTGCCAATTCGGACGAAACACAACTGCGCGGATTTCACCGATTTTCTCTTCTCCCAGAAGGATTTCTGTATTTCCGGACGGATTCATGTTCAGAATCCATTCCGCCCCCATCGCCGAAAGTCCGACGCACGCCAACAAACAGCAAGTCATTTTCTTCAGCATTATTCCATCCTCTGGATTATGTCATGGTCAATCTGTTTTTCCATTATCTTAATGCCGATATCGTCATTTTCAACAAAAAACACAAACCGCCAGACATGCTCCGCCTTTGATTGCACTGCACACAAAACAAGACTACATTATGGTTTGGCCATAAAAGTTTTTATCATAGAGGATTTCTTACCATGGGCGAACTGAAACACAATATCATCGAAGCGGAATTCTGCGTTGTCGGCGGCGGCATGGCGGGCATGCTGGCGGCCATTTCAGCGGCGCGTCACGGCGTGAAAACCGTGCTTATGCATGACCGTCCCGTGCTCGGCGGCAATGCCTCATCCGAAATCCGCATGTGGATTTCCGGCGCAGGAACGCGCGTCCCCTATCTACAGGAGACTGGCATCATGGAGGAGATCGCTCTCGAAAACATGTATCGCAATCCATCCCGCAACTACACGACGTGGGACGCCCTCCTTTATGAAAAAGTACGCTTCGAACCAAACATCACGCTTCTTCTGAACTGCGCATGCTGCCAGGCGAAAAAAGACGGCGATCGCATCACGGAAGTCACTGGTTTCCAATTGACAACCTATACATGGCAGACCGTTCGTGCGAAGCTCTTTGCCGACTGCTCAGGCGATTCCATTCTCGCCCCGCTATCAGACGCTGAAACACGCGTCGGCCGCGAAGCAAAGACGGAATTCAATGAAGAATTCGGTCTCGACAAGGCTGATCCCTACACGATGGGCATGAGCCTCATGCTCCAATGCCGCGAAACCGACCATCCCGTCGCCTACACGCCACCGCCGTGGGCCTACGATTTCAAAACGGATGAAGAGATGAACAACAAGCCGCACACGATGCTGCAGGATCTCAATACGAATTTCTATTGGATTGAACTGGGCGGTTTACAAGATACCATCCACGATACGGAAACCGTTCGAGATGAACTGCTTAAAATCGCTTTCGGCTGTTGGGATCACATGAAAAACCACGGCGACCACGGTGCTGAGAATTGGGAGTTGGAATGGGTCGGTTTCCTGCCTGGAAAGCGCGAATCGCTCCGCTATGTCGGTGACTATACGTTGACGCAGAACGACGTCGAACGCGGCGCAGCCTTCGACGACGAAGTCGCCTACGGCGGTTGGCAGATCGACAACCATCTTCCAGGCGGTTTCTTCATGAACGGTCATGAAGGCGGCCATCTGCTCAAACGCCGCCTTACTGAAGCCTATGGCATTCCGTTCCGTTCACTCTATTCACGTAATATCAGCAACTTACTGTTCGCGGGCCGCAACTTGAGCGCGTCTCACATCGCATTCGCAAGTGCCCGTGTCATGGGCACTTGCGGCATTATGGGACAGGCCGTCGGAACCGCCGCGTCCGTCGCATTGAAATATGGTTTGAATCCGCGCGAAACAGGCCAACAGCACATCCGTGAAATACAAAATCTCCTGTTGGATGACGATTGCTTCCTGCCGCATGTCAAACGTTCCATTCCTGCGATTTGCAAAGATGCTGAATGGACTTCGACTGGCAATCCGGCCAATCTTCTCAACGGCATTGACCGCGTCTATGACGGTATCGACAACGGCTATTTCGGTAAATTGAACATTCCGATCGTCTGCACATTCCCTGAAAAACGGCGTGTGTCGTCTTTCCGTCTCGTCGTTGATAGCGATCTCGACCGCGAATACATGGAAGGCAATCCGAATCTCATGAAGATTCCTATGCCGCTCTTTTTCGCCGCCTCCTACGAACACACGACGTTCGGCTTCCCAACCTGCATTCTGAAGGAATTCACGATTGACGTACAGGAAGACGATGGCTCCTGGCGGACTGTTTTCGAAGCAACTAACAACATCCAACGCCTTATTCGCGGCGAAATCGACGCCGAAACACGCGCCGTCCGCCTCGTCCCGAAAGCCACATGGCACAGCTCCCGTCTGTATCACACATACGGCTCTGGCAAGTGCCACATCTTCGCATTTGAAGTGCGTTAGAATTTATCCCTATGTACATAGTGTACAGGATAATTTTTCTCATCCGTATATAGATGACCGATATCGCCATAAGAAACCAGACACGGCTGGCAAGGGAAGACATCCGGTATCTCGTCAAGATTGTCATTCGTGTATTGGAAGCCAGGCCGTTCGCAAGTCGCGTAGGTTGGTTTCGTCGCGAAATGGACGATGGTAATGCCTGTGAAATGCGTCTGCAATGTGCCCGCAAATAGTTGATACGGAACATGGAAGAGATGCGACAGCATGACGCGCATCATGCCAGCGTGGCAGAACAGCGCGACATGGCGGTCGTTCAGCGCGACCGTGTCGTAGAAACCATCGTCGTTCCGCACATAGCCGAGCTTCGCGAGCATGCCGTCAAGTCCTTCCGCGATAGCATGATAGCGTTCCTTGAACTGGCGTCCTTTAAAGCCTTCGATCTTCTCAAACGACTCCTCAATGTCCATCCCGCGATGCGCCTTCTGCCCCATGTAGATGGACGGCATGGCGGAAAGGAGGCGTGACTTACCATCAGGATATGTCGTATGTGCTTCTTCTCCAAGTTCATACGCCCACGGCTCCGTGATGATGGGAAGATTCAACAGCTCAGCCGTCGGTTGCGCCGTTTCCTGCGCACGTCCCATGGGAGAGGCATGGATTTCATCGATACCACTGATTTTCATGCGCGGTGCAACAGCACGGGCCTGTTCCCAGCCTTCCGGAACGAGACGGTCGATTTTATAATTCGGTTTTCCGTGACGGATAAAATACAGATACATGGTTTTCCTTTCCGCTGATATGACTCAGCAAGATGTTTATATTTTCATGATTTCAGCGAAAGGAAAATCTATTAATGTACCGCGTCTTTTCTGTCATGCAACTAGGCGCGCCTAGCGATATACCGCCTATCATCTTTTATTCAAGCATCTTGTGGCCATTTCCGTTATTTTCAAGCCCACGCGGAATACGCAGATTCCGCCCAAGCTTCTCGCCTGCCTGCCGTGCGTCTTGATCGACTTTTCTCGCGCTTGAGTGGATATTCCGAACACGCGGGTAACGCTTTTCATAATATGCGTCAAGTTCGGGATGCTCCACCTTGACCAACGCCTCCATTTCGGGACGGCGATTCTGCGCGGCCAATGTCTCTTGAAAGGCTGAATAAACACCAACAGCAAAATCGCGCCTACGGCGTTTCCCGCCATTCCGCTTCACGCTGACTGACAGGTTCTCCCACGCCATTGCCACATAATTGACAAGAAAATCGTAAGTATAGGACGCGATCCGTACATCCAGCGGCGTGCCAGAAACCTCCAAAGCATGCCCCCACGTGAGCGGACTAAAGCTCATCGGCACGGAAATCCAGATGACATTGACATTGTAGAAATCCTTCAGAATGTTCGCCAGATAATAGTATTCAAGCGAAATCTGCTCAATCGGTTTTCCAGCCGTGATGGAGACGAAATTCTCAGTGTTTTTGCTAAGTTCGGGCCGCTCCATATAGCCCATATCATGCTTCGCCATGAGTTCGCGTGCTTTCATCAACGCCATCTTCGCCTCATTCTCGTTCGGGCTCTTTGACAGCGCCATCAATTTGCGAATGCGCAACGCAATTGGAGATGTGCTCTCGTTCTCATCATCCGTAAAAATCTGCATGTCCAACGGCGGATAGTCTCCGGACGCCGTCGGATTCGCGCCCAGCAGGCTACAGAACCATTTGAAACGGTCGCCATGAGGCGGTTCGTCGCAGTACGGCGCAAATAACTCCACCAGTTGATGGGCCGTCTCATGCAATACGACATCCACGACGGCGTACCACGGATGGTCCAGCACAAGCTGCGTCTTGATTTCCATCAGCCGCCGCATGCCGCCTGTCCAACGGCCCCATTCATGCATGTCGTCGTTCAAAGCGAACGTGGGCTTCAAGACAAGATGCCATGACTTCTTCGGCACGTGATCATTAACCGCACGCTGCCACACATCGCTGATGGCCAATAAAATCTGCTCGCTCTCCGAAAATGAAACCAATCTTGACATATTTTCCTCCCTGTAGTTTTTTGAACTGTCATTAATTTAGCACATCTCCGTGCTTTTTGCTTGCAACGACGCCCAAAAACATCTATAATATTCACGGTCACGCAAGAGCGTGCCCCCAGCCTCTTGCCTTTCTCTCTTTTATCCCTTTTATCTCTTTTATAAAATCCATGAACTGCAAACATCTCATGACAAGCCTGACCATCTGCCTGCTGGCCGCCTCCGCCATGGCCGCAGAAAACACCGCCCTGCCCCGCCGCTGCCTCGAACTGCCGCCCGGCCCGGGCAACCCGCGAAACAGCGAAGGCGCGTTCATCACGCTGAAAAGCGGACGCATCCTCTTCGCCTACACGCGCTTCAACGGCACGCATGGCGGCGACAACGGAGCCGCCGTCATCGCGCAGCGCCATTCGGACGACAACGGCGAAACATGGACAAAACAGGACAAGATCATCGTCGAAAACGAAGGGACGCAGAACGTCATGTCCGTCAGCCTCCTCCGTCTCGCCAACGGACGGATCGCCCTCTTCTATCTGAAGAAAAACAGCGATTTCGACTGCCGCCCATTCCTCCGTTTCTCCGACGACGAAGGTGAATCATGGGGCGCGCCCATCGACTGCATCCCGCGCGAAATTGGATACTACGTCTTGAACAACGACCGCGTCATCCAGCTGGCCAGCGGCCGTCTCGTCATGCCGCTATGCCAGCATTCCAAGCAAGGCGACAAAACAATGGACTACATGGGCACGTTGCTCTGCTATCTTTCCGACGACAACGGCCTCACATGGCGCCGCAGTCAGCAGGAATGGAAAGTGTTCAACGACAACGGCCAACGCATCACCGTCCAAGAGCCGGGCGTCGTCGAATTAAAGGACGGCCGAATCATGATGTTCATCCGCAGTAGTTGCGGCAGCCAGATGGTCAGCCATTCCAGTGACGGTGGCGAGACATGGACGAAATCGCAACCGTCCGACATGTTGTCGCCGCTCTCTCCCGCCACCATCAAGCGAATGCCGCAAACGGGCGACCTGCTGCTCGTATGGAACAACCATCGAGACATCCCGCCATTTTTGACTGGAAAACGCGTCCCACTCAGCATGGCTGTCTCAAAGGACGACGGCAAGTCATGGACGCTCGTCAAGACGCTCGAAGGAAATCTCAACAAAGGATGGTACTGCTACATTGCCATCCATTTTGTCGGCGACGACATCCTGCTCGGCTACTGCGCCATGGATGGCCTCGCCCATTCGCGAATCACGAAAGTGCCTGTCAGCTGGCTATATAAAGATACACCGTTCCGTCCATACGAATGTAGTCCGTCAATTTTCGACAGCGTCGCCAACGGCCCGTTCACAACGCTAGAAACATCGTTGGGAACATGGACGGCTGCCGAAGGACAAGCGGAAGTCATGACCTACGCCCGCGGCAAAGGCATTAATCTGAAAGGCGGCGCCGAAACCATCATGGAACTGGAATTGACCGCGCCCAAGCAGCTTTCAGACATCGCGCTGACCGCTGAACGATTCACGGGGGCTCCGCCATACGCCTTTGTCATCGAAGCATTTACAGATGGCAAATGGACGCTTGTCTCGACGCAGGACAGCCAGACGAAGGTCGGCATACGCCATCCCGTCGTCTGGTCGCAGCCGACGCTGACAACGCAGCGTCTTCGTTTCCGCTGCTCCTCCCCGCGCGGCGTCATCGTCGGCGATCCGCAGACCGCCTCCCTCAACGCCTTCTTTGAAGACTAAAAAAGGCTTATGTCTTTCCAGAACTCCAGAAAGCCATAAGCCTAAACTATTAGCCATCAGCCATTAGCACAGCCTTTCAGGCTGTTATGGCGTGAGGCGTTTCGGGCTACGGAAGAGGAACATCGCTTCGTTGATGTGCAGGCCACAGAGCAACATCGTCAAGCGGTCCACGCCAAGGCCGAAGCCGCCGTGCGGCGGGCAGCCGTATTTGAAGAATTCAAGATAAAACTTGACGTCTTCGTCCAAGCCTTTCTCTTGGGCCTGTTTCTTCAACACATCGTAGCGATGTTCACGCTGGGCGCCCGTCGTGATTTCGACGCCGCGCCAAATCAAATCGTAGCCTTGTGGGATGCCATTTTCGTCGCGCATGTGGTAGAACGCGCGCTTTTCGGCGCTGTAGTCCGTGATGAAGAGGAATTCATGGTTGTAGTGCTTCTTCACCCATTCGTAGCTCAGCTGTTCGGCTTCCGTCGTCAGATCGCCTTTTTCGGATTCGGGCACTTTATAACCAAATTCGCTTTCCAAAGCGGCATAGAGGTCGGCCAGCTTGACCGTCGGGAACGGAAGTGTCGGCACAACGACTTCCAGCCCAAAGGCTTCCGCGATCTGTTCGCCGTATTTTTCCTTCACGGCGGCCAACGCATACGTCAACAGCTGCGCTTCCATGTCCATGACATCATGGAAGGAATCGATGTAGCTGAATTCCAGATCGAAACCTGTGAATTCCGTCGTATGTTTGTTCGTGAACGACTTCTCCGCGCGGAACACAGGACCGCATTCGAAAATGCGTTCGAAACCAGCCGCCATCGCCATCTGCTTGTAGAACTGCGGGCTCTGAGCAAGATACGCAAAACGGTCGAAATACTCAACTTTGAACACGTCCGCGCCGCTTTCGCTGGCCGCGCCGATGAGCTTCGGCGTATGGATTTCGATGAAATCCTTCTTCAGCAGGAAGTCGCGCAGGGCAGCGACGAACACCGTCTGAGCTTTGAACATCAGCTGATTCTTTGACGTACGCAAATCAACCCAACGATAATCCAGACGCGTATCGATGTCCGAACGATCCAGGCCGGGCTTCTTCTTTGTCGCGGGAATCGCCTCGCGGACGATCGGCAGCGGATCCGCAACGGAATCCACTTTCAACGCCG
>JAEEGI010028498.1_pt1 | contig 10621 bp, 9 predicted proteins | sample 8958751 | NCBI WGS metagenome assembly JAEEGI01 (sample SAMN16246545, study PRJNA631951) | gut metagenome | biome: gut microbiome; feature: rumen; material: KS-attached | host: Bos | place: Iran: Karaj | collected 2018-10 | reverse complement strand
ATCATCGTGCCGGACATCGCGTTCGCAAGCATGTGCGAGCATCATTTTCTGCCGTTTACGGGCAAGGCGCATGTGGCCTACATTCCCGGCGACTGCGTGGTGGGGCTTTCCAAGATCCCGCGCGTCGTTGAATTTTATGCCCGCTTCCCGCAAATCCAGGAACGCATGACCCGCCAGATTGCCGAACTCATCCAGAAGGAACTGAACCCGAAGGGAGTCGCGGTGGTGCTCGAGGCATCCCACATGTGCATGACCATGCGCGGGGTAAAGAAGCCCGGTGCGACGATGGTCACGACCCAGCTCCTGGGCCGTTTCAAGACAGACGAGAAGACCCGCGCCGAGTTCATGTCGCGCATCTACGCGCCCCGGTAAATAGCCTCTTTTGGATTTATTGTCCATAGAAACTCGCGAAAACCGCGAGTTTTTCCTTTTTTTGCAAGGTATCTTTATATGCGGTTACGGAGTAAATCAAGGAGTAATACAATGAAATCTCGATTCTTCAGGAATCTGGCGAAGGGCCTCGTGGTTGTAAGTGCCGCCTTTGCCGTTGTCAACTGCGACGAATCTACCGTTTCCGCCGCTGCGGCCGATGCCCAGCAGCACGGTGCCGACCCGAGCCTCCTCAGTTCCTCGGGCATGGCCGACCCCGCTCAGGTGGGTGATGTCGACCCGACTCTTGCTTCCAGCAGCTCTACCGATATTATCGGTGGTGGCGAAGTTGATCCCTGGGCGGACCCTTGCGTGGCCTCTAGTTTGCCTGATGCATGCGGCCCGGGAACGAATCCGGTTGCAAATCCGACGAGCAGCGCAGATGTGAATCCTGCTTCCAGCGCAGATGTGACCCCGACTAGTTCCGAAACGGTCATACCTGCTTCTAGCGAAACGGTGAAGCCGCAGTCCTCTTCTAGCGAAGCGAAGGTCGTTTCTTCTTCCAGCGAAGAAGTGAAGCCCGCCGTTCCGAAAATTTTCCTCGCGAACGACAAGGAAGAAGAAAAGAACTATATGGAAGTCGAGTACAAGACAAGGACAGGCTGGGATGGGGAAGGAATCCTCGCATATCCCAAGCGTCTGACCGACAATCCGGACCAGAAGCACGCCATTGTGGTGTGGGGCCCGGGTGGTGGTACTCAGCCGAGTGCATACGAGGGCATGATTCGCCGTCTTGCATCTCACGGTTTTGTGGTGATTGCCCTCAAGGAATCTCCGGGCAATGCGACCCAGGCCATCAAGGCTCTCGACTGGCTGGATGGGCTGAACAAGGACTCGAATAGCCCGCTGTTTGGCAAGCTCGACATGAATACGGTCGGTTGCTCGGGTCACTCCATGGGCGGTCTTGAATCCGAACAGGCCCTCATCAAGGATAGGCGCGTGCTTACCGCGTTCCTGAACAACAGCGGAGACTGGGGTGGTGCCGGCGCCATGAAGGTGGCGACCGACCGGACTATCGCTATCCTCTACGGTGAAGGCGGCATGGAACGCGGCAACGCCGAGAACGATTACAACAACGCGAATGTCAAGGCGCCTGCATGCCTTATCCAGATGACGGGAGGCAAGGGTACCGAATGCTACGAAGTTTCCCCTGGCCGCAGGGAATGCGGTTACGGTCACGGTTCCGGTTCTTGGGACGGCATGGCTGCGACGGTTGCCTGGATGCGCTGGCACCTCGGTGGCGAGGAATGGCGCAAGGCTGACTTTGTCGGCACGAGCGGCAAGTATATCGACGGCAATATTGCCGGCCACGATGGCAAGTGGAAAGGCCAGTGCAAGAACTTCTAAGAATTTCCACACTCACTCCAAGCACCTCGCCCCACAGGCGGGGTGTTTTTGTATAATTATTAGTGAAAAGGAGTTCCTTCATGAACGCAGCAATTCTTACTAACGAGTTTCCGCCGGAAATTTACGGCGGCGCAGGTATCCACGTCAAGTTCCTTACGCAGGAGCTTTCGAAACTTTGTCACATCGAGGCGCGCTGCTTCGGGAGCCAGGATGTAGACGAGGACAATGTCCGTGCAATCGGGTTTTCGCGCAAGCTTGGCCTGGACCCGGTCGATGACCGCTTCCAGAAGATTTTCAAGCCGCTCGATATCAACCTGCAGTGGGCCGCTACCCTCAAGGATATCGACGTAATCCATTGCCACACCTGGTACAGCCACTTCGGTGGCGTGCTTGCGAGCCGCCTGTTGCAGTGCCCGCTAATCCTTACCACGCACTCGCTGGAACCGCACCGCCCGTGGAAGGCGGAGCAGCTGGGCGATGGCGGTTATGCCATGAGCTGCTGGATTGAACGCACCGCATACGAGGCCGCCGACGGCGTGATTGCGGTGAGCCAGGGCATGAAGCGCGACGTGATGAAGCTTTACGGCGTGCCCGAGGACCGCGTGAAGGTTATCTACAACGGCATCGACCCGGAATTCTACGCGCCGACATTCAATGCGGGTATCCTCGAGAAGTGGGGTGTTGACCCGAACCGCCCCTACGTGCTGTTCGTGGGCCGCATTACGCGCCAGAAGGGCATTAGCCAGCTTATCCAGGCCATTCCGCAAATCGACAAGAAGGCGCAGGTGGTGCTCTGTGCGGGTGCTCCCGATACGGTGGAACTCGCCGAGGAATGCAAGTCGCTTATCGAAAAGGTCCAGGCCACCCGCGACGGCGTGGTGTGGATTCAGGAAGCCGTCCCGCACGAGGAACTCCGCGTGCTCTACAGCCATGCGACCGTGTTTGCCACGCCCTCGCTCTACGAGCCGTTCGGGATTATCAACCTCGAGGCGATGAGCTGCGGGACCCCGGTGGTGGGTTCTGCGGTTGGCGGGATTCCCGAGATTATCGTGGACGGCGAAACCGGATTCCTGGTGCCGCTCAAGCACGTGTCCGAGACGGATTTCGAGCCTGCCGACCCGAAGGCCTTCCAGACCGACTTTGCGAACAAGCTAAACAAGGTTCTCGCAGACCCGGAACTTGCGAAGAAAATGGGCGAGGTGAGCCGCAAGCGTGCCGTAGATGTGTTCAGCTGGAAGTCCATCGCCAAGCAGACGTACGACTTTTACCAGGAATGCATCGAGCGCTACAAGAAAAGTAAGTAATGCCTCTCGAGATTGTACGCAACGACATTACCAAGGTCAAGGCCGACGCCATCGTAAATTCCGCGAATAGGCAACCTGTTTGCGGGGGCGGTACCGAATACCTGATTTACGAGGCCGCAGGCCACGAGGATTTGCTGAAGGCCCGCGAGCAGGTCGGCCCGCTGGATGTTGCCGAGGTGGCGGTGACGCCCGCGTTCGCGCTAGACGCGAAGTACATCATCCATACCGTGGGTCCCAAGTGGATGGGCGGCAAGTCCGGCGAAATGCTCGCGCTTGCGGGTTGCTACCGTAATGCCCTTGAAAAGGCGAAGGAACTGGGTTGTGAGTCCATCGCCTTCCCGCTTATTTCCAGCGGGGTGTTCCGTTTCCCGAAGGATTATGCCGTAAGGATTGCGACGCAGGCCATTGGCGAGTTCTTGCAGACAAACGAAATGCTGGTGACCCTCGTGGTTTTTGACCGCAAGGCGTTCGAAGTTTCCGAGGATTTGTACAGCGACATCCAGGCGTTTATCGACGACAATTACGTACAAGATAAATACGGCGATGTGCGCAGGTATGCAAGGCGGCGCTGGCAAGGTCGCAACATTCCCGACGAGGAATGCGAAGACATGGCCCTGGAATGCGAAAACATGGCTCTGCAATCGCCGCAGGTTCCTGACGGGGAACCGCGCATTTGCTCCATGTCGCTTGCCTGTGCCAAGCCCAAAGAGGATGCAGAAAAGGGCTCGGCAAGCCTCGATGACATTCTCGCGAAACCCGGCGAAACCTTCTGCGACAAGCTGTTCAATCTCATTCACGAAAAGAACCTGGACGACGTGGATGTCTACAAGAAGGCGAATCTCGACCGCAAGCACTTCTCGAAAATCCGCAGCAACGTGAAGTACAAGCCCTCCAAGAAGACGGCCCTCGCGCTCGCCATCGCGCTCCACCTGAACATGGACGAAACAAAAGACTTGCTCGCCCGCGCGGAACTCGCGCTTTCGCCCTCCAACAGGGGCGACTTGGTCGTTTCGTACTTTATCGAGCGCGGAATGTACGATATCTGGGAAATCAATAACATGCTTTTCAAGTTCGGACTGCCGACCCTGGGCGTATAACTACCGAAATTCGCTCAAAAGCGCCAATTTAAAATGTCGCCTGCTAGGCGACCAAAACGCCTCACCTAGCATCTATTATTGCCATCGTTAACCGGTCGCAAACGTGAAGGTGCGAACGCACCAAGCCAGCGACCACTACCTAAGCCGCACGAATAGCGGCACGGAGGCAATCATGAAACAGGGACTCACCGAAATCGTATTTATCCTGGACCGCAGCGGTTCCATGAGCGGGCTCGAAAAGGATACTATCGGGGGCTTCAACGGCACCATCGACAAGCAAAAACAGGAGACGGGCGAGGCGTATGTCTCTACCGTCCTCTTCGACACCGAAATGGAAGTGCTCCACGACCGCGCCCCGCTTGCAAACATTGCTCCGCTCACCGAAAAGGAATACTACGCCCGTGGCTGCACGGCACTCCTCGACGCCATCGGTGGGGCAATTCACCACATCGGCAACGTGCACAAGTACGCCCGCGACGAAGACCGCCCCGAAAAGACCATCTTCGTCATCACTACCGACGGCTACGAGAATTCGAGCCGCAAGTACACCGCCGAACGCGTGAAGCAGATGATTGAACGCCAGAAGCAGAAGTATGGCTGGGAATTCATCTTCCTCGGCGCAAACATCGACGCCATCGAAACCGCAAGGAACTTCGGCATCGACGAGGATCGCGCCGCAAACTTCGTAAACGACAAATCCGGAATCGGAGTCATGTACGAGGCGGAATGCTGCCTGATGAGCGACATCCGTAACAACCGCAAGAACACCCGCCAGTGGAAGGCAAAGGTCGATGCCGACTACGCAAAGCGCGGCAACTGCAACGGGAAATAGCCATGTGCGGCGGATGCCTTACAGGGATATTCTTGATGTTCCTGTTTATCTATGCAATAATTTTTTAGGTAGACAGAAACGAAAGAATACTATTTATGTCATTTTATGGCATAAATATAATGTATATTTATGGTTGAACTACAATGCGGTGAGGGTATATGGAAAAGGTCGAATTGTTCAGGAGATACTACCCCGAGGGGGAACTCCTCGAAGAATCGGAAACTGTGAACGGGGAGAAGCATGGCAAGAGTATCCTGTTCTACAGGAGTGGCGCGCACCGGAGCGAGGACAATTTCCGCAACGGGCTACTCGATGGCGAATCGCGGCTTTTTTACGAGAGTGGCGCAGTCGAGTGGCGCTGCGAATATCGCAGGGGGCTTGTCACGGGCAAGGAATATGCCTATCACGAGAATGGCCGCGTGAAAAAGGTGACCGAGTATGTAGATGGGATGGTCGTGGATTCCGACATTCCCGTTTACGACGAGTTGGGGAATCTGAGGAATACCGAGAAGTGGAGGAACGGGTATTGTCGTGCGTTCCATCGCGATGGACGTATTATGTACGAAGGCGCCCGCGTGAATCACGAGAGTGTCGGCATCCAGAAGCAATACAATCCGGACGGGAGCCTCCGCCGGGAGGAATTCTACTGGAGGGGCCGACGGTATGGAAAACTCCGCCAGTTCGACAGGTCGGGAGTTCTCTTGAGCGAAACCGAGTATGCGAACGGGATGCGCCAGGGTTACGAGCGGCTCTACAATTCGGACGGAACCGTGTACAGGAAATCGTTGTACGTGGATGACCAGTACTGCGGCGGAAAGTCGCTGGATTATGATGAGGGCATACTCCGCTCCGAATGCGACATGAATTATGAACTTCCAGACGGCGAAGAAGTGAACTATAACGAAAACGGTACGGTCCAGTCGAGAATCCAGTACCGCAAGGGTATGGCCGTAGATGGCAAGTACGAAAGTTACGCAGAAGACGGAACTGTCGACGGCTATATCGAGTATGTGAATAATAGAAGCGTTCTTACCGATCTCGATGGCAACGTGAAATACGAAGCCGTATTTTACCGCAATCGTCTGAACGGGCTTTGCTATATGTATTCTTCTGAAGGCGAAAAGAACGAAGGCTATTTTTTCGATGACGAGTTCTACGAGACCAAGGAGGAATTCCTGGATGTGACCTTTGAACTCATGGCCCATATATGTGTTGACCGCTTTGCCGATACATTCCCGGAGTATACCTTAGAAACGTACAAGGATTTCTTTGCAGGGGAGTACGAGAAGGCCGAAAATTCTCCTGCAGCGCAAACGGTATACAGCGACTATGCGGAACTCGAGAATCCCGGCTCCGAAGGGATTCCCGATGCGCGCTTTGTGGATTACCTGGTGCGAGAATTCGTGCTCAGGTTGCGCCTCCCCAACGACGGCGAAACCGAGAAGGGTATCGTGAAAGGATTGAAGGAACTTGTGGGAATGCCGTAGAAAAAGTGTAGAGTTTTTCATATATTTTATCCGGCTAAAAAAGGAGTTTCGCAATGCCGGAACAAGTCTTGACGCATGAATCGCTGGTGGAGTTTTTCGGGGAAGAGGAATTCAAGAAGTTGTGCAATCACGAGGCGGGCCACGCGCTTGTCGCGTTCCTGTTCAAGCGCCCGCTGGATTACGTGAAGATGAACAATTCCAGGGAGCAGCCGGGCACCACGCACATCGCGGGTACGGAACTCGAGGGCGACGCGCATATCGCGATGGCGGGCCATATCGCGGAATTCCTGATGCGCAAGGATTTCAAGTGCGACCTCGATACCGTCATGAAGGAACTGCCCATGGAACTCTACAAGAGCGATCCGGATTACCAGAAGTTCCAGGCGGCGTGCTACTATTTTCAGCTGGCCGAGACGAACGTGGTCGAGCAGGATTACAACATCCTGATGGCCTGCCAGAAGCCACTCTGCAAGATTGCGCAGGCCCTGAACGAGCGGGCCTACCTGAGCCGCGCCGAAATTGAGGCCATTCTCAAGTAATTTCGCCGTTTCTTTTGCGGTGCTGTACCGGGTTGCCGAAAATTAGTGTATATTCGTGAGTACGGGCTTTGCCCGTGCTTTTTTGTGGATTAGGACAATTCGCGGAGTCGGACATGCGCCTGAAAAAATGGAACAGTAGAGTATTTGCATTCTCGCTCGCATTCGCGGCGCTGCAATCCTTCGGTGCCGTGTATTACGTGGCACCCGATGGCAACGATGCCAGCGCGGGCACAAAGGACAAGCCCTTCGCAACGCTCAACAAGGCGAATACCGTGGTGCATGCGGGCGATACCGTGTGGGTACGCGGAGGCATCTACGACCTGCGCGATACCGTCTTTTTCGCGCGGTACAAGATGACTGCGGCAATAGTCTTGACGGCAAGTGGCGAGAGCGACGACAACCGCATCCATTATCTGGCCTATCCGGGCGAGCGCCCGATTTTTGATGGCGCGAACCTCCCCGTGGCTGCTGGCGGGGAACACAGCGACGGTACTCCCGAAGGAGCGATGTACACCTCGCCGATTGTGATTTCGGCGAAGTACCTGCACCTGAAGGGATTCGAGGTGCGGAACACGCCCATGAAACACAATTCGAATTCCGGCGTTTTCCTTTACGCGAGCAAGCACATTTTCTTGGAGCAGATTGACAGCCACCATAATGCGGGCCCCGGATTCTTCGCGAACGACGGCGCGCCGGATGGTGGCGGGCACATCTTCTTGAACTGCGACGCGCACGACAACTACGACCCCTTGGGCTGGCAGGGCGACGGCGAAAATGCCGACGGTTTTGGTGCGCATTACCAGAAACCCGGCGAGGGCGATACCACCAAGTTCATCGGGTGCCGTTCCTGGTGGAACAGCGATGACGGTTTCGACTTCATCAACCAGGAATTCCCCGTGGTGCTGGAAAACTGCTACGCGATGGGGAACGGCTACAGCGACTACGGACTTGGAAACCCGAAGAACGGCAACGGGCACGGCATCAAGATGGGCGAAAGCACCCTCGGCGGCGGGCGCCATACCATCAAGTTCTGCGCCGCCTGGAAAAACAAGTCCACTGGATTTTACGCGAACTACACCGGCGTGGGCAGCAAGTGGCTCAACAACACGTCGTACATGAACAAGGACCGCGAATTTGCCATGGCATCGACGCTCTTCGATTCGCAGGGGAACCGCATTGCCGAAGTGGCACCGCTCACCGGCGACAACGCGCACGTGCTCAAGAACAACATCGCCTTCCCGAACAAGAATTCTCAAGTCGGAGAGTGCTGGGAGTATATACCGAGCCAGGGCATCGACCACTACGTGGAATGCCCCGCCGGCGAGAACAACACCTGGAACCTGAAACTCGACTTGACCGAAGACGACTTCGTGAGTCTCGACGACCCGAGCATGACCGTGACCGGCAAGGACCTCTCGACGATTCCGGGAATCTTGGGCCCGCGCAATGCCGACGGCAGCCTGCCCGACGTGGGCTTCCTGAAACTCAAGAAAGGGAGCCGTGCCATCGACAAGGGCGAAGATTTGGGATTCCCGTTTGTGGGCGAAGCACCTGACCTCGGAGCGTTCGAATACGGAATGAGCTCGAGTAGCACGACATCGCTTGTCAGGAAAGTTGTCCGCAATTCTCGTGACCTCAAGTCTCGCTCGGTGAAGGCTTTCGATTTGCAGGGGCGTTTCCTTGGAAAGGTGCCGGTTGAGTATGGCGTAGACTTTGTCCCCAACAAGAATGTATATTTAAAATACTAAACGCTTTAACATAGGGAGTTACAGATGAAATTTTATCCTTTATTTGCCGCTTGCTCCATTTTGGCCGTTACCCTGATTGCGTGCGGGGACGATTCGTCATCGGGCGCAAAAGAAGAACCATTGCCAAGTTCTTCTTCAGAAGAAATCACGTCTAGCGAGACTGTGCCAGAAAGCAGTTCGTCTGTAGTGCTCTCTACTATAATCAACGAGGATTCGACCATTATCGATCCGCGCGATTCTAGTACATATAAAGTCATTAAATTCGGAGATCAGATTTGGATGGCGGAGAACATGAAGTATTCGCCCGAAGACACCCTCTGTGAAAAAGGTATTGGGGATGAATGCCTTTATACCTGGTCCGAAGCGATGGGTAAAGGACACGACTACGATCGCAAGTGGCTGGCCATCAGAGATACGACAGGATTCCAGGGGCTTTGTCCGCCCGGGTGGCATGTCCCTTCCGCAAAAGAAGCTTTGGCATTGGAAAAAAGTTTGCGCAGACTTCTGGAACATGGATACGAAAGCGAGTATTTCTGTTCTTCGGTGGTTCAGGAGGATATGTTAAAAGAAGACGGAAGCCGTGATAACTATTGTGAAGCTTACGGTGCTGACGGCCTTTCCAATGGCTTCAACATGCATTTGATTGGGGATCGAAGTGGTTTCTGGCTCGTTGAAGAAGACAACGATCCCTTTACTTGCACTATCGCAAGTGCGGTGACTTTCTGGGGAGGGTCAATTTGGGTGGATGATTTCCCAAATTCAAGAAAGGATAACCTGTACAACCTTCGTTGCGTCATGAACGCAGATGAGGACGAAGAATTCCCTTAGCCAAACTTAAATATCTTGACAAAAATGCGTTAAAACTGCACTTTTATCAAGATATTTTTGCGATTTTGTCTCATTTTTATATATTCAACTTCGAAAATGAGCGCCGCCCCCGCAACGCCCCGGCAGTTGTCAAGTATTCCTTGACAACTACTCATGTGCGGAATACGAACTACATGAAAAAAATTCTATATTCCCTCTAGTACCAACTTACGGAGACTGGATGCGTTACACCATCCGCACGGAACAACCGCGCGACTTTAAAATCGTCGAAAACCTTACCCGCGAAGCTTTCTGGAACGTGTACCGTCCCGGATGCACCGAGCATTATGTGCTGCACTGCTACAGGAACGAGCCGGACTTTCTGCCGGAACTCTCGCTCGTGCTTGAAGTAGACGGCGAAATCATCGGGCACGTGATGTACGCGTGGTCGCACATTGATGCCGACGACGGACGCAAAATCCGCATGATGACCTTCGGGCCCATCAGCATCCGCCCCGACTACAAACGCAAAGGCTACGGGAAAATCCTACTCGACCATTCCATGCGACTCGCCGCTGAAATGGGCGCAGGCTGCTTGCTGATTTGTGGGAATATCGCGTTCTACGGTAAGAGCGGCTTTGTGGTCGCGAGCACCAAGGGAATCCGCTACGCCGACGACCCTGACAGCGACGCGCCCTATTTTCTCTGCAAGGAACTGCAGGAAGGGTTCCTCGATGGAATCACCGGCAGTTACCGCGATCCTGAACCGTACTTTGTCGCGATGCACAACCCCGAAGCATTCGAGAAGTACGATAAGGAGTTTCCGCACAAGGAAAAGCTGGTGTTGCCTGGACAGTTAGGGTAATAAAAGGCGTCGGAGTGGTCCGGCGCCTTTTTTGCTAGAGGGGCAAGTCTTCCGCTTCCCCTTTTCCTAGGGACTCTGCCCCTAAAATCCCGTATCATCCTGAGTGAAGCCTAAGAATTTAGGGCGTAAAAGGCGTCAGGGGAAATTATTGAAAGAATTGTAAATA
>JAEEGI010028494.1_pt1 | contig 10622 bp, 10 predicted proteins | sample 8958751 | NCBI WGS metagenome assembly JAEEGI01 (sample SAMN16246545, study PRJNA631951) | gut metagenome | biome: gut microbiome; feature: rumen; material: KS-attached | host: Bos | place: Iran: Karaj | collected 2018-10 | reverse complement strand
TCTAAGTACCAAATTTTGCAGCCAAATATTATTTAACGATCAGCAAGTAGTAGTTCTTTTTGCCTTTCTGGGCCAAAAGATACTTGCCATCAATCAGATCCTCGGCTGTGATAGCGCGGTTCTGATCTGTAATCTTTTCTTTGTTCAGCGATACACCACCGCCCTGAACCATCTTACGCATTTCGCCCTTAGATGGGAATACAGGTGCAACGGTTGTCAGCAGCTCGATAGCGGGCTGACCAAGCTGATCCTTAGAAATCTCGAACTGGGGAACGCCGTCGAATACATCGAGCAGTGTCTGCTCGTCAAGCTTCTCAAGGCCTTCCTTGGTTGACTTGCCAAACAGGATGTTTGATGCCTCGATTGCAGTGTCGAGAGCCTCCTTTGAGTGTACCAGTACGGTAACCTCCTCAGCCAGACGCTTCTGCAGAACACGACGACCAGGATCCTGCTTGTGCTCCTCAATCAGGGCGTCGATAACGTCCTTCTCAAGTGATGTGAAAATCTTGATGTAACGCTCGGCATCGTCGTCGCTTACATTCAGCCAGAACTGGTAGAACTTATATGGTGTGGTACGAACAGGATCGAGCCAGATGTTTCCACTCTCGGTCTTACCAAACTTCTTACCATCGCTCTTGGTAATCAGTGGACAGGTGAGTGCGAAGGTCTCAACCTCATTGCCTAGAGTACGACGGATAAGCTCAGTGCCGGTAGTCATGTTACCCCACTGGTCGTTACCACCCAACTGCAATTTTACGCCGTAGTGCTGGTAGAGATACAGGAAGTCGTAACCCTGCAGCAGCTGATAGGTGAACTCTGTGAACGACAGACCGTCGCGGGCAGTACCGTTCAAACGCTGCTGTACGCTCTCCTTAGCCATCATATAGTTAACGGTGATGTGCTTACCAACCTCGCGTGCAAAATCAAGGAAAGTAAAGTCCTTCATCCAATCGTAGTTGTTAACCATCAGTGCAGCGTTAGGCTCTTTCGACTCGAAGTCGAGGAACTTGGCAACCTGCTTCTTGATGCACTCCTGATTGTGATATAGTGTTTCGTTGTTAAGCAGATTACGCTCCTGGCTCTTACCCGATGGGTCGCCAATCATACCTGTGGCACCACCTACCAGAATAACAGGACGGTGACCGCAACGCTGAAGGTGGCGGAGCATCATGATACCGCACAAGTGTCCGATATGCAGTGAATCGGCTGTAGGGTCGGTACCCAGATAGGCTGTAACCATCTCTTTCTGGAGTAGTTCTTCTGTACCTGGCATCATCTGTGCCAGCATACCGCGCCATTTCAGTTCTTCTACAAAGTTCTTCATTTTTATCTCTAAAATATTATTTCTTTATTCTTTATTTTACTAAGGAACGGGATCGTAACCCGAACCGCCCCATGGGTTGCATCTTAATATGCGCCAGATAGCCAATCCTAAACCCTTGATGGGACCGTGCTTCATGATGGCCTGTTTGGCATACTCGCTACATGTGGGAGTGAATCGGCACGAAGGTCCTAAAAGTGGTGAGATGGCCATTTGGTAAAAGCGGATAGGTAATACCAGCAGCCACGAAATGAGATGTATCAGCCTCTTCATGCTTTATCTTTAGCTATCTGCTTCATGAGACTTATCATCTTCTTCTCAACATCAAGTGTAGGGAAGTGTTTGTCGGTCAGCCAAATGATGGCTATCAATAGCATCTCGCCTTCGTTTACCTTCCCCTCGAGCAGTGATTTGTTCTTGCGGTAGGCTTCACGTACCTGACGTTTCACTCTATTTCTGTCAACCGCATGCTTAAAGCGTTTTTTAGGCACGCTGATGAGCAGTTGCACAGGGGCACACCCCTCATGGTGTTCTGTTTTAAGAAAAACAGCCCTTAGAGGATAAGCAGTCAGCGAATGACTATTGCCTTTCTCAAAGAGCGTTTCTATCAGCAGGTTGCTGACGATGCGCTCCTCTTTACTGAAGGTAGGCGCTGTCGTCATCAATTCTTAGTCTTGTATTTCAAACAGGTAGTGCTGCAGAGCACCTGTCATTGATGGATACTTCTCGTTAGGAGCCTCGATATCCAAGCGCAGACCGGCTTCCTTGGCAGCCTTTGCTGTTGCTGGACCGAAAGTGGCGATAGCAATCTTGTCCTGCTTGAAGTTGGGGAAGTTCTTGGTCAGCGACTCGATTCCGGCGGGGCTGAAGAAAATCAGCATGTCGTAGTCGAAGTTCTTAACCTCTTCCTCAGTGAAATCGTTGCTCACAGTCTTGTACATGACGCACTCGGTGTGCTGCAGCTTCTTAGAGTCGAGCAGGTTGGCCAGACTGTCGGTATGTACATCGCTCAGTGGAACAAGATACTTCTCGGTCTTATGCTTAACCATGGTAGGAATCAGATCGTCGATACGACCAGTCTCACCAAAGAAGATCTTGCGCTTTCTGTACTGCACATATTTCTGGATGTACAAAGCAATAGTCTCGGTAACACAGAAATACTTCATGTCCTCAGGAATGTTGATTCTGAGCTCCTTGGCCATGTTGAAGAAATGGTCAATGGCATGACGCGAGGTAAATACGATGGCAGTGTGATCCAGGATGTTCACCTTCTGTGCACGGAAATCTTTAGAGCTGATTGCCTCGACCTTGATGAAAGGACGGAAAACCAGTTCAACACCAAACTTGTTCGCAATATCGAAATATGGCGACTTCTCACTTGTTGGCTTAGGTTGTGAAACCAAAATCTTTTTGAGCATATGTGTCCTAAATATTTATTTTCAAATTCTCAGTTATTACCAGCAATCCGCTCCAGAGCGAAATTAAAGGTATCATTTCGAGGGCACAAAAGTACAAAATATTTTGCAGAAAACCTCCTTTTTGATTAAAAAAGATAACATAAGACTTATAAAATGTGAGAATTTTAGCAAAAATAACGATAGTTGCGGTATAATAGATGGCATTTTGGAGTGAAAACTGGAAATATGCCAATAGTAATACCAATGGGAATAATGCTACCCCTTCGAGTGATGTTATGAGTAGTAATGACCCTTGGAATTGTAAATTTTTTCTCTTTGAAAAGAATACACTGTTCACTATCGAATACAATATCATTCTGCCTAACATATAAATCAGTATGCTCAATCCGTATATGAATAGCAGCGTGTATTCGGATGAGAATACAAAGGTGTTAGCCACAAAATGGTTGGTGTAGAAGTAGTATAGCAGTGCATAAAGCAGACAGGTGATAAACAGGAATAGGAACTGAAATTTGATTTCGCTGCCTGTCTCGTCGAGCATTTGGACCGACTTGGATGGCGAGAAGAAATGCTTGGTCTGCTTGATGATAAATCCTGATATGCGCGATAAGGTGAATGTTATCAGCAGGAAACAGAAAATCAGAATGCCAGTAACAAAGCTGTCGTTCTGAATGGTGTAGGGGATAGGGGCGCCCGAAACGCCAATACGCTCTACATTCAGTTCCGGATGATACATCGTGTTGTTCGAGAAAAAGTTCTCGCGGTAATAGTTCGGCAAACTCACTTCCTTCAGGTCGCGAGGTATCTCTTGTCCTGGTAGGTGCAGTGTGTCAGGTCTGCTGCTGTAATGAATCTCCTTGGGTTCAAACCACTCTTGTATAGCCGAGTCCTGTTGGGCAGGCGTAGCATCTTTAGGCAACAACCGCAGCACCTCGTAGGGTGTCTGCGGTTTCGCCGTATGAACTGCCACCGTATCTCCGGGGGCAGATGTTATAGTAGTTAGGATGCTATCGTTTTGCAGCATATCTGATTACAGTCCGAACTCTTTGCGGATATCGTCTACACGGTCCAGCTTCTCCCATGTAAACAGTTCTACATTCATCGTTTTTGTTTCGTGATAATGACTGGTGAAAGTCTTCTGTACTACCTCGCACTTACGTCCCATATGTCCGTAGGCTGCTGTCTCGCTGTACATAGGCTGACGGAGCTTCAGGGTACGCTCAATGGCCTTTGGACGCAGGTCGAAGAGCTTCTCAATCTTCTTGGCAATCTCGCCATCGCTCATCTGCACGTTGCTGCGACCGTAGGTGTTTACATAGATGTTCATGGGCTTAGCCACACCGATGGCGTAGCTTATCTGTACCAGCATCTCATCAGCAACACCTGCTGCAACCATGTTCTTGGCAATGTGGCGGGCTGCGTATGCGGCACTGCGGTCAACCTTCGATGAGTCTTTACCCGAGAAGGCACCACCTCCGTGTGCACCCTTACCACCATAGGTGTCGACAATGATCTTACGACCAGTCAGACCTGTATCACCGTGAGGACCACCAATCACGAACTTACCTGTTGGGTTAACGTAGTACTTGATGTCGAGTCCGAACAGGTCGAGTACCTTCTGTGAGTGAATCTGCTTCTTTACACGTGGAATCAGGATGTTGATGACATCGTCCTTGATCTTGGCCAGCATCTTCTCGTCCTCGTCGAACTCGTCGTGCTGTGTTGATACTACGATGGTGTCGATACGCTCGGGGATACCCTCGTCTGAATATTGTACAGTTACCTGACTCTTAGAGTCGGGGCGCAGGTAGGTCATTTCCTTGCCCTCCTTGCGGATATCTGCCAGGGTACGCATAATGAGGTGTGCCAGATCGAGGCTTACGGGCATGTAGCTCTCAGTCTCATTGGTGGCGTAACCGAACATCATGCCCTGGTCGCCAGCGCCCTGTTCGTCTTCGTTGCCGTTGTCAACACCGCGGTTGATGTCGGCACTCTGCTCGTGGATGGCACTCAGGATTCCGCATGAATCGCCGTCGAATTGATACTCTGCTTTGGTATAGCCAATGCGCTTAATTGTTTTGCGGGCCATAGTCTGCAGGTCGATGTACACATCACTGCGAACCTCACCCATGATTACAACCTGACCTGTAGTGACAAACGACTCGATGGCACAGCGTGCCTTCGGGTCGTAAGCCAGGAATTGGTCAAGTATTGCATCAGAAATCTGATCGGCCACCTTATCGGGATGGCCTTCAGATACTGATTCTGACGAAAATAGATAACTCATTCTCTCTTAATTCTAAATACTTAATTCTAAATCTTACTCTGCGGGCAGCATGATCACCTCGGCACGGTTGCCCGACTTCAGAACCTCTTTTACAAGGGCACTGATGCTTTCAGGTGTCTGTGCGTTCACCAGCTTCTCATAGTTGCTGTGGAAGTCGATGCCATACTTGCGCCAGCCATTAATGATGCTCAGCCAGTAGCTGTTCTGCTTTACCTGGTCGCCATGGCTCTTCAGCATGTATTCCTTAACCTTCTGCAGTTTCTCTGCATCACAGGTCTTGGCCATAGCTGTCACCTCATCGCGCAGAATCATGATGGCAGTATCAGCCTTCTCTGGCTTCATGGGGCAAACGGCAAGGATCTGAGCAATAGTCTCAAAGTCGTTGCGCTCAATGCCGGCCATTGCCTGTACGGTATAGGCAGCGCTGGCATCTTCGCGAATCTTCTTCAGATATTCCATGCTGAGAATCTGTCCAGCCATGTCAATTTTGATATCGTTCTCTGCTGTCATAGGAATATCTTCTGAGTACCACTGCATAACGGCAAAGGCCTTTGGTGTTTCAGCCTTCTGCTTGAAGTTGTTGATGGCAACACCCTTGAAGAGGGTAGATACCTTTGGACTCTTTACCACTTTTTTCTTAGCAGGAAGTGATGCCAGATAGGTTTCGATTAGTGGACGGATAGTGCTATCGTCGTAGTTACCAATGATGGTGAAGGTAAAGGCAGCAGCGTTGGCTGTTTGCTCCTTGGCCATCTCGAGGATACGATCGTAGCTAACCTTAGTCAAATCGGCTGTTGTCAGCACCTTGTTGCGTGGGTTGTTGCAGGTCAGGGTGGCAGTCAGAGAATCCTGAAGTACAGCCTCTGGCTGCAGCAGACGGTTCTTCAGACTAACCTCTGTGGTCTGCATCAGGTTGTCGTACGACTTCTGGTCCTTTGCAATGTTGGTGAAATAGAGGTATACCAACTGCAGCATAGTCTCAATATCCTTTGGTGTAGAGCTACCGCTTACATTCTGGCGGTTAGAGCCCAGTGAGATAGATGCACTGGCAATCTTACCGGCAAGGGCTTTCTCGAGCTCGGTGTGTGAGAAGTTGCCCAGACCGCTGGCTTCAATCACATCGTCGAACATCTTGATGTTGGCAAAGTCTTTCTCGCCATAAAGGGCTGAACCTCCAAATCCTTCACCGCGCAGCAATACCTGATCCTTCTTGAAGTCGGTCTGCTTCAGGATAACCTTGGCGCCGTTAGAAAGTGTCAACTCGGTATAGCCAAACTGGTCGTTCTTGGTCTCTTTCTTGATGCTACCCTTCTTAGGCATGGTGGTCATCAATGGCTCATCCTTTACATTGTCGACGTAGGCTTCGATCTGTGCCGAACGGGCGTTGGCAACAGCTTTCTTCATGCTGTCCTCTGTAGGATAAACATTGCCTTCCTTTTCAGTGTTCATGCTGAATACCACCAGATTGCTGTCGGTGGGCAGGATCAGCTCCTTCATCAGAGCATTGACAGTCTGCAAAGGCAGCATTGGTATAATCTGTTTCATGGTGGTGTAGATGTAATCAATGCTTGGCATTGGTGTATTGTTCAGGAAGTTCTGAACACACTGATTTACAAACTGTGAGTTGTAACGCTTGTCTTTGTTTGAGTACTGCTTCTCAAGCTGACTGGTATAGTTCTGCTTGAAACGGTTGTACTCTGTAGCTGTGAAACCGAACTCAGCAGCACGACGTGCTTCGGTGAGGGCGGCGGTAACAGCGGCTTCAATCTGTCCGTCCTTAGGACTTAAGTCAATCTCAAATGCATCCATTGTGCTCGAGAGAATGTATCTGCCGTCGGCTGCTCTAGCGCTCAGGAATGGACTCTCGGGCTTCTCGGCATACTCCTTCAAACGGTCGTTCAGCATCAGAATGCATGCATCTTTCAGATAATCGGACAGCATGTAGGTAATTGTGCCCTTCAGTGAGTCGGGGAAAACCTCATGCTTCATCATGATCATCACCTCGTTGGTGCTCTGCTCTTTATCTTTGTCGATAACATAAATTGCTTCGGCATTGTCGGGCACAGGCTCCTTGGTAACGAGCGTGCGGTTCTCTGGCAGTACGATGGGTGAGAACATATCCTTGATCTTCTTCTCAATCTGATCTACATCAACATCACCTACTACGATGATACCCTGATTGTCGGGACGGTACCACTTCTCGTAGTATGACTGCAGGAATGGACGCTCAAAGTTGTCGATAATCTCCATCAGACCGATAGGCATACGATGGCCGTACTTTGAACCTGGATAAAGCTTGGGCAGATCGCGCTCCAGCATGCGCATGAAAGCACTGGTGCGCAGGCGCCACTCCTCATGAATCACACCACGCTCCTTTTCAATCTCTTCCTGCTCCAGCAGCAAGCCGTCGGCCCAGTCGTAGAGAATCAGCAGACAAGAGTCTATGATACCCTCACGTGTGGTGGGGACATTACTGATGTTATATACGGTTTCATCGATTGATGTGTAGGCGTTCAGGTCACCACCAAAGTTGATACCTACGCTCTCACACCAACGAATCAGCTCGTTGCCCTTAAAGTGTTTCGATCCGTTGAAGGCCATGTGCTCAAGGAAGTGAGCCAGACCACGCTGATCGTCGTTCTCCTGAATAGAACCTACCTTCTGAGCAATGTAGAACTCAGCACGGTTCTCAGGCCAGTTGTTGTGACGGATGTAATAGGTTAATCCATTGTCAAGTTTACCGATGCGTACATCGGGATCTACGGGAATAGATGGCATCTGCATCTGTGCCATCATCGCTACTGTGCCGATCAGTGTCAGCAAAATGGTCGATAGAATTTTCTTCATGTCATTTAAGTTTGGTTGTTGCATAATTGTTATCGGGTGCAAAGTTACACCTTTTTTGCTTATTTGTTGCAAATTCTACGTTAAACCTACGTTAAAACTAAATTACCTACACTAATAGTCGCTTAGCAAAGTAGCGAACGGGATACCATACAGAGAGGAAACCTACAATCAATACCGTGCAGAATACCAGGATAATATCCTCGGGATGCACGCTTACGGGGTAGGCGTTAATTACAAATGTGCCGCTCGATGAGCCTAAGGCCACAATGCCGTATTGCTGCTGCAGCCAGCACAGGGTCAGACCAATGACGATACCTAAGATGGCACCGATGGCAGAGATCATACGACCCTCGAACAGGAAGATGCGAACAATCTGCTTGTCGCTTGCGCCAAGGTTACGCAGTGTAACTACATCGTCTTTCTTATCGATAATCAGCATCGACAGCGAGCCGATGATGTTAAAGCAGGCCACCATCAGAATGAAGGTCAGGAAGATATAGGCAATCAATTTTTCAATCTTCATAATCTTGAAAGTGTCGTCCTGCTGCTCAAAACGGTCTTTTACAACGAACTTGGTGCCACACAGTTGCTTAATCTGATCTTTCGTCTTGTCGAAGTTGCTGCCTGGCTTCAGGCGTAGCTCGAGCGACGAGAGCATGCCCTGCTGTCCGAAGATACGACGGGCGAATGCGATGCTGGTCAGGATGTAGTTCTTGTCATAGCGCGACTGCTTTACGTTGAACAGAACACCGGGTGAGTAGAGCTCATCTTCCTCGAATGCCTCGTCGGGGTTGGTCATGTCTAACTGGCCTTCGCGGCGTGGGGCATAAATATGGATAGGCTCTTCGTAGGTGTAGCCTGTGCCTAACGTCTCGGCCAGTCGGATACCTAAGGTGCCATAGTCCATATCGGCAGCATGCAAGCTGAAATCGCCATCGCCCACCAGAATCTCGTTGATGTGGGTAAGCTGGGCAAAGTTGTCGTCAACACCTTTGATTACCACCATCGCCTGTCTGCCACGATAGATGGCCAGTGCCATGTCCTCTACGCTCTCGGTAGCTACCTCAATCTCGGGCAATTGTCTGATTTCTGTCAGAATCGGGTCGTCGGCAGCTACGGTCTTTCCTTCGGCAGGCACCACTTTCAGCTGCGGGTCGAAACTGGTAAAGAATGTTGCTACCAGATCGTGGAACCCATTAAACACCGATAGTGTGACCACCAGCGCCATCGTAGCTACGGCCACACCAATCACAGAAATACCACTAATGACGTTGATGGCATGAGTGGATTTCTTTGAGAACAGGTACCTGCGGGCAATAAAGAAAGGAAAGTTCACCTTTTTACTTTTTCAAAAGTTCGTCGATGTGCTCAATATAGTCGAGCGAGTCGTCGATAAAGAATCGCAGCTCTGGGATGATACGCATCTGGTTCCTTACACGAGTGCCTAACTCGTAGCGTATCTGTTTGGTATTGGCATTGATGTTGGCCAATATCTCTTCGCCCTTCTCGCTGGGGAATACGCTCAGATAAGCGGTGCAGATACTCAGATCGGGTGAAATCTTGGTACGTGTAACCGATATCATCACGCCGTGAGTAGCACGCGTCTGCTGCTGGAATATCAGCGAGAGCTCCTTCTGCAGCAATCTCGCAATCTTGTTTTGTCTTGTCTCTTGCATCTCTAAAATCTTAATTCTAAATATCTTTTTTTCTTATCAGTGTCAACCCGTCTCTCAGTGGCAGTATCACCTGCTCTACGCGAGCGTCGCGGGCTATATAGTCGTTAAATGTCTCAATGCCTTGGGTTTGTCGGTCCTTATCGTAGGCATGGTCTATCACATGTCCGTCCCAAAGTGTGTTGTCGGCCAGTATAAAACCGCCGGGCTTCAGTATGCTCATCACCATCTCGTAACAGTCGCGATAGGTGCGCTTGTCACCATCCATAAAAGCCATATCAAAGGCTATGCCTAACTTTGGGGCCTCTTGTAACGCATCGCCAATGATGAACTCTATCTTATCACCCACACTCGAACCTTCTATCCACGGACGGGTAAAGTCCTCCATCTCGTCGTTAATCTCGAAGGTATATAGGCGTCCGCCTTCGTCCAACCCCTCTGCCATCGATATAGCGCTGTAGCCGCTAAAGGTGCCTATCTCTAAGATGTTCTGGGGGCGAATCATCTTCACCAGCATCTTGAGCAGTCGGCCTTGCAAGTGGCCGCTCGCCATACGTCCATGAATGGTATGTATGTGGGTGGCGCGCCATAGTCGGTACAGGTAGTCGGGCTCTGGCTCCGTATGCTGCAGGATATACTCGTCGAGCGTCATCCCTTCAGAGCTTCTATGGCCAAACGGTACGAGTCGAGTCCGAAACCGAGAATGACGCCTTTGCAGGCGCATGAAATCATCGACTTATGACGGAACTCCTCGCGCTGGTGCACATTCGAGATGTGAACCTCGATCACAGGTGCCTTGAGCGAACGGATACAGTCCTGCAGAGCTATAGAGGTGTGGGTGTAGGCGCCAGCATTCAGAACAATGCCGTCGTAGCTAAAGCCAACCTCTTGCATCTTGTTAATCAGCTCGCCCTCTACGTTGCTCTGATAGTACTCGATGTCGATGTCGGCAAAGCGCTTACGCAACTCAGGCAGGTATGCGTCGAACGACGACGAACCATAGATGCCTGGCTCTCTCTGGCCCAACAAGTTCAGGTTCGGACCATTGATAATCAGAATCTTCATTTTTGTAACTT
>JAEEGI010028492.1_pt1 | contig 10623 bp, 9 predicted proteins | sample 8958751 | NCBI WGS metagenome assembly JAEEGI01 (sample SAMN16246545, study PRJNA631951) | gut metagenome | biome: gut microbiome; feature: rumen; material: KS-attached | host: Bos | place: Iran: Karaj | collected 2018-10 | reverse complement strand
TCTCCGCACAAAACATAGACCCTGTTGCCGTTGCTGTCCAGCTTGTTGGCGATCGCCATGCCGACAGCGCAGGAAATGCCCTGGCCCAAGGAACCCGTGGACATATCGACGCCATCCACATAAGTCATATTCGGATGACCCTGCAGCTTGGAATCGATCTGACGGAAACTCATCAGGTCCTCATCCATGAGACCTGCTTCATAAAGCGTCGCATACAAGCCCGGTGAACAGTGTCCCTTGGAAAGGACGAACCTGTCCCTGTCGATGGAAGAAACGTTGTCTTTATTGACATTCATCTCCACGAAATAGAGATAAGTCATGATATCTGCTGCACCTAAAGATCCGCCCGGATGGCCGGATTGGGCATTGTAAACCATCTTCACGATATTCCTTCGAATATTCAGTGCATGGTCCTTCAATTGATTGATGTCCATAGTAAGAAATCCTCCATTCTTATTATATGTTAAAAAGTCAACAAATACATCACCCCTGCTGCTGATCGAAGGCCCATTCCGCTTCTCCCATCGAAGATCTATGAACCGCTCTCCTTGAACCATATCCCCTTGTAAAGACAGTGGCAGCGGTTGTCACTGGTCACGATGTAAGGGACCAGCTTGTCCTCCAGCATCTTCACCCTGAAAGACTGCTTCCCGGACTCATCGGTATAGATGATCTGCCCGACATGCAGATCATTCAGTTTTTCTGCTTTTTTCATCATTCACGTCCTCCTGATCTCATGATATAGGGATCGGAAAAAACATCTGTGTAAAAAAGCGGACAGTTGCAGCCTCTCCCACTCGTCCGGAGGCATATCCTGGATGAAGAAAGACTTCAAAGAAGACAGGAAGATACCCACATTTCACATCTGCAGTCTTCAGCTTTAATAACAGCAAGACGATTTCTGATAGGATAATAATAGACAAGGAGGACCTCTCATGGATCTCAAACACGCCGACCTCGTGATCAAAGACGTCAATGTCTTCAACTCTTATTTCAAAAAGTTCATGCATGCGGACGTCTACATCAAAGACGGCAAGTTCCTCTACATCGACCAGAGATCTCAGAACGAAGTCACCGCAGAAAAAGAGATCGACGGAAAAGGCCGCTACATGATCCCGGGCCTCATCGACATCCACATGCACATCGAAAGTTCCATGGTCACGCCCGAAGCCTTCTGCCGCTACACGGCCAGAAACGGACTGACCACCATCGTATCGGAACCGCATGAGATCGCCAACGTCTGCGGCAAACAAGGTGTCGAAGCGATGATCCGATCGGGGAAGAAGAGCCCCTATGACTGCTTCTACGCCATCCCCAGCAACGTCCCGATCATGTCCCGGGATTTCGAGACCAGCGGCGGCACCATCAGCTGCCGGGACATGCTGGAACTGAAGGAAGAGGAAAACGTCATCTGTCTGGGCGAAGTCATGAACTTCCGGGAGATCATCCGGGATGATTCATCCGAAGTCGCAAAATTCATCGGCATCATCCATGACAAAGAGCCCAACTATCCCCTGGAAGGACACTGTCCCGCCCTGGTCGGTTCAGACCTCGCAGCCTTCCTCTACCTGGGCATTCAGAGCGATCACTGCGTGCACGACCTGGAAGAACTGAAACAGCGCTTCGAAAACGGCATGTTCATCCAGCTGCAGGACGCCATGCTGAACAAGGAAGTGATCGATTATGTCTGCAGGAATAGACTCTACGAATACTTCAGCTTCGTCACCGACGACACCCTGCCGGACGTCCTTCGAAACAAGGGACATCTGGATGCGATCCTGCGCAAAGCCATATCTCTGGGCATGAGAGCCGAGGATGCGATCTACTGCGCGACCTATACGCCGGCAAGAAGGATGAACCTCTCTGACAGAGGTGTCATCGCGCCGGGAAAGGTCGCTGACTTCCTGCTTCTCGATGAAGTCGACACGATCCGTATCTGCAGCACCTATAAAAAAGGAAGATGCATCTACGACATCGAAAGGAGCGGACCCGACCACGACTGCTACAGTCTGGAAGGCCGCTTTGAAGAGACGATGCGCTGCAGAAAGCTGACCGAGGAAGACCTGAAGATCCATGTCCCGGGCAAAGACCGCGATGTCAATGTGCGCACGATGAAGATCGATCCATCGAACAACCGCACGGAAGAAGTCTTCATAACGATGCCGGTCAGAAACAATGAGCTCCTCTGGAAAGAAAGCGGCGCTCAGCTGCTGCTGGTCATAGAAAGACACGGCAGAGATGGCCATATCGCCATAGGCTTCAGCTGCGGCAGCGGCATCAAAAAAGGCGCCTGCGCCTCCTCCTATTCCCACGACTCCCACGATCTGATCGTCATGGGAAACGACGAAGCGGACATGATCCTGGCTGCCAACACGATCATCGATATGCAAGGCGGCATCACGGCTGTCCTTGACGGCAGGATCACAGGAAAGATCGCCCTGCCGATCGCCGGCCTCCTCTCCAGGAATTCCGTGGAAGACACGGCCGATGCCTTCGAAACGGTCCGGAAGGCTTTCCTTGAACAGGGCTACGAACACGTCAACAACATCATGAACTTCACGCTCCTGTCCTTGACCTGCACGCCGGTCCTGAAGCTGACGGACAGAGCTTATCTCAACACGGTCACCTTTGAAAAGCCGGCCCTCTATGAAGAAATGGAATGAAGCCCGCAAGGGCTTTTTCATTGGCCTTCTTGTCCGAAAAGAAAACAGACTTCGTCTGTCTTCCGATCTTCTATGATCCTCTCAATACCAGATCTGCGGATACTTGTGGAAAGGCCTGTAATCCAGGACATCCTCAAACTCGATCTTGTAGACCGGTACCATCTCATCGATGTCCTTTTCGAGGCCCGTCAGTCTGATGCGATGATCCTCCCCGTATTCGAAGCTGATCTCTTCACCGCTGGAAAGCTTGCTGACACGGACAGGCTTTGTGAAGACGCCTGAGAAGTACATCTCCCCATCCTTCGGCGTGATCCAGTTCCACAGATAGACGCTGCGCAGATCCTTGCCGTAGGTGATACCCGAAATGCCGTTTCCGCCTCTGAACCAGGAACCTGACAGGAGGTTCGGATGCAGCTGCCCATAGAAGGCTTCCCCGTTGGCTGAGAGCCACTCGCCGACCCTGCTCAGAGGTTCGATCGCATCCTGCGGGATGGAACCATCAGCCTTGGGACCGATGTTGAGCAGCAGATTTCCGCCGTTGGAAGCGCAGGTGTTCAGCATGCGCAATATCCTCTCCGCGCTGTAGGCGTAAGGAAGGACCTGCCTCTCATCCAGATAGCCCCAGGCGATATCATTGAACGTCATGCAGGCTTCCCAGTCCCTGTCCATGACCCTGATCTTTCCCTCCGGCGTGCCGAAGTCCTCAGGCAGACGGGACCGGTCGTTGATGATGATGTGCGGCTGCAGCGCCCGCAGACGCTGGTTCCTGCCCAGTGAATCCCAGGCCTCCCAGGACTCCATCGGCTGGGCGACATCGTACCAGAGGATGTCGATCTTGCCGTAATTGCTCAGCAGTTCCGTATTCAGAGCCTCCAGATAAGCCAGGAAACGCCTTCTGGCCTCATCGTCATATTCGCAGGCCTCCCCATCGGGATGATGCCAGTCCATCAGGGAAGAATAGAAACCGATCTTCAGTCCCTCCTCCCGGCAGGCCTCGACGAACTCCTTCACGATATCCCTGTGACAGCCGTAATTGACACTGTTGAAGGGATTGACCTTGGAATCCCATAGTGAGAAACCTTCATGGTGCCTGGTCGTCAGGACCATGTACTTCATGCCCGCCTTCTTTGCCAGCTTCGCCCATTTGCGGCAGCAGCCCTCTTCCGGCTGAAAGAGATCCGCATACTTCTCATATTCCTCTTTATCGATCCCCTCCATCGACATCACCCATTCGTGCCTGCCGATGGCCGAATAGAGACCGAAGTGCACGAACATCCCGAAACGCGCCTGCCGCCACCACTTCATGCGTTCATCCCTGCTTTCAGCGATCATCTTCTCGTATTCAGACTTCTTCAATATCTTCATCACTCATCTCCCGCTTTCTTCAATCCTATTTTACTTCAGGAAAGCGGCTGCTCTACAATAGACTTGAAATGAAGAAGGAACGATTCGATAAGGAAAACCTCACTGCCCTCATCCTCTCGATGACCGCGATCGCTGTCATGTCAGCCGTCGAACGCTTTCTTCTGCCGCCCTACTTCCTCAAAAGCATCATCAAGGCCACAGTCTTCACGATGGCCATCCTCATACACGGCTTTCTGTTCAGGAAAAGCTACAGCCGGGTCACTGGCATGCGTTTCAAAGCGCCATCCCGGAAGCTCTTCCTCTTCATGTTCCTGGTCTACCTCTTCATCATCCTCGCCTTCCTGATCGCCCGCGATCAGATCGACCTCGACACGATCGAAGAAAGGCTCCTGGAGAAAGAAGGGCTCAACAGGAACAACTTCCTCTTCATCTTCTCCTACATCATCCTGTGCAATTCCTATCTGGAAGAGAGCTTCTTCAGAGGCTACCTCTCCCGCCATCTCAGCAGTGACACCGGGATCGCCAGGATCTGCAGCGCCATCCTCTTTGCCCTCTACCATGTCTCCATCATGAGCGGCTGGTTCCCGCCCATCCTTTTCATCCTGCTGATCGCAGGCCTGAGCATCTCCGCCCTGGTCCTGCAGTACATCGCCGACAGGGAAGAAACGATCGCCGCCAGCTGGCTCGTCCACGCTTTCGCCAACCTCGCCATCAACACGATCGGCACCATCATGATCCTCACATGACAAAAGGCCACCTAGATGGCCTTTACTTTGAAAGATATAGGTTTGCCAAATCCCTTTCCCCTTTGATCAAGAGCCCTGATCCTGAACTCCAGGATCTTTCCCTTGCTTGTCTCAGGGATCGGAAAGACATTGTACGCCTCATAGACGGACAGTCCGATCGAAGCTCCCTCATCGATGCGATCCATCAGCAGTTTCCTTTCTTCATGGAAACACTTCTGACCGTCATCGACCTCATAGGAGAGGATAGAGATCTGATCCTTATAGACATAGATGTTCTCTTTTGTCAGGACCACATCGGCAGGATCGAGCTGTTTTGGCCTGACGATCAGACTCACAGCGATCCTTTCCCCGGCATTGACGATCATCTCCTCTTCATCGAAGAAGGACCGTATCCGGTTTCTTTCCGAGAGATCATAGACGTTTTCCTTCGTCTCATCGCTCACGACATCGACGCGGCACAGGCACAGGACATCGTCATCCGCAAAAGGAACGATGTTCCCCTTGCGATCACCGACCGCATATTCGCCGATATCATAGTGATAAGCCCTGAACCATTCGCCATCATCCACCCTCCGCTTGCTTTGAAGGTAGGCCAGCTCTGTCTCGTAGGACGTGGAATGCGGATCGCAGAGATACACGAACATGTTCACTCTGGCTTGCGCATAGACGGCGATATCGTTGGAACGGTAGTAAGGAAGCAGACCCATGTGATAGTACCACTTGCCCAGATAGGGATCCAGATAGCCCGGCAGCGGATCGCTGATGATCGTGAAACCGTTTTTGCCGCACCACTCCTCCATCCTTTTTCGATGCTGCTTCGGATTGAAACGGACGATGGCAGCCTCCTTGCGGATCCCGATGCGGATCCGTTTTTTCTCTTCAGCCAAAGGGAGATCTTCCCTGTCACAAAGCCGCACCCTCAGCGTATAGAGACCCTCCGGCAGCGTCTCATAGGGCTCGCCATCCTCGTCGCGAAGATCAAGACCGCTCTCCAGTACCCTTCCATGTCTCACATCCGTTCCGGAAACGATCAGGGACTTGAATGCGGAATCGCTGTAGGAACACTTGATCGTCGCATCATGAACAGACGCCAGCGGATCGCACAGATCTTTGACCAGCAGCTCCGGGAAACCGAAGGCTTTGAGCTTCTCCTTCTTCGGATCGAGCTCTTCTTCATAGGAAACGAGATCCGGATGATTCAGCCAAAGCCGGTCGTCATTCTTCCTGGATGCGCAGGTCCTTCTGAGGACCGTCCCATTCTCATCCAGAAGCTCCACATGCAGGATCATGTCACTTTCGATATCGCCCTCCAGCCTTCCCTGCACCGCAAGATCCCGCCGATATTCGATCAGCGGGGATATGCCCGAAGGGATATCGATATGGATCCTGTATCCCCTATTCATTTCCTTTCAGCACAGAGTCATCGATCACGAAATCGAAGTAGGTGTTCGGATACGGTTCATTCTTCAGCGTGTAGTGCCACCACTCCTCGGCATATTCATTGAAACCGTATTTCTTCATCGTCTCATTCAGAAGCCTGCGGTTGGCCTTCTGAACATCATTCAGATCCTCATAATCGGTATGCGAGATCTCAGAAAAGAGATCGAAAGTGCCGCCCATATCCACATCCTTGCCCGTGCTCATGTCAAAGAGCGTCAGGTCGAGGGTCGAACCCCTGCTGTGGGAGGAACGGTCGGCGATGTAGTTCTGTTCAAAGAGGACAGACTTGTCCAGATCCGGATAGAAGTAAGGCTTCATGCGGACATCCTTGATATCCTCCGCCCAGCGGATGAAGTGTTCGACCGCCCTCTGCGGACGATAGGCATCATAGATCTTGAGCCTGTAGCCCTTGGAAACGAACTCATCAGAAGCCTTTTTCAGCGCCTGCGCCGCCTCCTTGCTCAAAAAAGCCAGAGGCTTCTGGTAGCCATCGATCCGATCGCCCACGAAATTGTAGGTCGTCGCATAACGGATCTCCAGGATCAGATCCGGAATATAGCTGTTCAGTGAGACGAAACCCGAAGCGTCATCCGTATAGACGCCGTCTTCGCTCAACGTTCCCTCGTGTATCACTTCCTTGCCTTCCTCCCTGTCAGATACCCTGTAGCTGACATCATTGTCCATCTCCTCATCATCGAAAACGCAACTCCTGTCATGCAGGAAAGAACCCGCAGGCAAGACGACACCGCTGGCAGCGCCTTTGGCGATATTGTACTGGACGCTGGACTCAGCGCCATCCTCTTCGCGTATGACTGTGCAGCTGCGGAACTCCTTTTTCTCATCGAAGAAAGATCTGATCTCCTGCTCCATCGCATTTTCGGGCTTCTTTCCATAGACGATCTCCGTCTCGCTGAGCTCCTCTTTTGAACCATCCTCATAGTTCAGGACCTCGTTCTGTATCGAAGTGATGAGGAAAGTCTTATCCACCATCAGATCCATATCGGCGGACGCGATCCGCTTATCCTTTTTGAAATAATCGTTGATCCTGTCATCGATGATCCGCGCCTTGACGATGTAGAAGACATCGGTCCGCTCCACTTCCTTGAGATCCATCAGGGCAAAATAGGAAGCCATCTTCTCCCAGATATCCGCTTCATCCTTCAGATCGATCAGCTGCGAAAACTTCCCATCCTCCAGGGAATAGAGGAAGTCCTTCTCCCTGATCTCCGTCCTGTACAGGAGATCCTTTTCATCGTAATAGGAAGTCACACTGCTGACACCGTCATCATAGACGCTGTAAGTCTTTTCGGCCCGGTTGTCTTTGATGTAGATGCTTTTTTCCGCAGCCTTCATCTTCTCCGCCGTATTCGCCTCTTTGATCAGCTGCAGGATCTCCTCGTTGCTGATGGGCTTCCTGACACCGCAGCCGCTCAGAAAGATGAGGAAGAGGCAGCTCAACACTATCCATTTTTTCATCGTGAACGCTCCATTACTAATATTATAAGCTGAAAAAACATCCTGATTCAGGATGCCTTCAGAACATATGGATCAGCCAGGTGATCACCAGACCGACTGCCATGCAGCAGAAATGCGAAGTCCCGTCGACTCCGGGGATCGAAGAGATCAGGACCAGCGAGATGATCGGCCTGAGCAGATGCTCGAAACCGCCGAAACCGTAATAACGCAGGATGACGAAGAAGTAGGCTCCCAGCAGGCCCGATATGGCACCTGAAGCGCCAAGGGAAGAAGAATAGTCATCGTGGTTGGCATGACGGATGTACAGAGACAGCAGCTTGCCGCCTATCATCGAAGCGAAATAGATCACCGCCATCCAGAAGTGTCCGAAGTAAAGCTCGACAAAAGACCCCACATTATACAGGGAGATCATGTTCATCAGCAGATGGATCGGATCCTCATGGGCAAAAGCGCTGGTCAGGATCCTATAATACTGACCGCGGTTGAAGACGATGTGATAAGACATCGTCAGAGCTTCCGCATAGAGCTTTCCGCTCCGGATCATCAGAAAGACCGCAACATTGATCACGATCAGACAGATCGTCACATAATAATACAACATACCTCTATTATAATCAGGAAGCCGTTTTTTTCCTAACTCCTGAGATTGTAAACGCTTCCCATCGAATGTAAGGGCTTACCAGAACCTCAGATTTGAAAAAGCCCTTTTTTTCATTATAATTAGTAGTTGTGCTTATGCAGAATATCGAAATGAACAGAGAAGACGGTATCCTGAGTGATACGCAGATCCTGCAGAAACCCGCAGAGCGCAAGGCTCTGAGCTATATATTGGCTGTGAACATCCTGATGCTGACGATCGTGGCGACCGCTTTTTTCTCGCTGCCTAAGATCATCGAAGCATACTCCATAGCGCAGAACAACCGGACGGATTTCGCGATGGACAAGGCGGAATGGCTCATGAACAGCTACCGCGACAACATCCTTTCCGTATTTGAAGAAGACCATTCGCTCGATTCGATCGAAGCCCACTTCGGGATCTTCCCGGAACCTTCCTATCCGGAAGGCGTGGAATTCTACGAATACAGCGGCTGGTACTCACCAGGCGCCTATCCGGCAGCCAGGGCATGGCGTCACGCCTACAACCTCTACTATGCCGGCAAGATCCACGGCGCAACCGCCGGATACTGGTGCACCTTCTTTGCCCAGATGTGGTTCTACGACATGTTCGGATTCAATTCCTCCGGCAATCAGGCGACGGGATCCGGTGCGAGCTTCGCATCGACGGTCTACAGGACGGCGGTCTACTACAACGAAGAAGGGGAGCTCTGCCACTACTTCGAGTATGACGACAAACCGATGACCATGGGCATTGTGTCGATCTACTCATCCACCAATCCGGACGGACACGTCCTCTGTGTCGATGAAGTCGATTACTTCAACAACACGATCACGGTCTCCGAAGGCAATGTCAGCGGCTATGGCGACGTCAGGATCAGACAGACGATGTCACTGGATACCTTCTACTATCTCAATCCGGGCTACAAGGTCTATGTCAACCCGACCCCGGAACTGATCAACATGATCAACGGAAACTGAGTGCACGCTCAGTTTTTTTGTTATACTGATACAGTATGAATGTTTACCTGATCAAAGAAACACTGACCGGATCCAATATGGAAGAGCTGAGCTCCTCAGACCTTTCCTATGTATGCCAGATGAACAGCCAGGAATGGCTGGAAAAAGATAGCGCTATCTGGCCGAAAGCCGACAACGACTTCAACGTCATGGAATCCTATCCCAGCAAGGCGGAAGTCAGCTACGACTCGCTCTCCGGCTCCTTCTCCATCCCTGACCGCAGGGACCTGGACAAGGACGACATCTGCTTCTCTTTCATCCTCGACGAGAAAGGCATCGTCTTCATCGACGACACGGACTTCGTCATTAATGCCATCGGCAATATCGCCCGCACCAAGAAATGGAATCAGCCATCCCTGGCCAGGTTCATCTACGACTTCCTGGACCAGCTGTGCAAAGACGACCTCAGACTGTTGGAATCCTTCGAGATCGGCCTGGACGAGATCGAAGAAGTCCTCACAAAGAATGAAACAGACTTCTCATCCCTGAGCCTGAACAGGATACGCGGTCATATCAGAAGACTGCTCATCCACTACGACCAGCTCATGGATATCGCCATGGAACTGCAGGAGAACGAGAACGGCTTCTTCAAGGAAGAAGAGCTTCACTACTTCCACAAGTTCTACAGCCGTCTGGAGCGCCTCTATTCGATCGCTGAATCGATACAGGACTACTCCGTCCAGCTCAGGGACCTCTATTCCGGACAGATCGACATGCGCATGAACCGCATCATGACGATATTGACCGTCGTGACGACCATCTTCATGCCGCTGACCCTGCTGACAGGCTGGTACGGCATGAACTTCAGATACATGCCGGAACTCAACTGGGAATACTCCTATCCCTTCCTGTTCTGCATCGCCATCTGTATCGCCGTCGCGATGCTGCTGTGGTTCAAAAAGAAAAGATGGCTGTGAGCCATCCCTCAATAAGCTCAGAAAGCCTCCGCTTGTTTGCGAAGGCTTTTTTGATCAGTCCGTTTTCCCGTTTGTTCCATATGAGAAAAAGGACTATTTAAGTCCTTTGCATCATTCGTATAAGGCGTAGACCTCGCTGACCGGCGTGTGGCACGATACGGCCAGGATCAGCTTCGACAGCATCCATCCGACCGACAGTGTCGTGATCTTGGTCGTCTTTGACAGCTCTTCCGCGGAAGGGATGATCGTGTTGGTGCAGACGATCTCCTTGATCGGAGACTCCTCGATGCGCTCGGCAGCGTTGTTCGAGAAGAGACCGTGGGCGATGCAGACATAGATGTCTTTGCACCCGTTGTCCTTCAGGATCTTGGAAGCGGCGAT
>JAEEGI010028491.1_pt1 | contig 10623 bp, 6 predicted proteins | sample 8958751 | NCBI WGS metagenome assembly JAEEGI01 (sample SAMN16246545, study PRJNA631951) | gut metagenome | biome: gut microbiome; feature: rumen; material: KS-attached | host: Bos | place: Iran: Karaj | collected 2018-10 | reverse complement strand
TGCGTACATTTCTCGATATCTTTAAATTAGATACTGACTCTCTTTTTTTTCGGACTGCAAAAATACAACTTTTTTCAATCGGTCAAGATTTTCTTTTGCATTTTCTCATTAATTTTCTTGAAAAAGTCCCGAACAAAGTTTTATAATGTTGAAAGACAGTAATCTATAAAAATGTATTAATCGCTCAAACTGTACCTATACTTCTCCGAAAACACCTCGAAAAGGTGCAAGTCCTATTATTAATGCCCTCTTTTGTCCGCCAAAAACGCTTCACTTTCGCTTCAACTGATGGTTGTGTTACAAAATTGTGTACTTTTGCGGCTGTTTTTGCCCTCGGCATTAATACCTTATATTAATAATGAACGAAAACGAACTCAAGGTTTTGGTCGGAAAGATGAAAGCAGGCGACAAGGAGTCGTTCAATAGCCTCTTTCGTCGCTATTATTCGCCCATGGTGCGCTTTTGTGTTCGTTTTGTGGCCGATGCCGACCAGTCGGCGGAGATTGTGCAGGATTTGTTCGTGAAGCTTTGGACAGGTCGCGAGAAGTTGGTCGTCCCCGATTCTTTCGAGTCCTATATGCTGCGTTCGGTGCGCAACGCCGCCATCACCTATATTAATAGGGAGCGCGCCCACGCCGAAACCAACGAGCGCATCTATAAGGATGAATCGGATGCCAACGACCCTTCCGAAACACTTCAATCCAACAATTTAGAGGCATCGTACCGCAAGGTGCTGGCTACCATGCCCGAAAAACGTCGCGAGGTGTTTTTGGCCAGCCGTTACGATGGGTTGAAATACGCCGAAATTGCAACAAAAATGGGATTGTCGCAAAAGACCGTTGAAGCCCACATGAGTGCGGCCATCAAGCAACTGCGAGAAGGCTTGAAGGAGTATCTGTGAGTCGGCTGCAGTCCCTAAGCCTGTGGTTCCTAAGGTCCTCGAAGGGTCGAAGGGCCGCCTTTTGTAAAGTCAGTAAAAAAATCAAAAAAATCCAAATTTTGACTAAGGGTAAAACCAAAGTTGTTAGTCTTTTAGGTGAATCGACGAGATAAAAACGATTGAAATGTACTCGGTAAACGACAAATATGAAGCTTTGATCATGAGCTACTTGGACGGGCAATGCTCGGCTGAGGAAGCCCATGAACTGCTTTTATGGGTGGCCGAGTCGGAAGAGAATCGTCTTTATTTCAAGGCATTAAAGGAACAACACGAGGTGTGGAACCTCACTGACTTCGCTATGCCCGAGCTTGACGAGGCTGATGTGGAGGTCGCCCTTGATGCCGTCAATGCCAAGATTGAAGCCATCGAGGAAACTGAAACCAATGTGGTTCAGATGCCTTGGCTCCGCAGGAACTACAGATATGTTTCAGGTGTGGCTGCCGCCTTCCTCATCGCCCTGTTTGTGGGCTTCTTGGTGCGCAATTCCTTCAATCTGACCGTGACATACGCCTTCAACGGACAAAACGAATCGTCGTACGTCCTTCCTGACGGCACTTCGGTCAGTTTCAATGGTGAGAGCACGATTAGTTATCCTGAACATTTTGCCAAGTCGAATCGTGCTGTCGATTTCGAAGGTGTCGCCTATTTCGATGTCACTAGGGACGAGAACAAGCCTTTCGTCATCCATTGCGATAATTTGGATGTGGAAGTGCTTGGTACCACTTTCCTGCTCAATGCCGAAAAGAATGCAGGACGCTATTTCGTTGACCTTTACACTGGTAAGGTGAGGATGACCTCCTTCGACGAAAAAGGCCGTGAATTATCGCATATTGACGTCACTCCTGGTGAACGTGGTGTGTGGACTACTGAAGGCGAACTGAAGACCCTGAGCTATCCCGAAGTGAAGGAAGAGGAGCTGGCCAACAACCATGTGCTAGTGTTCGACAACGAGTCGCTTTCCAAGATTGTGGAGGCTTTGGAATACCTCTACAAGGTTGAGATTGAGCTTGATGAGGCTTGTGCCGCCAAGAAACTCACCGCCCGCTTCTCCGACGAGGAATCCATCGATGAAGTGCTGGAAACCATCGCGATAGTGTCAGAAGTCACGGTGACCAAGACGGACGATGTCTATATGATCCGTTAAACGGATTCCTTCCCCAAAAGTCATTTTTTTGCCTAAATGAGAGCCTTCTCATTTTTTTGTCGTATCTTAGCGGCCTATTTAGAATCGTTTTGGAGATGAGATTTCCCATACAGAATATAGCCGCGGATGCACAACAAGACAGAAAACATGTCGCGTTTTTCTTCCCCTTTTTGCTCTTGTTTCTGCTCGCCGTCATGTTACCGCAGAAAGCTAAAGCACAGTCATTCAATCCTTTGATTTCGTTTTCAGTCGAGTCGTGCACGCTTGACAAAGCTTTGGAGAAACTGTTTGCCGACTATGAGCTGAATGTGGCTTTTAGCAAGGAGGAGATGAGCAAAATCCGTATTGAGAGCTATTCCTGCTCCTACAAATCGGTGGAAGAGGTGCTGACCGACCTGCTGAAAGGCACAGGTTATGGCTTCAAGAAAATCGGCAAACAGTATGTCATCCGAAAGAACCAACTGCTTGTAAACGAGCCCGAAGCTACTATAACACCTCCTGCTGAGCTTCCTGTTGAGATAGTGAAACCCAAATCGGATACCATCGTCAGTAAGACGAGCGAGGTCATCCATGTCATCGACACGGTTCAGGTCATCCGGACGGTGATGCGTTACGATACGGTGGTGAAACTGAAGGTATTGCGCGACACGGTTCGGACCATCGTGAAAGAAGGCTTAGTGATACCTTGGCCCAAGTTTAGGGACAATGGCTGGTTCATCACTGCTTCAGTGGCCACAAGCCCAACGGAATTCAAGTATGACAAAGATTTTCCTGAAATCGAGAACGGTTCGATGGCGTTGGTGCCGATGCCTGGCTTTTGTGCAGGCTTGGATGGCGGCTACAAGTACAACCGTTTCAGCGTGGGCATGAACTTGTCGTATCGTTCGGTGCGTTACCGTTTCCTCTTGGAGAAGACGGACTTCTATGGCGATTACTACGTGAACGATACCTTGGACACCTATTATGTGGTGCATGAAACAGACACGGCTTACCATTACATTTTGGATTCGACTTACATTCCGCTGACAACCACAAACTATGCCTATCGTGACATCAACCAGCTTGATTACCTGAATGTTGGCCTTTTCGCCACATTCGATGTTATCAAACTGGAGCATTTCAGGGGCTTCTTTAAAGCTGGAGTTTCGGCTGATTTTTTGGTCAATTATGCGGGTTCGCTTAATGCAACGGAGTCGCCCTATCATGCACCGATTGCCAAGGAGCAAATGGAGCCGATTCGTTTCTCTTTCTTCGGCGGGTTGGGAGCAGCCTTCAAGGTGGCCCATCGTATCGAACTCGTTCCCGAGATGTCGTATCGCGTGACTGGAGGCTCGCTTTATCAAGCTGATTTTCCGTTCAATATGAAGATGAGGATGATGGACTTCCGTCTGGGTCTGACTTATTATTTCTAAACCATGAAACCGCTCAAGTTCATACGGCATCTATTGCTTCTGTTGCTCATGGCACAGGGCGTGTTGGCGGAGGCGCAGCATTACGTCCCCCTCAACGGCGAGATTGACACCGTATTGAACTTGCCTCGATTGGGTGCCGATTCGGTGTATTTGGTGAGTGAGTCGCTGACGGTTGTCGAGGGCGGCGACCTTCACGTGGAGGCCGGCACGAAGATGTATTTCGGGCAGTCGGCTTATCTGCGCGTGGATGGTGGAAGGCTCGTGCTTGACGGACAGCGCGACGATTCGATTTACTTGCTCTGTTACGAGTTCTCCCACGACTGGGCGGGCGTACAGCTGAAGAATGTCGATGAAGCGGATTCGCTACGGCTTTCATATGTCAATTTGGTGGGTGCCCTGACGGCTGTGAATGCCTCCACCAGTAGCCATGTGGTCGTCAATCATTGCACGTTCAGCAACTATTATGGAGGCAAAGGCCTCGAACTGATGGATTGCAGCAACTTCTTGGTCGACAGCTGTTTCTTCTATCAGTGCGTGTCGGGTATTGAGCTGAAAGCCCGTGCCAAAGATAGTGAGGATAATGTCTTTTCGCACAACATCTTCGACCAAGGCCAGATTAATATCGAGATTTCCAATGTGGGCTATGGCTTCAAGTGCAACCGCAACCATATCTCCGACAACTGTTTCCAAGGGGCTGCCACCGCCGTCAGTTTTGAGGCTGTGGGTGGCATCTCCGACAAGGAAGCCACGAATTACATCGAGAATAACCTGATTTCGTCCGACTTGCCCGAAGGCGGCTCAGGCTATTCGTCCTACGGCATCAAGGCGGCGACAGACACGCTGGTCATTCGGAACAATGTGTTTTGGAGCAACGATGAAGCCGTCAGGATGATGCGCGTGTGTCATCTCGTTTTTGAGCAAAACACCTTTTTTGAGAATGAACTGGTTTTGACCAACCTTCAAGCTGCTGGTTCCGCCGTATTTACGCACAATACCATCAGTGAGGCCAAGAAAAGGATTGTAAGTTTCCCTTCCGAAAAGTCGCGCATGAACCGCAACAATTTCCTGCACTACAAAAAGGATGCGATTCTGTTTGCCAATGTCTCCACGGAAAATATTGATTTGCAGGATAATTATTGGGATGCTGAATCTGTGGCGGAGATTGAATCCGTGATTCTTGACGGACATGATTCGCCTGCCTTGGGTGAGATTGTCTATGAACCCCAAATGTCGGAGTGCGACACTGCCGCCCCCATCGCGCCGCCATTCAAGGTGAAGAAACAGTTTGTGAACAACAAATGGCTGATTTCTTGGGATGAGAACATGGAGCAGGATGTTGACCATTATGTGCTGTTTTACGGCAATTTCAATTACTATAAGTTCGCTCACTGCATTGATGGGATTGTAGAAAATTCCTATCTGTTGACACCGCAACAGACTGAGAATGTTGCCGTTGTGTCCTGTGACCGAGCCTATAATCCTGATGTTTATGCCTCTACTGGTCAAAGTGCGTATGCTTTTGCCACCTATTATCCCTACGCAGGTCGTGATGGAAGTCTTTGTGCTTCACAATCAGGCTATTCCATTAGCGAGTCCAGTATTCCTTACATGTATAGCAGTTTCGTTTGGCGTACTTCAGGCACTGGCGTTTTCTCCGACTCGCTTTCTTTGAGCCCTGTTTACTATCCTTCAGAGGACGACTACGAAACAGGTGAGGTGACCTTGACCCTGCGTGTGATAAGCAACGGCACAACCAAGACGGACGCCTTGCATCTCGATCTTTATAAAGCATTGGATGTTTACGCTGGCGAGGATGGCTTCAGCGGCATGAACCACCCATTGTTGCTCGACCAAGCCGAGGCCTACAACTACGATTCGTTGCGCTGGTATTCCATGGGCGACGGCAGCTTTGAGGACTCGTTGGCTTTGCTAACCCACTATTATCCAGGCGAAATGGACAAAGAACAAGGTTTTGTGGAGTTGGTGCTTGAAGCCTGGTCGTTCTGCGGCTACGCTTTCGATGTGGTCCGTTTCGACTTGTTTAAGGACTATTCCCTTGAGGGTAGGACATGGTCGGGAGGGGTGTTGCGTCCTCAAACTCATGTGATTGCGGCTTCTTTGGGTGAAGACAATCCTTTTGGCTCCGGCTTCTATCACGCGGTTTCCGATGATGAGGGCTTTTTCAAGTTTCCTGCGTTGTTGCCCGAAACCTATATATTATATGCGCTTCCTGATACCTTGGATGCCGGTGCAGGCGGGTGCTATTATCTCGGCGACTTGCAATGGAACGAGTCAAACATGATAGAAGTGGATGGCAATGTCTATGATGTGGATATGGCGTTGCTTCCACTGGTGCAAGGTTTTGCCGTGGGTGAAGGCCGTATCAGTGGCGTGTTCGACTATCCTGACGAACCTTTCAAGGCTCACGATTTCTATTGTCAGCCTTGGTTGCGCGAGGGAGATGATGTAGCGTATTGCGTGGGTGGTTTGTCGAATGTGGGCGTGCTGTTGCTCGATGCCACCAAACAGCGGATTTTGGGTTTTGCGCTTACAGACCATGAAGGACGTTTTGATTTCGACAACCTGCCTTTTGGCACCTATTATTTGATGGCCGACCTGCCACGTTATGGTCGTGGGATGTGCGAGGAAATCACGCTTTCGCCGGAACAGCCTTCTGTTGAAGGTTTGCATCTTTTTGTCAATCAGGAAGGTCGAGTGAGATTGAACCATGAGAATGTAGCAATTGACCCGACAATACTGAGTGTCTATCCGAATCCTGCCGAGGACAGGATTGTCGTCTGTGGATTGAAGGCCAATGCGGAGTACAGGGTTATGATCCAAAACAGTCTCGGTATGACGGTGTGCCCTGAATGGCAAGTGCGCTCCAATTTGTTGGGCGAGTGCATGATTTCGGTGACTGACTTGCCGATGGGCATCTATTTCATACAGGTGAACACTGATTCGGGATGTATGAAGGCCAAATTTGTAAAACGTTGAGAAAGGGGATGGAAATGAGAAAGTTAGTGGCAATTCTGACGGTTTTGGTCTTGATGTTATCGGGTCGGGAGACTTGGGCTCAGGTGGCCGTAAATGGATCGGTGTATGAACAAGACTCCATTACCCCCATTGAAGGAGCCGTGGTGACTTTTTCAGGTATTACCGAGTTGAATGATACGCTTGTTTTTCAGCTTGTTACAGACACTTTAGGTTTTTATCATGACAGCTTGATTGCGGGCACGTATTGTGTATGGGCCTCTGCCGAAGGTTATGAAACGGTCTATCTGCCGGATTCACTGCAAATTTCGGAAGGTCAAGCTTTGACCGACATTGACTTTGTTTTGCATGAAGTGCTCCATCCGGTGCGTTATGTTTTGGCAAGACAGTTTACGAACGATTTGGTTCGCCTCACATGGTCGATGCACGATCCCTTGCTGTTCGAGGATTTTGAGTCGGGTGATTTCAGCCATTTCAACTGGGACGATACCCTTTCGGCGCATCCTTGGTCCATCGATTCCATACATGCCTACGAAGGTAATTACTGCATGAAATCGACTTGCGAAGGCGTTGGAAATGGTGAGTCTCAGATAGAGGTTTCCGTTTATGTTCCTTTGGCGGGACAGATGGGTTTTTTCAGCAAAATCTCCTCCGAAAGCCTTTATGATATGGGACGTTTTTACTTAGACGGCGTAAAGAAATTGGAATGCTCAGGCGAGGAGGACTGGACGGAGCATCGGGTTGACATCACTGCGGGCGAACATGTGTTTCGTTGGACTTACAAGAAGGACAGTTCAACGGATGAGGGTGACGACTGCTTCTATGTGGACTGCATTCGTTTTTATATGGAGGACAGTGCAAAGCGGGCCGAACGTTCGTTCCAATACTATGATTTGTTCCGTAGCCGTTTTGAAGAGGAGCCTGTGCTTTTGGCTTCGCATCTGACCGACACCATGTTTATGGAGATGAATTGGAGCAGCCTGCCTTGGGGAAAATACCGTTGGGGCGTGAGCTGCTATTACGAAGGCAATCGGGACTATGCAGATACGGTTTGGTCGGCTTTTTTAGACAAGAATATGACCACGACATTGGAGATTCAAGCTACGACCAACGTGGGATTGTCGGCTTCAGGTGCCTTGGTGACGCTTTCGTCGGTTGAGGAATCGGGGCAGACGTATCAAGCTACCTTGGATGCCAACGGACACTGTCTGTTGCCTTCGGTCTATCGCGACGCATACGAGTTACGGGTCCATCTTGATGGTTTTTTGGATTATGTCTCGGATTCAGCAATTTCCGTTTTTGGGCCGACGCAAGTCGAAATTGAGTTGGTGGAGGCCACGAATGGCATTGACAGTCTGTATGTTTCTTATACAGGTTGGGCGATATGGAGTTTAGGCGAGGCAGGAAACCGCGATTTGCAGTATTTTGAAATCATGTTGGATAGCATTCCTGTGGCGACCACAACGGCTGCGTTTTTCCAATTTGACGTGAACGGCCTTACGGAGGGCGATACTTGTTTGGTGCAAGTGCGACCAGTCTATTTATCAGACACTTGCGAATGGCGGTCGTGCAAATGGGTGTATTGTTCGTGTAGCAATTTTGGAGGCTGCACCAATCTGAATTGGACGCTGCAAGGGGAGGCACTTCAGCTTTCCTGGACCTATCCTGAAGGCAGTTTCGTTGGGGCAATCTTATTCCGAGATGGCGAATCTTTGGGCTTTACTGAGGGAAATACATTCGTGGATGAAACCGTTCAACTTCATGGCGAGGTGGAGTATTGCCTGCGTTTGGTGTATGCCGGTGCACTTGACGGCACTTATTATTCCATGTCGTGTGAGCAATGCATCGTTGCGGCTTTTCCGGCCTATTGCGACCCGCCTGTGAAACTCGACGGCACTGTATACGAGGAAGATGATACCGATTTTGGTGCCTTGATTTCGTGGGGTGAAAGGCCCGAGCCGATTGACCAATGGCTGTATTATGACAACGGCGTGTTCAATGGTTCCCTGGGCGGTGACGGCGAACCTCGCATCTTTTGGGCGGTCCGTTTTGAGGCAGATACGTTGGCGGAGTACATGGGTGCTTCGTTGAAGAAAGTCTCGCTTTATGATGTGGCTGCTGGCACTTATCAGCTGTGGGTGTATGTGGGTGGTGATACGGCTCCCCGAACCCTTGTCCGCTCCCAAAACATGACTATAACAGGAGCCTATACATGGCACCAAGAGGCTATCTCTCCTGCATACGAAATCCCTGAAAATGAGCCGCTTTGGATTGTCGTCGGACAGCAAGGCGCGGCACGTCCGGCAGCGGCATGTGTGGACATGGGCCATCCCGACGGACGTTGGGTGTCGTTGGATGGCGAGACCTGGACGGACATGCATACCTTCAACATGCACTATACGTGGATGTTGCGGGCATATCTGTCCAATCGTCACAATCGTGAAATAGCTCTTCGTGAAGAGGACTACACCTTGCAGCATTATAACTTGTACCGTTCCTATGATAATAATGTGTATCAGCAGATCGCGACGGTGCCGGCGGTTGAAGGTCAGGTGTATTATGAATATCGTGACAACCTTGCCGACTATCCCGATGAATACGCCTATTATCGTTTGACTGCGTTTTATCTGGCCGACAGTGGCGAAACTTGCGAATCAGACTTTGCCACCACGCTGAATGACCCCGAACTTAATTATGTGTCCATAGACATCACTTCGACCAATGAAAACCAAGAATCCAAGTTTGAGCTATATCCCAATCCTTCCAACGGTCTGGTTACCATTACGTTGGAGGGAATGCAAAAGGTGATGGTTTACAATGTCTTGGGGCAGACCTTGCTCAACAAAGAAGCCAATAGCGACATGTTGCAACTCGATTTGTCGGGCTTTGAGAATGGCTTGTACTGGATTAAAGTGATGGCGCAAAACGGATCGGTGGTTAGGTCTTTCGTCATTTCACGATAAGCATTTAAAAGAAAGGTTTATGCCAACTAATAATGGAACAAAGGAAGGGATTACAAATCCTCGTTTCAAAGCCAGCGGATTGCAAATCCGCTGGAACAGATACATTACTCCACTGCAATAGATACAAGTAGCAAATCATGCATCGGTGATTTATTGCGCCGTAGTGTCAATCGTTTCCTCGTGAAATCATTTTTTCATGTTCTTTCAACAGCGTATCAGGCTTTAATTCTTTTACTCTAATAAACAATTGGATTTTTTCAACAAGGGTTAAATATACTTTATTTTGGTTTTTACACCACCACTTGTAAAACTCTAGAGGTTTATCCTTATACGGAAGACTCGCTTGCACCAAACCCATGTAACCCTTAAATTCAATTTGAATATTTAGTCCTCGCGTTTCAGTATAATAACTTTGGTTTTGACGAACTTTTGAAATCAAAGTATTATAAACATCGCTATTGAATTTTAAATGGTATTCGGTCTTAACTTTGTCTAACAAAACAGGATCTTTTTCAATCCATTCACTTATTTTTAGAGTCTTTTTCACTTCATTTGTCTCAATTGTTAACATTGAATTCCGGTCATACCAAATTTCAGAATTGGGATGAAATAGGTTCATACAATCATTATCGTCAGGCTCATCGCTATTCTCTGGCTCTAATGGTTGAATTGTTTGTACATAGTACAACAAATCCACATCATTTGCCACATCCTCTCCCAAATAATTCTTTTCCAAATCATCATTATCTGCGCCCAAAAAGAAGTCTTCAATAAAATCCCATCTCTCATCATTGGAAAACCGTCTACAAAAGAAATAGTCAAAAATCTTGTTGCTTACATCAAACTTTTGCAGTGTTTTTTGAAGCAACTGGTTCTCATATCTCACATTTGTTGCATCTTTTTCAATTCTATCTGGATCATTTAAACGAATAAAAACGACAGGTTTTTCACCTCCTTTTATTTCGTATGTTCCAAGTTCCAATAATTCAACAAAATAGCCTAATCTTGTATAGCTAATCTTGGTTAAATCATTATTCGTAACGTATTTGTTAACATGGTTTTCCCTGGATGCCTCGAACAACCGATTAAAACGCTGTAATAGTAGTGCAAAGCTTTCAATATAGCGAGTGTTGTTAGCACAATACACTTCTCTCCCCCATACCCTTCTTA